>Ga0123355_10000926_pt1 | contig 40607 bp, 36 predicted proteins | sample TergutEmb28metaG_3_FD_89872 | JGI IMG/M metagenome (GOLD analysis project Ga0123355, IMG submission 89872) | Embiratermes neotenicus P1 segment gut microbial communities from Petit-Saut dam, French Guiana - Emb289 P1 | ecosystem: Host-associated > Arthropoda: Insects > Digestive system > Gut ...
CCACAACCACTGCGCGCGTGTTACATGGCGGCTGGGTTTGGTCATTACTGTTAGCAGAGCATTTCTCTTCCGGGCTAAGCCAAATGGTGACAACAAATATGCAGGTATCAAAAATCCGGCAATAGCGTAGGGATTGAGCTGCAATTTATCGCTTGCGGGAGGTTATGATAGTGCATAGGCGGTGTGCCTTTGACTTGAATAGAGTATACCACGTGTATCAGTGCAGGTCACTAGGACACGTTCTAGGACATTTTCCTAGAAAAACGGAAACCAGCAAGGCCATGGGCGAAAGTGGCTTTCATCCCCCTGGACGCTGGTACAACCTTAGTCCAAACTCCGGCAAAACTGTGTAAATATGCTCGAAAATTTCCGATTGAATATTTTCATACGACACTAGGTCAACCATAGTTGCAAAGGCAAAAACCTCCAGAGGTATGCCATGTTCCGCCGGGGTAAGCTGGCGCACCAATAGGGTCAAATCTTGCCTAATGTCCGCCCTGGCTCGTAAATAATCCGTCAGGTACAGGCGAAATTCTTCCAAGTTTCCGGCACTAGTTACACTGCGGGCATCTATGTTAAACGACCGCAAAATGCGCCGCCCGCCTGTTTCCGTCATGCTTCGCCTGTTTACAAATGGCTCGGACACAAAAGTATAGGCAGGTATAGCTATTGTTGTTTTGTCCTGTGCCTCGACCTTAACCGTTACAAGGGAAATATCTGCCACAGTGCCCAAAATATTGCGCTGTGGCATTTCTATTGTGTCGCCCACCCGCACAAGGTCGTTTGCCGCAAGCTGAATACCTGCCACAAAACCCAAAATCGCGTCTTTGAACACGATTGTTACAATGGCTGTCATAGCACCTAGGCTGCCCAAAAGCGCGGCGGGGCTGCGGTTGACAAAAATAGAAATTAGCACAATGCCGCCAACTATGAACACGATAATTTCCAGCACCTGTAGCATTCCGCGCAGGGGCACGGTTTTGGAGACTTCGTACAGGCTATAAATGTCGCCAACACTGCGTATTATTGTATCCACCAAAAACATGATGATAAAAACCAGCAAAACGGCGATAACGCGCCGCCAAAAAATTTCGTGCCGTCCAATATCTGTCACCACAACGGACAGTGCAATGGGAAGTGCCAAATTAGCCACCCAAGTGAAAACTTTGTTGGCTACGATAACGCCAGCCCATTTGCCGGTACGTTTTGTAAAAAATTTTACTAGCAAAAATCGAAATATTTGCCGCGCTACAATGGCGGCCACCATGGCAACGGCAATGCTTGCGGCATAAGCAAAATACGGCGCGAGTGTGCCTGTTTCTTCTAATAAATAGTAAAGTTGATTGTACATATAAACCTCCGATTTTAATCTTGTGCTATTATAGTCATATAACTGGAAAACCGTCCAGTTATATGACACAGTCAGCTTGCGCTGCCTGTCCAACCTCCTTCGCTTCGCTGCGTCGGTGTGGGGCGTTCAATCGAAATGAAAACATCTCAAGGCTTCGCCTTGGACTGTTTTCTTTTCATTTCACTATATGCAAAATTATAACTGGGTTTGCGACACACAGCAAGGGCATACACAGCAGGCATTTTTCATATAATTGCAAATATGCGAAAAGTCTATACGAGGTGACATAAATGAACAAATCCCCCCTACTTGTCCGTAAGCAAGCTATGGTAATAATGCTAGTTTTCTACGCCCTATTCAGCCTATACCTAATCCGCGTCCTTATTATACAAAACGTGCATGGCGAAATGCTGCGGGCAAAAGCCTTCGAGCAGCAGACCCGCGATAGGGTTATAAGACCCAACCGAGGCGGCATTTACGACCGCAACATGATAAATCTTGCCACAACCGAAACAGTGGCCAGCATTTCCGTTATCTATTCCCAAATGCAGGACATACCTGCCACAGCCCGTATACTTGCCCAGGAATTAGACATGGACGAAGCCGAAGTACTGGAGAAAATTTCAAAACGGGTAGCCCTAACCCGCGTTGCGCAAAAGGTAGATAACGACATAGCCGCCCGCCTACGCCAAATGGAAATCCCTGGCGTGGTTATAGATGAAGATATTCGCCGAGTGTACCCCTTCGGGTCGCTGGCTTCCCATATAATAGGCTTTGCAGGCCGCGACAACCAGGGCATAATCGGCCTGGAAGCCCGCTACGACCAATATCTTATGGGAAGCCCCGGCCGCATACTAACCCAAACCGATGTGCGCGGCCAGGAATTTGAAGGCGGCCAACAGTTCCGCGAGCCACCTGTGGACGGCTACAATTTGGTACTAACCCTAGACGCCGTATTACAAGCCTATGCCGAGCAAACAATCGAGCTGCTTGTGGAACAAAAACAAGCCCGCCGAGGGGTAATAATTCTCATGAACCCCATGAACGGTCAAATATACGCCCTTGCCAATAAGCCAGACTTCGATTTAAACGAGCCCTTCACCATACAAGACCCAGAACTGGCCGCTGTGTGGGATACCTTAAACCAAGAAGCACAATCTAACGCACTAAACCAAATGTGGCGCAATTTTGCAATTAACGATACATACGAGCCAGGCTCAACCTTCAAAATAGTAACCTCCGCCGCTGGCCTGGCCGAAGGCCTTATCACATTAGAAACCCCATTTTCATGCAGCGGCAGCCTTACCGTGGGTGGCCGCCAAATAAAATGCTGGCGAAGCCCACGCAGTCATGGCGGGCAAACCTTCGCGCAAGGTGTGCAAAACTCCTGCAATCCAGTGTTTATGATAATAGGCGAAAAACTAGGCGCACAGCTATTTCATGACTATCTATTACGCTTCGGCTTCCATGAGAAAACAGGCATAGACCTGCCGGGCGAAGCCGTAGGCATAATGTACGCGGCAGAAAAAATGGGCCCGGTAGAGTTGGCAACCATGGCCTTCGGCCAAAGCCTAACTATCACACCGCTGCAATTGGTGCGGGCAGCAGCCGCAACGATAAATGGCGGCTACCTAGTAACGCCCCATATCGGCCTGCGCCTACTGGACAACAATGGCCTCGTAACCCAAGAGTTCGCACCTGCCCAAGGCGAACAAATTCTACCAACAGAAGTTAGCGATACCATGCGCTTTGTGCTGGAAACCGTAGTGGCAGAAGGCACAGGGAGGCGCACCTACATACCTGGCTTTCGTGTTGGCGGCAAGACGGCCACCAGCCAAAAATTGCCCCGAGGCAGCGGCAAATACATCTCGTCCATTATGGCTTTCGCCCCCGCAGACGCGCCACGGGTTGTTGCGCTGGTGCTGGTAGACGAACCCCAGGGCGCGTACTACGGCGGCCAAGTAACAGGCCCAATCATGCAAGTTTTGCTGGAAAACGTGCTACCCTACCTTGGTGTAACCCCCATATATAATGAAGTGGAGCAGCAAGAAGAAGGCATTCTGCCCACTCTTGTGCCAGATGTACGCGGCGAGAGCAGGCAGGACGCCCAGCGCATGTTGCGTGAGGCAAACCTGGGCTACCTTTTCACAGGTGAAGGCGACGCTGTGCGCCACCAGTTCCCTATCCCAGGGGAGCTTGTGCGGCCTGGGGAGAAGGTTCTGCTGCAGGCTGGAGGGTAAAAAAAATTTCAACTGGTTGGATTTGGTTACCAGTTGAAATTTTTTTTACCCAAAATATCGTACTAATATGAATAATACACTTGACATCATGTGTCTTATGTCATATAATACACGCGGGAGGTGAACTATGTTTCAAATCGACTTGAAAAGCCGTAAGGCAATTTACGAGCAGGTGATGGATAATTTTAAGCGGCTAATCGTCACCGGCGTTGTAAAACCGGATGAAAAAGTCCCATCTGTGCGCGAAATGGCAAAAACCCTGACAGTAAACCCCAACACAATACAAAAAGCATACCGAGAGTTGGAGAGCCAGGGTTACATTTACACAGTACTTGGGCAAGGCAGTTTTATTTCTGCCCCACCGGAAGAAGGCCGCGAAAAAGAAGTGGCGGCCCTATACAGCCGCATAAAAAACGATGTGGATGAACTTATCTTCCGCAAAGAGCCAAAGGACAACATTATAGATTTTATCGAGAAGAACTGCTAGAAAGGTAGAGGTGATAACAATGGTACAAATCCAAAATCTTACAAAGACCTTCGATGGCTTTACCGCGCTGGATAAGCTAAACCTGAACATAAAAAAAGGGTCAATATACGGCCTGGTAGGTATAAACGGCAGCGGCAAAACAACCGCCATAAAGCACCTAGCTGGCCTGTACCGCCAAGATGGTGGCGATGTTTCCATAGACGGTCAGGCGGTGTACAACAACGCCCCACTAAAAGCCCGTGTAGGTTTTATATCCGACGAATTGTACTTTTTTTCCAACTATTCAATTAAAGCACTGCGCAAATTCTATGTAAATATGTACAGCGAAACCTGGAACGAGGGAAGATACGAGCATTTACTAAAGATGTTCGGCCTGGACCCAAAACGCAAAATTTCAAAATTTTCAAAGGGTATGCAAAAACAGGCAGCTTTCATATTTGCCATGGCAATAATGCCCGACTTCCTGCTGCTGGACGAGCCAATAGACGGCCTGGACCCCATAGTGCGCCGCCAGCTAATGCAAGAGGTAATAGACGACGTAGCCGAACGGGAAATGACTGTGCTGGTTTCTTCCCACAACCTAAAAGAAATGGACGGCATATGCGACGCTATTGGCATAATAAAAAGCGGCCGAATGGTAATAGAGCGTGATCTGGACGATCTAAAAAGCGATGTGCACAAAATCCAACTCGCATATGATGGGAATTTTCCATCGGCAGATTTAGGCCTTCATGTGCTGCATGAAGAAAATCGGGGCAGCATAAAGATGCTGGTAGTACGCGGCACAGAAGACGAGGTCGAAGCTAAAATTCGCGCCACACAGCCCCTTATCTTCGACCGCCTGCCACTAACCCTGGAAGAAATTTTTGTATACGAAACGGAGGGCGCAACTGATGAAATCCCATATTAACATTATATCTGTGCCACTACTGGTAGAGCAGCTTAAACGATTTTGGGTAATTGCGGTACTGCCCATGATTATTTATATCCTAACCGTTGTTGTGCCGGTGTTTAACTCCAATGCGCGGGACGCGGCCAGCCAAACACGCAACATAGTAATGGTGCTGTCCATGAGCCACCCTGCACTTATTATAGGTATGATTTTAGTGCCCTTTGTTGTAGTTATGGCACTGTATCCATATCTGTTTAACGATAGGGCTACCACGGCGTTTTACAGTTTTCCTGTTACCCGCGGGCAGTTGTTTTTTACCAATTTTGTTGCAGGCACAATTTTAATGCTTGCGCCCATAATAATACTCACCCTAATTTTGCTAATACCCGTTGGGTTTAACGCAAATTACAACTTTAACACCTGGGGCGGAACAACCACCCAGTGGAGCAGTATTAGCCTACCCAACACCCTATTTTGCAGTTGGCTTAGCCAAGGCGATACAGTAAACACCTTTGGGCGGGTTATGGGCTTTTTCCTGCGTACTACAATTGGGTTTATGTTTTATTTTGCTGTGTTTCTGGTGGCTATAAGTGTTGCTGGTAACAGGGTTGTTGCAGTGCTACTAGCGGGACTATTGCCTTTTATTCCGCTGGCAGTATATGGTCTATATACCCTAGTTGGCGAACTGTATGTGTTTGGTATGTCCCCTGCGGCAACCAACAGTGTACTAGAGTCAATACTTTATTACTCAAACCCTGCGTCTTGGGCTGGCATAATTTCCAATGGCGGTAGTTTTAGCATAGACCATAGCCCCCAAGAGGCAACGAGCCTTCTCTCATATACCCTGGTGTACATTGGTGTAGGGCTTGCGCTATTGGGTATTTCCTATTTCAGTTCTGTAACCCGCAGGGTAGAACGTACAGGGGACTCCGTTGTGTTTAACGGGCTAAAAAATGTGCTAATTTTCATATTGTCAACGGCAGGTATGATACTTGGCGCGGCAGCTATTGGTTATCTAACACGCAGTCGCGCAGGTTGGCATATTGGTGCAGCAATCGGCTTTGCGCTGGCATATTTTATAGCCCAAATGGTTGCGGAAAAGGCATTTAATATTTTCCGTACCAAAACAAAATACTTGTTGTATTTTGGCGGCGCAATGCTTGTACTGTACCTTGGAATGGTGCTGTTTACTGGCCTTGGCATGAGCTTTTACACCAACCGCATACCCCCACTTGGGCAAATTTCCCATGTGTCCTTCGACAACCAATGGACATGGAACAGATCATATGTAAGAGGGCCTGAAATTATCACCCAAGCAACAGCAATACACAATGAAATTTTGGCAAACCGCAGCAATGTACGCAGTGCCCGTTGGTCTAGTATGTTTACAGACAATTGGTCCAACTATCGCGAGTTTAATATTACCTATGTTCTGCAAAATGGGCGGCGCGTAAACCGCACTTATACTTTAACAGCCCATATGTTTATGGAACTTGGTATAAACGAACTTATGCACCACCCGGCAGTGGTTATAGCGCGGCATCCGTTTTTAGATTATCCAGAAATAGCGAGAGCTGTTGTGTTACAGTCAGGCGATTTGTATGAGCTGGGACTAATCGCTACCCGCCGAATATATATACAAGACATGGTGCCCTTCCTGCAAGCAGTGCGTACAGACTTTATGCGGGATATGATGTATACATTAGAAATGATACAAAATGTAGACGCGCTGCTAGAGCTGTCGCCCGCGGCAGAAATTGAGCTGCGGCAGGCCACTAGTTCTGAACCAGGGGGCCGCAACCTACGCGCCAGCATAGACGTAACCATCGACCAAGAGCAGCGCGAAAGGCAGGGGATTATTACCACCCGCAGCCAATGGCTAAGTTTTAGACTGTTTGAAGACGGCGAGACATTGGCCTGGTTAATAGCCAATGGATATGTAAGCCGATTGGATTAAGAAAAAAAAATTCTGAGAATAAAAAATGCCGCCCGTTGAACCTGGCGGCATTTTTTTATGCTTTTACATACTCCAAATATTTCTCAAAAATCACATCCGCCATCTCTCCAGGAGTGGCATTTGTAGAGTCAATTACTAAATCGTAGTTAGCATAATCAAAATTGTCTACGCCGTAAATCTGCTTGAAACGCTCGTTTTCAACCAGGCTGCGCTTTATCAGCTTCTCCTGCGCATCTTCAAGGCTTGTATATTCTTCCACAACACCACGGCCTGCGCCCAGCACGCGCCTTGCGGCCTCGGCGGGGTCTACCGTTACAAACACCTTAAATGAGTGGGCGGCAAATTTCCATGCCATGCGCGAGTCAAAAACAATTACCTCATCACTTTTTTCAACTGAAATCCTGGTAACGGCGGCGTCAATTTCATTGTCAAATGTGGCATCCTTTGTAAGCCGTTGGTTCATTTCCAAAGTGGATATGTTTTGCTGCATTGCAATTTCTCGGTGAATTGCGCCGGTGGAATATACCGTAAAACCATGCCGTTCCTGCAAAATATTACATATGGTAGACTTGCCGCTACCCAGCTTACCCGCTATTGAAATGTGCATTGTTCGCACCCTCCTATATATTTGCCAGCAAAGTTTTTAGCTCTGCCACTTCTTCCGCGGACAAAGTCACGCCCTTGCCCATTTTTGCGCGTTCTGGCGCCCATTCGCGAATATCAAACTTCGGTTCGCGGTCGTTCCAGCTAATTAGGTTAAGTTCCTTTGTCCAGCCCTTCGCGCTTGTGGACAATACCCCAATATGTTGCGTAACTTCGTACTTAAATTCTGCCATAGAAGAACACTCCTGCTTTGTTTTTTCAAAATTATAACACAAGCCGCAAAAAAAACAAAAAAATTCAGTTGGTAGCAAATTGAATACCAACTGAATTTATCAATCCTCCGCCTTCATGCGATAATACACAACCAAACTGGCGGCGGCGTTATCCTCCAAGTAGCCAATTCCCGCGGCAGAAAGACCATACACCCCACGCGACACAGGCTCAAACCAGCCAAAAAAATTATTGCGAAGTATTTGGCTTGCATCCCGTTCGCAACCAAAGGCCACTAGTTCCTTTGCGCTAAGGCTACCGTGGGCTTCCAAAAGGCAGGCGATGCGCACGCATCTTTCACGATACGCGGTGTTAATTTGCGTTTTTGTTACACCGCCTACGCTGTCCACGCTTCGGCCGGAAATTTCCTTCTTCACGGCCAGGGTGCGCTTGTTTTTCTTATCCTTCCCTTCCGGGAATATATGTATCTCCGCCGTTTTCGCTGGGCTTTCCAGCGCGACGGTAATAAGGCCTAGTTTGAGTTGCGTCACCAATTTTTTCAACTTAGAAAAATTGCCATCCCTAGCCTTTTTGGGGCGAGGAATGGCAATAAAAACCCAACCAGTGGCGGCTTTACGTTCCATGGCTTGGTAAATCAATGTTAAATTGGCGGAAAGTTTCATTTCCACAACCCACAGGGTTTCATCGCGCACGGCGGCAATGTCGCAGCCTCTTACCTCGCCGCGCACGGTAAAACCTTGCTCGGTTAGCAGCTTGCGGATTGGTTCGTACATGTCGGATTCCTTAAATTTCACATTACTTGTCCTTTACGCGCAAATATGGCTCGTTTCTATGATGACATTGATACATAAAACTCACACCATGTTCAGCCATCTGCAAAATCTCTTCCACAAACATCATTATCGGCATGAAATGGTATTTGGCATTAAAACTGTTAACCGTTTTAATCTCATCATCCAACTCAATTTCCCACGCGGATATGAACCAATATTTTACCATGTTGGCCAAAATCTCGTCTACCTTATTTTGTGAAATACCCAAATCCTTCTCAAGCAATTTTGCCGTAAATGGCTTATTTTTTCGTGAGTAAAGATAAAACAATGCTCGCAAACTGTCGCTATCGGCAAGGAATGTGAAAAACTCCACATACTCTTCCTTGAAAAACAGCTCCGCACCCCAGCCCCGCTCCGGCTCGGGCATAATCAAGAAGTATGGCATATCCTTGCTTAATCCCATATTTGCTATGCCAGTGTCAAACACCATCTGAGAAAAATGATTTCTGCTCTTTTCTTCCATAACCTTAGCTATAGGCTTGAAATCTTCCATACTGCCGTGGCCATTCATTATCGCAGCGTTCATCAGCCAGCAATACTCGAAAACCTTTGTTAGCCTGTCCTTCATTTCACCAACTTGCCCTATGCTCTCCCACAATTCTTGATTTAAATCTACATAGTCACGTGTTTTTCTGCCAAACAACCTGTCGGTAGACACGCCAAAATAGTCCGCAATTGCGGGAATATGCACTATATCTGGTGTGCCGCCGTTTTCCCATTTACTAACGGCTTGGCTGCTTACCCCTACGTTTTCGGCAAGTGCTTCTTGGGTTACGCCTTTTTCCCTGCGTAAATCTAAAATGTTTCTTCCAATGTCCATGGTTGACCTCCAAAAAAATTTTCCAAACATACTTTGGTGTAAACAATATAACACAAAGCAATGGTTGAGTTAATGGAGGTGCTATTGGGTGTATCCAACCAATGGCTGAGCTTGCACATTACCTATTCAAAGTAAGTCCAAGGAACTACAGTAAACTCAATAATAGCGTCCAGTACCGCTTGTCGCCCTTCCGACATCTGCCCTTCTAAAAACCAATCCCATCCGTTAAGTCCATGGTCGTGGGCTGCAAAAGTTTGCACCGTTAAATTTGTTCTGCCAAGTTCTGCAAACCTATCGTACATATCATACACCCTGCCAACATACGCGTTTTGGTCTAGCCGCCCATGGAATATATAAATAGGTAAATTAAGCTCTGGCAGCACCTGATAATTAGGGCGCAAGGCAAAATGATACCTAAACCAACCTGGGCTTAGCCTAACGGGATAATTTGCCCACACCCAATCTCGGTCATCAATCTCGATGCGAAACAGCAACTCTTGCGTATACTCGGGGCCTCGGTCGATTTCATCCAACTGCATTTGAATATCTAAAATGTCGATATAGCCATCCCCGTTTGTGTCAAGTTCATGGAAATCACTACCCATCAGCACCGTGTCAACAACACCATGCGGGTCGGCATTAAAAGCCTCTTGGCTAATTCGACCATAATCATCGGCATCGAAATGATAGTGAAACCAAACCATGCTCCCATATCCAGCGTTTTGCCAGCGCAGGATATCATACATACCAGAAATGGGAGTGCCCATCAAAAACAGCCCATCCACTAAATGGGGGAACTCTTCTGCTACAAGGGGCGAAATAACCGTACCCTCGCTCATGCCAAGCAGGAGAACCGCCGCGTCTGCAAGACGCTCATGTTCCACAAGCGCGTTTATTATATGGTAAACATCCAAAACTGAATTGTGCGGCAAGTACGTCCAGTACCAGTGGTTTAATGTGTAATATGGCGACATTCCACTAAGCCCAACACCCCGCTGGTTGTATGAGAAAAACGCTACCCCTTCAGCCACTAAGTTATCCACCCAAAAGTCGATGTAATTTACATGGCCAATGTCTGGGAGATAATGCCGGTTTAACATTGTGTTAATGCCCGAACCTGGCACATAAATTACCAGTTTTTCGACAGGTTCGTCCCCAGCAGGCATCACAAGCCGTCCTGATATTGTGTGTTCGTCATGGGCGAGAATCGTTTTTATATGGTTGGTTGGCCTTGACAGCGGCACAGGAGGCGCGGGCTCAGGTTCATAAAAGTCGACGGCTTCTTCATACAAAACATCATCCGGCACATCACTCGTCGGTTCGTGCTCTGCATTTTGCCCTCGGCCACAAGCTGACACTAAAACCAACACAAATATCAATGCCAACACTAAAATAAAACACGCTACGCTTTTCCTCATACATCACCTCTTTATGGTTTTGACTGTTCCACCAATCAGCCTTTGAGCTTATTGTATCATGCGCAAATATCAATGTCAACCAATAGGCGTGTTAGCAGTTAGCATTATGCACAAAAAAAATCCAACTGGTAACCAGATCCAACCAGTTGGATTTTTCAAGACATAAAAAAAGGTTTTCTATCTTCTCCCGCCGCCGCCTTTTGCCCGTGCAAGCAGCAATAAAACCCGCAAGAAAATATTTATAAACGCCAGATAAAGGGTTAACGCGCCATGTATAGCCAGGTTACTAGCCAACGCCTCTTGCTCATAAGTCAGCGTACCATCGGGGTTATCCCCATGCAAAACAACTTGGGCGTACTGGTTTTTTATCAAATTTGTCTTCCATGCAACAATACCAAGGAAAAGTCCTAGTCCGCCAACAAGCACTAAAAATTCAAGCATTGTACTTCCCAAAAACCAGTTTATAAACCCTGCAATAATAACTCCGAAAAGCCCCATCATAAGCAAACTGCCAAAACTGGTAAGGTCGCGCTGGGTAGTAAGCCCGTAAATTGCCATAACACCAAAGCTAACCGCAGTAATACCAAACGCCGCGCCTACCGTGGCAATTCCTACATAGTGCACCGCAAAAAGATACACAATCAACCCAAAAGTAAGCCCATTAAGCGCGGCATAAATCGTGTACAGCACCTTGGCTGTAAATGGGTTCATCTTGTGCACCCGCGCGCTCATTGTCCACACCATAATTAGCTGCACAATAAGGACAATAAATGTAAATTCAAGCGTTGTGGCAACAAAATCGGCAAATGCCGCGTTGCTATTTGTTCCAATGATAATGGCAATGGTGGTTAATGTCGTTACCAACAGACCGTAAAACATCCAGCCAAATACCCGCACAACATAGGCATTTATGGCATACTGGTCCACTGCAGAAATGTCTACAAAGTTCTCGGGGTCGTAATACTGATTTTGATTCATAGAAAAAAACCTCCTAAATAAAATTTATTTATGCATTTTGACTATACCATGCAAAAAGAGATATTGCAAAAGAAAAAAATAGCTATATAATATAATTGTTAGGGAAATGTCCTTGACAAATAACTTACCCAACAGGAGGGTTATAATGGCAATTAAAATGGCAATCATCGGCATGGGCGGTATGTCTGGCTGGCACTTTAGCAACATCAAAGAGAATATCAAGGAAATTGAAATCGTTGCGGGTTATGACATTAACCCCGACACATGCGCAAAGCGTGCAAAAGAATGGGGCGTTAAAGTATATGATACCCCAGAAGAACTATATGCAGACCCAGAAATCGAATTGGTACTAATTGCCACAACAAACGAAGTTCATGCCGAATATTCCATCAAATGCATGGAAGCTGGCAAAAACGTTGTATGCGAAAAACCCGTGACAATGAGCTCCGCAGAGTTGGAAGAAGTAATAAAAGTGCGCGACAAAACAGGCAAATTCTTCTCCATCCACCAAAACCGCCGCTGGGATCCAGATTACATGGTAATCAAAAAAATGTTGGAGGACAAAACCCTTCGCAACCCATATACAATTAAATCAAGCGTACATGGTTCTCACAGGCTGTACGGCTGGCGCGCGTTTTTGCCAAACGGTGGCGGCCTGCTTTTGGACTGGGGCGTTCACCTGCTAGACCAAATTTTAGACCTTATGCCAGACAAAGTTGTTTCAACATACGGGCATTTACATGCCCTGCCACAAAGCGAAGTTGACGATGCGTTTACCGTAATGCTGCGCTTTGAAAGTGGTTGCACCGCGGTTATTGACATTTCTACAAACAGCTATGTTGTAGAGCCTCGCTGGCGCGTTCATTCGCCAGAAGGCACTGCCATAATCGAAGACTGGGAACTACACGGCCGCATTGTAAAACAAGCTGACCCAGACGAAATTGACTGGACAGAAACTGTAATTTACACCGCCGCAGGCCCAACACGCACCATGTTGCCGCGCCCGAAAGATACAACCATCGTGCAAGATCTGCCAAAAGTTGGCGACCGTAGCTGGATTGACTATTACAGAAACGTTGTAGGCGTTCTGCAAGGCAAAGCCGAGCAAATTGTAACAGCGGAGCAAGGCCTTCGTGTTATGAAGGTTATTGAGGCTGTTTTTGAGTCCAGCAAAACAGGTGTTGCTGTAACTGATAAAATTTAAGGGGAACGTATTATGTGGCGGGGAGGGTTGCTTCCCCGCCATATATTGCGGAAATGAGAAATAAATACATAAAAGGAGTTTTAACATGACCAGAACCGAAGCAGAACTACAAGGCATAGACCTACTAGGCCAAAGTGCGCAGCACTACCCCAGCACCTACAGCCCAGATATATTAGAAGCATTTCCAAACAAGCACCCTGGCAATGACTACATGGTAACATTCAGTTGCCCAGAGTTTACTTCGCTGTGCCCAAAAACAGGCCAGCCGGATTTTGCTACAATTCTCATAAACTACATTCCTGGGCCGCGGCTGGTGGAAAGCAAATCGCTAAAGCTGTATCTATTCAGCTTCCGCAACCATGGCGACTTCCACGAAGATTGCGTGAACATAATAATGAAAGATTTGCAAAAACTAATGGAGCCGCGATATATCGAGGTGAAAGGGATTTTTACGCCCCGTGGCGGCATTGCCATTTTCCCATTTGCTAATTATGGGGATGAAAATTACGCGGACATGGCAAAAAAACGCCTGTTCGACAGCCTAAACAATATTGCATAAAAAATTTCAGTTGGTAACAAAATGTCACCAACTGAATCCAGAAAGGCAGAAAAAAATGAAATCTCTAGTAATCCTAAGCGGCGGCCAAGACAGTACAACATGCCTATTCTGGGCAATAAAACAGTACGGCGCAAGCAACGTTTCCGCCCTAGGTTTCGATTATGGCCAACGCCATCGCGCCGAACTAAGCTACGCAAAAAAAATATGCGACACACAAAATATCCCTTTCGAAACACTAACCCTACCCTACCTCCCGCAACTTGGCACAAACGCATTAACAAACCCAAATATAGATGTCGACACCCAAAAACCCGACAACGCCCCGCCCAACACTTTGGTAGAAGGCCGCAATATTCTTTTCCTAACCTACGCCGCTATTTTCGCAAAAAACCGCGACATTCGGGTACTTGTAACTGGCGTGTCCGAGTCCGACTTTAGCGGATATCCAGACTGCCGCGACGTGTATATAAAAGCCAACAACGTATCCCTTAACCTGGGAATGGACTACCCCTTCATAATAGAAACGCCTTTAATGTGGCGCAACAAAGCCCAAGTCTGGCAATTGGCCGATGAACTTGGAGTACTGGAAATAATCAAAAACGAAACACTAACCTGCTACAACGGTATACTAGGCGACGGTTGCCAAAACTGCCCCGCCTGCGACTTACGAAATAAAGGATATGATGAATATGTACGAAATAAAAAAAACATTTGAAATTAGCGCGGCACACAAGCTGGAACTCCCCTACCCCTCCAAATGCACAAACCTGCACGGCCACAACTGGATTGTTACCGTGTATTTGCGCGCCGCAGAACTTAACCCACAAGGCATGATAATGGATTTTGTGGAAATAAAACAAAAAATCGTAAGCGAACTTGACCATAAAATTCTAAACGACATCGTGCCATTCAACCCAACAGCAGAAAATTTGGCAAAACATATATGCGACGCGCTCGCACCTTATTGTTACCGTGCAGATGTTACCGAAAGCGAAAACAACACGGCAAGTTACATCGCATAGTCGGTCAATCTAAGATTGCCCGACGCGATTGCTACGCAATCGCCACACCTCCCTTTGTTGCACGTCGGTCGGTGCGGGCGTTCGTACAGTTTAATTTTGCTTCCGACGCTACGCCTCGAGCAAAATTAAACTGACTCACTATAGAATAAATAGGAGCGTTCCCAGTGACATATAATATAGTAGAAATTTTTCACAGCATAGAAGGCGAAGGCAAACGCGCTGGGCAAAGCGCGACGTTCATCCGACTGGCGGGCTGCAATTTGCGTTGCTCGTACTGCGACACCACCTATGCCATGGATGGCACTTTTACCGAAATGACCCTTGATGAAATAATAACTCAGGTAAAATCCAAAAACATCCCTCGCGTAACCATTACTGGCGGCGAGCCCCTTCTCACAAAAAATGTAAACAAATTGTTACAAGAGTTGCTAAAATCCGATATTGACGTTAATATAGAAACTAATGGAAGCATAGATATCGCCAATTTTGCAGAGGAACACGATAAAAACTTATTCTTCACTATGGATTACAAACTGCCATCCAGCGGTGAAACTAATAAAATGCACATCCCCAATTTCAACAAGTTAGCCGAAAAAGATGTGCTCAAATTCGTAATAAGTGACGAACACGACGTAGAGCACATGATAAATTTTCTCCGCACACTAAAATCTAACCCGCAAATTTACATCGGCGCAGTTTTTGGCAAATACAACTTGCAAAACCTAGTGGCCGCCATATTAAAATATCCCGAATTAAAAAACGCCACCCTACAACTGCAGCTTCACAAAATAATTTGGGATCCAAACGACAGAGGAGTTTAATCATTCCAAGCTAAAGAAACGCGAAAGAGGAGCATAAACATTGATAGACCAACCAAAATTAACCAACGCAATAAAACTAATGATAGAAGCCCTGGGCGACGACCCCACCCGTCCAGGCCTGCAAGAAACCCCAGACCGCGCCGCAAAAATGTTTGCAGAAATGTTTGAAGGCATGAACTACACCAACTCAGAAATCGCTCAAATGTTCAGCAAATGCTTCGAAGACGCCAAATCCCAAGACTGGGTTTTTGTACGCGACATATCCATTTTCAGCTTTTGCGAGCATCACTTCGCGCTAATGTATAATATGAAGGCACACATAGCCTACAAACCCAATGGCAAAGTAATTGGCTTGTCGAAAATAGCCCGCATAGCAAGCATGGCCGCAAAACGCCTGCAATTACAGGAACGTATCGGTTGCGACATAGCCGAGATACTTGAATTAGTGCTAAGCACCCAAGATATCATGGTGGTTATCGAAGGCGAGCATAGCTGTATGTCCGCCCGGGGCATTCGTGCACAGGGCGCGAAAACCCGCACCTGCACCGCAAATGGAATTTTTTCAAATGATGCAAAGCTGCGCATGGAAATTTTGTCACAAATATAAAGGAGCAAACAGTATGAAAATTCTAGCAATTCCTCTTCTCGCTCTCATCACTATTTTATTTACAGCCTGCCTACCTGTAGAGGAACCGGTTCTACCCCCACCTATTACTACTGTGCCAGAGGTACGCACCATGCGCACCTTCCAGATAGAGCGGGGCGATGTGCAGCGTTTCTCTAACCCAATCACTCAGTACATTCCCCTGCGGCAAGAATCCATGAGTTTCTCCGTTGCGGGACGGCGCATTGGCGGCGTGTTTGTTAGCATAGGTGATGAGGTAATGCAGGGCGACGTTATGGCAGAGTTGGAAAATCCCTACATTTTTTACACTTTGCGGGACGAACGCTGGAACGAAGACTGGGTGCAGATGCAAATTTCCCAACTAAATGAACGACACAACTTCTCGCTAAACCAAGCACTAATCACCGGTAACCCAATAGATGACCAGCATTACCTGGACGAGCGAAATCGGTTGGAAGGGGAACTAGGCATTGTCCGTATGCGCATAGCACACATCTTAAATGAGATTGACGATATGCAAATTCGTGCACCATTTGACGGAGTTGTTACATGGGCAATGGAGTTTGGCGGCGTTATGTGGTCCAGCGTTGGCCAGCCTGTAGTAACTATATCCGATCAGGGGCAGTACATTTTCCGCTTGATAGGTAACGATGTGCAGTTTGTTACCATTGGCGAATACTATACATTAACTATTGGCGGCGAACCATTCCCAGCCGTGGCAATAGACCCAGATGAAGAAGATTTTCAACGCCCACCCCAGGTAGGCGAACAGGATGAAGCCTTCTTCCGTCTAATAGGCGATGATATGCCAGTGGTTGCCGGCAACATGACAGCCTCTGTTTTCCTGTTGCATGATGAGATACGGGATGTTATTTTCCTGCCCATCATGCATATAAACACCGTAGGTGACCGCACATTTGTACATGTTTTGGAAAATGATATTATAGTGATACGCGACATAACTACCGGGCTTCAGGGCAACGCAATAATTGAAATTGTTTCCGGCCTGGATGAAGGAGAGTTGGTTGTAATATGATGAAATTCATTTTTCTTGCCCTTATGGCGGTGTTATTATTTGCTGCCAGCGGCTGTACAGCAGGCTCGGAAGGTTATGTTCCGCCAGAGTTAATCCGTTCTCCCGCCGCATCAATTGACACAGCCATTATCACCCGGGGCGACCTTATAGCAGTAGATAGACGCACAGGCATTACGCGCTATCTTTCCACACCCCTTTATTTCGAAAGACCCGTTGCTAACTTTGGCCAATTTTATGTAGCCCCTGGTGATTATGTTACCGAGGGGCAACTTTTGGTTATATTGGATACCGAGTACCTGGATGAGCGTATTGAAATTGCAGTAGAAAACCTGGCAAATATGCGTCGCGACCACGCACTTGCTAACGAAATAAGGCAACTGGATATTGATATTATGGTTATGGAACACGCAGCCAGGGTAAACCAAACCGCCTACAACCTAGACCCAACCGCCGCTGCAGCAATTGAAGTGCAAACCGTAAGCATAGAACGCGCCCAAATGGAGTTGCGCCAGCAAATGGAACGCCACGCCGTGCAAGTACGCCAGGCAGAAATACGCCTGCAAGACCTGCGCACCCGCCGCCAAAATGCAGAGCTTCGCGCCCCATTCGACGGGCTGATTACCAACATACACACAATACAGGAGGGCCAGCACGTTGGCGTTTCTGTGCCACTTGTGTACATTACCGACCGCAGCCAGGTTGTGATAGAAGCATTAAACCTGCCCACGATGGACTGGCCGCAACCGGGCCCAGGTGGTATGCCTCCAGACCCATGGCGACCAAACCTTGTGCGCCGCGCCATAAACATGACCGTAACAATGGAAAGTGGAACATATCCAATCGAATATATTCCCCTTACACTAGACGAGCGCAACCTTGCTCCGGTAAGGTTTAATGTACTATCTGACACGCCTTTAACAGCCGGCCAATATGTATCTATGCATTTTTACACCACCCACCTGGAAGATGTGTTACTTATCCCAGACAATGCGTTGCTGTTTGCTGGCCCAATACCGTACACATACCGTGTTGTAGATGGCGAACTGATTTATACAGAACTGAGATTAGCGTCGCGCACCCAAATTCAAGCTGCCGTAATTGAAGGGCTTGAATATGGCGACCATGTTTTTATCAGATAAAAGGGGTTGATTTTGTTGCATAAAAGATTACTGTTTATTGCACTGTGTGCATTTATGATTATCCTGCTTGGTGCGTGTGTTAACGGACCCATGGCGAATTTTGACAGTGTCGAGGATTTAATTGACGAGGGGGTTATAGCACCATTCGACCCAGAATATTTGCAACCAGTTGAGCATAATCTGGTGCAGGTTATTCGCGGCAACTTCCACCATAACATGGATTTGTCTGTGTCGGTAGAGTTCCCTCGCACTTATCACCTGCATTTTAGTGTAGAGTCGTTTAGCGGCAACTGGTCGTCTATAACCACTACAGCCCATGACCATGGGCACTTTTCCGGCATTAGCATACGTACGGGCCATGCTGTTAGCGAGGGCGATGAAATTGCATCTCTTACCTTTACTGTACCCGAGCCTATCGCAATCGCCCGCCATTCACTGCAGCTGGAGCGTGCACAGTTCGAGTCTGATTTTGCACAGGACAGGCAAAACCGTCAGCAATACATCGCTAACCTTCAACTTGAGCTGGAACTTGCCCCCGAAGGCGAGTGGGAAATACTTGCACTACGTTTAGAGCGGGCAGAACTGCACTACCGCCAGTTTATGATCAACTCCGAAAACAGGCGCAGGCAGTTCGACGACAGATTGGAAAACATAAATGCCCCAATAGAAACCGAAGTTTTATACTCGCCAGTTACAGGCATTGTTTCCTTTACAACACAGCACTTTGCCCCAGGCTATTTACGGGATGTTGTACAAGTTCACATGGGCGCATCCGGGCATTTGGGCCGAAGGGTTGCAAGCATTGTGGACCGAGAATACAAATATTTTGTTATAGAAGCACCTTTGTACGCGTTGCGCTACGGCAGCGTACTTGAAATATTCCGCCAGGGTGGCGAGCAAACTTTTCTTGCACAGATAGCAACCGACCCTTTAACCGCAAATATTGCGCGAAGCGGCACAGCATCTGCCAGACTCATTCCCCTAGAAGGCGAGCTGGAACGCTTTTTGGCAGAAGTGGAGTACGAATTTGGCGATTTATTTGTCCATGAAGACCCCTTTTCTAACATTTCGCTGCGTACGCGCATTTCCGTACCCCGGGGCATGGACACCCTATTCCTAGACAGGCGCGCAATAATGGAAGACAACCACCGCCATTTTGTTATGGTGTATGATTACGGCGCAGTTGGTCGACGCTATGTAGAAATAGGATCGTCTGGCACTTACGGCGCACTGATGGTAACAGAAATATTAGCGGGTCTTAACCCTGGACAGTGGGTGGTTATACCATGATTTCGTTCCTATGGCGTAAGATGTGGAAAAACAAATGGATGATGATTTGCCTGCTTATCGGCAACCTTCTTCTTGTTGGAATTGTATCGGCTACTCCACTATATATTAACGCAACCATGCGGCGTATCCTGCACCAGGATATGCGTAATTTTCAAATTGAAGAAGAGACCTATCCCGCGCTGATGAGTTTGCAGTTTACCTTTAACAATGCAGCACTTAGCGAGCGGATATCCATGTATTTGGATGCACGTTTTGACATTTCCAACGATATTGTATCTGAAATGGGCGTACCTGCCTTGCGTACCATCAGGCAAGACACCATGTTTGCGTGGCATCTTATGCCATACGAATTGCGTGACCCTACCCCGCGCCCGCGCATTACCAACCTAACTGGTATCTCCGATTTTATGGACAATATAACCATAACCCATGGTCGCGCGCCTTCTCGGGAGTTGGTTAACGGCAATATAATAGAGGCAGTTATTACCGAACAAGCACTGCTTAGGAATAACTTGCTGCTTAACGAGGTACTAAAGGCCAATAATGTGCGCACCGATGAAGACGGCAATCCCACCCTTTTTGTAAAACTGGTTGGTATGTATGAACTGGCGGAAGGGTCGGATGCGTATTGGTCCATTAGCCAGTTAGACCACGCGTCGTCTCATATCCTAATTTCCGACGATTTAATTTTGCGGCATTTTATATATAACTACCATGTGGACTATCGCATTACAACATCCTGGTTTCACTTATTGGACTATCGCGCAATGACAAGCCGCGACGTGCCACACTATCTTGCCACATTGGAAAACCATTTTGCGCGCTACGCATCTGCAAATTCGCGTCAAATTTATGACTTTAGGGAAAATTTTAGCCAAATACTTACCTACCACACCGAACGCGCCGCACCGCTGGCGGTTACGCTGTGGGTTTTGCAAGTGCCTATATACGTAATGTTAGCGTTCTATATTTATATGGTAAGCCGCCAAATTTTGCAATTAGAGCAAAATGAAATTTCTGTTCTAAAAAGCCGCGGCGCAAGCAGAGGCCAGATTCTGGGACTATATGCAATGCAGGGGCTGTTTGTTGCGGCCATTTGCTACCCAGCGGGGATTGCGCTGGGGGTACAGATATGCCGAACGCTTGGCGCCTCTAACGGGTTCTTGCAACTTGTTCAGAGGGCGGCAATTATAGTTGAAATTACGCCAGACGCGCTATTGTATGCAGGCTTGGCTATGTTTCTATCGTTTTTGACAATGTTTTTGCCGGTAATTCGCTTCTCCAAAGTGGGCATTGTAGACCATAAGCGCAATCGTGCTGGCAAACTTGTAAAACCTCTGTGGCAGCGGTTCTTCCTGGACATTGTGTGCCTTGGTGTTTCACTTTACGCGTTGCATAACTTTAATAACCAGCGCGACGCAATGGCTCTTGCAGTGCGTGAAACCCAGGCCGTAGACCCGCTACTGCTACTTAGCTCGTCGCTATTTATAATGGGGCTTGGGTTGCTGTGCTTGCGACTGTTCCCATACGCGGTGTCGCTTATTTACAGGCTTGGCCAGCGTTTTTGGTCTCCATCGACATATGCATCGCTGGTAAAGGTTATACGCTCGGCGGGCGAAGAGCAGTTTATAATGATATTCTTGCTGTTTACCCTGTCTGTTGGCACATTCAGTGCGCAAGCGGCACGTACAATAAATTTGAACAGCGACCACCAGATACAATACATGGCCGGTGCAGACCTTACCTTCCGCGAGTTTTGGCGTACGATTGACCCCAGTGGTCAGGAGGGGCAAATGAGGGGCATTACCCAATTTGTTTTCTTCGAGCCAGATTTTGCGCGTTTTACTGAATTTGAAGAAGTGGATGCCATAACCCGTGTAAAGCTGGAAGAAGTTTACGTAAGACAAACATCGGTTGTACCTGCCATGAGTGGCGTACAGCTTATGGCCATCGAAACTGACAGTTTTGGCGATACCATTTGGTTTAGAGATGACCTTTTGCGGGCGCATATCAACCATTTTCTAAATGTTTTGGCCAGCCGAAGCGACGGTATTTTGCTTTCGTATAATTTCCGCGCTGTAAATGGTGTAGAAATTGGCGACCAAATACATTTTGCCGACTGGCTTGGCAATTCTGCACGTGGCACAGTAATGGGCTTCGTAGAACATTGGCCGGGCTACCAGCCAGTAAACCGTGTGTATATAGACGGTCAAGTGGTAGAAATTTTCCAGCCGCTGATTGTTGCCAACTTGGGCCACCTACAAACACAGTGGGAAGTACGCCCATACCACATTTGGATGCGCACTAACACCGAAACCAACACATTTTTTACAGAATTTGCTGTAGAAAATCGGATTAACCTTATTGAGTTTACCGACGCCCGAGCCGACATAATCGAAAGCCGCAGCGACCCTATTTTGCAGGGCACAAACGGTGTGCTTACCGTTGGTTTTATTGTTACGCTGCTAATATGCTTTACAGGCTTCCTTATATACTGGATACTGTCCATTCGCTCGCGGGTGTTGCAGTTTGGTATTTTCCGCGCTATGGGTATGAGTATGCGCAGTTTGCTTGGGCTACTTGTTAACGAGCAATTCTTTATCACATTTACGGCCATTGGACTAGGTGCGCTTGTGGGCGAAATTAGCTCGCGCCTGTTTGTACCGCTGATACAAATGTCCTATTCCGCTGCCGACCAGGCTATTCCGCTAATGATTGTAACGGAAGCCCAGGACTACAGGAATTTATATGTTGTAGTTGGCTCCATGATATTTATTTGCTTGATTGTGCTTGGCGCATATATTTCCAAGATAAAAATAGCGCAAGCGTTAAAACTTGGAGAGGACTAAGATATATATGACTGCTAATGACAAGGCAATTTTACGGGAATTGGCAAAGGGATACATGGAAATTGCCAGCGACCCCATAAACAATGAGCGGCGGCAAAGAGCCCAGGATATAAATGATCTAAAGCCCCGCCGCCCCATGGTTTGGATACACGAAGTTCCATGGCATGAAATGAATATCGACAATAAGCTAACCTGCCTATGCGAGACAGACGAGGCGCGCCAATTTGAATGGCATATGCGCATGACCCTGTTCCGCTGGGAATATATGCAGGCAGATATGGTTGTGGAAAAATTCTTTCCTATATCAAAGGCTTACTCTAACAGCGGCATTGGCATAAACATATTGGAAGATATGATTGCCACCGACGAAAAAAACTACATTGTATCCCACTACTTTAAAGACCAGCTTGACACAATGGAAAAGGTGCAAGCACTAAAAGAACCGATTGTTACCGCCCACCCACAGCATGACACACAGCGTATGGAATTAGCGCAAGACGCCTTTGGCGATATATTGCCACCTGTTTTACGAGGGCATTATATCTACCACGCCCCGTGGGATGAAATACCCCGCTATCGTGGTGTAACACCTATAATGTACGACCTGACAGATAACCCAGAACTGCTCCATGCCACAATGAAAAAATGGACAGCAGGTAAACTGTCCGTAATGCGACAAATGGAAAAACTGGGGCTATTGGATACAGATATTGACGAGCTACACTGCACTCCACCCTACACAAGTGATTTAGATAAAGGTAACGGCCTAAAAAATATCTGGTTTAGGTGCATGGCACAAATGTTTAGCGATGTATCCCCCGCCCAGTGGAAGGAATTTGAGCTGGACTACCTAATGCCTCTGGCAGAGGAATGTGGCCTTGTGTATTACGGCTGTTGTGAAGCTATCGAGCAGAAAATCCCATTGCTAAAAACCATCCCCAACCTGCGTAAAATTGGAGTACCAACACGATGCAACCCAGAGGTGTGCGCCCAGCAAATAAAGGGCGACTATGTATATGCTCACAAGCCCAACCCTGCTTTTGTTGCCACAGTTTTTGACCCAGGGCAAGTGCAGGGGGAAATTGAGCGAGTGATAAAGACCTGTATCGAGCACGGTTGCGCGTATGAATTTGTTTTAAAGGATATTTCTACCGTAGGATATAAACCTGGGAACTTGGTAGAGTGGAATAAGGTTGTTATGGAGACGATTGATAGGTATTATTAAGAAGCTATTAACAATATGCACAATTACAACACTCGGTTTGTCAGTATTTTTGACAGGCTGAGTTTTTTTTTAGAATTTGCAATAAAATCGACAGTTTTCCAACAATATAAACAAGAAAACCCCACCTTGTAAAATTTGAATTTTGTATTCCTGGTAATGTTAGCTAAAAATCAACATGAAAACTATGCAATTACACAAAAAAATTATTACAACCCCATTTCGCCTTGCACACATCCTACAAATGTTGTTATAATTGCAATTGCAAGAAACAGAACAAACTCATTAAAAGGAGCGGATTGAAATGAAAAAGTTATCTGTAGCAATTCTTCTCGCACTTGCACTTGTACTTACTTTTGCAGCATGCAGAAGTAATGGCGACGATGAAAACGGTAGTGGCGACAACCAGCCACCAGCACAAGAAACACAACCAGATCCAACACCGACCGACCCAACGCCAACACCATCAGATGAAAACGACGACACACCAGAACCCATTGTTGAAGCACCTAACATATTTGGCATACACGCCCCACGTGACTTTGATGGTCGCACATTGCGCATACAAACATGGTTTGGCGGCGCAATATCCTTTACCGAGGCACTGCACTACGATGAACCCGACCCTGCAACAAGCCCCAACTACCCTGCATACCGTATGCGTTGGGACAATTTTCACCGCGTTCAAGAAGAATTTAACTTCACGCTGGAAGAAGTAATGATAAGTTCCGACTACATGATTTCATCTCTGCAAGCATCCGTTATGGCTGGCGCGCCAATTGCAGAGCTTGTGCGGCTTGGCGGCGGACACGCAATTTCTGCCATTTTGGGCGATTTGATAGTGCCAATAAGCGGCGTTAACCTACCAGGCAGCGACATTCTTGGCGCGCAGCAATTTGCGCACCCAATGGTAGAGTTCCAAGGTGATATTTGGACTATGAACGACAGCCGCCCCGATATGTTTGGAATGATACTGGGTGTAAACCTAGACATTATCAACGCTGTTGGCGCACCAAACCCTGTTGACTTGTACAATGCAGGCCAGTGGAACTGGGAGGCAATGCTTAACATTATGCGCCTTGCCACAGCCGACACTACAGGTGACGGCACTATCGACCGTTTTGGTTTAGGCGGCCACCCAACCTATGTACTGCGCAACCTAATTGGTGCTAACGATGGTATTTTGGTTACAGAAGATTTGAATTTTGGTGTAGACCATCCAAATACAATTGAAGCATTCGAATTTTTCGACCAAATTTTTGCAGAAGGCCTATACGCAACAGACGCCGATGGCAATTTTAGTGCTGGCGACTGGGGCGCAAACTTCTGGGCTTCTCATGGCGGCCAAATTGCACTGTTTAACACCGTTATATGGGGCTTAAACAATGGCGACCTGCCATTCGACTTTGCCATTGTTCCATGGCCTGCTGGCCCGTCAAACACATCTGGCGCGACAGGTATGTCTGGCTGGCGCGAAGGTGTTGGCATTGTAATAGGCTCTGACTGGGACTCTGCTGACGCACTTACAGCAATAGAAGAATTTTATGCTTGGTCTGGTGGCGATATCTTTATGATGCATGAAGACGCACTAAACTGGCCACGCTCTGTTTTCCCATCAGAAGAGGATGTAATTCGCGTAATCGCCACTGCCGACAACTCTCTACCTGACCTCGGTCTTGTTGTTGGCGGCTATGCAGATTTCCTTACTGGTTTTACACAACATTTCTTTGACCGCACTGCCCTTGTTTCAGAATTGGTAGAAACTATCCGTGGCCCACAGCAGGAGTTGTTGGACAATTTCTTTAGATAGTCCTAAACAACGTAAAAAAATCCAGTTGGTAAGAACTTCTTACCAACTGGATTTTTTGTTTTACAGGTAAGCATAAATTACGATATATCTTGCGATTGCTGCAAAATTCGTGCATACTATATATGAGGCAAAAGTCAAGCACATGGAGGATAAAAATGTTCAAGTGGCTAACAAAAAAAGAACGGGCATGGGTATTATACGACCTAGCAGAATCGCCATACACAATTACAATTTTAGCAACAATTATGGGTATGTATTTCTTGTCATCCTTTGAGAACGCTGGCGGCGATATCGTTAGAGGCCAGGCACATTGGGGGTTTGCTAACACAATTGCTACGCTAATTGCTGGGTTTATGGCACCGGTAATTGGCACGCTAACAGGTTTTATTGGTAAGAAAAAAGTCGTTTTCGGATTTTTTGTAGCCTTTGGTATTTTAGTTACGGCGGGCATTGCCTTTGTGCCGGAACATTTGTGGTTTGCGCTACTTTTAATGTACATAATTTCGTACATAGGCTGGTCGGGAGCAAACAAGGTATACAACGCTTTTTTGGTGGATGTCACTTCAAATGAAAGAATGAACAGAGTATCCACCATGGGATTTGGCGTGGGGTATCTCGGATGCATACCGCCCTTTGTTGTCAGCATTATACCTATCCTTTTAATTCAACTAGATGTGATTGATATGCAAATGGTTACGGCGTATCGTATCGCGTTTTTAATTACCGCCGTTTGGTGGGTTGTTTTTTCACTGCCAATGTTCAAAAACGTGACACAGGAATACGGCACAAAACCTGAGAAGCAGTACATTCGCAAAAGTTTTACAAACGTGTGGGATACAATTAAAGAAATATGCCTGCACAAGCCAGTACTCCTGTTTCTTATTGCGTTTTTCCTGTACAGCGATGGCGTAAGTTCGATTATAAGCATGGCGACCGCCTACGGCATGACAATAGGAATCGGACAAATCACCCTTTTACTTGTACTTTTGGCAATGCAGTTTGTAATGGGCCCATTTTCAATTTTGTATGGCCGCTTGGCGGATAAGTTTGGCACAAAGGCCATAATATATGTAGGAATCGCCACTTATATTGTTGTCTGCCTTATTGCGCTACTAATGCACGAAGAGCGAGACATTCGCTTTTTGACAGCGTTGTTCTGGATTTTGGGTATGCTAGTGGGCACAGCACAGGGCGGTATTCAATCACTAAGTCGTGCATATTTCGGCAAAATAGTACCAAAGGAAAAATCCAATGAATTTTTTGGTTTCTACAATATTTTTGGGCGGCTTGCCTCGGTAATTGGCACATCGTTGTTTGCAGCTATCTCGCTGATAACCGGGCGTGCCCATTTAGGAATTGCGGGTATTGGCGTGTTATTTATAGCGGCGGCAATTGTTTTTAGGTTTGTACCAAGTGATAAGCAGGTGAACTATGAGCATAATCAGAATTAACGGAGCAACAAAAAAGTACGACAGCAAAACCGTACTAAACAATATCTTCTTCAAACTAGACAAATCCGACCGGATAGGTCTGGTGGGCAAAAATGGCGGCGGAAAGACCACACTTCTCAAGCTAATTCTAAATACAGAAGAACTAACCGACGGCAAAATTGAAATAGACCGAGACATAACCATCGGCTACTTTTCCCAATTTTGCGAACTGGACGGCAACGAGACAATTGTACAAATACTCGACCACGAATTTGCCTGGGTACACAAACTAGAAGAGGAATTGGCCGATATTGAGTCGCAAATTTCAAATTGCACCAACGACAGAGAAATGCAAACCCTAATAAACAAGCAAATGACTCTCTTCGCCGAAATGGAGCAACATGACGGTTGGAACTACAAATACAAAATTGACACGGTACTAACAAAGCTGCATTTTAGTAAGGCACACCAACATATGCCAGTAGCACAGCTATCTGGCGGTTGGCGCAACCGTGCCAGCCTCGCCCTTCTGCTAATAAAAATGCCCGACGTCCTGCTACTGGACGAGCCAACCAACTTCCTGGATACCGAGGGGGTTACTTGGCTTGCAAATTGGATAAACAAAAGCCAGGCCGCGGCAATAGTTGTATCCCACGACCGGGCTTTTTTGGATTCCGTCGCCAAACGGATAGTAGAGGTTGAAAATAACCGCCTGCACGAATACAGCGGCGGATATTCCGACTACATTCGCCAAAAGAAAATAAACATAAAAGAGCTGGAGCGGGAGTTCGTCCACGAAGAAGAGCTGCTTATAATGGAAGAAAACTCAATAAAGGATCGCGCCGAGCTGCAAAAATTCCTAAAAAACAACAGGGACAACAAGACCAATGTAGCCAGAAAACTGGCGGACATAAGCAAAAAAATAACACCCCTCCCGGCGGAAACAATTGTTACCACCTTGTACGAAGGGGTGCGTACACCAAATCAAATTGTTAATGTGGAAAACGTTTCCGCCAGTTATGGCGACACCCAAATTCTAAGCAATGTAACTTTCGAGCTTTTCGGCGGCGAACGGCTTGCGATAGTTGGCCACAACGGCTGCGGCAAGTCAACTTTAATAAAAATGCTAACGGGCAAACTAAAGCCAAGCGCGGGTAAAATATCCTGGGGGGCTTCCACCAAAGTGATATGCTTTAACGATGCACTGGACGAGCTTGACCCAGACGATACAACAGGCCACAGTGTGTATGTTTTTGGGGACGCTTACGGCGCGGCAAATAAAAAAATCAATAAATTTTTGCGGTTGCTTGGTTTTTCTGATAGAGATTTAACAGAAAAAATCCGCAATTTGTCTGGCGGGCAACGTGCGCGGGTGGCACTTGCCCAATGTTTGCTGTCTGGCTGCAATACCATCATATTAGACGAGCCTACAAACCATTTGGACATCACATCCATCCAGGGGATGGAATGCGCTCTGGTCAATTTCCCCGGCACGGTCATATTTGTTAGCCATGATGTATTTTTTATTGATAAGACATCGACCAGGCTGCTAGTTTATGAAAATGGCAGTTTTATGAATTATTCTGGGAATTTGACCATGTTCTCGACAAATTCCATTGCCGCCAGCCACTAACCTGTGTTGATCGCGCCATCCTTACAAGTGCAAGATTTGCACGGGTTACCGTTTCCTCGTTTTCACTTGCAATCAGCCGTTCAATTTCCGGCGCGGCATCTGCTGAAAGGGTAAACACATACGCCACGCAAGTGCGCTCACCTGCAAAATATCTGTTAATTTGTTCATGTGCAATAATGCGGTCTATTGGCACTATGTTAAGCACCAAAAAATAGCTAAGTGCAACAAGTGCGTACACCAGTACAATGTTAAACTTTGGCCGCACAATATACATAAATGTAAATATTAGCCCAATCATCTCAAACGCAAGGAAACCGATGACCAGAAGGCGCATTGTTGTTAGCCCATCGTCGGAACTGTACAGCCACATACGGTAAAAGGACGACACCAATAGCACCACAGTAACGCTGCACAGATATAGGCACAGCCATTTTGTTGCCTTTGCGCCGCGGCTGGATTGGGTCTTGGTTAGACCAACAGCCACCAAAATAAAGGCGATATTCACCCCGGTAAGGAACAGCAACTCGAAGAAACCGCGCCTTGCATATGTTACAAAGGTTAGCCCATATGGCAGGCTGGTAGATGGGGCAAACAAATATCTGAACTGGATTGCCACAAACAGAGTGTACACAGCTAGGGTGCTTGCCATTATAATATTTAGTATTACGCAGTCGCCAATAATTGGCTTAAAGCCGTTGCGGCTTGGGACTTTTTCTGTTTTGCGGCCGGCAACTATGGCATATGTTACGCCAAACAGATACAATCCAGCAATACAACCGAAAATAATACGTGGAATTGTGCCCAAATATATGCCAAAAACTATGCCCCAAAATATATCCTGCATTATATTAGAAAAAATAGCATCTGCCGCAGATAGCATAATTACTAGAAAAATTAGTACGGGAACACTGGCGCCAATGCCAACAGCAACCCGCAGTGCCATTTGCTTGTTCTCAACTTTAATGCCCATGCCCCACTTAAAAGGGATTTTTACCTTGGCAAATGCCCTTGCCATGGCGCACAAAATATGCAAAATAATCCGATGTGTTTTGTCTTGGAATGAAAAACCATACAGTGCCCACACCTGCATTGCACTAAACAGCACAGCAGAAACCACAAGGTTTGCGCCGCGCCACATGGGGTTTGCGGAAATAAATGAGTTGAGCGCGAGTATAAAAATGGGGATTAGCATTAGCAAATGTTTTTTACGCGGGAAGATGCGCCATAGAAAAAACCCTTGTATTATCACGAATATTGGCACACTAACACCGGCACGGGCGGGTAAAACCAGCAGGATAAAGCCGATTATGCAAACAAAAAGATATGCACACAACCATCGCCTTTGTAGCATTGGAATGGGGTCTTCGGCTACAGTTGTAACGGGCGGCGTAATGGCTACTGTATTTTCAACAGGCATTTCAATTGATGTGTTCATTTGCGTCCTCCATATATTCCAAAATATCGCCGGGTTGGCATTTTAGCGTTTTGCACAGTTCTTCTAATGTGGAAAAGCGGATGGCCTTCGCCTTGCCGTTTTTTAGTATAGAAACATTGGCCGGCGTTAGGTCAACTTTTTCTGCCAACTCCATTAGGCCGATTTTTCGTTTGGCCATAACCACGTCTAAATTCACAATTATAGGCATATTACACCGTCCAATCTGTTTCTTCTTTATACGCTACGGCCTGTTTGAACAAATCCTTTAGCGTAAGGGAGAACAGGCTTAGCAGGGCAAAGATTACCACAATAATCGCCGCCGCTATGGTAAACCACATAAACAGCCGCACAAGATACACAGCGGCAATAACCGCACTAGCAACAGCCGAGTGACGCAGCGCAGTTACGTTTTCGGCAACAAATGGGTTGCCGCCTACCAGTGTTTTGAACATACGCTTTAGCTGGTAGACAATGTACACGGCAGCTATGCCCGATGTAAGTAGAATAACCGTGTACACCAGCCTAACATCGGCCGAATGCCCTATAAAGCGCAACAGCCATGGCATGATGAATGGCAGGGCAATACAGGCCGCAATGCCTCCAAAGAACATACAGTCTACCAATATTTTGGTGATGTAGTTACGTGCTTTTGATGTGAACATGGGAAATACCTCCTTTAAGTTGGTGATATTTTAGCATGGAGTGAAGTGAATGTCAATAAAAATTTATTGTTTTACGATAAATGCTTATCGTAATTATTAAATGCGCCTACTGCTGCCCGTTGACAGGGTTGCATAAATTTAATACAATCCCTCCATATGAAGTATTCAATTTGGATGGCGGGCAAGCCGCCGAATTAGTGGAGGGATTTTTTTGAGAACAAGAAAACAACTGAACATTTTTTTGCGTGCAGGTCTTCTACTAGATACAATTGGCCTTTTTATTGCCCTGTTTATAAGATTAAACCTAGGCTTTAGTATTTTGGTGGTAGGGGTCGTGCATACGATTATTGGGCTAGTGCAGTGCATAAAGCACAAAGAGAACCTGAGGTTGGCTATCTTTTATGTTGTACTAGGTTTTGTGTTTTTAGGGTATGTTCTGGTTACTGCCATAGGTGGGTGAAGCCACTACCAGGAATCTAAGCGTGCTTTGCACGCGCATTTCGTACCGTGCAAATTTCAACTGGTTGGATTTGGTTACCAGTTGAAATTTTTTTTGCACGAAATGTGCACGCTTTGCGTGCTTAGATTCCAGTTGAAATTTGGTCTGTTTTACACGATTATGCACAAAGTTCAAATCGCTTTTGTAGGGGACGCCGAGGGCGGCGTCCCCTACATGGCATTCCCATAAATTACCTGGGAACAATGAGTTGACAATCTATTTGACTTTCAGTACAATACATACAAATAGAGTACCGAAAGGGATGGTTTTATGTTTACCTATTTGTTATTTGCACTTGCAGCTTATATTGATGTTAGCCCTTTGACTATATGGGGTCCTGGAATGGGTGGCAATCCCGTCGGAGATGAAGACGAATAGAAATTAAATAATTAGGGTTGTTGCATAGCATACGCTAATGCCACAGCCTTTTTTTATATCTTAATGTGAGGTGACACTGTATGGCGAATGAAACAAAAAAAGGCCTGATCAATGATTACAAGCAATTACACGGCAACAAAACCGATGAAATCGGATGCCTTGCCCAAAGGGTAAAATCCTACATGAATGAAAATGGTGAGGATAGCGACCTTCTACTTTTGCTGCAACTATTAACATTGATGCTGGAGGTAGTTAACTCTCGTAATATTACCAAATGCCGCACCTTGGCAGAGCCAATAGTAGAAGCGTTGGAAAATAAACAGACTTTAGAAATGTTTGACGTTTCTATTTTGTGTGCTGCGATTAGTTATGCAAAACACGAAATAGCCATGAAACTTGCAGACAAAGCCCTGCCTCTACTAGATACTCCAATCGAGCATGAAGAAATACGAAAATCATACAAGCGCGTACTTTGCGCAAACCTAACCTACGCCATATCCCTTGCCTTTTGCTATGATATTTCTCCAGCTGATATAGACATGGCAGCAGAGGTTCGCGGGTATTTTTACCACTACATGGCCATGGCAGAGGAAGTATACCAGGATAAGGAACATGAACTGGCTCGTACAATGCTGAGTGTGCGCAAAGCCCTTTTTGATGGGGACTATGACACAGTTGACAATAGCATTGTCAAACTACGGCAAATGCGAGAATATGAATGGCTGTCTCTAGCATGTGATGAGGTTACCACGTTTGTGTCCCACAGGCCCTATGCCGCCACTACCAAAACCCTGCAATACATAATAGGCCACCACATAAAAAAACGCCGCACCCAACTGAGACTAAGCGCGAGTGCTCTCGCAAGGCTAATTGGTTCGACTACTACCATACAAACTATATCCGACTACGAATGCGGGCGCAAAGGTTTTTCTTACCTTGTTCTATACAGGATTGCTAGGGCTTTGGATGTAAGCATAGGCTACCTCTTTGGCGAGTGCTCGTTGGATGGCGAGGCACTTAACTCTGCACCGATACCCACCTTTGCCATGTCCCAAGATAAACATCACCTGCTAAAGCTAATGGAAGATGTGCCGCCGCATATTGAACAATATGTACTAAAAATTGTAAGCGGTTTACTCGAATTACACAAAACTTATGTTGCTGATGAAGAGTAAGCGGACAGGATAACTGGGTTGTGGTTACCTGACACATAAGAAAAGCTCCGTCATTCCTGGAATGATGGAGCTTTTCTTATGCGGTTACCTAACTTGTATAGTTATTCATGTGATATGGCTATATCATCTGGAATATCAACTTCAAAAACACATTGTAAGCTGCCTTCTTCAAGCACAGAACAAACAACCCTTCCGTCAAGCTGTCTGCCGAAGGCACTTTCGAGTTCATATTTGTCATGGCCGAAGCTGCAATAACAAAAGGATTTTGAAACGGTTCTATCTGTTAGAATGGATTGCCTTGCCCACGGGCAGTGGCAAGCGTAATACCGCTTCATTTTATTGTCGGTTCCGGCCAGATATTTACCCATCATAAACGGATTTTTTGTTAGTATGATTTTTGTGCCTTCCCTGCGCATACTCCATTTTCCTGTTTCGTATTCATTCATTGCAACATCGTCTATCTTTTGGTTAAAGAAAAGTTCACCAGACTTATGGCATTTTCTGAGTGCGTTAAGGAATTTGTCATTCAGCTTATTTAGTAATAAATCTACATCGGCAATAGTTAAATATTTCTTGTCGCTGTCCGTGAATGTTCTGGCAAATGGGTTTCCTTTTTTCTGGGCGCATTCATAGTTTTCTCTTGTTGTGGCAGATAAATATTTTTGTTCGATTTTATATGTAAAATCGCTCATATCATCCGCTGTCCAGCCCACCTCCGGCATTTCTACATCTTTGAATATCTTTCCCCACACATCATCACCATACATATTTCGCGTGGTATCGGATAAATGTTTCATTGTCCCACCGCACCACTCGTTGAAGTCGGTCATAAGTATGAAAACCTCTGAAACCAATAATTCGTCCTTTGTGGAATCGGCGTATTCTTTCATAGCATTTATTATCATTAGCATGTCGGCATTTTCAGCTTTCTTTTGGCGAATAAATTGGTTTACTGTTTCTGTTGATACACCTTGTTCCTCTACAAACAACTTGAAATCTTCAATTATTTGAATTTTGTTCATAACTTACCCCTCCATAATATCATTAGGAATGTCAATTTCGAAAACGCATTGAAAAACGCCTTCATTTACTACAGACTTTACGACTCTGCCCTCAAGGGGTCTGCCGAAAAAAGTCTCGAAACCTTGTTTTTGATAACCCAAACTACAATGACAGAACGATGATGCCACGGTTTCCCCACTCAAAATGGAGGACCGTACCCAAGGGCAACGGCAAGCGTAATAACGCTTCATTTTCTCATCGGTTTGAGATAAGTATTTGCTCTTTAGAAAAGGAATTTGCACTACAGTAATTTTCGAGCCATCCCGACGGATTTTCCATTCGTCGGAAGCAAATACCTCCATAGCTGTATTATCAGTTCCGTGATAATTTACATGGCTTTCATTACATTCCTTGATGAACGTATCTAATTCTCTAATGGTTACGTCTTTTTTTGTTGTCCCCACTGACCCATCGTCGGAAACCCAAGTGCGAGATACTCCCTCCATCGCGCGCTTATAGTCGTCTAATGAAATAACGGACAGGATTTTTTCCTGAATAAACAGCGCGAAATCCTTTCTTTCTGTTTGTGTCCAGTCTGTCCATGCTTCAGTTGGATAATCTACACCATCAAAAATTTTCGCGTGTATATCATTCCCATACATTTTTTTAATCACACCCGACAGCCTTGATACTTTGCATCCACAAAAACCATGCAATCCAAGCTCGTTAGCCAAATCCTCATCGCCCGTATCATTAAAATGCTTAATCAGCATTTGTATTAAATTGTAGATATGGGCGTTTTCTTTGCGTTTTTGGTGAATATAATGGTCTATTGTTGCCATGTTTTTGCCTGTTTTCTCGAAAAGCATAGCCAGCTCGGCAGTTACTTTTTCGATAGTAAGTTCAGTCATGTTTTCCCTCCTATAAACTCAGCCACAGCGCGGGGCGAACACCGCCATCTACTCTGTACACGTCATCCCCACAAAGAAAAAGCTCGCCAGCATAACCAACGCTGCCCGCAATATGGTTCTTGTGGCCGGGAGAACGTAACCACCACCAATCATCTTCACCCTTTGCGTTTTGCACTTTTCGCCCATCGTTATATTGGTCGTAAATGCACTCGCCGTATTGCAAATGACAATTTTCGTCCCTTGGAACAATTATGCCGTCTTCTTTCCAATACCAACCCTTTTTGCTTTGCAAATCCCCGCTGTCACCAAAGTATCGGATAACTTCGTCATAGCTTAGTAAAAATATTTTATCGAATGTTGAATTTCCGCACCCTGTGCCATACCATGGGTTATTTCGGTCGCTTAGTTTTGTTTTTACCATCTGTGATTTTTCTGCCGAGGTGAATTTTTCATAAAAGTCGCCATTAAGATATTTTCTTATGCTGCTATGTTCCCATGTAATGCTAGCCATATGGTCGTTATAAGGTGCTTTGCCAATTGTTGTTTCCGAAATAATCAGCGCGCCGTCAGTATTTACCTGCAAAACAAGCCAGTCATAATTTCCAAACTGTATTATGTCGCCTTCCCTGACCGCGCTTGGCGTTAATATGGCATCAATTGTGCTATCCAATAATTTTGCCAATAAAGGAAGCAACGCCGTTTCCGGCAAGGTGTGGCCGTTTTCCCATTTACTAATTGCTTGCGCGCTGATACCCAGTTTTTCCGCAAGCTCATCTTGTGTAAATCCGTTTTGCTTACGCAAGAAATGAATCTGATTGCCTACTCTTGTGTTATCTATCATTAAAGTCCTCCTGCTGGATTTTATCGCTATACTCTCACGCACGGATAATTTTAACAAAGGCAATTTGGCATTACCATACCATATGAGTTGTGTTTTCTGTCAAAAACTTAACCAGCGGTTAATGTGGCGGGTTTAATGTAAAATGTGTAAAAAAAAATAAGCAAGGTGCAGTTGCAATAACAACGCCTTGCTTATTATTATCCCTGTTGCTTTATGCCTATCCCTTACGCACAGCGTCTATCATTGCAAAATAATTTTCATGTGGCATATACCATGGGATGCTATTGCCTGTGCCTAGGGCGTAGCCGCCATCTTTTGCGGCGCGTTCAAGCATAGCTTTGCCGCGGGCGGTAATTTCTTCTGGGGTGGCGGTACATACAAAACCAACGTCCAAGCCGCCTAGCAGCGCAATGCGGCCTTTGTATTTTTCATAGGATTCTTCTATTGGCAGAATTGTATCTTCATAAGAGTGTTTTGCGTCGTATTTCAGGTCGTCTATGATGTCGTCCATCAAGTCTTCCAACATACCGCAAGAGTGCAGAATTACTGGCTTGCCGTGGGCATGACCTGTTGCCACAATTTTTCTATGCCATGGGAATACATATTTGCGCATATCCGCAGGGCTTAACATCGGCTGGGTTTTGAAGCCCCAGTCGTCGTTTGAAATTAGTGCGCATACTGCGGGGTGGCCTACGCATTGTTGGTAGTAGCGCAGCAAGCGGCTGCCTACGTCGTCAAAAATTTGTTGTACCAGCTCTGGCTCGTCGTACAGCATTATGCATAGGTTGTCGTAACCTACTATTGCGATTACGTTTTCCAGCACGCCGCATGGGCCCATGACCATTATTTTCATGCCGTCGGGCAGGTGTTTTGCATATTCGTCTAAGCGGGATGTGTCAAAATCTTCCGGCTCAAGCCATTTATAATTTTTGTAACTTTCCCAATCGGTAATTGTCGCGCCGTCGTTTAGCGAACGGGTGGAAAGCTGGTCTTTGTCCGCCGTTGGAAAGTGGAAGCCGCTACTTTCGGCCGTAATATAGTCGTAGCCTGCTTTTTCGAAGGCTTTCATAGCGGTAAGCGTGTACTCCATCGAGCCCCATTCGCCATGTGGCAAGCCTGTTATGGCTTCATGCAATGGCCCGTTTAGAAAAAATTCGAACAGCGTTGGGCGGTCTGGCACTTGTTTGTTTAGAACTTTTAGAATTTGTGTGTAATCTGGTTTGCGCATTATTATTCTCCTCTTGAAAATTCAGTTGGTGACAATCTGTCACCAACTGAAAATGTTTTGTATTATTTTAGTTCATTCGCTACATACACCAGCGACGACGCAATGCCGCGAGAGTCTTTGTTCTCCTCGTCCTGCAAGCGAGTTTTTACAAGTTCATTCATATTGTCGATAAACTCGCCGGTGGCTTCGCTCCAGCAGGTTATCATCATACCTGCCATTTTGCCGGGCAGTTTTTTCTCTTCGCCTACTTTGGCGTATTTGCGTGCTTCGTCCAGTAGGAATTTCGTCTGCTTTAGGTCGCGCCAGCCGCTTGGCAGCACGGTAAAGCCTTTTTCCAACAGGGTTTCAAAGCCTGGGAAACCGCGCTCGTTCATATCGTAGTGCCAGTCGCATAGCAAAATATCGGTTGGTATCATATCCGCCGCGCGCCACATTCCCAGCACATCGCCTTCCCATTCGTGGTAGCCATGTTCTTTTGCGTTGTTTAGGCGGTCGCTCCACATTAGCATTTGCCAGCCTTTTTCCTTTACGATATGGTTGTGCAGGGTATTTACTGTGTGGGCAAAAAGGTCGGCGCGGCCTTTACCCACACAACGTTGGCAGCTATCTTCCGCTATAGAAAAAGTCTCGTCCATGCCCACGTGCAACGCGTCTGCACCAAAGTCTTCCATAATTTCGTCCATCATTGGGAAGACATATTTGTACACATCATCGTTGGACGCGCACCAGCTATGGCAATAGAAAACGCCGTTTGGTGTGTTGTGGATTGGTTTGCCCGCAATCAGGTCTGGCGATTTTTTGCCCTCGGTAACGTCGGGTGTTTCGTCAAACTCTGGATAGTGGGTAAGTAATGGGTTTTTGCCATACGCCCAGCCTTGGTGGCCTAAGCACATGAACAGCGGTGCAACCCGAATGCCCGCTTCCTTTGCGGCGGCGGCTACTTTTTTCGCGTCTTCTTTGCCGAATGTGCCGCTGGAAAGTTCCGGATAGCATTTGAAGTCGTAACCTGGGTTAAACTCCAACACCAGCAGGTTTACGCCCAACGGCCCTAGGCTTTCCTTAATATAGCGGCAAAGTGCCTCTGTCGAGCCTGTGTCTTGAATGCGCAAATGCGCACCTACGATTTGTGGATTTTGCATTGATATGCCTCCTTTTTTCTTGGGGACGCTGTCCCCAAACCCCTGCAAGGGGACATTGTCCCCTTGTCCCCGTTTATTTGTGTTCTTATTATACGGGAACGCATATCCACAATCAACTCCAAACAAAAAACCGCCACAAATTTCTTTGAATTTGCGGCGGTTTTTTGTGCAACTTGACGATTTATCTAAAGAAATTGTCAATCAGCTCTTGTTGCGGGCCGCGAACAGCCTCAACTGCTTGCATTGGTGTGGCTTCGTTGTTGGCAAAGTTGCTTGCAAATGTGCCAAAAATCCAGTTGTATTGCGGTATTACCATGCCAATGTCCATGTTTCTGCGTTGTCCGGCGGTAAACTGGTGCTGTACGCAAGTTTCTGTTAGCCAGTGTGCACGTGGCCATGTTGCTTCGCTATCTGGTTTTAGATTTGGCTCATCACCTGGCCAGCTCCACAGTTCTTCAATTACCATTAGTGTGTCTTCCACATTCCAGCTTGTAGAGTGTGGGAACACAAGAGACTGACGCCAACCGCTTACGCTAGAATTACCGCTGGTGTTTGACGGCCCTAGTGGGAACGGTACAGCAAGGAACTCGAATTGCAAATCTGCCGCGTCCATCAGCCAAGTAGTGCCAGGGAAAAATGCCGCGCGGCCTTCTTGGAACGCCCAGAAGTTACGATTCCAGTCGCCCACGTCCATACCCATTACAGGGTCGTATTGCCAAAGGCCTTCTTGCAGGATAACTTCCCATAGCTCCAATGCTTCAATTGTGTTTGGGTGGTCTAGTGCAAATTGCAAGTCGTCTGTTACAAGTGGGCCGTCGTTCGCGCCTACAAAAATTGCCATAAGGTCGCCTGGCTGGCCAGCAATACCCCACTGGTCAATTACGCCGTCACCTGTTGTGTCGCGGGTTGCCATACGCATAATGTTAAGTGCTTCATCCCAAGTCCAGCGGCCTTGTGTGTATAAATCTTGCGGGTTTGGTGCGCCAATTGCGTTAATAATGTCCATGTTAAATGCCATTGTCATGGCGTGCAAATATGGGCGTGTGCAGGTAAATGACCAGTAGTCGCCACGGAAATTATGCAGACGAGTGCTGTACAATTGTGGGCCAAGTAGGTCGGAATTTGGCAAGTTAATGTCGCCCAGTGGCACTATAAGGTCGCCCATAAGTGCGCTAAGTACCATGTCACCCGCTACCATTACTACGTCGGCAAAAGCGTCACCCGCCATAACGGAAGATGTTAATGTTGGTAGCATATCGCCAAAGTATAGTGTCATGTTGCCGAAGTTTACATTAAATTCTTGGCGCACGCGCTGTGCGTTGTCGTAAATCATTCTGTCTAGGAAATAGTTTTGTGTAACGGCAGGGTCTGGGTCGTCCATACCCATTGCGGATGAAACAAGAGCGTTGTCCCACCATCCGCCAACGTAAATTGTGCGGCCGCCAAAATCCACAGGCTCGTGAATGCCAGGGCCGGAGCGGGTTGGGTCTACATTAGCGGGTTCGTCATCTGTTACGCCCTCGGGGGGGGGGTGATAACTGGTGTTGTGCTGTCGTCGCTACTGCAAGCTGTGAAGAACGCTAGTGACAGTAAAATAGCGATTAGGAAACATTTCTTCATTTCGGGTTCCTCCCTTTAATTTTGAACGATATTCATTGCAATATCGTTCCATTTTGCAAGCCTTTGTGGCTCGTGGTTTACTGTTGAAATATCTTTTAAGATTATTTCCAAGTTTACATTGTGGCGGCGGGCAGTTTCTACTGTGTCGCGCAGGTCTTTTTCTACCGCGGCATAGTCTATTGCTGTGCCTGCAATAAGAGCGGGGTTTGGTTTAACGCTCATTGTAATTTTAGGCGGTATTTTTTCCGCAAATGCTTCCATGTTGCTCCATGGGCTGCATGACAGTTTACGCACGTTAGGGATTTTCATAACAATATCCAGGCGGTCGTCCAATCTATCGCAACAGCCGTAGTAAATACCGCCGAAATGCTGTGCAATTTCTGATATATATGGCACTTCAAATTCGGCAGTTGTGGCAGGGGATACGCTGGTAAAGGGCTGTGCAAGGCCAAGTGCCCATGAGTTTTGGGAAATTCCCGCGCCGCCTTGGCCTGGGGCTGGCAGCATTTCATCTGTATAAATATATGAACAGTGGCAGATGTTTGACTGAGAGTCGCACAATCCCAGCTCGTTTGCTTGCTTAACGCCCGCCAGTATCGAGTCTGTGAAGCGGCGCATTAGCGCGTGCATATATTCTGGCCTGTCTGCCAAGCTGTAATATAGCTCGCCAATGCCCATAAATGTGGCTATGTTGTCCCATACCCCAAGGTGGAAAATATGCCCCTGTGGGCGCGCTTGGGCAATCCCGTTAAATAGGTCGTGGGCTGTTTCCATACGGCGGGCGGTTTCTGCTTCGTCGTGGGTGATTTGCATTTTTTTGACTTTGTCCAGGTCTTCTTCTGTTTCGAACTGGTTGGTGTAGTAGTGAGACATTACGTCGTCTGCGCCTTCCAGCGCGCGCAATTCTTCCTGTATGCTAATGCCGTACCCTGTGCCGCTATACGCCATTGGAATGGGTATGCTAGGCTCGATAACCATGTCTACGGGGAAGTTTTTCCACATATACAACTGCTGGCGCAGATAAATTTCTACTTGACTCCAAAAGGGGTCTTGCACTATTGGGGTAATGTCGCCGTTTGCGTTTAGTTGGTGCCATGGCAGCTGGTCGATTGTTACCATGGGGCGTTGCATTTCGCCACGGTTCAGAGCCTTCCACAAGGCTATTTTTTCCTGCTGGACGGGTAGGGCGGCTATTTCCGCATACTGTTTTGCCAGCGTTTGCAGTGTTTCCCGTTCTTTGTTTGTAAACATTTTTATTACCCCTTTC
>Ga0123355_10000927_pt1 | contig 40540 bp, 37 predicted proteins | sample TergutEmb28metaG_3_FD_89872 | JGI IMG/M metagenome (GOLD analysis project Ga0123355, IMG submission 89872) | Embiratermes neotenicus P1 segment gut microbial communities from Petit-Saut dam, French Guiana - Emb289 P1 | ecosystem: Host-associated > Arthropoda: Insects > Digestive system > Gut ...
AACTGTACGCCTCGTATGCGTTCATCAGAATTGGCTACGCTTAAAATCAAATCCATCATTTCTTGTTCGGTTCTCATTTCAATCCACACCACCTAATATATTTTACGCACGTACCACGCTTGTGGTGGTACATAAGTGCACCCTTTATGTTTCCATTCAGTCAGTAAAGCTATTTTATCCAACTGTGTTATTTCCACCCTTCACAGCTAACACCATACTACTTCAACGTAGCAATCGTAACGCCGTTCTCCCCTTCGCCGAACTTGCCCAAGCGGTATTCTTTGACGTGGGGGTGGCGTTTGAGTAGGGTGTGGATGGCGTTGCGGACTGCGCCGGTGCCTTTGCCGTGGATTAATGTAACGTTGGTCAGGCTGGAGAGGAACGCGTCGTCGAGGTATTTGTCGGCGGCTTCGCAGGCTTCTTCGGGCATCATGCCGCGCAGGTCAATTTCGTGGCTGATGTGCAGGGCCTTGCGCAGGCTGCTGCCGGATTTGCCCGTCATGTCGTAGCCCCCGAAGGCTTTGGCGGCGGGGGATTCGTCTGCGAGGGATAAGTCGTTGAGTTGGACTTTTACTTGCATGATGCCGGCTTGGATGAGGACTTCGCCGGATGGGTTGGGCGGTACCAGGACGGTGCCTTCTTGGTTGAAGGAATGGATAAACACGCGGTCGCCTTTGCGCAGGTTGGCGGGTGGGGTGCGGGTGGGTTTTTGTGCTTCGCCCAGCCCGGTGGTGATGTCATCGGCCATGTTGCCCAGTGCGCCGCGCATTTGTTCGCGGGCGGCTTCGATATCTTTGGCTGTCGTGAGGGTCTTGCGCATTTGGGTCAGGAGGGCTTCCGCGTCGAGCTTGGCTTTGCGGAGGGTTTCTTGTGCCTCGGCGCGGGCTTGGGTTAGGATTTTTTCGCGCTGGGTGTTGAGTTTCTCGCGGGCGGTTTCGGTGTCGATGCGGAGGCGTTCGGCCTCGCGGCGGTAGGATTCTGCGCGCTCTTGCTCTAGAATAGCTTGCTTTTTGCCGGCTTCTAGGTCGGTGATTAGGTCTTCGAAGCGGGCGTCTTTTTGCGATAGCACGCCTTTGGCGCCGTCGATGATGTCGTTTTGCAAGCCCAGCCGCGCCGCGATGGCGAAGGCGTTGGATTTGCCGGGGATGCCGATGAGCAAGCGATACGTGGGGCGCAGCGTCTCCACGTCGAATTCGCATGACGCGTTTTCTACGCCGGGGGTAGAGAGGGCGTACAGCTTGAGCTCGGCGTAGTGGGTCGTGACCACGGTGTGGATGCCGAAGTTTTGTAAATGTTGGAGGATGGCGATGGCTAGGGCTGCGCCCTCGGTGGGGTCGGTACCTGCGCCCAATTCATCCAGCAGGACAAGGGGGCGCATGGCTTGCCGCGTGTATCGCGTGTTGTTTGCCCCTTGGATTTCCTTCAAGATACCCACGATATTGGTCATGTGCGACGAGAAGGTCGAAAGGCTCTGTTCGATGGACTGCTCATCGCCAATGTCGGCAAATACTTCGTCAAACACGGCCAATTCGCTGTTGTCAAACGCAGGGATATGCAGCCCCGCTTGCCCCATACACGTGAACAAACCGATGGTCTTGAGCGTCACGGTCTTACCACCGGTGTTGGGGCCCGTGATGAGAAGCATCTTGAAATTGCCACCCAAATAAATGTCCGTAGGCACGACAGTGTCGGGATTAAGCAACGGATGCCGCCCCTTGCGGATGTGGACGTAGCCGTCGTTGTTAAATTTGGGTTCGGTGGCGCGCATGGCCAGCCCCAACTCGCCCTTGGCGAATACGAAATCGAGGTGCGTGAGCTGTTGTTGGTTGGCGTTCAGCAATTCCGCTTCGTCGGCCACCAGCCCGGATAGCTTCATCAAGATGCGTTCTTCTTCGCGCTTTTCTTCGAAGTGCAGTTCCTTGATTTTGTTATTCTGCGCCACCACAGACAGCGGCTCCATAAACAGCGTCGCCCCGGACGATGATTGGTCATGCACCATCCCCGGGAATGCGGCGCGGTGTTCGGCCTTGATGGGCACGCAAAAACGATCACCCCGCAAGGTCACGATGGGGTCTTGCAACATGTTCTTGTACGATTCATTACGGATCACGCTTTGCAATTGGTCGCGAATCTTATCATGCGACACACGGATGTTGCAGCGGATATCCGCCAACTTGGGTGATGCGCTGTCCGCAATTTCCGTTGGTGATTTGATACAGCGGGCAATTTCGCGCTCGACCGCGTCGGCCGTGCCTACGCCATCAAAATAAGGAGCCAATACCGTCGGCTCCCCTTTTTCTTGCCCATATGTGATCACCTTGCCGCATACATATAAAAAATCGCATACTTGCATCAAATCTTCAATAAACAACATGCCGCCCGCCACCGCGCGCGTCACATGGCTGCGGATGTCCGCAATGCCACCCAATGGCAAACTGCCCTTGCGCAGGATGAAACCCGATGCGGCCGTGGTCTCCCCCTGTGCGATGGTGATGTCGGTCAAGTAATTCATGGGGGTTAGCTCCGCCGCCAAGGCTTTGCCCATGGGGGATATGGCGCGTGATGCGAGCATTTCGGTTATTTTGTGGAACTCTAAGGTTTGCAAGGCTTTTTTGTTCATGAAAAATGCGCCCCTTCATTGTATAGTCGCGTGCATAGAATAATCGCCGGCACAGATTATCGGAAAGGGGACGCGGGTGCAAGTGGAGAAGATGAATATAGTTGAAGTGTATAAGTTATATTGTTTGCCTTGATTCAACCATTTGCAAAAAATCATTCATGTTCATCAACCATTTTTGTTGTTCTTTAGAATAAGTGCTGCTTATAGCACTCGGTACAACAAGTTGGAGGTTGTTGCTTTTCATTTCGTTGGTTTGGTTCTCGCTTATTGCCACTTCAAGCGTTAACAGGTGCTTGTGCGGAATCTTTTTGGCCTCCGTTAGCACTTGCCGCCATCTGTCTTTGCAAGTGGTTTTAACGCCAAGCATGGTAAGTCGGGTGATGTCAAAAGTGCGGTCGTGATATTCCGTTATACCGGGAAATATAAAATCGGGCTTTGCCTTGTTTTCTGTAATTTTTGCACGGTCAAATCGAATATTTCTACCCTTCAATAAATGTTCAACATGATTTTCAAATGCCAGTCCTGCGCGGCTTTTTCGTCTGTTTTGCATAGAGAGAAAATACTTGGCCATGCCGTCAACATCACCATCAAATCCATTTGCCGTGCGTTTTGATAAATCCTCGGATACTATGTGTTTTTCTAGTGTCCTAAATAATATTTCTTCTCGCTCCATCCATGCCATTAATACATCATCGGGATTATCCCATGAAGAGATGGTGCTGAGCGTAGAGCGCGCATATTCAGAAAATACAGCGGTTTCGGGGAATTTCATGCCGAATCGGCGGAGCATATCGTCAAGATAGGTTTCTTCTTTTTCTTCAATTTCAATGCCAATTTGCTCAAGAATAAAACGCGACGCAAAAGCGATGCGGTCTTGTTCGCTTTCCAATTCTTCTCTTATCGAAAATCCCGGATGATGCGCTTCCGTTAATCCAAATAGCCAATGAATTTGATTGGCGATGGTCGAACCGTTTTCCGCCACAATCGCCAAAATGGTGTCGTCAGGCTTTAAACATATGTACAGTGCATCGCCCGCCGATGCGCATGTGGAAACAGCCGTTGTGGGGAAATACATGCGATGTTCTGTTCTTGTTGGATGTTTTTCACGCGCGTCATACCAAGTTAAAAAGCCATCATCCGTCGGTGGGTCAATGTCGTTGTCACAAAGGTAAATAAACCGTGTTGAATATTTTTGCTTTTCAATACCAAATAATTTTTTAAGCGGGGTTACACCGTTAAATTCATGTTGGTTGCTTGAAGCAGAATCAGCTTCAACCGCACTCAGTGTTTTTGCGGCTACACCCTTGAAATATTGCGATAAATAACCCTGCTTCATCCGTTGGCCGCTTTCATTATTGGATATATTTGTTCAATCGCGCGTTCTCTTTTAATAAGTTCATCAATGAAAGGCTCCATGATATTTGCCACCGCTTTAATAACAGGAACGACAACAGAGTTTCCAAATTGCTTGTACGCCTGCGTGTCGGAAACGGGGATTATGTAATCATCGTTATATCCCATTAGGCGCGCGCATTCTCTTGGGGTAAGGCGGCGTGGATTGCTCCTTTTTTTTGCAATTAAAATTTCTGAACCATCTTTATAATATCTTGCAGACAATGTACGCGTAACGCTATCGCCCGTAACCAAGCCAAAGCCAAAGCCATTGCCTTTGGCTTTATGCTTTGCGGCGTAATCTTGCAAGTATTGCCATAATTTATCTGAAAGTGTGTATTTTGATTGAACCTTACCCTTTGCATCTGTATAAGGTTCCTGCGGATTTTCTGTGCCGTCTTCAGGGTGTAAGATGTTTGTTAACACTGGTCGTTCGCCGGGAATATCAAGATCATCCCATGAAAAAGTTACAGGGGATTTGAAGCCAACGATTATTATACGTTCTCTGTGTTGTGGTACCCATGATTTTCCATCAATAACCTTATAAAAAACTTGATAGCCGAGTTCATGTTCCAAAGTGTTTTTTATTATTTTGAACGTATGACCGCCGTTATGAGATAAAAGATTTTTTACATTTTCTAATAAAAATGCCTTAGGTTGCTTGGTGGCGATAATTCGGGCAACATCAAAAAATAATGTACCCTGTGTTGTGCATTCAAATCCGTGTGGTTTACCAAGTGCATTCTTTTTTGAAACGCCGGCAATGGAGAAGGGTTGACATGGGAAGCCGGCAAGCAAAACGTCATGGTCCGGTACATCTTCTGCCATGTAATGAACAATATCACCTATAAAATAATCTTCAACGCCAAAGTTGGCTTGATATGTTTTTTTGCTCCAATCGTTCCATTCGCTTGTAAAAACACAACGCCCGCCGATGGATTCAAAACCCAAGCGAATACCGCCGATTCCGGCGAATAGATCAATGAATGTAAAGTCAGCCATATTTGTACCCCATTCAACGTTTGTACTTAACGCAAAAAAGAACAATGAACGCTCGGTTCTTGTTCCAGTATAGCATGTTACGGAATGTTATTGAACATTCATCATCACTCCGCCAGCAACACCTCCGCCAATATCCGCGCCAGCGGGTGCATCGCATTTTTCGCTTCGCGCAGGGTGTTGTACTGGTTGCCTACTTCTACGAAGAGGGTGCGGGGGTGCATGTGCAGGCTGAAACGGTAGGCACGTAAATACACCCGGCGGTTAAAGTCGGGGAAGAGTTGATTGGCGGCGATTTGCGCTTGGAAGCTAAATTGCAAATTCTCGCGTTGGTAGGGATTGGGCAGCCATTGGACGGGTGTGGGTTCGCCCGCTACGTTGCGGCGGCTTAGGCCGTTGAAGAACATGAGCCGCGCGGTGGGTACGCCGTCAAGGTTGTGGGTGAAGGGGCCGCCGCCTTCTGCCACGCCGTCGCGGTGCAAGTCGATGACGAGTTGGATTTGCGGGTTGTCGGCCAGCAATTGGGTGATGACGGGCTCCATGCGCTCGTAGGCGCCACGGATTTGTGGTTGGCCTTCTACGATGTCGAACCGCCCCATGTGGTGCAATACCTCCAGCCCATATTCCTCTGCCAGCAACTGCGCCAGATATGCCCCAACCCCCATGATGCCCGTCATGGGGTCATAGGTTGTGTCCGCAAACCATTCCGTGCTGTGCGTGTGAAAAATCAAAACATGCGGGCCCGGCAACGAAGGATCGATGCGCAAGTCCGCGTTCAAAAATTCATAAACATCAATGTCTTCCGGCAGCAGCATGGTAGATGGGTCTTCCAAAAACAGCCGCGTCCGTACATAGTTAAAATCCATCAATTGTGAAAAATAAGCCGCCGAAATTTGCATCCGCGTTATCGTCTGCGGTACCACATCCGGCGGCGGCATAAAAAACGACTCGTTCAACACTACCGACGAAGGCTCGCGCTCCTGCTGCATCGGCACCGTAAGGAAGCGTGGGTTGTCCGCCCTGTCATAATCTTGCGAAAAATCCGGCGCATAAGGTGCCTCATAACCAAAAAAAGGCGTATCCGCCGCCACGCGCTGCCGTTCAGGCAAATGCCCCGCCAAAAATGCACAAACCAATAACACCAACCCCATGGCCATCCGTGCGCGCACCACGCCGTTAAAACGTTGCAAAAAACGTCGCATCATGCCCGCCCCCTTTTGCGCTGTGGTATTATCTTGCTATGTATATGCGTGGTGGATGTGTGTCATGCGTGTGGAGTCAAAGTCAGTTGGTTGCAAATTGCAACCAACTCAATTTTACCGGGGATTACTTTTTGTTATACTGCGGGCACAGGAGTGATGGTTATGAAAAAATGGATGGCTGCATTTTGTGTTTTGGTGCTTTTATTCATTCCCACTGTGGTGCAAGGGCAAAGCATTTCTATAACCGTTGACGGCGAACCGGTCGTATTTACCGGTCAGCAGCCTGTCTGGATTAACAATACATTGATGGCACCTGTGCGGCCGGTATTTGAACAAATGGGATTTGAAGTGCAATGGCGACGTGCGCATAATCCGACTCCGATACGTAGACATTGGGTATGGTTGGTGCAAGGCAATGACGTTTTCAGATTGGGCGTTGGGGATGGATTTTTTACAATGCCCGGCGGATCAAGGCGTTATCATCGCAGTGCGCCCATTGTGATGATGAACGGTAGTACAATGGTGCCAATTATATTATTGGTAGAAAACGCCGGCATGAAACCGCGTTGGGATGCCGGCAGCAATACATTGGTGATAAACTCGCTGCCTGCTTATGGTGAGGCCGAATATGTAGGTCTGTGGCGGATACGATACGCGATCATACGCCATCACAACCGTGCCGATGAAGTCGTGCCGGTTACCCGAGAGCACCGCAACGTGTATGTATACTTTGAACAAAATGGCGCGCGTGCGCAAGTATGGAATTATTACCGCCAACGTATGGCTTCTTTTAATTTTTGGTGGCGTGAATGGGATATGCATTGGGAAGGCGACCGGCTCATCCTAACCCGTTTTACCGGAACATATATAAGAGTAATGGAACGCGCTAGTTGACCCTCACCAACATAGGAGCTGCCAATATGATCCCCGACCTTCTCTTCTCCCTGTCCATCGTCGCCCCCTTGTTCGCCATGATGGTGTTAGGCTTTGGCTTGCGTCGCGGCGGCATGATATCGGAAGCCTTTGCGGCCAACGGCAATCGTCTTATGTTTTACATCGGCCTGCCGACAATCGTGTTTCGCTCCATCGTGCATGCGGATGTGGGCGAGATATTTGATGTGCGGTTTGTATTGGTTTTGTTGGGTTTGGTCATCGGCGGTGCTGCAGTGATTTGCCTGGTGAGCGTGCCTTTTATCAAGGACAAGCGAGTGCGCGGGGCTTTTGCTTCGGGTGCGTTTCGCGGTAATTGGGCCTTCTTGGGCATACCGTTGATGACGCTGTTGGCCGGGGATGCGGGGTTGTTGCGGGCTACGATGATGGTGACGTTTGTGTTGCCGGTGGCAAATGTTTTCTCCGTGTTGGTAATGGTATTTAACGGCGACGGCAGCAAGAAAGTAACGGCGGGCAGCGTGGGGTTGGCGATACTAAAAAACCCGGTGATTTTGGTCACCGGGTTAGGTTTGTTGGTGCTGTTGCCGGGTTGGACGCTGCCTGCCGTTGCCGATGGTATCCTCGAATATATCGCGCAAATGGCTACGCCGTTGGCGTTGTTGTGCATCGGTGCGAGCATGCGGTTTGAAGGATTCGGCGGCAAATTTACGGTAGCGGCGGTGTCTGCGGCTATTAAGTTGCTTGCGCTGCCTGTATTGTTTGCCGGAGTCGGGTATTTACTGGGCTTTACCGGGTATGACTTGGCGGCGCTGGCGATTATGGGTGGTGTGCCGTCGGCCATCGCGGGGTATGCCATGGTAGTGGAAATGGGCGGCGATGGCTACGTGGCGGGTACCATTGTGGTGTTGAGCACGCTGTTCAGCGCGTTTACGCTGACGGCGATTATATACATCATCCGCGTGGCCGGGTTGGTATGACGCCGCGCAAACCGGTTGACCCCAAAATAGGGCCAACTGAAATCACACCGTGCCCGAATCGTAGGTGAAGCCGTTGCCGTGCACCTCGGTCACGACGTCGGTAATCACAAAGGCCTGCTCGTCGTGGCGGTCAATGATTTCTACCAGGCGGCGGTAGTCGCTGGCATCCAGCAAGACCATGAGCATGGGGCGCGGTTCGCCCTCGTAGCCGCCGGTAGTGGGGATGATGGTGCAGCCGCGCCCCAGTTGTTGCAAGATATCGCGCTGTATTTCTGCGTGTTTGGGGCTGATGATCTCCACGCGCTTGCGTTTGGTTAAGCCGTTTTCGATATACCCCATGACCATCATGGTGATGAAAATCGACAGCACGGCGAACAGGAACGAGTCCATATCGAAGACAAATAAACTCAAAACCACCACCACGCCGTCGATGGCGAACATGCCGATGCTGGGTTTGAGTCCAAAATATTTCTTAAAAATCAGCGGGGGCACTGCGGTACCGCCGCTGCTAGCATTATTTTTGTACATAATAGAAACTGCCAAACCAAACAGAACACTTCCTACTACCATGGCCAGCATGCGGTCATGCACTAAGTCATCAATGCGCGGCACCAAGTCAATGGCGAAGGGTAACATACCCGCACCGATGACTGTATTGATGCCCACTTCCTTGCCCAGGAAGATAAACGCCAGCACAATCACAATGCCGTTGCCGATGTACACGATAATGGCACGATCCACGCCGATCCACGATTCCAAAATAATTGCTAGACCCGTCAATCCGCCGGCGGCGATGTCATGCGGTGCCATAAACATGTTGACCGCCACGGCAATCAACCCAATGGCAAAAGTGATAGACAGCAACTTCTTGACCCAAAATAAAATCGTTTTTTTCATATACGCGCTCCCATCTTTTGTATGCGGAGAATAATAACACAATGCCGCGTTGTTTGAACGGTTGGTAATAGTTTGCTACACTTGCAAAAAATCATACGCTTGGCGGTTTACCCAAGGAGGCAATCATGAAACTGGTTATCGCATACGACCACACCGCACTAGAAATGAAAGCAAAAATCGCAGCATATTTAATAACGCGCGAAATAGAAGTGCTGGACATTTGCGCCGATACGGGTGTGGGCATGGAGTATCCCATTGCAGGATACAAAGCCGCCACGCTGGTAGCCAGTGGCCAAGCCGACGGCGCGGTACTCATCTGCGGCACGGGCGTGGGGATTTCTTTGGCGGCCAACAAAGTGCGCGGCATCCGTGCTTGCGTGTGCAGCGAGCCGTACAGCGCGCGTATGTCGCGGGCACACAACGACAGCAACGTAATCGTCTTCGGCGCGCGCGTGGTAGGTATTGAAATGGCCAAGGCAATCGTGGATGCCTGGCTCGACACCCCATTCGAAGGTGACCGCCACGCCCACCGCGTAGCCTTAATCAACCAAATCGATGAAACGGGCGCATTGGAATCATGATGTATATCACAATCACCCCATCCCCCGTAGGCGAAATCACCCTCGCATCCGACGGCGAAAACCTAACCGGCCTATGGCTCGCCGGGCAAAAATACTTCGGTGCAGGCTTGCCCGCCGACCACAAAAAAAGCACCGTGCAAACGAAGGACGACCTACCCCTCTTCATCACGGTGCGCGATTGGCTAACGCGCTATTTCAACTGCGAAAATCCCCCCGCCAAAACCCTCCCACTGGCCCCCGCAGGCAGCCCCTTCCGCCAAAAAGCATGGCAAGCCCTGCTGGACATTCCCTACGGCACCACCACCACTTACAGCCTACTGGGGCGGCAAATCGGCTGTACTGCTGCCCGTGCGGTGGGCGGCGCGGTGGGGCACAACCCCATTTCCATCATCATCCCCTGCCACCGCGTAGTGGGTGCCAACGGCAAATTAACCGGCTATGCCGGCGGGGTGGAAGTAAAGCAAAAATTGCTGGTGTTGGAATCCAGTGGGTCGCAATCTGCGACCCACTGAAATTGCAACATTTAAATTCAGGAGGGCAACCATGGCCAATGCTAGTATTCTTACATGGGGGCTTCAAGAAGTAGTTTTGGCTACAATATGCAAAGACGCGTGAACGCTGGCGTTATTTTTGTACGCGCCCTGTATGCAATTGGATTTTTTATTTCGTAATATCCACAATGTGAACACCACATGCGTGCGCCAATGCAACCGTTGCCGCATCCACTTCCCCGGCGATGAAAACTTGCCCTTCGTACATTTGCGTTAAAATATCCTCTATGCACACGGGGATGTCGTGGTACGGCGCATTCAAATATGCGTTATCTGGCGCACAAGCCGTGGTCTGTGCACAAGGCGTGGGGCCAAGGATCAAATCCGCATCGGCCAACACATGAGCGAGGTGTTTGCACTGCATCGCCAGCGGCCGTTCATACCGTGCGAAGCCGAACAGCGCCACGTCATGCCCTTGCAAAAAGAGTGCCTCGGCGATGGCAACTTGTTGATGCCCGCCGCCTACAATCACAAATTTAGCCACGTGCATTCCCCCCACAATATCGCCGAGTAAATTATCCAAGCCTTGCCTTGCATCATATGTAGGGCAATTTTTTTTGTGAAATTTCGAACGGGGTTTGAAAATTTTTTTGCATAAGGTGTTGACATGAGATACGACGGCGTGTATATTACCTCGTGCAACACAGTACTGCAGGGTAGGACGTTACTATATGTTACCAAAGCAATGCACGGGGCGAGCACGTTTCGCCGGAAGGGAGGAAATACCTTGAGTACAATCAACACATCCGGGCTCATCAGCGGGCACATCGACCTGATACTGCTCAAAATCATATCGCTGGGCGACGGATACGGTTACAGCATCAGCAAGAAGATTACGCAAATCACCAACGACGAATGCGAAATCAAAGAGGCCACCCTATACTCCGGCCTAAGGCGGCTCGAATCCGAAAAACTCATCGCGTCCTACTGGGGTGATGAAAGCCAAGGTGGCCGCCGCAAGTATTACACCCTAACGCAAGCCGGCGCAGAGAGCCTCGCCGACAATCGCATCAAGTGGGAAATGACCAAATCACTCATGGATCGAATTTTAAGATGGGAGGGCGGCACACATGACCAACCGAGGCACAATTGATTACAACAACATGCGCAACCACACGTGCTACCAAGCGCACAAACTGAATAAGGATTATCAGGTATTTGACGCACACATCACTCCGCGCAACATCACACAAGCCATTCGCAAGTTAACTGGCAGGAGGTGCGCCCATGTATGAGAAGCTAATTGCCAAGTGGGTTAACAACCTCTTCTACGATGTAGAGGATACCAACGAAGCCCGCGAGCAAAAGGAAGAATTGCGCATCCACCTCATGGAGCGCGTAGAGGATTATATGAAGCGCGGCCTTCCCTTCGACGAAGCATTCGCCATTGCCTGTGATAGCTTGGGCGACCCCGAAGAACTCACCAGCGGTTTCGAACGCCGCAAGCCCGTAGTCGTCGAAGACTTCGACGATGATTATGGCTTCAACTTCAACTTCCGCGTCAAGCACTTCTCCATGAAGATGGTATCTCTTTCGCCCTTCATCTACGTCTTGCTGGGTGTGACACAAAACCGATGGATGGCGTGGATGCCTTTCGACCTGCCTAACTGGTGGTGGTGGGCGGTAGGCTGGATGATTATCCCTGTGTTCGGCATTCTATCCTCAGACATGGGTCGGCACACGATCGTCGCTATTGCGCCTTTCGCTTATATCTTTATCGGCTTCCTGCCCAACGTCAGCAATACATGGTGGCTGTGGGGTTGGGTCATCATCCCCATCGCGGGCATCCTATTCAGCGGCGGCGGCGGCAAGAAGAAAAAAAAGAAGCGCAAAAAAATTAGGGCCCGCGTTATTGGGCCGTGGATTGATGATGAATTGGGCGAAGAATTATCAAGTGTAGGCCACGAAATTGCCGAAGCCGTACAAGAAGTAGCCCGCGAAGTAAAAGACGCTGTATACGAAGTCCGCGATGACTTGAATGATGAATTCGGGCGTAGGAATTAACATCGCGGCTAAGGTCGCGGCTAAGGTCAAAAGATTGAAGACCCTGGGGACGCTGCCCCAGACCCCGCAAGGGGCACTCGCGCCCCTTGACCCCTGATTTGGGCGTCGCCAGATAAGGCTTTAGCCGGCACCCCTCTCAATCATGGCTAGGATAAAAAATCCTACTGGTCGCAAATTGCGACCAGTAGAAAATTTGCGCCATCCACAAAGCCGAGCCTCGCGAAGCAAATCGCGGGGTCAAGGGGGAACGGTTCTCCCTTGCGGGTCTGGGCAGCGCCCAGGGTCTTAGCTTTTTGCGGCCAAAATTCGAAAACAAGGAGCAACCAATATGCAAAAATCATCGAGCAGCCAACAAACAGCCAGCCAACCGTCTGCAAAAACAAAAGCTACCCTCGTACTTGGCGGCATATTTGGCGTTATTAATGCAGCCGTTACCGTTTCCATCGCATTTATATTGCAAGCCGCCGTCGATGCTGCGGGGGCGGATGATTTCCGCCGCTTGGTCATCGTGTTGTCTATCGCGGGCGGCATCTTGATTGCAGACTTGATTACCGGGCTTATTATGATGCGGCTGAGGCGCGGATATGTACGGGATATGTTGATCATGGCCAAGCGCAACCGTATGGGCTTCTTGTTCTGGCGGCGGCCTGCGGTGCCTAACGAGGACGATAGCAAAGATTTGAGTTTTTTTACGGCGGATACGGACATTTTGGATCGGTCGTATTATACGCAGCTGACGCGGCTGCCTTATTTTGTGGCGATGTTTGTTTTCGCGCTGGGAGCAATGCTTTGGATTGACTGGATTGTGACGCTGGTGGCGTTTGGCGTGTCTACGCTGCCGATGGTGGCTAGCGGTGTTTTCTCTAACGGGTTGGCCACGCGGACGAAGAAATTTTCTGAGGCGTCGGAAACCTATGTAGCGACGGTGAAAGAATGCATCGATGGCAAGCGCGAGATAGTGGCGTATGACAAGCAGCAGATTTTCATGAATCGGCATGAAGCGGAGAATCAAAAAGTCGAAGCCGCGCGCTTAAAAAAAGACTTTTATGAAGCACTGGCAGGCTATATCCCAGGTATCATGGGCGGGCTGGTGCAGATTGCGGTCATGGGCGTGAGCTGTTATTTCGTCATCACGGGGCGCATGACGTTTGGTTTCATGATTGCGATTGTGCAGTTGATGAACAACGTGTTCCAACCGATACAAGTGATTATCGAAGCCGTCAATGGCATGCGTAGCGCCAAGGAAATACGCGTCAAAGCGGCGGAAAAGAACCCACCTGTGGCCGTGGGCAACCCCGTGGCGGCCTTCAACGACACGTTAGAAATTCGCAATTTGGGCTTGAAATATACCGACGACGAATACGTCGTGCAGGACTTGAACCTCTCGTTCAAAAAGGGCGGCAAGTACGCGGTGTTTGCGCCCAGCGGTTATGGCAAATCCAGTATCGCTCGTGCGCTGGCGCTTGAATTTGCGCAATTTGACGGTGCCATCAACTTGGACGGCGCGGACATCCGCGGGTTGGCGATTTCCGACTACCACAAAATCCTGCGTTATGTGCGGCAGGATCCGTACCTTTTCAACGATACCGCCATCAATAATTTGGCATTCTTCGATGACCTGCCGGCACCCGACGACTTGCAACGCGCATTGGACATCACCCGCGTCAGCGACTTCCTGCCCGATGCAGAGGCCCTGAGCCGCCCCATTTCTAACTCCGGTGGCCTGTCCGGCGGGCAAAAGCAACGATTGGTATTGGCGCGTGCGCTCCTGCACAAGCCCAAAATATTGGTGCTGGACGAAATCACCTCCGGCGTAGACCTAGACACCGCATGCCAAATCCTAGCCGACCTCTTCACCGACCAAGAACTCACCGTCATCGCCATCACCCACGAATCCGACGCACGCTTCCAAGGCTTGTTTGACGAAATCGTGCGGCTAGATAAAGCCGCTTAAGCTGTCGCTAAAAAAGTCAAAACCTTGGGGCGCCGCCCCAAACCCCGCAAACTTTTTGCAAAAAGTTTGACAAAAACCGCAAAAAAAGCCGTGATTGCGATCACGGCTTTTTTAATTAAAGTTTTGATCAAACTTTTGCAAAAGTTTGCGGGGTTTGGGGCAGCGCCCCAAGGTCTTGACTTTTTCGTGTGGCGATTTTATGGGATAGTGTTGGACACACCGTTGACCGTAACACGTTTGTAGCGAGCGCACGCACTGCCGGTCAAAATAGTCGGATACGCGCAGTTGGTAGCGACGGTAAGGGTGATGTGGCTGCGGGCGGTGTATTCGACCTGCACGAGCGCAATGTACCGCGCCAATTCATTGCCATAACCGCTGCGTTGTATGCGGCTGTAATGTAATTGCCCCGGTGTAAGCGATGCATTGAATCGGAAAGTGTTGGGTACGTCTTGCAACCAATCCTCATGGCTCACCAAGTCGTGTGCGTTGGCGGATAAAGAATGCAGCACATGCGCGTGCAGCGCCCCGTCGGCATCAACGAAATCATGCGATCGGATGCGGATGTCGTCGTACAATTGAATGTTCATGAGCATCACGTCCATAACGGTGCGGGCGTTTTCGAAAGCGGTTTGTCGTTGTAGGAGGCGTGCAGCGTTGTTGGCCGTATATTGCCACGCAAAAACCACCGCACCAGAGAGTAATACCCACAACCCCAGTGCGATGGTGACTTCCAATAACGTGCGCCCCGCGTTGCATTCGACAGTGGCGATGAGCCTATTCGTGCGAGCGGTGCTTTTATTTTTCACAGGGATGTAGATTAACGTTGCACGCGTCCGCTGGCGTCGCCGCCGGCCAGGGCTTGCACCTCGGCAACGCTTACCATGTTAAAGTCGCCTTCGACGGAATGCTTCAAGCAGCTAGCCGCCGCGGCAAATTCCAATGCACCTTGTGGCCCCAAATCGGACAACAAGCCATAAATCAAACCCGCGCCGAAGCTATCGCCCCCGCCCACGCGGTCTACAATATTTTTAATGGCGTAGCGTTTCGAGAAGTAGGCTTGCGTACCGTCGTATAGCATACCGCCCCAATCGTTGTGGCTGGCAGAGAAGGATTCGCGCAGGGTAATGGTTATATATTTGAAGCCAAAACGTTCCTTGAGTTGGCGCGCCACATCTACATAACCATCCAAATTGAGTTCGCCCGCGGTCACGTCGGTTTCTGCCGCGTGGATGTTGAATACATCAGCGGCGTCTTCTTCGTTGGCGATGCAGAGGTCTACATAGGGCATGAGCTTGGCCATGGTTTCACCGGCTTGGGCTTTGCTCCAAAGGTTTTTACGATAATTAAGGTCGCAGCTGGTGGCGATACCTTTGGCGCGTGCGGCTTGCAACGCGGCCAAACAAACTTCTGCGGCATCGGGCGAAATCGCGGGCGTAATCCCCGTAAAGTGGAACCAATCGACACCTTCGAAGATATGATCCCAGTCAAAATCCGCAGGCTTGGCTGTAGAAATAGACGACCCCGCGCGGTCGTATACGACCTTGGACGGCCGTTGGTTCGCACCCTTTTCCAAGAAATAGATACCCACGCGTGCGCCGCCGCGCACAATGTGCCGCGTGTCCACGCCAAATTTGCGCAAGCTGTTAACTGCTGCCTGCCCGATGTCATTAGTGGGCAGTTTGGTGACAAACGCTGCATCCATGCCAAAGTTGGCCAGCGACACCGCTACATTGGCCTCACCGCCGCCATAAGTAGCACCAAATGTATCTGCTTGTGTGAATCGGCTATAACCTAGCGGCGCCAAGCGCAGCATGATTTCGCCCAGTGTTACGATTTTTTTCATGTATATTCTCCTTTTCGGGTTTGTGTTTTGTGCAATATTTCTTATACTACCATATTGAATGATTAGCGTCGATTAAAAAACGCATTATGTATAGAAAGAAGCGATGATATGTCCGAACGTTCCCTGCATACACGCAGGATTGTGGTTTCTGCTATGTTTTTGGCACTTGCGCTGGTGTTGCGCACGTTTTTCCGTATGTATTTGCCGTTGATGGGCGAGAGCGGTATCCGATTGAGCCTGCACGGTATGTTTTCGACCGCGCCGGCGATTTTGTTTGGGCCTACGTATGGGGCGATGGTTTCTGGCCTTACAGACATGGTGGGGCACTTCATATCGCCTAGCGGCGCGTGGATACCCTGGCTAACGCTTACAGCTGTGCTGGGGGGCTTCATGCGCGGGTGGTTGTGGATTGCGCTCAAGAACCGCGGCGCCAAAACCATGCGCATCGTATTGGCGAGCGTGGGTGCGATGCTGATCCTCTTCGGTGCGTACAACGTATACGCTTTCCGCGCCGACGGCATCACACACCACTTCTACACCCGCACACCCGAACGCCGCGCCGCGTGGGAAGCGGGCTACGCCGATGCCTACGGCGCATTTTGGCATATCCAATCTGTGCGTACTGAACATGTACATGCCGACGGCGATACCTACTGGCGCATCCGCGAGGATGTGTGGGCGACGTGGGGTTGGCAACCCGGCACCCGCATTGCCCCCATCCCCGTGTATGAAATCTTTGATTTTGACGCAGCGGGCAATCCAATATGGATATCCCTGCCCGCAGGCAGAGAGAATCCACGCTTGCCGCATGTTATCACAAGTACGCGTATTATCATTGAACGTTACGGTTACAACGACGCGGGCGAATGGGGTTTGCGCCGCACGGTAGACGCACAAACCTCCCATATTACAGAACTTGATGACACATATGGGGTTCTGGGGCGCGTAAACATGCGCCGCATCAGCCGCATGGCTGTCACCCGTTCCTTCGCCGTCGTCGGCCAAACCACACAAATCAGCGACTTCATCGCCTTTACTACGTGGGCCACCATCGGCAGCGGCGTGTTCTTCTTCCTGCTCCTGCTCCTCGACTTCGCCGTGCGCAAGGCAATAAAAAATCAACCCCTGCCGCAAACCATGGCGCTGGTGTTGGCTATGATCATCCCCGCAATGCTGGTGTCCATCGTCAACACCTACATTCTGTCGCAGACGCTGCTCACCGCGTGGCAGTTGTTGCCGTTTTGGGTAGTGGCCCTGCCGCGCCTGTTGCAAAGCATGGCGACCACCACGTTGTATATCTTCTTCCTAACGTTGTTACTGGGGCTATGTCAGAAGTTACCCGAGATGCGTGCGTTGATACGAAAGTAAAGCATGTTCTTGCAATCTCGTGTTGTCAATGTGCGTCGCATGCGATACAGTGCGATGCAAAGGGAGGCTAGATAATGTCAACTGCAAATATCAATGTGCGCACAGACGCGTCATTAAAAATGAACGCGCAAAAAGTCCTTGAATCCATTGGTTTGGATTTATCCACCGCCGTCAATTTGTTCTTACGCCAAACAGTAAAAGTGAACGACCTCCCCTTTACCATTGGCACGCAACAACCCCAAAGGTTATCGCGCCGCGGCGTATGGAAGGGTAAATATGAATTGCCCGAGGACTTTGATGCCATTCCCAGCGATTTTGCGGAGTATCTATAATGCGGTATTTATTAGATACACACACTGCATTTTGGGAATTTACCGACAACGTCGCATTGCCCAAAAAATAAAAGCAATCATCGACAACGCAGATAACGATTTATACGTAAGCATCGTATCCGCATGGGAAATTGCCATCAAGCGCAGCTTGCACCGCAACAAAACCACTTTATGCAGCGTAGATGAATTTTTGGATGAAGTTGAAGCAAGCGGCTTTCATTTAATCACATTACAGCCACACCATGTCCGCTTAATCGAATCCATGCCGTACCACCACCGCGACCCATTCGACCGTATGCTCATCGCAACTGCAATGGCAGAAAACATGGTATTCCTAACTGCTGATGAAAACGCAGTTAAATACAATGTTAAATGTTTGTGGTAAAGCCACAATCAGCATACAAAAAAAGGAGCTGCTTTTCAGCGGCTCCTTTTTTATTGTTATTGTATTGGAGACTATTGCGTTACAGTGATGTTGTAGATAACGATGTCTGCATTGGCTTCACCGGACATACGCAATTGGCCGCGCACGCCTGCATCATCAATCAAGTTGCCTTCGATGGTGGCTACTGCGGTGAAGGAACCATCATCGGCGTTGGATTCTACCACTGCCCAGTTAGTCCAGGGGCTGTTGCCGCTGCCGATTACAAAGTCGCTGCCCCAGGGAGACATACGGCCCGTAACAGTAACGGTGAAGTAGTCGAGGTTAAACAACGGTGCAAGGATGTCAAAACCGTTCCAGCTATCGTTACGGTTAGATACTTGGATGGCGTTGCCATAGGGGCCTGCTACCACTTCAAATTCCGGGGGGCCTGCAGCTGTAAGGAACGTGGAGGCGAAGATAGAACCGCCCCATGCGCCTACTGCCAAGGATTGAACCGCAGGATCGGTAGCCATGGACCATACATAATCCAATGCTCCGGGGATATAACGTTCTACAAGGATTTCATAGATGTGAAGGTCGGGGCCTGCGCCTGCAGTAAAGCGCATCCAGCCGCGTTCGCCCAAGTCAAATTCGCCGGGTTCAAACACGTGGCGGAGGGTGAACAAGCCATCGGTTTCAAGGGATGCGAAGTTGGAGTGGGGGCTGTCTGCGCCATTGATTTGTGCAGTGCCGCCGAAGGGGATGTAACCGCGGAAAGTTACGATGTATGCGTAGTTTTCGATATCCCAATCGATCATGGTGGTGTCAAGATCTACAGCGTCCCAGCCGTTAACACGGTTGGACAGCGCGATTGCGGTGTATTGCTCGCCGTCGTCGGTGCGGTGGGTGGGGTTGGGGATGATTTCGATGTCGGGGCCGCCTGCGTTGCCCAGGTACGGGGTTACGTCATAGATAGCGGTGCCCCATGCACCTGCGCCATTTTGATGGAACAGGGTGTCCAAACGCATGCTATACGCAATACCTGCGGGGAAGTTGATGAGTTCTACATCGGGTTCGGGAGCTTCGGTGGGAGCTTCTGTCGGAGCTTCGGTGGGTGCTTCTGTCGGAGCTTCCGTGGGTGCTTCCGTGGGTGCTGCAGTGGGTGCCTCGGTGGCGGGGGGGGTGTCATCATCGTCGTTGTTGCCGCACGCGGTGAAGGTGGCGAGTGCCAAAACCATCAGCAGTGCTAATGCGCCTACTAAATACTTTCTCATTGCAAATTTCTCCTCTCAAAACTAATCCTCTTATTTTGTGTGGGTTTTTCGCAAATCAGTTGGTCGCAACTTGCGACCAACTGATTCGCTATGCCCGACAGGATTATACCAAATATTACAGTCGTGTTACAAGGGGGTAAATATTAGTCACCAAACAGCATTTGATTGGAACGAGCGATATAGTCGTTCCACACGGCTTGCGCTTCTTCCAATACGCTGGCGGGGGTGTTTTCACCCGTCCATACGCGGAAGGCGAAGGAATCGCCGAAGGATGCGGCTACCGGCATGATGGCGTGTACACGCATACGCTGCCATTCGGGGTTGCGCGTGTAGTTAATCATGGTTTCGGTAATGGATTGCGGTTGGTTATGACGGGCAAATTCGCCAATCATCCAGTCGTCGGGCTCGCTGTCGGGCAGGGGTGCGTTCCACAGCGTCAACGCGTACATGATGCGGTCTACTTCGTCGGCATCAAACACGTGGGGGATCGCGTGGAAGTTACCTACCAATTCACCCATGTGGCCGTCCCACGGTGCACTGGGGCCACGGGGGAAAGCAACAAAGCCCCAGTCGTCTGCCAGGTTGTCGCGGATGGAGGTGGCTACATAGTGGCCTGCGCTGCGCATAGCACCGCGTCCGGCGTTAAATAAATCAACGAAAACATCCCATTCGCCATCTACGTCCATTTCATGCATGGCAAGCATTTCGTCACGCAATTGGAACATGAATTGCAATGTTTCAAAGAATTCGGGGCTGTTGGAAGTGTTGATGAAGTGCCCGGTTTCCGGGTCGATGCCTACAACGCCTGCGTTGTTGGACGGCATTGCTTGCAAGAAGAAATCTTGGTGGAACGTCGTCAACGGGAACACGTTAATGTTGCCCTCTGCGTCAAATCCGATTTCGGATTGGATGATGCGTGCTACACGCAAGAAGTTATCCCAATCCCATTCGCCACGGTCTTGTAATTGGAACAAGTAGTCGCGCGGCAAGCCTGCTTCTTCAAACAAGCGCATGTTGAAATAAATGCCCCCGTTAAATTGCACGCCTTGGTTCCAGCCAAAGATATTGCCGTTGCGGATCGACATATTAATATGTGCATGGCTCCAGTCGATGCCGGTATCGGCTTCAAACACGCTGGCGGGGATGGGGGCAAATGCTCCGTCGCCTACCAAGCCCAAGAACCACGCGGGTTCCATTGTCCATACATGCACTTCACGGCTGCCGGCGGCCAACATATCGGGGATCATGTCGCGGACATCAGCCCAACCGGCCATGCGGCGGTTGATGATGCGGAAGTTGTGCTTCTCTTCCAAGTAAGCACGGTGTTCCCACAACAAACGCTCGGTAATCGCTGCTCCGGCGAAGTCAAACGTCTCTGTGCAGCTGTTGTCGAACCAGTTACCCACGATAATTTCAATACCGCCCAAATCACGCGGGGGTTCGGTGGGTTCGGGGGGTGTCTCGACGGTTGCGTTGTTGTCCGGGGGGGTTACGTCGGGTGCTTCCGTTTGTACGGGGGGGTCGGTGGCGGCGGGCGTGTCGTCGTCGCCGTTGCCGCCGCATGCACTCATGACCAATACGGTGGCCACCAATACTGTGCCCAGCAGATACTTCCAATAATTTCTCATTTAATTTCCTCCTTTTTAATTACATCTTTATCCCGCTTTGCCCAATGCTTTCAACAAAGAAGCGCTGCGCAAAGAGATAGATCAACACAATAGGCGCAATACCGATGAGTACCCCGGTGGATATTATCGCCTGAACCAATGCCGTGGGCGGGGTCAACGATAACGCATCGCCCCCTTGTGCGGCCACTACATAATGGGAAATAAACATGTCGCCCAAGCCGGACATTTGCAAGCTCATCACATTAAATCCGCGCAAAAACATGCCCGAATAAAAGCTGTCCGTCCACTGCCACACAAACGCGAACAAGAAACACGAAATTACAATCGGCACCGCGTCAGGCAGCATAATCTGCGCGAAGGTACGCAACTTGTTGCAACCATCTACCCAAGCGGACTCTTCCAATTCCTTGGGCATATTACGGAAATATTGCCGCAGCATGAAAATATACAACCCATTACGCAAGCCCATAGCCGTGGCAGACAACACCAAATACCCTTGCAACGTGTTCAGCAAATTCAAGGAATCGCCGGTGGTTAACGTAAAAATACCGAAAATGTCAAAGAAGGCGAAGTTCAAGAACAACGCAGCGCGCAAGATATGCGGCGGTACAATAATCGTCAACATCGCACAAGCAAACCAAAAACGTTTGAACGGGAAATCAAAACGCGCGAAGCCATACGCTACCAACGTACACACCGCAATTTGCAACACGCTAACCGCCAAGGTAATACCCAGCGACCGCAGCAACGATCCCCAATAATCCATCAAATACACAGCCAAGTTGTAATTAACCCAAGTGGGGTAGCGCGGCAACGTAATAACCGTTGGATCAAACAAGTCATCGCGCGACATAATCGAGTTGGCAAATTGGTGCAGCAGCGGTTGCAATATCAAGAAGCATAAGCCAAACAGCAACACCACCGTAAAGATGCCGCCAAATATACGGCCAAAATCACGCTTAAATAAATAACCGTCAGTGGCATTGTTACGCTCCCAATACGTGCGCTTGGGTGTGGCGGACACGGCCACAACGTCTGTATTTTGTTCGCGCTTAGTCATAGTAATACACCAACCTTGAAATAATGAAGCCCAAAATGCCCAATATCAATGCAATCACTACAAAATAAATCATCGCAATCGCCGAGCCAAATCCGAGGTCGCGTATGCGGTTAACATTCACGTCAATCATTTCCATGACCTCGCCGTCCGTGCGCGACATAAAGTCCACGACCGCATACACCACGACTACCAATATCATCGGCGACACCATCGGGAACGTAATCTTCCAAAAGTTTTCCCAACCCGTTGCACCTTCAATGCTAGAGGCTTCATAAATCGAAGGGCTGATTGTCTGCAAGCCCGCCAGGAAAATAACAATGGGGATACCGCTGGCCATGGCAATGGCATAAATTTGGTTAATCATTTCCAACACATACTCAATAAAACCTTCGCCCACGCCCGCGCCGAATTGCTCTACCAGCAGGCCTTCCACCACGCCGGTGACACCCGCGCGCATGGCACTTTGTTCGGCGATTTGGTCGCTGACCATGGCAAGCAGGGAGTTGTTGGTTTCAATGCCCACCAATACACCGCTGGCCAAAATAACCGGTAAGAAGAAAATTGCACGTACAACGCCGCGCCCCGGGAATTTGCGGTTCAACAACACGGCAATAAACAAGCTAAATACAATCACCGGCAGTACCAGCATGGCCATGGCGATGAGTTCTTCCACGAAATTTTGCGAAAAGTTGGGGTCTACCCATAGCGCACGGTTAATATTGTCCAATCCGGTCCACGTCATATCAAACGCGTTGTTGGCAAAGTCCACCCGTACATTGGAAAACGCCATGCGTATCGTTTGAAACAACGGATACGCCATGAAAGCCAAGAAACCAATGACGAAAGGCAGGATAAACAAATATCCGGTGATGGCGTTTCTGCCGCGCATTGTTAATCGCTTCATGCGCCTGCCCCCCTAACCACTACATATCGTTGTGCGGGGATGCTTACGCCGCCCTCGTTAAAGTCAATCAAGCTGGAATTTACATACACGCGTGTGCCGTCTTCATAGATGGTCACGGTCACGCCGCGGCGGTCCAAAATTTGATGGTCCACGATAAACTGGTTGTACAAATGACCAAAGTTGGTCACGTGGGATTGGTATAAATCATTTGCCACAGCCACCCATAAATCAAACTCATTGGCAAAATAACGCAGGTAGCGTGTCACTTGCAAATCCGACGTTGGTACATCCATAAAGCTAAAGAACAACGATGCGCCGCCTTCGATAGAGCGTAGCAAATGGTGTGAATAATCCTCCGCCAAGTTCAATGCATCCCCGGCGAAGGGAATCAACCCGTGCAGCGCAATTTGGAAAAATGGTACCGACATGTCGGTGATGCCGAATCCTTGGTCGTCCATAGGCATCCGCGTAATAACATCCGCAAAAGGTGCTGCGAAGGCGAAACCATAATTAAGCCAAATGCCCGTTCCGTCATGGCGCATGTCATACAGCATATCTGTGCGCATGTTCATGGCGGCCTCGCGTGATACGTGGCGGTCTTCATGGAAGTCACCCGACAACGCCGCTGCCATCGAGCGGAACGCGATATTGTTAACGCCTGCGTTGGAAATTTCGCTCACAAAATTTTGTGCCGTATTAATCGTAAATTGCGGACGGGCGATAATCACCGGATCAGCCAATACCGAACCCGCGCCCAACGGGCCAAAGTACGTGGGGCTAAAGCCTGTGTGTTCGGCGCGTTGGCGGTTAGCTTGGCGTGCAGCGTCTCGGCTGGGGCTAAAACCGTTGAACCAACTGTTGCCCCGCATGAATACAAAGTCTGCTTCCAAATAGAAGGTATGCCCCAAGTCACCTGCGGTTTCCACCAGTCGATCAAACGCTCGGCGGTTGCCCAATTGCGATACTAAATCAAAGCTCGTGGGCACACGGTGGTCAATGCTGCGGTTGTGTGCGCCGCGCATTTTAATATGAAGGTTCTCCCACCCAAGGTCGGAGAGGGCCTGCATCATGTCGCCCGCTTGGTCAAAAGTGGTCAACGCCATCGGGCGGTCAACGGGGAAGCCCAAGAAGTGCTGCGGGGTTAGTGCTGCGCCCAAAATTTCAACCATGGCGTGTACGGGTTGTTGCACGCGTTCGTTGAGCCAAGGATAACGGGCTTGCAAGAAATCGCGGTAGGCGTGTGCCATACCCACGTAACCCGGTGTTTCTGTGAAAACGTAACGAATCATGATGCGTTCGCCCGCGGGCAATTCCCATTCGTGCATCATCAGCTGCGTGTCCGAACGCCCCGCTACATCCAGCGTGGTACCGTGCAACATGCGGAAAGTGGGATGTACGCGGTTAAACGGTGCACGCATGCCCGCCACTTCGGCCTGAATCATGGCATACGCCGCACCTTCTTCAATAATCGCCGCGAAAGTCGCCCCATTGGTATAAATACCAAACACCGGATACGGCGAGCGATTGTCGCGGATTAATATAGAACGAATGATTGCTTCATCCCAGCCATATACGCGGCTGGCGAAGGTATTTTGGTTAAAGCGTCCGCTGTCGTGGAACAATAACGCCCCCGACCCGTCGGGCACAAACATATAACCCTCGTCCGTAGCACGCGCCGCACCAAAATAAGGCATGATTGTTAAGTGCGTGGGCATGAAAGTGGGGTGGTATGCGATTTCATCAAACGGGATGGTTACTTTCATCGCATTGTCATCCAATTCAAAGCGCATGGTCACGTTAAACATGGCGCGGTTAAATTCCGTCGGTACATTAAAATGCATTTGGTCGTACAGCCAATCTTCGTAGGTGTAACCGGCTTCATACAGCATGGTTTCCACCATGGCTTGTAAGAAGGGCTGCGCGTCTTCGTGCAATACATAAATGGTTCTGCCGTCTTCCAACGTTGGGAATCGTTCTACTAGCGCGCCGCGGTCGTCGCCGGCACGTAGGGTTTCCAAGCTGATGGGGCGGTAAATGCTTTGTACTTGCAAGCCGTCCAAGCGCGACATTTCCGCAATCAACGGACGCATCCGTTCGGCATAAATCGCATCGGGGATGTGGAAAATCTGCGGGATGTCGCCGATGGTGAAGTACACCTCGATACCGCCGTCCACAATGGCCTGCGTAAAGCTTTGGTTGCGCACCGCAAAGCGGTAAGTATCGTCTGTCCATGTAGAACTGGCGCGGTTTTGATATTCCATCAGCAATAAACTTTGCATATAAAATCTTTCGATGGCGGCGGTTTCGGCGTAGTCTGCACCGGTTTCGGGGGTGCTGCGCCATGTATTGCCTGTGGCCAATTCCGTTACAACGATTTCTGCCGTGGCGGTTAAGAAGTCGAGCCGCAAAACATCATTTTGGATGGTTAAATAAGGCGGCGCATCGGGCGATTGTCTGTGCTGCACTAATTCCCCTGCATCGCGCTCACGTGCTACGCAAGCGGTCAGGGCAAACAGCGCCAACAGGAGTAACCCCAAACATTTTTTCATCAAATTGCCCCCTTACCCTCGTTGTATTCGCAGCATGGCCTCTTGCCAGAGGGATACAAAATACGCAACCCCATCCGACACCACCGCGAAGAACATAACGAATATGAACACCATGATGCTAATAACTGCCAGCGATAAAATACTCGTCAAAATCGCTTTAGAAAAGCTATAGTCGTGGATTTCTTTCATTGCGCACAGGAGCAACAGCAAGAACCACAAATAAGAAATCGTAGACAATGACCAAAATATCGCACCTTCGTCAAATGTGATGACATGGCTCAACGGGATTTGGACGATGTTGATGATGATTTGCGGTGCCAGCGCATACGCGTAGCCCATGTAAATATGCGAAAGCTTGCCCTTGCCGTCGAATAACGTGGTCAAGCACCAGTTGGCCACGGAGAAAAGAACAATCGGCACCACGTTCATGCCAAGCGTCCACCAAGCGTTAAACGTCTCCATATTTACCGGAACAAATTGGAAACTGGTCAGGACAATCCACATCAAGGTAGTGATGAACATTAACGCCACCAACGTATGTGCGGCGGCCATGCTGCCCCGTTTCTCGTGGATCAAATCCCAAAAGCCGTCCAGCGGGCGGCGCATGGTGTACAAGGAAAATCGTAATTCCCTGCCGTATTTCTTCCAATCGATATTGCCGACGTACCTGCCTACAGCCGTCATGACGCCAATATCTCCCTTCGCACTTTCAATACTTTTTTAACCACCGGCGGAACGATAACCAGCACACCGACAACGACGACAAATATCCAAAAGTTTTCTTCCATCCAAATCCGGCGATAAAAACCAAATGCGCGGCCAAAGTTAGAATTGTCGTTGGTCAATCGGAAATAATGCATGGCTTGGCGGTAATAGCCCCGGCGCAGCAACGCACGTGCAACGCCGCCGTATGCATGTTGGAAATTGCCGTTCATGCGCAGCACTTCGCGCCATAACGTATAAGATTCTTCATAATGGCCGCGCTGGTACAATTCTAGTGCTTCATTAATAAGTGTGCCATATTCGGTGAGTACAAAGCGCGTAATAGCACCCATTTGCGCATCCAGCGCGAATAAGTCAAATCCCATCGAATCTAGTGCGCTGGGGTTCATGAAAAATCCTTCATGATGCCCAGTGCCTGCCCATGCATATAACATATGCCCCTGTGTATCGTACTTGAACAAACGCCCGCGGTTGCTGTCAAACACCACAAACGTGCCGTTGGGTAATCCCGTGGCGGCAACCAGCACGCTGGGTCCGCCGATATGCCCCGCTGACCCCCACCAGGTATCTCCCTGCGGGTCGTCAAAACCATTGCGAATCATGACATCCGAACCCATGGCATTCAAGCGGCGCACGGATTCCACGTCCTCGCTGGCGGTCGTCACCATCAAGAAGCCCTCACGGTCGATGCTTACGCTGTTGTACTCCACGGGAACAAACAACCAGCCGCGATCGCGTTGTTCACGCGTGGCTAGCATCCGCCAAAAACGCTCCCAGGGTGTAACCGTAACATCCGGTGCACCCATGTACCCGGCGAAATAACCGTCGTGGTCAAATTCCATCAATCCGCGGTTTACATGCGTAGCCTGCACAAATATCCGACCCGAAAAATCCACCGCAATCTTGTTAGGTAAAAACGCGTTATGCTCTTCCAAAGCGCTGCGTTCCAATTTGGAACGGTCAATTAACGTGATCAAATTCCAATCGCTGTCTACATGCAATATTCGATTGTTGTGTGTATCTGCAATCCAAATTTCTCCATAATTAAAAGCCCATGGCGACACGAAAATCCCGTTCGGCCGGTCAAAGGTCGAAGGCACGCCGTCAATAAACACATGCTCCACCACATCCGCCACATCAAATGTGCCGTCTTCAAAAAATTCATTTATTACAATCCGGTGGTTTTCCGTGTCGGCCACATATAACAAATTACCGTGCACTTGCAAATCGCGCGGGTTATTAAAATGTCCAATCCCCAAATGCTCGCCCAAAATAAAGTCCGCCACGCGGTAAGCATCCGGCGAAGGCACAGGAATATTCCATTCGTTGTAATTAAAAGTATGCAATTGATGCCCCGACCCCGTGGCATACACCGGCAGAAGTGAAACAATCGAAAGAACCAATGCCAGCGAAAAACAAATTAACCTCTTCTTCATATCCGGCCCTCCTTCTTCTATGTAGTGTTGTGGGAGCCCCTGCAGCGGAGGTGGGAAGTTTTTCCTTCGCTTGGTGCGAGAGATAATTTTGGCAAAAAACGCCAAAATTCTATCCCGCAAATCGCTCAGGAAAAATTCCCACCTCTGCTGCGGGGGTATCCACCCTCGCAAGCTAGAAATTAGTTCCAGTAACTTGATGTTTTGATGCTGAATTAATTTACTACCCGTTTGGGCGTGCAATGTTAAATTAGTCCTAGTAATTTAGTTTTTTGATTTTTATTTTTTCAACTGGTGGCAATTTGCCACCAGTTGGATTACCGGCGCGCGGGGAAGTTCCAAAGGAGCGATTTGCGGAATAGAACGTGCGTGCAGGGTGCTTTTCCCTGTGCGTGCGTTCTATTCCGCACCAAGCGACATGGAACCTTCCCCGCGCGCAATGGCTCCCACAACGCTCTTTACTCTTTTATCCCTGAGTTCGCCATGGTTCTGAGAATGTTACTCTGCGCAATAATGAAAAGGGTAATCGGCACAATCATCATGACCATGGTTACGGCGGCACCTACGCCTGCGCGGGCTATGTTGGGGGTGTGTGGGCTGCCTACGATTTGCTGTAGGGCAAAGGGTAAGGTTTTGAGTTGTTCAGTGTAGATGAGGTTGGCGTGGGGGTTATTCCACAGGGCTTGTACGGAGAAGATCATGCCGGTGAGCCATGCGGGTTTTACCAGGGGCATGACGATGCGGGCATAGATGCGCCATTCACCGGCGCCGTCTATTTTGGCGGATTCGATGAGGGATTGGGGCACGGTGTCGATGAATTGCTTCATCAAGAAGAAGCCCATGGGGAACGCAAACGCGGGGATGATGACCGCAAAATAGGTGTCAATCCAACCTAGGCGCGCCAAGATGAGGAAGTTGGGGATAGCGGTAACAAAGCCGCTGAACATGAGCGTGGTGATGACTAAGTTAAAGAAGAATTTGCTGCCGGGGAAGGTGTATTTGCTGACCGCATATGCGCCCATGGATGCAACAACCAAGTGCCCCAGCGTACCGGTGAAGGTGATGAATACCGTGTTGAAAATATAACGGCTGAATGTAACCCACGAACGAGACATTAAGATGAAGAGGTCTTGCAAGTTGTTGGTCGTCGGGTTGATAACGAACAAGCGCGGCGGGAACATGAACAATTCGTTCAACGGTTTGAACGCATGGTTAATCGCAAACACAAGCGGGAATGCGAAGAACGCGCCGAATAAACACAAGATAAAAATGATAAAAATATCCCCGCTCATCGAGCGGTTGGGGCGGCGCACTTGCCGTGTTGAGTTTTTGCGTTTTTTTGGTTTTTCGACCCTGACTTTGTTGATGATTACGGTTTCCATGCTCTACCTCCCGATTCTCATGATGAATTTGCCCACAAGAACCTTCGTCCAAATCATCGCTAGGAATAGAATGGTTGCAATGGCGGATGCGTAGCCCATCTCAAAGCGGATGGCGCCGTAGTCCACCAAGTGATTCACGACCGTGTGTACTGCGTAATCCGTGGACGGGAAGCCCGCCAAGTCCTGCGTCACTTGCCCCACGGCGAAGCTGGCCATAATCGCCATAACCGCGCCGAACATGAGCATGCCCTGCATGTTGGGCAGGGTGATGTACCAAAGCTCCTGCCAGCGGTTTTTTACGCCGTCCATCAGGCCTGCTTCGTACAAGGTTTCGTCTATGGTGGATAAACCTGCGATAAACGCGAGGAAACCCGCACCCAAGCTCATCCACAATACGACAATGATAATAACCGGCATCATGAAGTCCGGATTGGTGAGCCACAATCGGGGTTCTTGCAAAATGCCGAAGCGGATGAGCATGGCATTCAAATAACCCATTTCGTCACCGGTGAAGATCAATGCCCAAACCAAGAACGCAGCGCCCGATATCGTCGGCGCGTAGAAAACCAGCGTCACGAATGCGCGCACATAACGCGGCAATTCATTAATGAACCATGCGAACAAGAACGCGCAAATATATCCGATAGGCCCTGTAACCAAGGCCAGTATTAACGTATTGCGCAGCGCGATGAGGAATATATCATCTGCCAGGAATAAGTTTAAGTAATTTTGAAAACCGATAAAACGCGCGGGTTCCAACACGTTAAAGTAAGTGAAGCTGTAAAAAATCGAAATGCCTACCGGTGCCAGCACAAACATGCCAAACACAAGCGCAAATGGCAGCATAAACAAATACAACACTTTGTGCTGCTTCATTGAATGCCACATATATGCGCCCGCGGCTTTTTTCTTGGTTAAATATCGGCCAAACTTGCCCGGTTGGGGGGGGGCACCATCACGGTACACGTTATTCTCTGCGGTCACGGTTGACCTCCTAAATAATAAAATCGTGTGTTGCGTATGGTTTCGTCATTTATTCCAAGCCGAACTCGCGACGTTTGTTGGCGAGCTCGCGGTTAATTACGATTACGAGGTCTAGCAGGGTTTCGCGCGTGTCTACGTTGTCGTTAACCACTTGGCGGATGGCGAAAATGAGGTGGCGCTGTACATAGTAACCGCCGGGTACTTCGGGCGTGCCCAGTACCCATGAGCGTTGTTCGTTGAGTACGTTCAATTGCGCCACGCTCCACGGTAGGCTCTGGAAGGCCGCGATGTTGGCGGTGGGGAAGCGTGCCGCAGCACCCATGATGGACTCCAACTCGCGTGCGAAGCGCAATTGCGTTTCCGCTGATGTCCACCATTTGAGGAATTCCCACGATTCGTCATGCATCGTGCCAGCGGGAACCATGATGGCTGCCGTGCCCCACGCGGGTACGGTGTGGTTAATCGTGCCGTCGGCTTGCAAATAGCCGGGCATAAGCGCGAAGCCCCAACGCCCGTAAATTTCCGGTGCGAAGACGCTCAGCATGTTAAACAATTGGAAATCCGCGAAGCCGATCGGCATTTCGCCGCTGCGGAAACGGTTGGCGAAGTTGAAGAATTCTGGCGAGCCGAAGTGTGTGAAGAAACGCGTAAATGCTTCGAAAGCGGCTACGGATTCTTCGTTATACAGGATGGTGCGCGATAAGTCGTCGTTGTACAAGAAGCCGCCGCGTTGGTACAGCTGCGTCAAGAAGCCGGAAATATCCGGGTTCATGGGGTCGCCTACGGGGGGGATACCCACGGCCATATTATTGCGCTGTAATACAGGCATCATAGCCAGTACGTCATCCCATGTGCGGGGAATTTCCAATCCCAATTCTTCTAAAATATCGTGGCGGTAGAACATGAGCGAAAAGCTTTGCGTTTCCGGCACGGCATAATGACCACCTTGAAAATAAACCGGTACCCAAGCGCTTTCGTGGAAGCGGTTATACACTTCATCGAAGCCCGGAAACTGTGACAAATCCATGGCCGCGTTGCGGAATGCGTAGTTAGCGGGGTCTTGCAACGGCATGCTCAGCACCACATCCGGGCCGATACCGGCAACAACCGCGGGCAAAACCGCCGAATGCGCTACCAACCGCAAGTTAACGCCAATACCAAATTGTGAAGTGAACGAGTCATCAATCATGGATTTAAGCACCTGTGCTTGGTCGCGTCCGGTGGTGATCCATACTTCAATAACATCATCGCCCTCGTGGATGTCGCCCAAGCTGTCAAAGTCCATGGTGAAGCTGGCAACAAAACCGCGCCATTCATGCGCCACGCGGGTAAAAAACGTTTCGCGCACCACGGGCAAATCCGCGTTCGAGCCGCTGATGACAAAGAAGTCGATATCTAACTGCCCCTCGGTAAGGAGGCGCGCCGAATCTGCAAACGCAGAAATATTTTGTCTAAAGTTAGTCAACTGCACGGGGATACGGTCGGGTCGTACATAGAATAAATCCAATTGGCGCACCAGCGTGCTGATAATGCCGGTGTGCTCGTTGCGCTCGCCTAAGAACTCGGTCAGCTTGTGCAGCAGCGAATACAAGATGCCCACTTCTTCATAAATCATTTCCATAACATGAGGCAAGCGGTAGTCGATGCGATAATCGCGCATGTTGTCCGGATTGGGACCCGTATGCACGAGAATTTCGCGATAGATAATGTTCAAACGGTTGACGCTGGCTAGCAGCATGTCAATGATTTCGCCCAATTCGCCCAAGGTTACGTACATGCGGATGGTATTGACGCCTGCGTTCATGGGGAAATACAAATAATTACCGTTCACATCTTGCAACGTCATAAGTTGCCAGCTGTTGTTGAATAAGAAGGGAATGGCCGCCACTTCTGCAAAAGGCATTTCGCCGTTGATATACAACGAACGGCTGGACACAAACCCACGGTTGTAATTTTGCCGTGTGGATAGAGAAATGCGATATAGGCCGTCGGTGGGCACGGTTACTTCCCACTCAATCCACTGCCCGGCGATGCGCCAAGGTTGACCGCCCATCATGTTAAGGCGTATCAATGATGCGCTTGGCGGGTATGTGATGCCGCTGGACGAGTCAAATTGTGGGAACAAGCTGGGCGATGACCGACGCGTAGAATATTGCGCCTGATGTACATACATAAAATCGCTCGTGTTTCTGGTTAACGTCGTTTCCGCGAGGAATTCGTCAAACGAGGGAACGTTGCGCACGGGGGTCAGTGTTAATGCACTCAGTACCAGCGGCTCATTGATGCCTACCAGCGTAATCGTGTTCGCTCCGGCTTCAAAGAAGAATTGATACGGCTCGGTAAAGAAACCCAATCGGTCATTAAAAAACGCCCGTTCCCAGCGCGGCAGTTCTTCTTGGGTCGGACGTATTTGGTTGCCTCTATTATCCACGCGCACGGGGCCTGCGTTACCCCATACACGGCTAAATTGTAATAATTCTGCACCTGCAAAGGGCACTTCGCCGTTGATGCGCACCGCACGTGCAATGTCAATACCGCGTGCATCCACGGGGAAATATTCGATATAAATGTTATACAAACCCGCCGACGGTACGGTGACGGTGAAGGTGACTTCGCTGTCTTCTTCAGTACGCAGCACTTGTGCCTCGCCTTCAAAGCCGCTCATCACTTCAAATCCGCTTCCTGCCGGGGAGAAAATATCTACGTTAATGGGTGCTTCGCCCACGGGGGTATTCGCATGCGCTTGCAAAAACGCCGCGTAGCTGCCTTCCACGGGGGTGATGTTAAGTGTTATAGGTGCACCATCGCGGCTACGCAACTCTAACGAGTCATCCCGTAGCAGCATCAACACAATAAAGCCCACCAAAATCAGAGCCAAAATTGCAATGCGAATGATATTATCCTTAAATTTTTCAACCAAACTTAATGATTTCTCTGCCATATTTAACGCTCCTTGCCGCAACGCAACGAGAATTTTGTCGGTGTGCTATGCACCGATATTTATGTAGCGCATGTTACTTGCCCCGTACAGGGGGCGCATTGTAACACGATTGTAACATTTCTACAAGTCTGAAAAGCGTCCGTTCTTCACAATCCGCAGGCTGCGTTGAAATTTCGACACATCCAGCGGGTCAAGGGTAGTTACATTAAAACGCATTTTGTGCGGATTCTTGTTTGCTGGGGCCGTGAAAAAAACATCCAGCCATGTGCGTTTTAGCTTGTTGTACACATAAAATCCAACGATGGATGCCACCAAGCAGGCAAAAAAGAGATACCACAACGCCGAAGCGGAATCGAAACGCACCCATGCATTAAAAGCCGATACGCCCGCCCACGTACAAACAGCGGCAACAACCAACGAAATGAAAAACAGCCACAGCGGTGATTCGTGGATGATTTTTGCGTAATCGTATTCCTGCATGCCGTAAGTTTCGTCGCGGTTATACAGGGATACATCGCTTAGGATAGTATTTTCGTCCAATTGACCAACCAATTTTTCTTGCCGGTTGCCCCATGGGTATGCGGGCATTGGCTTTGTTGTTGTGTTGGCGGAATTTTCCATGATAATTCCTCTTTTCGCGGATTTGCATGACTTGCGAATTGTTTTAATAAAAGCCCCGCGGCGCGGTGAGCACGCCGCAGGGCTTGAGCGTTTAACTAAAAATTAATCGACGGGTACCCAGTCTACATCACCATAGACTTCCAACCATGCGGCGCGGCGGCCGTCAATGATGGCTTGACCACCCATGGCCAAGTAATCGCGCATGCCGTCGTTCCATACGGTGTCAAATTCACCTTCAGCGGCGCGTACAGCTTGGTTCAACACCGAACGGGCAAAGTTGTTAAGCCCGGGGCTGCCGAAGTCGATTTGTGCTTGCGGGGTGGGGATAACCGCGCGACCCATGACGCGTGCATAGTTCAGGTTGGCCTCGCGTGATTGCATGATGCGCCATGGTTCGATACCGGGGTAGCCGAACGCCAATGCCAATGCATCTACTTCCGGGTCGCCGGTGTTAACGGCGTGGCCCATGATGAAAAGTAGGTCGTAGTTGCGAGCTACTTGCCAAATCCAGCGGTCGTCTTCAATTTCTTCCGGTGCGAAGGTACGGATTGCGCCGTCTTCCATGATTTCATGCGTGTAGCCTTCGGGCCCGAACATCAAGAATGCGCGGGTCGATGGGCGAGCCAGCCAATCCAAATACAGCAAAGACGCTGCGATGTTGTCGTTGGAGCGGGGGAAGAAAACGTGTCGGTCGGTGCCGTGGGGCACAAATTGCTGTCTTACGCCTGCATCATTGGCGAACGGAGAAATGGCGATGAAGTTGGCATGCGGGCCAATGTTTTCTTGCATTTGGGTGATGAGGCCGTCGCCGGGGCGGAAAGGTGAATCCCAGCCCACGCTCAAGGAACCTACAAAGCCCAAGCGTACCAGGTCATTACCGCGCGGGTCGCCGCCGGTATGCAGGAAGAAGTCATCCCACAACAGATCCATGTTGTACCAACGGTTCAACAAGCGCACGCCTTCAACCACGCCAGGTTGGGTAAAGCGTCTGTCACAGAAACCATAGATATACCAGTCGCGGTCCGTAATACTGTTGGGGATAAACGACGAGAAGATAAGGTCGCCCGTCCAGCCCACATCTTCCGTCAAGCGGAAAGGAATCATTTGATCGGCATCTGCGCCCAGCAGAAGTTCTGCATTGTCGCGGAAGGCTACGAGCATGTCTTCAAATTCTTGCAGTGTGGTGGGGGGGGCAATGCCAAGGGTGTTCAACCAATCTTCGCGCACGAAGGTGGTGTTGCGTAGGTCGGAGTCGGGGTGATTGCCCGTGAATGCCCATGTTTGGCCGGTATCATGGTTCAAGTTCCATGTCAGGTGCTCCATGCCCCACAATGTATACAAGTTGGGGATGAAGTCCATGTATTCGGCTACGATGGGAGTCAGATCCAACACGCCGCCCATATCGGCAAAGGTTTGGATGGTAGAGAAGCTAAAGGTGTAAGAAACATCGGGTGCAGTATTGGCTGCCAATAATGCGGCCAATGTTTCTTCTTCAGAAGGTTGCCAACGGGGGATTTCTACCAATGTGATGTCAACATTGTGCACGCGCAGCATTTCTGCGCGGATCCAGTCGCCCCAGTTACTGTCGGCGATGCTGGGGTTACGTTCGGTGTCGGGGCGGTTCCAAGTGGCTGCGGTCAGGGGTTGGGTTTCGATGAAGCGAAGCACTTCTTCGCCGTCTACGATTGCAAGTTCTAGACCGTGGCGTGCCAAGCGGTTGTCGTCCTCGTCCACGGCTTCCGGCGGGGCGGTGTCGATGACATCTACGCCGGGGCCGGGCCCCGGACCGGGGTCGTTGCCGCCGTTTCCGTTATCGCCGTTGCGGTTACATGCCGTAATGGCAAGTACGCCTACGAATGCGAAAACGAATAATAAAATTTTTGCCAATTTTTTCATTTTAGCCTCCTCTTATATATGACGGGATGTGCCCGTGATATTAACCTTTGACTGCACCCAGCGTAACGCCGGATACGAAGTATTTTTGCAACCAGGGGTATACGCACAATATGGGTACCATGGCCACGACAATGGCAGCAGCTTGCACCGCTTCTGACCGGCCGGCGGTTGATACAGAGCCCGGGTCAAGCGGGTCAACAGGCGTAACGCCTTGCAAGATATTGAACAGTACCATTTGGATGGGGTGCCATTCCGGTGCGCCGCGCAGGAACCACAGTGCATCGGCCATGCCGTTCCAACGGCCTACGGCGTACATCAAGCCCAGCGTTGCCAGTACAGGCGTACTAAGCGGCAGGTAAATCTTGCGCAGTACCGTAAAAGGCCCCGCGCCGTCCATTTCTGCCGATTCACGCAGCGAGTCGGGGATGCCCAAGAAGAAGCGGCGCATAATAATCATCAAGAATACGCTGACAAAACCGGGCAAAATCAACACCAGCGGATTGTCCAGCAAATTTAATTGGTCGTATAAAAGGAATGTCGGGATAGCGCCTGCTTGGAAGAACATTGTAAACAAAATCATCACCGTAATAATTTTGCGCCCCTTTAATTCGTCATACGTAAGGGGATAGGCACACATCACCGTCATGGCCAAGCTGAATAGGGTGCTAATAAGCGTAAGAATGGCCGTCCATGCCAACGAGCGCATGAAATTGCTGTTGCCCAAAATATCGGTGTACGCCTCGAAGTGGACGCCGATGGGGAAGGTGCGATCCATGACTACATAACCCGCAGCGTCGATGCTTTCGGTTACATTTTCTAGCCGGGGGATGAAGGATACGCGCTGGCGCACAATGGCGCCGGGGTCGGACAGTGAACTGGCGACTACCGTCAATACCGGCAACACGCACAGCGCAATCAAGCCCAGCATGATTAAAACGATAATCCAATCGCCAATTTTGGCGCCTTTTAATTTCCTCGTTGGTTTCATCTTTGCGCCACCCCCTACCACAAGCCTTGCCCGCCCAGCTTTTTGACGATGACATTCGCGCCAAGCAGCAGGAACAGGTTAATTAAGTTTTGGAATAATCCGACCGCCGTAGCCCAGTGGAAACGCAGGTTGCCCAAGCCCCACTCGAATACATATATCGGCAATACATTGGCCATGCTGATAACCGCGTGGTTGCGCAGCGCCATAAAACGCTCGAAGTCGGCGCCCATGGTGCCGCCCAATGCCAAAATAAACAAGATAACAATAACCGGACGAATGCACGGCAGCGTTACGTGCCACATGCGGCGCAAGCGCGAAGCGCCATCCACTTCGGCTGCTTCGTACAATTCCGGGTTGACCGACGTGATGGCTGCTAGGTAGATAATCGTATTCCAACCCACGCTGCGCCAAATGCCCAAGCCTACCACCATGCCCACCCATTGATTGGGCGCGCTTAAAAACTGCACCGGTTCCATACCCCAGCTGCCTATAATCGAATTGAACGTGCCTGAACTGGGGGAAAATAGCCGTATCGCCAACCCCGATATAATAATCCACGACAGGAAGTGCGGCATGTAAGAAATCGTCTGCGTTACGCGCTTGAATTTTTTGAACTTTAATTCATTAAGGAGTAAGGCAAGAATAATGGGCGCAGGGAAGCCGAAGCCCAAATCAAAAACACTAAACATCAATGTGTTGCGTACCGCCAAGCGGAAGGGCGGGTGATTCCAAATTTGCTGGAAATTGGACATGCCCGGTACGGTGATGGCGCCATCAAAAATTTCCACGCCTTCTGCCCAAGGCACTTGCATGATGGGGTCAATGATATTGTTCCGCTTGAACGCCAGCAAAATATTGATCATCGGCCAATAGCGGAAAATCAAGAAAAATGCGATCGGCAGCAGGAGCATCACATACAGCGTCCAGTACCGTTGAATATAGGAACCTGCCTTATTCAAAAGAATCAAGCCCTTCCAATTAACCGATGCGCACATGTTTTCGGACGCACCTTAATTTATTATGTAACAGTATCGTAACATTATGCCCGCCTCCGTCGGATGGTACATAGCAAAAGTAAACAATTTTTGTGATTTCTCCATTTCGTTGTGATTTTGCACAAAAAACGGCCTGTTTCGGCTTCCATTTTTAGCTTATCGATGTATAATCGGCGTATGGACATCTTTGAAACCAACCGCAACACGCAAAAAAAGACCGCCCCATTGGCGGCACGGATGCGCCCCGCATCACTCGAAGAGTGGGTGGGGCAGTCCCATATTGTGGGTAAAAACACCCTCTTGTATCGCGCCATCAAGGCCGATCGCATTTCGTCATTGGTACTTTACGGCCCGCCCGGCACGGGCAAAACCACATTGGCGCAAATTATAGCCGGTGCCACGTCCAGCGTATTCACGCAGCTCAATGCCACCACGGCCGGCAAGGCCGACATCGTGCGCGCCGTCACCGATGCCAAAACCGCGCAAGAACTCTACGGCAAGCGCACCATTTTATTCATCGACGAAATCCACCGCTTTAACAAAGCCCAACAAGACGCGCTCCTCCCGCATGTAGAAGACGGCACCATCATTCTCATTGGCGCAACTACCGAAAATCCCTATTTCGAAGTTAACAAAGCGCTCGTATCACGGTCGATGATTTTCGAGCTGTTCCCGCTGGCTTTATTAGATGTAGAAACACTGTTGCGCCGTGCACTGGCCGACGCGGAAAAAGGACTGGGCGCGATGCCCATTGATGCAACGGACGATGCGCTGGCCTTCTTGGCCGACCGCGCCAACGGCGATGCGCGTGCCGCACTTAATGCGTTAGAATTGGCCGCCATCACCACCGAGCCACAACCCGATGGCCGTATCGTCATTGACTTGGAATGCGCCGCCGCCTGCATTCAAAAACGCACCCTCTTCTTCGACAAAAACGGCGACAACCACTACGACACGATTTCTGCCTTCATTAAATCCATGCGTGGCAGCGACCCCGACGCCGCTCTTTATTACCTAGCCCGCATGTTATACGCGGGCGAAGATCCAAAATTCATCGCCCGGCGCGTAGTCATCGCCGCATCCGAAGACGTGGGCAACGCCGACCCCCACGCGCTTATGGTGGCAACATCGGCCATGCAAGCCGTAGATTACATCGGCATGCCCGAAGCACGCATCTCCCTAGCACAAGCCGTCATCTACATCGCCTGCGCACCCAAGTCCAACGCCTCCTATGTAGCCATCGGCGAAGCTCTCAAGGACGTAGAATCGGTGCAAATCAAATCTCTGCCCCCGCACCTGCGTGACCCCGGCTTCGGCGGTACCCAACCCTGGGGCGCAGGAAACACCATGGGCCACGGCGAGGCATACAAATACGCTCACGACTTCCCCGGTCACTATGTACGGCAGCAATATCTGCCGGATGAACTCGTCGGCCGTGAATACTACAGACCTACGGATAATGGGGTGGAGAAGAAAATTGGGGAGGCACTGGGGAAATTACGTGGCAAGTAATGCGGTTATTTCGTCCACAGAATTTTTCGCCAATTCAAGCCCGCGATGGGAGCCTTCTTCGCCGATCAATTCACGCGGATCATATTCCAAGGTGTTGCGTTTGAGGAACAAGTCATAAGCTGCATGGCTGACATAGCTGCTGACGCGGCCGGGATGAACAAAATGCTTATTAAACAATCCTAGCACTTGGTGATGTGTGTCGGCAGTGATTTCATTCGTTTCCATAAGAGCTTTAATCGCATGAAATACGGCATAATAACTACATGAAATTGCATGGCTGTACAAACCATGCGCATGCAATATTTCGGCCGCTTTTATATCGAGCTGCGATTTTTGCATGTGCGCAGCAATACTTTTATCATTTTGCATAAAAAAGAACCCCTTCTCGTTTCACGTTGCGGTGCAGGGGGATTTGATTGCTTTGGAAATCCATCGTTGTATATTCCATGGGGGCAATTAATTCATTATATTTATAGAGAATATCCATGGCCAACTCATAACGCTCCGTGTTGGCACCGGGTATTTTATTTATTTGAGCGGCATCATCCAATATAATCATGATATCCATATCTGAATGGTGCGTATAATCACCCCGCGCTTTTGAACCGTATAACCAAACTTGTTCAAGGTTTTCGCCATATTTGTCGCGATAAAAAGTCACGACCGTACTGAGGATTTCGTTTGTTTTTGCAGAAATAAGGGGCATGTTGTTCCTCCTTTAATAAACCAACGCACTGCGCACATCGTGCCCAGCCAGTACTTCACGGCCTTCCAACCCCGCCAATTCAATAAAAAACACACTTGATACCACCACGCCGCCCAGTTCTTTAATCAATTCAATAATTGCTTTGGCGGTGCCGCCGGTGGCAAGCAGGTCATCTGCGATAATGAAGCGTTGGCCGGGTTGCACGGCATCTTTGTGGATTTCGATGGTGGCGGTGCCGTATTCTAGGGCATAATCGCGGCGGGCTACTGGGGCGGGCAGCTTGCCAGCCTTGCGCACGGGCACGAAGCCTTTATTCATTACATAAGCCATGGGCATGCCGAAGATGAACCCGCGTGATTCGGGGCCTAGGATGGTATCAAATTGTAGGTCTTGTACTTGGCTGATCATGGCATCGACCCCGGCGCGCATGGCTTCGGGGTTTTTTAATAATGTAGTAATGTCTCGAAAGAGGATGCCGGGGATGGGAAAATCTTGTATGTCGCGGATGTAATTTTTCAAATCCATGTTATGCCTCGATTCTTGGGCGGTTGCCCAAAATTTGTCCCGCATAAAAAGCGTATGCTGGGTAATAATAACGGCATTATAACCAATACAGGAGGAAAAATCATGCCTAACCAAAACATTTGCTGCAGCGTAACCCACTGCCGCTACAACGACCACCAAAATCACTGTAATAAAGGAAGCATCACCGTAGGTTGCTCGACAGCCAATCCGCACCATGCATGCGACACGGAGTGCGGCAGCTTTGAAGAAAATTGCTAGAACTTGGAAAAATTCTGAACCTTTTTCTTAGAAATGTGCCGATGCATGGTATTATACTGCACTCAAGTCATCGGCGTATCCTAGACATCCGCACATGTATACACGGCTCTCATGACAAACGTATGCAAACGTCCCTGCGTGCATCCCGTATAACACATGCTTAAGGATCGAATCGTTACCACCGGA
>Ga0123355_10000928_pt1 | contig 40502 bp, 25 predicted proteins | sample TergutEmb28metaG_3_FD_89872 | JGI IMG/M metagenome (GOLD analysis project Ga0123355, IMG submission 89872) | Embiratermes neotenicus P1 segment gut microbial communities from Petit-Saut dam, French Guiana - Emb289 P1 | ecosystem: Host-associated > Arthropoda: Insects > Digestive system > Gut ...
CCTAACCGCGCAAGTTCATAATCCAATAAAACATAAATCTCATCTGTATTCAGTACATCAGGATGTGCATAAATCACAACAGGATAGTCCAGGCCAGCTGGAAAGTAAGAAAACCCTACATATCGTTGTCTGTTGGTGCTATATAAGCATCCGGGTCAAAACCCTCCGGCCAGCCTAAGTTGTCCATTTCTATTTCTATAGTCGCGTTGCCGTCATGTAACCCCGAAAATGCGTCAAATCTTTCTGCTCTTTGGGTAAAGTCATGGGTTACAGCTTCAATGTCATCTCTGTGGACTTCCTTCACTATGGTTTCGTCCCAGCCATAATAATAAAACATAATGTATTCACTTAATGTAAAGTGTTGGTCTATATTATAATCTAACTCATTATCTAATTCACTATCCAAGTCCCAGCCATCGATTAGCCGTTGTAACTCTTCGTTTATGTCACCATTCCAATCAAGAAAGATATGATCGTCTGCTTCTGGGAGTGTGTCTGATGTGGTGTTTGGGTTTGCATCCAATGCATTATTACTACGTGCGCTTGTCGTGATTGGGTTAAACATAGAAAGCAATAATACAAAGATCATAAAAATGCTGATACATTTCTTTGCTGTTTTCATTGGGTTCCTCCATTCTAACTTCACTACGGTAACTATTACTTCTTTATATAATCGTTGTATCTAGATGCCCTACATTTTCACTCCCTTCAAACAAAAAAAGCCGCCGGATACTACGGTATCCATGCGGCTTTTTTATATTTTTGTATTGTTCGTTGTCAGCAAACGGGTTTTTATCATTTTTCCACCTCATACTGGTTTACAGCGAAGCGTTTTGCGCGGTTTTACGCGAAAAAACAATTATCCTGTCGTCTTTAGAAAATTTAACATATGTTACCATGTTTTGTTTTATTGTCAAGTATTTTTTGCCAATTTTCGAGTTCTCCATACTTAGAGGTGACTTAATTTACAAGGTCTTATAAACGCAGTGCCGCCATATATATACCTAGATACAAGTACAAAATAGCCATAAGGGGGATATATATGCAAAATCGCAAATATAGTGGTTTGCAAATTGCAGCAGTTTATGCATCTGTATTTTTGGGTGCTGGATTTGCCTCAGGACAGGAACTGCTCAGATATTTTGTAGGCTTTGGACCTATGGGCATATGGGGGCTTATACTTGCCGGTATAATTTTTTCTTTGGTAGGCTGGGCGGTGCTTGCTATATGCCGCCGCGAAGAAGTAAAAACATACAGCGACTTTATGGAGTATCTACTCGGAAAACGTCTGGGTACAATTATGGAATGGGCTGTTGCCGCATTTATGTTTAGCCTTTTTGTCGCGATGCTTGCCGGAGCCGGTGCTACAGCGCGGCAAGCATTTAACCTACCGTTTACAGTGGGAGCATGTATAGTTGGGATTCTTGTCTACATAATATTACGCTTTGATCTTGAAGGTATGGTCAAGATCAATGTAATACTTGCACCATTTATGATCATCGGCGGTATAATCATTGGGTTGTTTACGGCATTAGTAGCCGCAGCTCCAGCCTTTGCAGGGCCAACCCGGGGGATGTTTCTTGGATGGTTTGTATCTGCTCTCATTTATGCATCATACAATTTGGTCACGGGGGTACCTGTGCTTACTGCCACATCACCGCTTGCAACTAAGAAGCGGGACCCGTTTACAGGCGGGGTGCTAGGCGGTGCGGCAATTACTATTTTAGGACTTTGTATGGCACTGCCTCTTTATTTGCATTATTCTCAAGTTATAAACTTCGAAATACCATTACTGCTTGTCGCCTTGCGATACGGAGCTTTTTTTAGTCTGTTATACCTTGGGGTACTGGTTGCCGCTTTGGTGACAACTGCTGCATGCAATGGATTTGCCGTTGTACAGTGGCTTCACGGACAAAGCAAAATGGAAAAACGCCGGGCAGCGGCAATACTCTGTATTGTTGGCGTAATTGTTGCGCATGTAGGGTTTTCGAATATTGTTATGTACGTATATCCGATTTTTGGGCTTATTGGGCTTTTTAAAATTATTGTGATACTTTTTCATGGATATGCTAAAATAAAGGATAAAGCCGAGTAATTTTATAACTTCTTATACTAAGGATGAAGTAGATGTTTAATCGTGTATGTATAATTGTACTTGACAGTGTAGGAATCGGAGCAATGCCTGACGCGCATGAGTTTGGAGATGTTGGGGCTCATACACTGGGCAATATTTTTTCAAAAATAAAAAAATTGGAACTTCCCAACCTTTACAGTCTTGGTTTGGGACATATAAAGGACGCCAGGCTGCCGAAAATCGGTAAGCCTTTGGCGTCCTTTGGTCGTCTTGCGGCAAAAACAAAGGCCAAAGACACAACCAGTGGTCATTGGGAGTTGGCTGGACTTGTTATGGATCCACCTTTTGCGACTTTTACTAATTTTCCTGACGATTTATTAAAACAGTGGCTACGAAAAGCTGGAATGGCAGAAAAATGGCTTGCCAATCGCCCTGCATCTGGTACACAAATAATAGATGAACTAGGTGAAGAGCATATAAAAACAGGTGCTCCAATTGTCTACACATCAGCGGACAGTGTATTCCAAGTAGCTGCACACGAAGAAGTTATTCCCATAAAATCTTTGTACCACTTGTGCCAGATAGCCAGAGAGATGCTATCCGATGATCTGGTTGTTGGGAGGGTTATTGCCAGACCCTTTGTAGGAAACCCTGGCAATTTTACCCGGACAAAAAACCGTCGTGATTTTGCCCTGCCGCCTGTTGGCAAAACCATGCTGGATGCACTGCAAGAAAAAGGACAAACAACCCTAGGGATCGGCAAAATCGATGATATCTTTTGCAACCAGGGAGTAGCCCATTCTAATCACACAACCAACAATACAGACGGGATTACTGCCACTATCGAAGCACTAAAAAACAACAACAGTGATACAATCATTTTTACAAATCTGGTGGATTTTGATATGCAATACGGTCATCGCAACGACACTAGAGGCTATGCGCAAGCGTTGGAGCAGTTTGATTCTTGTCTCCCAAGGATATTGGATGCCCTACGCCCAAGTGATCTACTTCTATTAACAGCAGACCATGGATGTGACCCTACGACCCCGGGTACAGATCACACCCGAGAGTATGTACCAATACTAGCATATGGCGGCGGACAAGCTGTAGATTTGGGTACGCGAAGCTCCTTTGCCGATGTAGCAGCAACAATTTACGAAGCACTAGGACATGGAGCTTGGCCTATAGGGGAATCATTTTATTCGAAGATATCAGGTGATACGGACGATGTATTTTTATGCAATAATCATGAATAATTATGCTTTGATAAAATAAAAAAACTGGTATGGTGTCATACCGCTTTTTTGCGAAAAATAAGCATTTTTTGAATTATCCCTTCGTATTTTTGTTACAGCCTTTGTGAATATAAATGCATATTACACAAAAAAACATCCTGGCTATCTGCTTCACTCAGGTAAGCCCCAAAACACGCACTTCGTGCTTCATGTTTTTTTGGGTTTCCCTGAGTGAAGCAAATAGCCAGGAAAACCATTTAGAAAATACGCAGCGGACAATTAATACGAATTTCAGCAAATCACGTCGACAACCGAACGGGAAATCGGCGGCTTTAAGCCGTTTTTCGCGATGCGTTGTCGACGATGATTTTCGAGATTCGTATAATAAATAAATTCCGAAGTTAAAGGAGACAATTATGGGCAAAAGCATGAAAGGCATGAAACGCACTCATTATGCAGGCGAAGTTTTAAAGAATCACATAGGCGAAACAGTTACTGTTATGGGTTGGGTCAACAAGCGGAGATATTTACACAATCTTATTTTTTTGGTTGTACGTGATCGTACTGGTATTGTCCAGGTTGTAGTGGATGAAAAACGAGTACCGGCTGATATGTATGCACTAGCCAAGGATTCTATCAGAGGCGAATATGTTGTTGCTGCAACTGGTGTAGTAATTGCCCGTACGCCTGAAAATGTAAACCCCGACATGGTGACAGGAGCAATAGAGATTGATGTAACAGAGCTTAGGGTACTGTCAGAATCCGAAGTGCCACCATTCCAAGTTGCAGACGAGGATGTTGCTATAGATTTGCGACTTAAGTATCGCTATATAGATCTGCGTCGCCCAGACGCACAAAAGCTCATTATTATGCGCCACAAAGTAGCAGGGAGTATACGCCGCTATCTTTCTGACAACGGTTTTATAGAAATAGAAACACCCATGCTAACCAATTCGTCTCCAGAAGGTGCCAGGGACTATCTAGTACCTTCGCGTGTGCATCCTGGCAATTTTTATGCGCTACCTCAATCCCCTCAGCAATTAAAGCAGCTACTCATGATTTCTGGTTTTGATAGATATTTCCAACTGGCAAAATGCTTTAGAGACGAAGACTTGCGAGCAGATCGTCAGCCAGAGTTTACACAAATAGACCTAGAGATGTCTTTTGTAGACGAAGAAGATGTATATACAATAACAGAGGGCATGATGGTAACAGCTTTCAAAGATGTATTGGATGTGGATATACCCTATCCATTCCCTCGCATGACTTGGCACGATGCTATGCGTCGCTACGGTTCTGACAAGCCAGATACCCGGTTTGGTATGGAACTTAAGTGTATTTCTACACTTGTTGCCAACAGCGATTTTCAGGTTTTTACCGATGCACTACAAGCAGGAGGATCTGTCCGCGGGATAAACGCCGATGGCTGTGCGGCTATGCCTCGCAAGCAGATAGATAAATTGATAGAACTGGCACGTACCCACAAAGCCAAGGGTCTAGCCTGGATAAGCATAGCAGAAGACGGCACAATAAAATCCACCATTTCCAAGTTCTTTTCACCAGAACAGATAGATGAACTCATAGCTGCATTTGATGGCAAACCTGGTGATTTGATCCTTTTGTGTGCCGACAAAAACCAGATTGTGTTTGATGCACTGGGTGCAGTACGCGTTGCAGTTGCAAAATGGAAAGGGATCCTAGACCCCAAAACATATAATTTCTTGTGGGTGACAGAGTTTCCTATGTTCGAATATTCAGAAGAAGAAAATCGTTATTATGCTACATCGCACCCCTTTACCTCTCCATTAGAAGAAGATGAGCATCTGTTAGAAACGGATCCAGCAAATGTACGCTCTAGGGCTTATGATTTAGTGTTAAACGGTTACGAGCTTGGCAGTGGCAGTATACGAATACACAGGCAAGATTTGCAAAGCCGTATGTTTACGGCCTTAGGGTTTACACCAGAAAGCGCACAAGCGAGTTTTGGTCACTTCCTCGAAGCTCTAAAGTATGGTGTCCCCCCACATGGTGGCATTGCACCTGGACTTGACCGCATAATTATGTTGATGGCCGGAGAGGAATCTATCCGGGAGGTAATTGCCTTCCCCAAAGTAAAAGATGCCTCATGTCCTATGACCCATGCCCCAAATCAAGTAGCGGATGCACAACTTGACGAACTAGGGATCGCGATAAAATAATACAAAATCTGGAATGTGAAAGGGGCCTCATATGCCAACCAACCCTCCTGATATATGGTTCCCAAACATAGGGATATGGTTTCAGAGAGTACCACGTTATGTCTTTTCTATAGGCGGCTTTGAGATATATTGGTACGCACTCATGATTGTACTCGGTATAATTTGTGCGGCTGGGATTGCCTTTTTATATGCTCACAAGACTGGGCAAAAGGTCAGCGATTATATGGACTTGCTGATTCTTGGTATTGTGCTTGCTTTTATTGGCTTGAGAGTATATTACTTGGCATTCAACTGGCAACACTACAGAGGACAGCCATTTTTTAGTGTACTCCTAAACCCTCGCGGGGGAGGACTTGCAATTTATGGCGGTATAATTGGGGCAATATTAGCAGGCTTTATTATCTCCAAGGTAAAGAAGATCCCCATAACCACTATTACAGACACCGCCGGGCCGTCCCTTGCATTGGGACAAGCAATAGGCCGTTTTGGCAACTTCTTTAACCGTGAAGCCTTTGGCGGATACACAGACTCATTGTTTGCTATGCGCATAAGAGTCGATCAGGCTATGTACACAACCCCAGAGTTAATGGAGCGGATACATGTATTTTCTGGAGTAGAATATATACAAGTCCACCCGACTTTTTTATATGAATCTGTATTCAACTTCGCGCTTGTTGCTGCCCTGGTAATCTATCGCCCACACAAACGATTTGATGGGGAGATGATACTCCTTTATATGTTTGGATATGGTGTAGCCCGGTTCTTTATAGAAGGGCTAAGGACTGACCAGCTCATTTTTTGGGGTACAGGATTACCTGCAAGTCAGATTGTATCTGTATTGTTTGTGATAGTAGCAGGAGTTATGCTGTTTTTGGGATATACAGGACGGCTAAAAAAAACAGAACCAAAACCAGTGCCTGTTAAAAAGGGTAAGAACAAAAAGCGGAAGAAATAATATGCCTATTTCATTCTCGATAACAAAACAGGAAGGAATGTAATCTTGAATCGATCTATAACAGATAGCACAAATTTTTATCAAAGTCATAACCCTGTCGACCTTGTTGCCACTTACGGCAGTCCATTATATGTTTACAACGAAAATATCTTTCGTACCAAGTGCCAAGAAATGATAAATCTTACATCATATCCTAACTTTAAAGTCAATTATGCAATCAAGGCAAACACAAACCTGACCCTACTACGCATTGCAAAAGAAGAAGGCTTGTGTGCCGATGTAAGTAGCCCTGGAGAAATTGTTGCTGCTTTAACCGCAGGTTTTGCACCAAAGGATTTATTTTTTATAGCCAACAATATATCCGCCGAAGAAATGACTTTTGCCATAAACAAAGGGATATTACTCAGTTTGGATTCTGTTTCTCAACTAGAGACTTATGGCAGACTAAACCCGGGGGGTGAAATAGCTCTGCGGTTTAACGGCGGCATAGGTGGCGGACACCACGAAAATGTTATAACCGGCGGTGACGAAACCAAGTTTGGTATACGTGCAACATATATCCCACATGTTAAAGCGGTTTTGGCAAAGTACAATTTGAGGCTTATAGGGATTAATCATCATTTCGGCTCGCAAAACCCTGTTGAACTATACTTGGATGGTGTGGAGGAACTTTTGACCATTGCCAGACACTTCGAAGGGTTAGAATTTATCGATTTTGGCGGTGGATTTAGCATCCCTTATCACAAACAACAGGGTGAGGTCCCAATGGATTTAGCCGTTTTGGGACATGCATTAACCAGATATATGGAAGCGTACGCTAAAGAACAAAATAATAATCTTGTCTTTATGATAGAGCCAGGCCGATATATCTGTGCAGAAAGCGGGGTACTCCTTGGCACAGTACATTCTGTCAAGGAAAATGGAGATACCAAGTTTGCAGGCACAGATCTAGGCTTTAGTGTCTTTGCGCGTACCACTCTTTATGAATCGCATCATGACATAGAAGTGTATGGTTCTACAAGCGAAAATAACCAGTCCCATATCCATATTGTGGGCAACCAATGCGAGTCAGGTGACTATATTGCCAAGTCACGACAACTGCCTCATTTGCGCGAAGGCAATATCCTTGGCATACTTGATGCTGGAGCGTATGGTTACTCTATGAGTTCCCAATACAATCTGCGCCCTCGCCCAGCAGAGGTACTAATCAAGAGTGATGGCGACTTAAAGCTGATCCGCCGCCGAGATACTTATGAAGATATGCTAGCCAATATGTTATAAATTTCTTGACGTTTTCTTATTTCTTAAGTACAATCAGCAAGATCGCAAAAAAGAGGCTTCCTGCCTATTAATAACTTTGCAACAAGGAGGTGAATAGTTTGGCTAATATTAAATCCGCTAAGAAGAGAATTCTTGTCACATCCAAGCGACAAGCCCGTAACCGTCATATCAAATCTTCTACCAAAACCGCCATCAAAAAGCTGACAGCTGCTGTAGGCGCAGGCCAGAAGGACGAAGTTCATGTGCTGCTTTCACAAGCAACAGCAGCTATTGACACGGCTTGCTCCAAGGGTGTTTATCATAAAAACACTGCAGCAAGAAAGAAGTCCCGGCTTGCCAAATTGGTAAACAAAGCAGTGTAATACAACCAGTATATAAACGTACCCATTAGGAACCGCGCGATGCGCGGTTTTCTTGTATCTGCAATAATAGGACAAACCCTGTTATCAAAGGAGGAAAATCATGCGTTATAACAATTTTGGCAACACTGGTATCAAAATGTCTGCGCTAGGCTTTGGTGCAATGCGACTCCCGACAAAACCAGACGGGGAAAAGCGGGTAATCGATGATGACCTAGTAACACCAATGCTACAAAAAGCATTTGACCTGGGTGTAAATTATGTAGACACAGCACCCTACTATGTAGATATGCTAAGCGAAGGTGCAGTAGGAAGAGCCGTCAAAGGATACCGTGACAAGGTATATATTTCCACAAAAAATCCTATACAAAATGACTCAGCCGACGACTGGATGACCAGACTAGAGGATTCACTCAAACGGCTGGATGTAGATTACATCGATTTCTATCATTTTTGGGGAATAAATCTAGAAGGATTTAGACGGTGGGAAGGCCTAACAGATGGTCCATTTCAGGCAGCCCAGCGCGCAAAGGATCAAGGGTTAATCAAGCATCTTTCATTTTCATATCACGATGATGCAAAAAATTGCAGACCTATATTAGAAAGCGGACGGTTTGAATCTGTACTCATACAATATAATTTACTAGATAGATCCAACGAAGAAAATCTAGCCATCGCAAAAGAAAATGGACTAGGTACTGTAATAATGGGCCCTGTTGGCGGAGGTAGATTGGGCGCTCCTAGCGAAGTAATCCAAGGTCTATTAAAGGATAAACCTGCAAGCACTGCCGAGATGGCACTACGCTTTGTGCTGGCAAACAATAATGCAGACATCGTCCTATCTGGCATGGAAACAATGGCTCATGTAGAAGAAAATGCAAGGATAGCGTCACAAGAAGGAAGTTTGACCGCTGAAGAACTAAAACAAGTGACGACCATGATGGAAGAAAACGCTGCTCTTGCAAAGCTCTACTGCACTTCGTGTAATTATTGCAAGCCTTGTCCTTCAAATATAGATATTCCGCATATATTTAATCTCATGAATAATCATAGAGTATACGGCCTTACAGAACATGCAAAGGCATCATATAGCCATATTGTAAAGGGTGAAAAGTGGGTCAACAGTGCCGATGTAACAAAGTGTATCGGCTGCGGTGTATGTGAAACCAAATGCCCACAAAAACTACCGATTATAGAACAATTAAAAGAAACGCACGCCACACTGACATAAGAAGCATATGTCTGTTTGATTCCCCTTGAAAACGAGCTTGTCTTCAAGGGGAATCACTATGTTTTATTCGCCCCTCAATCGGCGGATTACATCGATTGCTGTATAATACCTATCAACACTTACATAATCAGGTATAGAATTGCCGCTGCCAATGGCTACCCCACGCCCTTTTTTTACACAGGCGTTGTAAGCAAATGTAGTGTACTCTACAATATCACAGGTATTGATCTCACATAGAGCATCTGTATCCAAACCTCCAAAATTGCCAATTTGGCTGCCATAATCGCATATCCATTTAGAAAATGGTGCTATTTGATCTTCATTAGAGTGCTTGGCATCTATTTTTGCTATATTGATAATATCTGGCATCACATCAAAGATATATCCGCAAGAATGAAACAAAAACGGCTTTTTGTGTTTATGGACTATGTCCACTATCCGTTTATACTGCGGAATAATAAACTTACGAATATCGTCTGGAGGCAGTAAGGTCGACGACTTGAAACCAAGATCATCACCCATCCGGCACACACAAAAAATATCTCCAAATTCCGGTAGAAACCGGGACCAAATTGCACATAGCATATCCCCTACTCTTGCAAATAAGTCGGCGTACAGCTCTTCGTCATCGGATCGGATAATACAAAGTTCTTCAAAACCTACAATTTCTTGCACGCATTCAAAAACCCCGTTGCCTACTCCTCCGACTGCCTTCATCCCTTCTGGCATACTTTCTCGCAAGGCAATATAACTTTTTTTAAACGCTTGAAAAAACAAATCTGTTATTTCTTCCCAAGGATATTTATTATAGTCATCCCGTGTTTTTATTATTCCGTCTTTGTGTTGTCCTAGTGCGCCACTGCCTGGCATAATAGAGCCTACACAACATTCATACGAAACGGTGTCATAACCCATATCCTTAAAAAAACTACATAGATGCCTAAAATACTTCAGCTTACTTGTATGATCACCTTCATGCAAAAAAGCAAACTCTTTTCCTATTGCCTTCTCGATAAAGGTGTCGCCAATGATATGTTCATAAAGCGGTATCCTATCAGATACACGATTTAATGCTGCATTTACAAGATTGCGATAATCGGGGTTAAACATTGCTTTATCCTCCTAACAAGTAGTCATTAAAGCTGACTTTACCAGCCAAGCATGAAATACATTCGAACAGGGACGGCTGCGCCGTCCCCGCACACTCCTTCTTTCGTATTAAAAATTGTATTGCAATTTTAATAATTGTAACATATAGTGAAATCAATGAGAATTTGCACAAACCCACAAAAAAAGCCCATGTGCTTTATGTTTACAAGGAGATGATTAAATGGATGCTATCAGCAAAAAGGATCTAGAAATACTGCGCGAGCTAGCAAAAAAGCAAGTCGAAATGGCACATACCCCTAAAATGGACTCACTGCGAGCAGAGTGGAAGTTGCATGGTGCTTTTGATAAGAACAGTCGCCCCATGATACGGATAGAGACCGGTACTTTTTCTGGCGATGTCATCCCGCAGTTCATGAGTTGTGAAACACAAGCCGCACGCAAGTTGGAATGGGAGCTTATATCAAATACAATCAACCACGAATATTTTTGCGATGATAATCTTGTTTTGGATTATTTGCCTGTACATGCCCAAATGCACTTTGTCCCCTTTGGTATTGATCTTACTGTAGCTCACCCAAAGGAAGAAAGCCTAGGTCACGAATTTGTGCCGGCAATAATTGACCTAGAGCAAGATTTTCACAAGCTAGGCAAGAGCAGATTCGGCATTGACGTTGAATCGTCTAAAAAATGGGTAGATTACCGCAACGAGATACTTGGTGATATCCTCCCATCACGGATTTCTCCTTTTGCTCTTTATTGTTGTCTTACACAAGCCATTGTTCATATCATGAAAATGGAAGATATGTTTACAGCCATGTTTGATTATCCGGAACTGTTTCATGAAATGATGGGTAAACTCACTGCCGATTATCTGGCGCATTTTGACATGATGGAACAAGGCGGCATACTCCTACCTACAACAGATGAATGCGGGTTAGCTCAAGGTTCATATTGTTTTAACAATGAACTGCCCGTAAGTGGTGAAGGTCTAAAGACAACAGATATATGGGGTTACATGGATTCTCAAGAGACATCTGGGGTATCTCCTGATATGTTTGCGGAATTTTTTGCACCTTATTATTCGCAAATTTCTTCACGGTATGGGCTATTTTCTTATGGTTGTTGCGAAGCAGTTGACCCGATCTGGGATAATTTTTTAGCCAACGTAAAAAACTTGCGCAAGGTATCCATTTCTCCTTGGGCAAACGAGGAATTTATGGGAGAAAAGCTCCGCAACAAAAACATTGTATACATGCGCAAACCATCCCCAAATTTTCTTGGTGTCGGTAAACATTTGGATGAAGATGCTGTTGCCGCACATATAAATGCAACCGTCCAAGCAGCAAGGGGTTGCCATTTGGAAATAATCCAAAGGGATGTATACAAAATAAATAATTCGACCCAAAAGGTGAAGAGATTTGTAGAAATAATAAGGCAGTGCTGTGATAAATATGTAAGATAGCAACCAAAGAAGCCTCGACTTAAAATTTTGCATATAGCATAGTAGATACAACCTAAAACCCCCATTAGCATATCCATTATGGATAGCATGGGGGTTTTGTATACATATTATACCAACCGTCTAATTATACCTTCGCGCTCCCCACTAAGCATATCTATTATCGGGATTTCCAACAAGGTATAACAACCAGCTTGTTGACGGGTTGCTGCCCTTGCTGCACACACCATAATTTGTGCCGTCAAAGCAGGGTTATTAATTTTCATATTAAATTCGAAAATTTGATTATCCGTAGTGCCTGACACACCCTTACGTATTAGATTTACACCATGGCCTTTGTCTTGAAGCATTTCAATATCACTTGAAAGGATTACATGTGTGTCATCATTTTCGAAATATGGATCGGATTTGATTGCTGTACTTATGTCCTTAAAATCAGCTGAAAGCTGCGGCTCTACATAAACCATGCGACGATGCAACCCCGTACCAGTTGGTATGGTTACTGATAATGCGTTTTTGACACCTGCTTTTGATTTTGCCACTACAGTATGCCCCATACTCATACCCGGGCCAAAGTTTGTATATGTCAAACCCTTGGGTGCTGCTGCTTCTAGTATCCCTCTTATCATAGAATCAGTTCCTGGGTCCCATCCTGCCGATATTATTGATACTGCGTTATGTGCCTTGCCCACAACCCTAAGCCGCTTTTGTACATCATAAATATCATTGTGTATATCGTAGCTATCTACTGTGTGGATCCCATGAGAAAGAAGCTCAGTTGCTGTATTTTCTACAGACCGGGAGGGGATGCAAAGTAGAGCTACGTCTACATTTCTTAGATCTGCAACTTTATGTGCAACTTTGAGGCATTCTGGCACTCCTTTTATTTTGGCTGTTGTCACATCGCGCAGCACAACGCCAGCTATTTCCATATCTGGCGAAGCCAATATAGCTTCGTATACCCCTTTTCCGATGTTGCCATAACCAATAATCGCCGTTTTTATTTTTTTCATGACCCGACCCCTTTTATATCCAAGATATTGCTATGATACATTGATGCAGCCAAATAGCGCAAATTATATTGGGATTGTCACAGCATGAATTTAGAAAATAAACGTGGCAATGCAGTATTTACGCACAAAAAGCGGTATGACACCATACCACTTTTAACCCTTTATTAATACAAAAAAAAGCTGCCCTATTGGGCAGCACAGATTATTTATGACTATACAAAAATTTAACTTTTTATAGACACCTACATCCCACGGACTTTTATAGATGCATTTGTGGTTTTTAGCCGCAAATTAAGCCTTCGCCCAGCAGTGGCATAATTTATACTCTCTCCTTTAATATACGATTTTTCGTTAATCGAGCCATAAAGCGGTACTTCACATGTCACCTTGCCGCCAGAAGTACCTGCTTCCATGTTCAGCCCTACCCCGTCTGGCACTATAAATCTTACACCGCCATTGGTAGTATATGCTTCGATGCTACGTTCGCCATCCCAAAATAAATTATTGCAACCAAGAAAGGTATCCTCTAGTTTAAGTCCGGTATTGGTTGTTTTTATCATAATATTGACCGCGTCAATTGCAGTCGTTCTTATCCCGGAGTTGGTTGTTATAATATTGAGAGTCTGAGCTTGTATATCTTCTGTAGTGATTTTTGAATTTGTTGTTTCGAAATGAACTACTGTACCCGTGATAGCTCTGGCTTTTATCCCGCCATTTTTTGTGCTTACTGTGATATTGTCACAATTTATTTTTTCGATGTGGATTGGGTCATTTTTTGTCGTCAAACTGATATCACCCGCATTTATACCAGAAACGTAGATTTTATCGTTTTTTGTAACAGCAATAAGTTGGTTTATATGCGCCCATGGCACCTGGCACAAAACCTGCACAGAGCGGAATTCTTTGTCATTAAATAAAAGTGATACTTTGCCGTTTTCATCCGAAAAAAGAACATCGGCATCCGGATATCTGGCATCATAAGAACATTGGATTTGCACATTATCTCCATCGTATCCGTGGATTTCGATTCTATCATTCTTGCCATGCAGCTCCAGAAGAGAAAGGCCTTGAAGGATAGGGCTAGATGCAAAATGCAACGTATTTTTGTTGTGCGAAAAAGTACCTCCAAAAAAATCAGAGATATTGACATCTATATCCATGTCTCTAATACCATCACTTACCGAGTCGACAACATCTCCAACCCAGTTCATAAGGCTTTCGGCCCATCCAGGTTCGTGACGGTGATCATAATCAAAGTCTTGGCGATTATGTTGATTTTCATATGATCGATTTTCATGATTTATGTTTTGCGAACTATTTTGATACTCTTGTTTATTGCCCGATTGCCTAGCATTTTCATGCATTTGTTTGTTTGATGAATCAGGATTTTGCTCTTGATTCATAAGTAACAGTGCCTCTTCCGCCGTGATTTCGCCTGCCTGTAGGCGTTGCAAAATTTCTAATTTTTTTGGCATTTTATCCTCCTAAAATTTAGTTTATATAAAATATACGTATTATGTTGACAAAATCATGATTCTTCCCAAATCGAATAATGGGACTATCTTGCCAATAATCACGTATACATCTATTTTTTTCTTGACTTTTATTTACTCCTATTTTATGATTGTACGGATTCACGCCCCGGAATCGTATTATCCTAGTATCAAGAAATGCTTCTAAAATACAATCAAAGAATTTGTAAAAAGTGGAGGTAGTCATGCGCACCACCCATATCACAAAGCCCCAGGAAGTACAACGCAAGTGGGTTGTAGTTGATGCCGAAGATCAACTCCTGGGCCGTCTAAGTTCCCAGATCGCGCATATTTTGCGCGGCAAGCATAAACCGGATTTTAGTCCCTCTGTTGACTGCGGGGACTATGTTATCATAGTCAATGCCGACAAAATCCGTGTTACCGGCAAAAAATTGGATCAAAAGATCTATGTGCGTCATTCCGGCTGGATTGGCCACCGCAAAGAAACCAAGATGAAAGATGTCATGAAGCGCAAACCTGAATACATCTTAACCCATGCAATCAAAGGTATGTTGCCAAAGAATAACTTGGGTCGGAAGATGTTTTCGAAACTTCATGTATACGCCGGTCCCACCCATAAGCACGAGGCTCAAAAGCCAGAAGTGCTGACTATAACCAATCTATAGTTTAAGTAGAAGGAGATATTTATGGCAGCAGTTTCATATTATGGTACAGGCAGAAGAAAAAGCGCCGTTGCAAGAGTGTACCTGTTGCCTGGAAAAGGCGACATTATCATCAACAAACGCGGCATAGACGATTATTTTGGTCTTGATACATTAAAACTAATCGTACGTCAACCATTGGAGCTTACAGGCACCACCGCCAAGTTTGACATAAAAGTCAATGTTTATGGCGGCGGTTATACAGGTCAAGCTGGTGCAATAAGGCATGGTATATCCAGAGCTCTGCTAGAAGCAGATGGCGATTTTAGGGCACCACTAAAAAAAGCTGGCTTCTTGACAAGAGATCCTCGTATGAAAGAACGTAAAAAATACGGCCTCAAAGGCGCAAGACGTGCACCTCAGTTCTCCAAGCGTTAGTGTACAGGCCAAAAAATGCGATAAACTCAAACCCCCAGCCAAGAGCTGGGGGTTTTGTGCAGATTAGAGCTTTTTCCAAAATTAACCTTATTTTGGAAGTTAAAAACAAAAGACCAGACGGTTATCACAACCTGCAATCTATAATGCAAACTTTATCTCTACATGACACCGTTACTATCGAAAGCACTACGTGCAACCAGCAAGGTCAAGATCTATTTTCGCTAAACTGTGACGATCCACTATTACCAACAAACCATGATAACTTAGTAACTCAAGCAGCAACTTATATGATAAAAACTTATAATATAAAACAACCAATACGCATAGACCTTAAAAAACGTATACCCAAAGGAGCTGGACTTGCTGGCGGTAGCAGCGATTGTGCTGCAACACTGATCGGTATAAATGATTTGTTCAGTCTAAATATTTCAATAGATGACATTGCATCCATTGGGCAACAATTCGGAGCCGACGTGCCATTTTGTGTACGCGGTGGCACACAATTAGCCAAAGGAGTTGGAGAGGTATTAACACCACTCCCCTCCCACCCTCATTGCTGGGTTGTGTTGGCTTGCCCGATGTATGAAGTGTCAACAAAAGAGGTTTTTAACAAATGGACACCAGATTATTCATCATCTAGCAAAATGTCTACAGTGATTCAAGCCATAAAACGTAACGATTTGTCAAGTATCGCCGCCAATTTCAACAATGACCTTTTTCATATAACCAACCAAGAACACAATATTGATGCTTTGATAAACGAAATGAAATCTTGTGGTGCCTTAAACTCCACAATGAGCGGCACAGGTCCAACGGTATTTGGTTATTTTACAAACAAAGAAATAGCAAAAAAGGCATATACACATATGAAAAATATAACGAGAAGGGCCTTCCTAACAGAAATTATCCCCTAAACCTCGGAGGTGAAAAGTGGATAAAGACAATCAAAACAATAATGAAACTGAGGGTTTACGACCATTTCCTAAACCCATTAAGTTGGACTTACCCACAAAACGCCCAAAACCTCCTCGTCGACTCCATGAAGTGGATGAAGCAGACGCACCCCTTCAAGATATAAAATCCATAATCGCAAACGAACCTGATCAGCCTCAAACAAAAAGCATTAAACAAAAACCAAATGCAGCTCAACAAAAACCAACAGGTAAGCGATATTTTAATACCGTACAAAAAGCTTACGGTCAACGTCGTCCACGCCAACAAAAACCCAAGCCAGATAAACCAAAAACGACTAAAAAGCATCAAGAACATACTAGTCCGCGCCTTGGCAGAGGCGATCGGCTTTACAATCCGCCACAAATAAAACAGCCACTTATTCCACCAAAGTTTAAAAGAATACTTAAATTTTGGTCTCTTGGAATAATAGCTATTTTGTTTATTGTGCTTATGATGTTGAGCATGTTTAGGCACAATGCATGGGCTGTTTATGTGGATGACAGATTTGTCGGATATATGCCAATAAATCGTGAAGTAGAAACGTATACAGTCCACAATGATGCAGTGAGACATTTGGCTGATTCGCATGGAGCTGCAATTAGAGTCAATGAGACAACTGAAATAAGGACAGTCCGCGCTCGCAGAGGTGAAATTGTTGCTGCAACAGAAATGATTTTGACACTAGCACAACGTTTCACATATCAAATCGAGGCATTTGCCATTTATCTAAATGGCGAAAGAGTAGCCATTCTTAGGAATCAAGCTGAAGTTGACCATGTAGAGAATGAAATCCAACGCGAATTTTTTGTAAACACAGAAAGAGATATTGTTGCATCTTTCCAAGAGGATTGGATAATAAGGACTGAGTTGGTATCTCTTGATGATTTGCATAACCAAAGTGACGTAATACAATTTTTATCAATGCCAGTTAGTTATATACACAGCCATACGATTAGAGATGGCGATACTCAGGGGCATATAGCCCTAGAATTTGGCACAACACTAGAGCGGATAGGTTATCTCAATGACATAGGGTTAGATGCGATATTACGCCCTGGTGAGCATATATATGTAGAAATCACGCGCCCGCGCCTTACTGTAATAACCGTTGGCGAAATCACTGTTTTGGAAGACATCCCTATGGAAATAGAAACAGTGGAAAATCCAGATTTGCATATTTCTGTCACCAATATTATGACTGAAGGCCGCACAGGCCAACAAGAAGTTATACAAAGCATAACGAGAATAAATGGTATCCAATATGGAGATCCAGAAACAATTTCTTCTCGCATAGTAAGTGTCCCAATAACTCAGGTAGAAGAAGTTGGTACATCAACAAGAGCATTAGAAGTACGATAAGGAAACATATACAAAGGAGGAAACAAAATGGCAGAGAAAATTTTAGTAGTGGATGACGAGACAAATATCGTAGAAATACTTACGTACAACCTACGCAAGGAAAATTATGAAACAATCGAAGCCTATGATGGTGAAACGGGCTTAAAAATGGCATTGGAAGAAAATCCAGATTTAGTCATGCTGGATATAATGATGCCAAAAATGGATGGGTATGAAGTTTGTAGACAAATCAGAATGCACTCTCAAGTACCCATAATAATGCTTACCGCAAGAGCAGAAGAAACCGATAAAGTATTTAGTTTCGAACTAGGTGCTGACGACTATATAACCAAGCCTTTTGGAGTACGCGAACTACTTGCAAGAGTAAAAGCCAACCTTAGAAGGTCTAGCGGTGGCATGACTCAAGAACAACCAACAAGCAATAAACTCGTTTTTGGCGAAGTGGTTATTGATATGGACATGCACGAAGTTAAGCGTGGCGGCGTTGTGGTAGAGCTTACCCGCCGCGAATATGAGTTAGTCAAATTTTTGGCACAGCGCAACAATCAAGTGTTTTCTCGCGAGCAATTGTTCGAAAAAGTGTGGTGTTATGAGCATTTTGGCGACATGCGTACAGTAGACGTGACCGTAAGAAGACTCAGAGCAAAACTCGAGCCAGACGATACAGATCCAACATATATCCTTACAAAGCGTAAAGTTGGTTATTATTTCACACAGGAGTTTGGTGACGGTACCCCTAATGAATAGTATTAAACTCAAACTGATGATCATATATATTGCTGTTGTGCTGGTTGTCATGATAATCAGCGGCACATATATGATTTACAGTGTACGTAGACGTGAAATCGAAAATTACGAAGAGAGATTAAAACGACATGCAGATATTATAGAAAATCAGATCGTCCTAGTACATGATCCAGTAAATTTTTGGGATACAAGCGAATGGGCATTACTTCTTGGTGCTTATGACATCCAGGGTATGATTTTGAGTGACGTTGGGATTCCTATTGCTCCAAGATTATTTTCTCAACTATTGGGTGCTCAGCGGATAAATGATGAAGCTGTACTTTCGGCAGTTCGTGGCGAAAACGGATTCACTGTCAGAAGTCGTGCAATCGATACCAACGAAACATGGCAAAATTGGTTGGCTTATGCAAGACCTGTTAGTGTAGGAGAAAATACATTTATTGTGTACACTCGTGTCACTACAGAATCACTAAATGATGGTCTTTCTCAACTGATGTTTCACTTGGTTATGATGGTGCTTATTTCTATCGTTTTGACTGCTATATTATGGTTCTTTTTGGCAAATACTATTACCAATCCTATTGTCACGATGATAGACCGTGCCAAGGCTATGGCAGAAGGAGAACTTTCTCAAGAAATCCCCGTGCATGGCAAAGATGAAATAGGGCAACTTGCATATAATTTTAACCTTATGGCTAAAGAGTTATCCCAACTAGACACCATGAGAAAAGAGTTTGTGGCCAATGTATCTCACGAGTTAAGGACTCCCCTTACCTCTATTCGCACATATACAGAAACGTTGCTTGAAGGTGCCCTTGAAGACCCTGGTACTGCATCCCGGTTCTTGAAGATAGTAGATGACGAAGCACAGCGGATGTCGTTGTTGGTTACAGATTTGTTGGAGCTAAGCCGCTTGGATTCTGCAAGGTCTAAGCTAGATCAGGATGTCTTAGACTTGGTTGGCTTGCTACGAGTGACAATACGTCAAAGCCAAATCTTGGCAGAACAAAAAACCCAAACAATCGAGTTTGACAATCCCGATGACGCCTGTTTTATTTTGGGCAATTCGCCAAGGATTAACCAAGTTATTTCTAATATTCTTTCTAATGCTATAAAGTATAGTCCCGAAAATACTACTATTATTGTACACGTAGAAACAACGGACACTGATCATAGAGTTTTTGTAAAAGACCAAGGCATGGGCATCCCAGAAGACGATATAAGCCGTATTTTTGAACGTTTTTATCGCGTTGATAAAGCTCGCGCAAGAGCAATGGGTGGCACCGGGCTAGGCTTAGCTATTGCAAAAGAGATTATAGAAGAACATGGAGGCAATATCTACGCAACCAGTATTCCTGGCGAAGGGACAACTATGGTTATGCGGTTTAACAGATATTTCGAGTCGGCGGTGGATGATGAACAAGGTTAAGAACTCATTAAACCGCATATTTTTTCATATATCAGAACGGTTGCACGGGACAAAAACTATGTATCGGCGGGCTAAGGTCTTTTTGATACTGGTTTTTGTTACGCTTGCTATATTTCAAACCGGTCAGTTATGGTTTGTGCATCTTTCAAACCGTAACTTTTTTTTATATCTAACTGCCAGATGGAACCCATCTGTAGCCGAAGGCTATAGGGATTTTGTACGACCAATGCGTTCTATTTATGGGGACGGTGCAGGACGGTTTGATATCAGCTATAGCGGACTCATGGATCCAAGACCAAGAGCTTATTTTAATATGGTGTTGACAGAGCTTTTTGATAACGGGAGTTTTATCGGCGTTGGTGAAACCAATTATGAAGACTTGTTTTCTCAACCAATGCTCATGTTTCAGTACGCATTCCCAATGCCTGGCTCTGTATTTCCTTTAGGGTTTAACCAGCGGACTGGGGCTTTTCTTACAAATCGTGGTGTTACCGAGTTTGACTCAGTCGCGATTTGGTTGCCATATAATTACCAATCTGGGCTTAGAGTCTTTTTTATTGGAGAAGAAACGACCTGGGAATTTTCTGTGGATTCTGTTGGGTTGGAAGGCTTTCCCGTCCATTCTGTTTCAACTAGCTCTCTTTACTTTGTTTCTGCTGCACTAGAAAACTACGAAAATCTTCACCCAAGGATGTTTGTACCCAGGAGCAGTGACTTTGGGCGGTTTGCTTATCATCCAATTGTTGCAAAAAACCCATATTATACACAAATTGGCGGAAACATGAATTTTATTCGCAATCAAGTATCATCCTTTTTTGATAACCCAGCAACAATAAATGCACGGGTAGCAGGTGATGGCGTTTGGACATTTAGTAATATTCATACTACTGTACGGTATTTCGAAACCGATGTATTAGAATATGCAAGTTTTCGACCGCGTACCAGAAACGCAATCTCGAGTTTGATCGGCGATTTTTCTGTAGCACTTGCTTTTATCGAAAATGATAATCAAGTGACAAACGAGTTTTTCTTGATGGATTTCGAATCTAGGAATGATGGATATGTGTTTTGGTTTAGTTATATCGTAGACAACTTTCCCATATTAATGCCTGATGGTTGGCCTGTGTCATCTCCCGATGATATATTGCCGACACCTATCGAAGTCATTGTAGAGCAAGGGCGTGTGGTACGTTATCGCAGGTTGGCGCACAACTTCCTTTTGTATGATAACCTAACATGGATGACAGAAACCGATCTGGATTTTGAAGGACTTCTTATGGGATTGGAAGAGCCAGCCCTAAACCTTAGTCTAGGATATCATCTAAGATCAGACATGAGACTAGATGACAGGCTTTTGCTTACATGGCGTCTTACGGAGGTCGAATAAATGGAATGGGAAAGAGCAAAAACATATATTCTTCTTTTTTTTGTACTCCTAAACTTGATTTTGGGTGCGTTTATTTTGGCAGAACGGCGACATTTCATCTTAACTCCTCAGCGAGAACAGGACATTATATTAATAATGAATCAAAACAATATTTCTATGGACGCGCGGCTGTTGCGACGATTTCCTCCTATGAGAGTTATGTATATTGGCGGTTTTTACTATGATAGAGACCAGCTTGTCGAGGTCTTTTTTGGTAATGCTGATATCGAGCGGGTTTTTGGACCTCGTGGTTATGTTATTAGTTCTAATAACGGGCAATTGGTGCTCGATCATGGATTTGTATCGTATGATAATCCCAACGGACATGGTGGATCAAATTACTGGATATCCGGCAGCTTAGACCAAGTGCTTGCTCAAAGTATTACAGATGCCTTTGTTTCTACTCATTGGCCTGATTTTGTACTTGATGACATTGTTGTAGGGCCTGACTGGTTGCGTTTTTCTTATAGGGAAATGTACCGAGGCTATATGATCCATACAAACTTTATAGAAATTATTGTTACAAATAAAGGTATTGTACGGGTGGAGATGCAATTTGGCGAAGTTGTAGAAATGCAAAGGGATAGGATGCCAATTACAGCCCCCGACGAAGTCTTGTTGACATTTGTGCAGCGTGTACGCAATCATGCTCTGGATAGCCCGATGATTGTTACCCATATGGACTTGGTATATTTTCAAGAAGAGGGTAGTCCAAATCCAGAGGGCCAATACAAAGTAGAACCTTTTTATCGTATATTTATAGACGGGGACGAAGGAGATCCGTTTTTGATCAACGCATTTACAAACGAAATAATAAATTAAGGTTTATATTAAAAACCCTTATTTTTAGCTGAAAAACTGGTATGACACCATACCACTAAAGCGTCTATTTTCGCATCCTAAAAATGAGTAAATTGATTTTAATCTTAACGATTACTGTACTAAGTCTACCAACGGATATTATCCTAGGTAGGCTTTTTTGTTGCCATTTAGTAACAAACTTGTAAGTGAAAATTACTTGTATATCCCTACAATGGAGACTAAATTAGTATGGCTATTTTGTTTCTAATTTGATTTCGATATAAATTAATAAGAACATAGGAGTGGGACATGGGGTATTACAAAAAAGTAAAAAAGCAAAATGATGTCTTGAGGTCTAACTACCTACGCATAATTATATTGTTTGGAATGTTGGTCATTGTGGCTGTTATTGCTTTGCTTGCTGCCGACGGAGATTATGAAAATATAGGCGATACAGATAGATATGAAGATTATACATATTCTCAACACAGCAATTACTATATAAACGATGAAGGCAATCTATATGAAGACAACTTGGATGATTATGCGCCAAGCAACACATTAATCGGTATCGACCCATTTGTAGTCCCAGACCCGGGGCCTGATTGGTGGCGGCTCAATTATGCAATCAATGAAATGATTGTGCAGCCAAATTTTATTTTAATACATCCAACTAACTCTGGCGTTGTGGAGCACTTTGACGGCTCTATTTTTCATTTGGTCATATCGGATCCAAACCCTAATGCGGCGTATGAAGGGTATACCATTACAACATTACCGATTGTTGGCGCACCACCAGAAAACCCTCATAGGATTAATGTAAACCGCAATGTTTCTATTTCTGCGGCTCCTGGTTCAACCATTTATTTGCGTATGCCTGTACCCAACTGTACAAAAACAGCAGATAGACTACCATGGGTTTCTGGACTCGAAAATCACGGTCGGCATTTTTTTGTAGAAAGCGGTACTTTTATATTGAGTGGCGGTGGCGGATCCCTTATTCTTGATGGCAATGCTTTTGCTCATGACGGATACCGCGGTGGTGTTTATGTAAATGGCGGAAACCTGTTTGTACAAGAAGGCTGTAGGATTTTCAATGGTCGTGCTATATACGGCGGTGGCGTAGAGGTAAGCGGCGCAGGTTCGTATTTTACACTTGATGGCATTGTTGGTTATCAAGATCCCAATTACGGAAATACTGCAACAAGAGGCGGCGGTGTGTTTATCACCGATAATGCTGTTTTTACCATGCGATTTGGTAGTTACGTCATAGGCAATACAGCAACTGCTCACGCGTCTGCATCAAGCGGACTTGCTGGCGGCGGCGGCGTTAATGTAAATGGTCCTGGTAGCCGCTTTTACTTTGATGGCGGTTTTATTTCGCATAATACCGCTCTAAATGCAGGAGCTGGAGTCGGCGTTAGTAATGGTGCCGTTTTCAACATGATATCGGGTTCTATATATAGAAATCTTATTAACGGCGCATATGGCGGTAGCGGCGTATATATTCGTAATTCCGGTTCCGAATTTAATATGACTGGAGGCTATATTACACACAATACCACTGTTACTACTCCCTCTACAGCTAGCATTGGTGGGGTTGCTGTAACTGATGGTGCCACATTTGAAATTTCTGGTCACGATCATGTACTTATTTCTGCCAACTCAGCCAACAACATTGGCGGGATAGCAAATCTAGATTCTCATGTTTATATCAATAGCTTTGGCAATGTAGTTATCGAGCATAATTATGCATTGGGACCTGATAATTATTTAGGCACTGGATTTTTTCAAAGGGGAGACACAAGCGTTACAATATTTAACGGTACAGATACGCATATCCGGCATCATAACATGGACTCTTCTTTATATTCTGCAACTGGTGTGGAGGTAGCTGGCGGTATTTTGACTATGTATGACGGCACCTATATTTATGACAATGTTGGAAATTTTCCTGGTCGTGCTGGTGGATTAATAATTACAGGCGGCTCGGTTCATATGTATGGCGGTGTAATCCGTGACAACTGGGGACCAAGTGGCGGCGGTGTGCTAGTACACAATGCTTATCTTTATATGCTTGGCGGCAATATCTTTGCCAACGAAGCAGCATATGCAAGCGGTCTAACAAATGGTACCGGCGGCGGTGTTATGGTTTATGGGGATTTAGCAACCTTTGATTTTTATGGCGGTACAATTGGGCATTCGAGTGATGTAAATCAAGGTAACATTGCTCTTACTGGCGGCGGTGTATGGATAGGAGGCGGCGCAACTGTAAATATGGCTGATAACGCAGAAATTATGGGCAATTCTGCCGTGAGCGTAGGCCCCCAAGGAGGGGGCGGCGTACAAATTACTGGTGATGGCAGTATCCTAAGCATTACCGAAGGTACAATAGCACTCAATAATGCTTACAACGGCGGCGGAGTTAATATACTCTACGGCGCAGAACTTTATATGAATGGCGGTGTTATCCGTCACAATCAAGCTCTTGAACGTATAGGCGGTGCGCATGGCGCAGGAGGCGTACGCGTTGGCATTGGCTCAAGATTTAATATGTACGGCGATAGTGTTATCCGTCACAACACAACATTTGGTGCCGGAGGCGGAGTAAGGATAGAGGGCATAATTGGTACCCCGCAGTCCGAGCGCGGTTTTTTTACCATGCATGGCGGCACAATTTCACACAATGGAGCCGACACATCAGCAGGGGGTGTATTTGCCAATGGTGGTATATTTACTATGCTTGACGGACATATCTACAACAATCGAGCCGATACTACAGGAGGCGGAATAGAATCGATCGCCAACACATATTCTGAAATGATTGGCGGTCTTGTTTATGATAATTTTGCCGAGCGTGGCGGCGGTTTGAGTGTACGCTCCGGCACTTTTACAATAAGAGGTGGTCAAATATTTGATAATCGTATGCAGTCAAACATTCCATCGACTCCTATTCTTGAAGGCGGCGGCGCATATGTTACAGGTACAACAAGTGTGCTCAATATGTACGGTGGCGTCATTGGCGGCAATATAGAGGAACATGCCAATCAAGCAGAAACAGGAGGCGGTGTTTGGGTCGGTAACGGCGCAACTTTTAATTTGACAAATTATGTCCCTGAGTGGGGACCTATAGTTATAGGGACTGGCAGAATCATTGGTAATAATTCAATTTATGCGAATAACACAGCAACAAACCGCGGCGGCGGCGGCGTTGACGTGCGTGGTGCTGGCTCGACCTTTAATATGTCTCGGGGGACTGTAGCCAACAATACCTCTACCACTGTAGGAGGGGGCGTAAAGGTTTACAACGGAGCCCACTTTTCATTTTCTGGCGGCGAAATCAATCAAAACATAGCGAACGGCGTTTCCCCAAGTGGGAGTGGCGGTGGCGTACATGCAGCCAGGGACAGCAGTGTCATTATGTCCGAGGATGCATCCATTCACAGAAATAGCTCAACCAACAACAGCGGTGGCGGCGTACACACAAATGGCAGCAGTTTTACCATGACTGATGGCTACATCATAAACAACACAGCCGAAAATCACGGTGGAGGTGTTTCCCTTTGGAGTTCTGGTGATAATTTTCCGTATCCATTTTACATGTCTGGCGGCACAATCCGCGGCAATACCGCCACAAATGACGGTGGCGGTGTACAAGTAGGTGGAGCCGTGTCTTTTATGATGACAGGTGGATATATTTATAGTAACACTGCAACCAATGGCGGTGGCGTATGGGTTGGCGGTTTGCGCATAATTGATGATGTAGTTTATAAGTCAACCTTTGATATGACTGGCGGAGTCATAGGCGGAGAGTCAAATCTATATGACGAAATGGGTATCCCATTTTCCAATGGCAATACCGCCACATATGGTGGTGGCGTATGGGTTGGCAATCACGCGTACTTCAATTTAGGACAAGTAATCTTGATGATGAGCGCAGACCCTAATATGGGGTTAATAACAGGAAATGAGGCTTTGGATAATGGAGCAACCAACAGTGGCTCTGGCGGCGGTGTCCATGTCGAAAGTGGAGCTATATTTAGTATGCGAAATGGTGTCATAAGGGACAACAATGCTATTTATGGCGGCGGTGTGTTTACCCATGGAGAAAATACTCTTTTTGACTTTATCGGTGGAAATATTGGTGGAGAATGGGATGCAAGCGGCACCCCGATACTTTACAACAAGGCCACAACTACATTAAGTGGACGCGGCGGTGGCGGCGTAGAAATCACCGGCGGTTCCACCATGCAAATGGGGCATATGGCAAATCCTGGTGTCCCCGCATCAATCACTCTCAACAGGGCATATAATGCTGGAGGTGGACTAAATATCCATGACTCTTCAAGCGGAGTAATGCATAGCGGCATTATAAGCCACAACAGCACCAATAATGATGATATATATGGCAACGGCGGAGGTGTAGCTGTTCATGCATTTTCGCATTTTGCTATGCTTGACGGCTTGATAGAAAGCAATGTTGGTCGTATAGGTGGCGGCGTTTATGTATATATCAGTAGTTTTGATATGTACGGCGGCAGCATAAGTGCAAATGCCAGCACCCAACCAGGCGGCGGCGTTGCCATTTATAGCGGATCGGATCTTGTCAATAGTTCGTCTTATTTTAATATGTATGACGGCCTTATAATTAATAATGGGTATCAAAGTCATCCATTTAGTGGAGCGTCTACTGAAACTCCTATAGGCGGCGGCGTAGTTGTCTCTAGGCACTTAGGTAACGTTAACATGCGAGGAGGCAGCATCACAAACAACTTTGCATATGAAAACGGTGGCGGCGTTGCGGTAATAGAGGGTGGTAGTTTTTATATGTCTCCTAGCCGGGAACCACAAATTTCTGGCAATGTCGCATGGAATGATGGCGGAGGCATATGGATTTACGGTGTAGAAACTAGAGCTAATGCAAACTACGGGACCCGCTCTTTATTTATAATAGAAGTTTTTGACGGATGCATGGCTTTCAAAACTAGCGAAGATTGCGATCATCCCAATTGCGTACATTCTACCAATCTATATATAATCGGAAACGAAGCGCACAATGATGGCGGCGGCATCGCCGTTTTACGAGGCGGGCTTTTCGAAATAAAAAACCCAGGATTCCTTGGCGTAGTCACTCATATCATGGGTAACGACGCAGGCAATGATGGCGGTGGTGTATTTATATCCGGTATATCGGATCTAGACTTTGCCAACGAGCCAGGCAATATGTTGCCTGCACCTTACGATCCTTCAGAATTTATATGGGACGGATATGGCTTACTGCAAGATAATTTTGCATACGAAAATGGTGGCGGCATATTTGTTGGCAATTATGAAGGCAATCTTGCATCTGTCAGCAGAGGTTTGAGTTATGCTCAACCCTTAAATATAACCAGAAACACTGCAATGGCTTATGGGAGTATCAGTACCGATGGCGGCGGCGGCGGAGTGTATGTATCCCGCAACGGCGAATTTTACGGCAACGACATAAGCATTATTAATAACCATGCCCCCGAAGGAATGGGGGGCGGTATTTTTTCAGAAGAACATGATTATAATAGCCCGCTCGTGAGAGTGCAGCCGACATTACTATCATGGCAAACTATTTCTTACGGCAATCTAGAACTTATCGGTGTCATGTTTAGAGACAACACGGCTTATGCGCGCTATATCCCACCGGTTAATGCAGACATATTTCACTTGCCCCACATTCACCATTGGGGTACAAGCATACCCGGTATTCCAATACCTACACGGGTACATGTACTCAATAACTACGATATAAACTTTACTGTACCAGGCGTTACATTTCAGTTTTTCAAGACCGATCAGCAAGTGTACGAAAACCCCAGAATAGCAGAACCACTGGGTGGTGCAAGGTTTCGAGTCTTTAGAACCGAAAATCAACATGTAGCTACTAATACAAGCGGCTTGATATTTTTGGATCAAAACAACGAACCAAATGCACCATGGGAAGAAGTATTTATGACCGTTGACGAAAGTCCCTGGAGTTTTGCATCCCAACCACTAACATTTTCTATGACACCAGGTTGGATTTATCAGTTGGTGGAATATCAAGCACCTAATGGCTTCCAGATACCAATGGGTCAATGGCGGCTTCGGGTAAATTATTATGATGCATCTTTGATCGACATAGAGCCAATAGGCGGTATTAATATACCGCCATTCGTACCCAATGATTTTACAAACATAAATATTGAGTGGTTTCTTGGCAACTGGGCAGACCTAGAATTACCGATGACTGGCGGTGCCGGATTTAGCAACCCAGTAACAATGACGTACGCGACTATAGGCGTTGCATTTATCGCTGGGAGTGGGGTTTTTGTATATTGGCGCACGACAAGAAAGAAGCGCAAAGCTCTTTTATAGCCGATTATAATACAACTTCATGCAAAAAAAGAGCGGCTATCTTTTCAGATAACTGCTCTTTTTCGTTGCGCTTCATTTCAATGTTTTATTTATAATAATATTGCCTATTGAGAGTGCTTTTTATGGAGATGTATCATTTACGAATCCAACTTCTTACGGTTTACAACAGGCGATAACCTGCGCTTCCTAACCTTGATGGTATACCATACCACTGCCATGGCTCCAGCTATAAGTGCAAGCCCAGCTGCTGTAATTGACATGGTGCCGTGATTAAAACCAAGGCCACCTGTCAGAGGCAGACCCAAATCTGGCCGATTGCCCAGGAACCAGTCAATTGGTATTGAGCTAAAGTTATTGGCACCGCTATTGGAAATAAACCCAGGGATACTTATCCCGCCAATATGCTCTATATGGGCAAGGGTTATTGTGTTGGGGTTGGTTTCGGGGGGTCTAATCCGCCATTGGCCCATGGGGACTTGGAAGCCGTTTGGTGCTTGATATTCCACCAGTTGGTATATGAAACCTGGGGTCATGTAAAAACTTATGGGGGTGTTGTTTAGGTTGGTGCTTACAAGATTATTAATAAAGTCATCCTCTACTAACTGCCATGGGGTGCCGGTAATATCTGCTGGTACTAACCCACCGCTTCCTGTGCCGCCTAATTCTTCGGTTTCTGCGCGGAACAGTGCAAACCTTGCCTCTGGTAGCAGTACCGCTACCCTTGGGTTTTCAAATATCTGTTGATTGGTTTTGTGGAACTCGAAGAGTATACCTGGAGCGTGGAAGTTTATGTCGAAGTTGTTTAGGGTGTGTACTCTTATTGGTGTGGGGGTTGCGGGTATACTGGTGCCGTTAAAAGTGCCGGTGCCCAATACGTTTAGGGCATTGATAGGTGGTATATAGCGCCGATTGGCTTGGTTATTGTTAAAGATTACATTGTGTATGGTTAGGTTGCTGTATGCTACGGTTTGGGCACCAAGTAGTGGGGAGCCTGTGTAGCGGGTTAGTGGATTAGCGTATTCGTGTCGGCCTGTAAAGATACCGCCGCCCATTTCGCCCGCTATATTGTAGGTGATGCTGACGTTGGTGGCTTGCGGAACGGCTTGCATAATCATTTCAGCGTCTTCTGCAACCCATACGCCGCCGCCGTTATACTCTGCTTCGTTGGCGGTAATAACCTTGGCATTTGTGCCGCGAAGGTTAAACACGTTACCTTCAACATTATCGTTTACATACACACCGCCGCCATAATCGGCTGTATTGTTGCCTATTGTGCCGCCATACATATTAAAGGATGTTGCAGTGGCAATTCCTTCGATCCAGCCCAGCCCAACAGATACCCCGCCACCTGTGATAGCGGAATTACCTTCGTTTTCATTAGTGGCACTACCAATAGAGCCGCTACGCATGTTAAATACGCTATCTGTTAGCACAACAACACCACCACCGTTGACGGCCTTGTTTCCGATTATGCGTCCGTCTTCCATTTCGAAGACGCTGTTTATACCCACACGTACGCCGCCGCCGTCTGTACCTGCCGTGTTACCTTCGCCGTCAATGCCGCCGCCTATAATGCCGCCGGTCATTATTAAGTTATTGTCGTGGATGTTGGCACCAAGATTGATACCGCCGCCGCAGGCAATGGCTCTGTTGCCGATTATACGGCCACCGCTTATTGTCATTGTTCCATTAGAATGTATAAACACACCGCCACCATGTTGCCCTGTGTTGCCTTCGTCATCGTTGGAATTTCCGCCTATGATGCCCGCTTCCAGGAAAAATTGCGCTCTATGGGTGGGGTTTAACAATGTTAACAAATGGAACATAAACACACCGCCGCCGCCGTCGGAAGCAGTTGCGCCGGTTGCGATATTACCACTTATGCGACCGTGTGTCGCAACAGCTGAACCGCCAATGGTTACACTGCCTGCTTCCATTCTAAAAATAGCAGGCCCGGAAACATGTACGCCGCCGCCTCTTGTCGCAGTATTGCTTTCACCGCTACCGGCATCGCCGCCAATGACACCGGCACGCATGGTAAATTCGCTACCATGTCCATTGACATGCACACCGCCGCCGCCATTAGCCAGCCCTACGCTGTTGGTAGCAGAATTACCCATTATTGAACCGTGCGTTTGCACTCCGTCTACAACGCCAGGCAGCATATAAAAGCTCGCCTCATTGCCTACCCATACGCCGCCGCCGTTTCCTGCGGTATTGGCGTAAGGGTTGGGTACCGCTCCCGGCAACCCTGCCGGACGAGCACCGCCTATGGTACCGCCAGTCATGGTAAATAAATTGGTACCACTAATCCAAACCCCGCCCCCATGGGAGCCTTGGTTGTTATAAATCCGCCCGCCTGTCATGGTGAAGCTGCTATTTCCAGGCCTGTGGAAGCTGGGGTTGGGTGGGTTGCTAATGCGCACGCCGCCACCTTCGTTGACAACGGTATGATTGCGGATTATACCGCCGTTCATGGTTACATGGCTACCGGAGAATATAGTAATACCACCGCCGCCCAGTATAAGATTGGGGGTAAGATTATTTTCTATTATCCCATCATTTATGGTGACGTTGCCGTAGTTGTATGCCAAAATCCCGCCACCTGTGATGGCAGTATTGTTATGGATTCTTCCGTTGTTGATGGTGACAGTAGCATTTGCACGGGAGGCTATACCGCCGCCGCCAGAGGAATCGCATACATTACCTGTGATTACGCCGTTGTTCATAATAAACTGACCGTTTACAGCAGCGGTGACGCCGGCACCGCTCCAACTTGGGTTTGTGTTGTCGCGGATTATGCCGTTGTTCATGGTGAAAATGGCGTTTGTGTCTGCCACCAATACTCCGCCGCCACTGGCTATGGATTCAAAGTTGAAGGTAGGATTTGTGCCGCTGGTACGATTATTTCCAATAACCCCGGCGTTCATTGTAAAAGTGGTAGGAGTTGCACCACCGCCAATAACGGCTACGCCACCGCCCCCATCTCCATTGGCTGAGCCACCTAGTTCGACGCGGTTTTCGTTGTTTAGTATAAAACCGCCTGTTGCGGCTGTGGCTATGGTAAGTGGGTCGGTTGGGACAGGCCCTGCTACACCGCCTGTAGGCTGCATGATGAAGCTAGCACCACTACCTACCCATACTCCGCCGCCGCGTATAGCCCGGTTGCCTTGGGTCGAGATAGTGGCATGACCTATGGTGCCGCCAGTCATGGTGAAGGACGTGTTAGCATTCCAACCAACCCATACCCCACCGCCTTCGCTAATTGTACCTGACCCAATACCTGCAGCGTTGGAAGCGGCAAACCTATTATTAACTACATCCCCACCATGCATTGCCAAATGCGCATTGCGCACAGTAATACCTGCGCCACGGATTGCCCGGTTATCTGAGATTAGACCGCCGTGTATTACACTGTTAGACTGGCCTATTACATCTATACCGCCGCCGCCATTGGTTCCTTCTGCGGTATTAGCGCGTATTTCGCCGTCATGCATGATAAATGTCCCACCATTGGCAAATACTCCACCTGCGGTTTGGACAGAACGGTTATAAAGGACATATCCATCATACATCGTAAAAGATGCCCCTATTTCTATCCGCACACCGCCGCCGCCATTGCCCTCGGCAAAATTGTTACGTATTTCGCTGTTTCCTTGCATTTCGAAGGTTGAGCCGGTACCTACACGTACGCCACCTGCGCCAATATGGGTTGCACCGCCTGGATCTAGTGCTTGATTATGGCGTACACTACCGCCATTCATATAAAAATCTCCACCGGCTATGATGTTTACGCCACCACCGTTGGCGGCTGTATTGTAGGCAATGGTACCGCCTGTCATATTAAGCTCGCTGCCAGAGTCTGTGACTTGTACGCCACCACCGCCAGGAGGGCCTACCCCTGTTGATTCATTGCGCATTATTCGTGTTGTGGCAAGGCCGCCAGACATGTCAAAGGTTGCTTGGGCTCCTACCCATACACCGGCACCGTGGTGGGACCGATTACCTTGTGCGTTGTTAGTGGCGTGACCTATCATCCCACCACTCATGGTAAAGACGGCGTTAGAGCCTGCTACCCTAACCCCACCGCCTTCAAGGATGGGGTTATTAGTGCTGGGTAGGTTACGATGTTCCCGTATATCGCCGCCTGTCATATTTACAATACTATTATTAATATTAACCCCGCCGCCATTTTGGGCACGGTTGGTTTCAATCAACGCGCCTGTGCCAATGTTTAGCTGGGCATTAACACCTGTTACATATATGCCGCCGCCAAAGTTGGCGGTATTATTATAAATAGCACCCCCTACATTGGTGCCGCCTCCTATGTTAAAGGTAGCATTGCCCATCAAAAACACACCGCCGCCTCTCACAAGCGTAGCGGTTTGATTATGCTGGCGTATTGCGCCGCCAGTTCCATTACCGTATGTGGCACCGCTGGGGGGAGCGGGAGCTACAGCAGCGGTAATTGGTACATTGCCCATAAAGAAAGTGCCACCTGCCATAAACACACCGCCGCCGCCTACATTGTTGCCTATACCGGGGCTATAAACCCGGTTGTTTTCTATCTCACCGCCGTTAAAGCGGAAAAACCCTGAGTTTATACGTACACCGCCGCCGCCGCGGTTATCGTTGGCAACGGCTAGCGGTGCCAATACCGAGTTGTTGTGTATACGCCCGCCCATCATATTAAAGCCCGCCATGGTTGGGGGAGTAGGTGCAGCACTTTCAACAAAAACACCAGCTCCGCCGGATGCTGGACCAAACTCCGGTGATATATGATTATTTGTAATTTCGCCGCTATGCATATCAAAACGTCCGTTGCCAAAAACTCGCACACCTGCGGCAAACTGCCTAGAGCGATTACTGTGTATCCTTCCTTCCATTAGACGAAAATGCCCAGTACCACCTACCTGTACACCTGCACCAGTGCGGATATATTGGTTGGATATAACGGCTGTGCCAGGGGTTGCACCTACCGTATGATTACGGATTTCGTTGGTGGGGCTGGTCATGGTAAAGAAACCAGCGTTGACGTGTACCCCACCGCCAGAGTTACCTGCCACGACGTGATTGTTTTCAATAACAGCGTTACCACTCATGGTAAAGTTGCCGCCCATCATGTTTACACCGCCGCCTTGCAACCCGCCTATATTGTTGTTGATACGGGTATTATCAGACATGGTGACGGTGCTGGCTCCGGCAACATGCATACCGCCTCCGCCAGCTTGGGGTATGGCAACTAGGTTAAAGGATATCCTTGCATCGTTGGTCATGTGGACATTGGCAGCATTTACAAACACCCCTGCGCCAGTGCCGCCGCTGCCGGTATCCATACGGTTCCCCCCGGCATAAGCATCTGCGCCAATAAGTGCATTATTGCTCATGTTTAATGTACCACCAGCATTTACAAACACACCAGCACCGCCGCCTGTGTTGGCACTGGCGTTGGCAGTGTTTGTGTGTATTACACCTGTAGGCATATGGAATGTTGCGCCGTTGTGGATAAATGCCCCTGCACCACTACCTGTGGTTATGGGCATATTGATTCTACGGCGGGCTACAATTTCTTCACGGGTATAAAGCTGCCCCGTTGTCGGGTTAACCATTGCTACTGTAGGGCTATATCCACCAGCTGTGCTGCTGGTTCTATTTCTATAAATTTGCACATCGGAAGAACCCGCAGTAATTTGTACAACTGCGTTATCGCTTGCAAAAATACCGCCGCCATTGCCTACAATTGTTGGCCTAATCTCAAAGCCGCCAAGTTGGACACCGACTACCACTGCACCTGTATTATTCATAGTAGCGGCTGCGCTGTTGTGGTCTATACGGATGTTGTGATTCATTGTTAGAGTGCTGCTGCTACCTGTTATAAAAATCCCGCCGCCGTTTCCGTGGTTGGAAAAGTTAGGGGTTAGTATTGGTGCCCCTGGTATGGCGGTACTTGGGTATGGTTGCACAGCAGGTAGGCCATTGGGCCTGGCTTCGTTGGTGAAGGATGTGGTTGTACGGTTATTGTCTATACGTGCGCTATTGTTCATGGTTATGGTTGTATCTGTGGCGTGTATGCCACCGCCATTACCTGAAGGTCCCGGGTTAGCACCTACTATGGGTATGGCGTTGAAGTTGTTATCAATGCCACCGCCGCCTGTGGCTACGTGGGTGCTTGTGGCATCGTTGTCGGTTATACGCGCGTTGTTGGACATGGTTAGCGTTGAGCTTATTGCATTCACGCCGCCGCCATTGGTGGCTTGGTTGGCGGTGATAGTGCCGTTAGTCATATTCATAATTACTGATGCTATATCTACACCACCACCCGCAAGGGCTGTGTTGTCTCTGATTATACCGCCATGCATATGGAAGGTGGATAGTGATGTAACAACATTGACACCACCGCCAATTCCAGTCCTCCCACTAAAGGCTGCACTTGGGACAGCTGTGTTGTAACGGATTTGTCCGTCATTCATTATAAAATGAGTGCGCCACTCTACACTTACGCCGCCGCCCCATCCACAATTTGTCAAGCCTGTTCCATTATCAATAGCATAATTATGCTCAATTATGCCATCGTTCATGGTAAAAGTTACAGTAGTAGATGTGAAATCTGGATGAGCGCTAACTTTTACACCTCCACCTCTGCCCGTATGAGAAGCAGTAGTGGCAATTACAGTGTTGTGGCTTATGATACCGTTATTCATAATAAACTGGGGGTTTGTCCCTTGAGTAAGTATGTGTGTTCCTACAGACACTCCCCCGCCACCGCTAACGGCATGATTATTACGGATGTGGCCTGCATTCATTGTAAATACGGCATTATTTGACACATTGACGCCGCCGCCGCGTCCCCAATTTCTGCAATTTTCAATAATGGTGCCGGCGTGCATATACATCCGAGTATTGGAACCGGCAACTTCTACCCCACCACGGGCTACGGGTGCAACGGGTGAACCGCCATTCAGTATGATATGGCTTAAAGTCAAAGTGGCACCACCAGAAACAGTAAAATGCCGCCCACTTGCACCAGTATGGCTTATGGTTTGCGTAACACTGGGGGCACCCCATGTAGTTAGGTTGCCACCCATATTGGTACCTTGGCTTACGATAATAACATGACGGTTGCCGCTTATGTCTATAGTTGCAGTTTGGGAAATTGGCCCTGTTACGTTTACAATACGAGATCCGCTTAAATCGCCACCAATGGCGTTTACAAGCGTAAGATGGGAATTAGCGTTTTGTGGAGTTCCAAACCCGCCTGGTGGATTTAACACAAATGGCATAATACCAAAAGAGCCACCTGTACCAAACAATGTATGTGATATAGTGATAACAGTGTATGTGTTGGCTTCCGAAAGTATTTTTGACTCCCACACACCGTAATCGTTATACCAGCCTGAATCAACAGCTTCTTTGTGTTCATGTTCAATAATATATGTCCAATCATATGGCAGAGTCAGGCTTATACTTTCTGGATTAAGTACATAAGGCACCCGTATGCCTATATAGCCCGTATCGTAAAAGGTGACACTATGCGCTATATCTGGGTCAACTACGATATTGCCGTCATCGTTAAAATAAATGTATACAGGCCCGCCCTCAAACTCCGTTGTTTCAGCAAGCGTGTAGTATGGCGCATCTCCTATGTAGCCGCTTTCATCATAGTCATAATGGCTTTCGTCGTAGCCATATTCATATTCATTTTCATTTTCGTAGCCATAATAATTCGCATACCCGTCATACTCGTACCCGGCTTCATAATATTCATGTGAATATTCGTGTCCTTCGTATTCATAGGGGTATGGGTTGTAATCTTCGTATCCGTGTTCACTTTCATATATGTACTCACCCTGCACTTCAACCTGTTCGGATTCATAGTAAGGCTCATATTCATCATAGGCTAGCAGTGCAACAGTCGCCACAATTGCCAGCATCACCAACAAGGCAAGTATGCGTATGTAGTTGGCCTTTGGCTTTGGTTTGAATCCTTGGGGTTTTATATCGCTATGCATATAATCAGCTCCTTAAATGTTTGCAATTAGTCCTATAGGCTTGTCAATCTACACGAAATACAAGTTAATTGCAAGATGTATTTACTTACAAGAATATTACATAATGGGTTTTCAAAAACAAGAAAACAGGCTCTAGTTATCGACAATAAACGGAGCTAGTATGCGCATATTACGGCAATTCACATACAAAAACAGCCCCGTCTATCACAAAAAACGCGTGAAACATTTGCGATTTTTGCGCTCAGGCGGGACTGCTTAAAGGTGAAATTACCATATATTACTGTTTCATTTAAAAATTCTTTTATTCTACAATCCCAGACATCATTGTTACTTCGACTCCGGATTCGGCCCATTTTCTTGCAATCGCATTTAAGCCAATAGAATCGCTGGACATATGTCCTGCCACTACCACATTACCTACTTTTTGCTCTTTGACTGCTTTCACATCTTTTTCTGGGATATGCATCAAAATAAGTGTCCCTACACCTGCCTCGAAGTAAGCCTGCGTAACTTCCGAACCAGGGCCTGTAAGGCCAGACATTAATACATATATTTTGCCCGCATAACTTTCTTTACCGCCTACCCGGATTACAGGTTTTCTTGCAGAGTTTTTGTATTCTGTGATTTCTTCCAATGCTTCTACTACATCTTGCACTGTAGTTTCTGGTTTGTTTGCGAACTTTTTGTTCAAAAACTCTTGGACTACTCTTTCGCTGATAATATCCGCCGGGGTATGGAGACTCATAAATGGCATATTCAAGAGTTTTGCGGCACTAGCACTACGGCGTGAGTTGGAAACATGCTGTCCATAACTAAGCTCGTCTTTACGCTCGGCTAGGAGCTTTTGAGATTTGTTGCGGGGCATACCAAGCTCTTCCAGCTTGTGAATATGCCTGTCCATAACTTTTAGCATATCAATGTTTGTATTTCTTGGGTGGTGGGTCACTACTAAATCATAACCAAGCTCTTTTGCAAGCATAAGCTCGGCTGTGTCCATATCCACACCCATCAATACCTTTTTGATATTGCTTCCTTCGACACAAATGCCACAATCTTGAGGCATTTCGGTCAGACCTGCCAAAGCCAAAGCAGCGTCCATAAGTTGTTGTGTGTTCATAAAACTCCTCCTCTTTGGAAATTTGGGTAAAATTTGAGGCATTATATCACAAACATGGTAAAATAAGAAACTGTAACAATAATCGCATTGCAAAATAGGAATGATTAATCATCGCTTATAATCGCTTCCATACACTGCCCCCATTTTTCAAAAAAGGTAGTAAATATGCACAACAAGTGGTATGACACCATACCGCTTTTCTTATGACAATAAAACCATAAAAAGGAAACCACCATGGATATTTTCGAAAACAATCGCTCCTCTACCCTAAAAAAAGAAGCTCCGCTCGCTGCTCGAATGCGCCCGTCTACTATGGACGAATGGGTGGGTCAATCCCACATAATAGGTAAAAACACTCTACTATACCGGGCTATTATGGCAGATCGATTGAGTTCTGTTGTGCTTTATGGCCCCCCTGGGACAGGCAAAACAACACTGGCAAAAATAGTCGCAAATTCGACTCGCTCAAATTTTGTTCAAATCAATGCTACTGCCGCAGGCATCAAAGATATCCAACAAGCAATAGAAAATGCAAAATCCAATTTGGCACTTTATAGCACCCGTACAATTTTGTTTATCGATGAAATACATCGGTTTAATAAATTACAGCAAGATGCATTACTGCCATATGTAGAAGATGGTACCTTAATACTTGTAGGCGCAACAACCGAAAACCCATATTTTGAAGTAAACAAAGCACTTATCTCTCGTTCTATGGTTTTTGAATTATATCCACTTACGCATGAAGATATAACGATTTTACTACGCCGTGCCAAAGCAGATAAAGAAAAAGGTCTGGGACATCTACCACTTCATGTAGAAGAGGATGCACTTTCATTTTTAGCAGATAAGGCAAACGGTGATGCTCGCACTGCTCTAAACGCATTGGAACTGGCAGCCCTTACTACCGTACAAGATGATCATGGCAAAATTATAATAAATATGGAAGTAGCGGCATCCTGTATACAAAAACGCAATCTTCGTTATGATAAAAATGGCGACAACCATTATGATACGATATCTGCTTTTATCAAAAGCATGAGAGGCTCTGACCCTGATGCTGCTGTTTACTATTTAGCCAGGATGCTATATGCAGGAGAAGACCCTAAGTTTATAGCAAGGCGGATTGTGATTTGTGCGTCAGAAGATGTGGGCAACGCAGACCCACACGCTTTATTGATTGCTATGGCAGCAGCCCAAGCAATAGATTTTATTGGTATGCCAGAGGGGCAGCTAATATTATCACAAGCGGTAATCTATATCGCATGCGCACCAAAAAGCAACGCGTCAAGAAATGCAATTTATAGCGCACAAGACGATGTAGCCAATGTACCAATAAAATCGATACCAAATCATTTGCGTGATCCAGGAAAAACAAGAGTCGGCACCATGGGTCATGGAGAAGGTTATAAGTATGCTCATGATTTCCCTGGTCACTATGTAAATCAAGCCTATTTACCAGAGGAATTGGTAAACAAAGTATACTACCAACCCAGCGAAAACGGGGTCGAGAAAAAGATAGGGGAATCACTACGTAAATTGCGGCCTAGTAGAGATTATATAAATGGATTATAATTAGTAAAACAATATCGAAAGGAAGATGTATATGTTTTGTACAACAATTAGTTTTCAGGGTAACTGTGACGAAGCTCTTACATTTTACAAGGAGACTGTTGGTGCAGATGTGAAAGTGGTTGCGTATTTTAAAGATGCTCCCCCCAATTCTGGTATGGATGAATCTTTGCCACCAAACTTTGTAATGCATTCAGAAGTATTGATATCTGGTACGCAAGTCATAATGACTGACGGGGGAACAGCACCAATAACAAGCGATTATTTTTCTTTTATGATTTCATTTGACACTGCCGAAGAGGTAAAAACTATTTTTAATAAACTTGCCGATGGTGGTCAAGTTATTGGTCAATTGGCACCACAATTTTGGGCTACATTGTGTGGTGATGTAAAAGACCGCTTTGGGATACATTGGCATATTTGTACAAATGATTAATACGAATCTCAAAAAATCAGTTAAAATAAATGAGACACATCATTTTTGGGGTGTCTTTTTTTATGTCTAGGTATAAATATTTAGTACCATGCCACAATAAACGACAAAGAGTAATTTCATTATGATATGAATCCCGATAATCATCATCGACGACATATCGCGAAAAGGCTTGAATCCGCCGATTTTTCGCTTAGTTTTCGACTTGATTTTCGAGATTCGTATGACTTGAAGGGAAAATACATGGTAAAAGTTTGGATAAAAAAATTAATATATATCACCTTGTCTATTGTGATACTTGCCGTATGCGTAAATATGTTTCTTGGGCCGCATAATATTGCGGCAGGAGGGCTTACAGGGCTTGCCATTATTTTGGAAGAATGGCTGGGTTTTAGCCGCTCTACAGTTATTCTTATAGGAAACGGGGCACTCCTTGTTGTCACATTTATTTTTTTGGGACGAGAGGTATTTATCAATACAGTAATCGGTGCGCTAATGCTGCCACTGGCTATTAGGATTGTACCCCAATATACACTCATAAACGACACAATGCTTTCCATGATGATAGGGAGTGCAATTTTTGGCATTGCGGTTTCGATTTTGTATTTTAATAATGCCTCCAGCGGCGGTACTGCCATACCGCCTCTTATTTTTAAGAAGCACTTTAACCTTAGCACATCAATAGGATTGTTTTTTACAGATGGTGTTGTTGTATTATTGTGCTTGTGGGTCTTTGACGTGGATAAGTTTTTTTATGCTATAGCTTCGATTTTTATCA
>Ga0123355_10000929_pt1 | contig 40484 bp, 33 predicted proteins | sample TergutEmb28metaG_3_FD_89872 | JGI IMG/M metagenome (GOLD analysis project Ga0123355, IMG submission 89872) | Embiratermes neotenicus P1 segment gut microbial communities from Petit-Saut dam, French Guiana - Emb289 P1 | ecosystem: Host-associated > Arthropoda: Insects > Digestive system > Gut ...
ACCTATTTGCAGGGTATATTCGATTTTTATTTGATTTGTAGAATATCCATGCTCGTTGACTAATCTCTTTTCAATAGTCTGACGGACATACTCTTCTGGTGTATCATTGCGAAATTTTCCATCAATATAGTCACAAATTTTTCCTTCAGGTATAACGATTACTTTTCGTTCATTTGTTGTCGCCATTACAATTCTCTCCTTCAGAAAATTTGTGTTTGTCTGTAAATTATCTGCTTTGTAGTTGCTATATTGCGATTAATTGCTCGCTTGAGCAAGATTTAACCATCCCAAATATAATTATATCATGCCTATATGAAATAACAATACTCCTGATGAAACTTGATCTTTTGCATGGGATAATGAAGAATATCAGTCTCAAAGGTAGCAACAAAAAAGAGCCTGCTGATACTTGAAAACCAGTTAGCTCTTTTCGTAAATACTTATAAGCAATATCACCAAAATATTGTCGCCAATTAGTTTAGCTATTCCCCCTCCACACGCCTAATTTTAGCGCCAAGTTTATTAAGCTGTAAATCCAGCCGTTGGTATCCTCGTTCTATATGGTGTATGCTGCTAATTTCTGTCACCCCATCTGCACACAATGCCGCAAGCGTTAGCGCCGCCCCTGCCCGCAAATCACTTGCAGTCACTTGAGCCCCGGCAAGTTGTTGTATGCCTTCTACCACTGCGCTTCGGCTTTCTATTTTAATGTCTGCCCCCATGCGTTTTAGTTCGCCAACCTGCATAAATCGGTTTTCGAATACGGTTTCTGTAATTACACTTGTGCCATTTGCAACGGCCATTAATGCCATAAACTGTGCCTGCATATCTGTAGGAAAGCCAGGATATGGCAGTGTTTTTATATCTGCGGCGATAATATCCATGCTTGGCTCGTGCCAAACTCTGATACCGGCCTCAGATTCTTCTACGGCAATTTGTGCCTCTTTCAACTTCGCAATCACAGGCTTAACATGGTCGGCCATTATATTTGTAAGCAAAATATCTCCCCGGGTAATTGCTGCGGCAACCATAAAAGTCCCGGCCTCTATACGGTCAGGTATAATGCTATGGTCCGTTCCACGCAGTGACTTTACACCGGTTATTTTTATTGTATCTGTCCCCGCACCTCTAATTTCTGCCCCAGAAGCGTTTAGAAAATTTGCTAAATCTACAATCTCCGGTTCTACCGCGCAGTTTTCTACAATGGTTTGTCCCTCTGCAAAGGTTGCCGCCATCATAATATTTTCTGTGGCGCCCACACTCGGAAAGTCTAAATACACTTTTGCACCAGTTAATTTTTTTGCGGCAACGGATACATATCCGTGAGAATGTTCAATTTCCGCACCAAGGGCCGCAAGTCCTTTCAGATGCAGATCTATCGGGCGTGCGCCAATAGCGCACCCACCAGGCAAAGAAACTTTTGCACATCCAAAGCGTGCCAACAACGGCCCAATAACTAAAAATGACGCTCGCAATTTGCCAACCCACTCATAAGCAGCCTCCCTGGAGTTTATCCTGGTCGTATCTACAGTTATAATGCCGTTAGATGTATCCCAGGTGCTTTTAACTCCCAGGGATTCTAACAAGCAGCACATATAATTCACATCGCTTAAATGGGGGACATTCTGTATTGTACATATTTCACCTGTTAAAATGGTTGCCGCAAGTATGGGCAGCACCGCGTTTTTTGCACCGCCAATTTCTATAGCACCTTTTAGTGCGCCGGATGGTTCTATAATAAATTTTTCTGCCATGGACTTTCCTGCCTTTTTCTTATACTATAGCAATTTATCTTGAAAACAACCGAAAGCGAGATCGGAACGCGGGGCTTTAACTGCGTTTTCGAGCGAAGCTTGAGGTGATTTTCAAGTTAATTGTCTATAAAATTATCATTCCCATTTTTGATAAAGTATAAAATCGGCTATGATAAAATTTATTTATTTTCTCCCAACATTTTGCCATCCTCAATCGTATTACTAGTGAAAGGAGGTTGAGGACATGGTCAAATTCTTGCTGGCGCGTGGCAGGGATAATCCAACATCAACATTTGAAGAAATCTACGAACGCCGGTTTGATATGTTGTATCGTGTATGCTTCTCCTACATGAAAAATGCAGCAGATACGGAAGATGTGGTTTCACAAGTATTCGAAAAGCTGTTGAAAAATGGATTAGCATTTGAAAGCATTGCGCACGAAAAAGCATGGCTTTTGCGCACCGCAATAAACCAATGTAAGGATTATCTAAAAAACTTACGGCGCAGTTTTGTAAACATAGATGATTACGAAAATCTTGAAGCAAAAAATCCGTTACCAGATAATGACCTGCTAAAAGCTGTTTTACAGCTGCCTGAGCGATATAAAGACGTAATCTACCTTTATTACTACGAAGGATACTCCAGCGCAGAAGTTGCGCAAATATTAAAAAAACCTCAATCAACCATTCGCAGTCATATGCGAGAAGCCAGAATTCTTTTGAAAGGGGTGCTTGAAGATGAAGAACGATAAGGTTGTAGAAGCATATAACACAATCCAGCCAGAAGCGGATGCAAAAGATCGTGTGCGTGCAAAAATTATGCAGCAAGGGACAAAAAAAAATAGCGGACGACAGTTATATAAAGGCGCCGTAGCTGTAGTAGCGGCAGCGGCAATTATACTGCTGGCAGTGTTTGGTACCAATCTGTTTAACCAAACCAACGACATTCTCTTTCCAGACAACCCCTTTGTTATGAGAGTTTATGCCATGGAACTACAGCCAGACGGCACCTATATATGGCGGGAGGTAGACATAACTCAGCTAGATGGGTGGGGTATGTATTATGACGGCGAAGTCTTATACATTGGGCTTGGACTGTGGTTTGAATTTGAAGGAGAAAATATCCACACGGTAGAGTTTTCCTTAGAAGATGGCTTTTTTGCCACACAATATATAGGAAACCGCGGTGCAGTACCAAACACCCCAAGCTGGCATATTGCCATCTATCCCGATTTTACCACCAGCCGTTTAGTAATGTATGGTGATGAATTCGAAAAAATCGGCAGCACCATCACATTTGGAGATACCATGCCGGAGGACATACTACTGTTTTGGGGCAGTTACGACAGGAGTTACACCGACTGGTGGCTAGGCACCGAAAATATGGTGGTAGAAATCGATATAAAAGTAACATTTGAAGACGGCGAAATTCATCGCCAACCCCTCGTTTTAGATTTCTATGAAAATCAGGGCTTCGGCATGGGATGGTTCCATGGAGAACTGCCGGAAGAGGATACTATCTGGTTAGATTGGTTTACAGATGCGCAGTTAGAATATATAAAAACCGCCTCCCTAGAACATTTTACCCTGGTGCCAGATGCCCTAACAGAAGTGTTATTTATAGAAGCCTTCGCTGACCATGAGGCGCAATATGAGCATGTGTTTTACATTGGCGGACACACTCCATTTTCTGTCATGCAAATAGATTTATGGATATATCACGACCTGCTAAGAATGCCAATGGGCGTACAAGATGGAAAAGGATTTGTCGTAATAATGACAAGAGATGATGATGGAGAAATTCTAGCCGTAAACGCCTACTCAATACCATTAAATTAAATTTATTTTTCACCCAACATTTCACCCATCTCAATCGTATTACTCATGAAAAGGTTAAAACCAAAAAAAAATAAAAGGAGATTTTAAAAATGAAAAAATTATTAATAACAGGACTAATATCCCTAGTAGCCGTAGCAGGTATCGCAACTGCAACTGTTTCCGCAGCACCAGAGCAAGAACCATTACACCTTACATGGGGCTCTCACTACACCGAAGCAAGTGAAACATCAATCCCAAAAGAAGAAGCAAGACAAATTGGACTAAATGCACTCACAGAGTTCTTTGGCGCAAATTTAAGACAACTTGGTAACTATGTAATTGAAATAAGCTATAACCCTGCCATAGACCTATGGGAAAGCATGACATCCGAACCAATGTACGACATAGACGGTAACCTCATAACCATTGACGATTTGCCAGACTACCACTTCCCAATGAATGTGCACAGAAGCACATGGTCCGGAACAGTACGCATCCCAAATGATAGAACCCCATGTCCCGAAGGTAGAATGCTCCGTTCAAGCGATCTGTTCAGATTTAGTGTAGATGCCCAAACAGGCGAAGTCGTTGCACTGCAATTCTTCCCAAGCGAAGATCCTATTGCAAGGCCAAACATGCAGAGGGAATGCATGGGTTCTCCTAAACAGGTATTTGAATATCGCAACAACATGACTCCACAGCACAACATAGCGTTTGCAAACCGCGCCATGCAAATTGCAACACAAGCAAGTATCTTTGAAGGCGAAGTGCTTCGCGCAACAACACTTGCCGGTGGATGGTCCATGGGCAGAGGCGAGTCCTTTGAACTTGTGGTAGCTATCGCTATAGAATCAACAACAGGCGAAACCGCAACAATAACTTTACAAGGCAGAAACCGCAAAGAGCTAGTAGCTGTAGATTTCTATTCTCGCAGGGTTGACCATGCAGTTGACAGAGAAGGCAATATAACCGAACCCGCATCACCATTTTCAGGCAATCCTCAACTGACCAATTGGATTTACCAATAAATTTAATTACACACACCAAAGCCGTTTGCGATTTTTTCGCAGACGGTTTTGGTGTGTGTAGTTAAGCATCTATCACGCATAAAGCGAAATACAAAGGAGGATAGCACCGTTAGAAAAACTTACATGGCTAGATAAAATTAAAAAAATACGGAGGAAATTTTAATGAAAAAATTCTTGATTATTTCAACTTTAGCAGTGGTAACAGTGTTTGTGTCTACCGCTTGCAGCACAGATGCCGTCGAGGAAGCAAGCGCAATTGAACAAACAGCACCAACAACACAGGACAATCAAGCCAACGAACAAACATCACAAGCGCAAGATACTGCACCATCTAATTCTGTTGCCCAAACACCCACAAACCAAGACGATACATTAAATAGAATTTATGAACACAACGACTGGGCCGCCGGTATCATGAGGGAATGGTCAACGGAGCTTGGCATGACGGTAGATGAAATATTTGACTATGTACGCGCAGCAACCACCCTCGAATACGGCTTTGACCATGGGATTGAAGGCGGCATGGATGTGAGCGAATTAGCTACTAGAGTTGGTCAAACTTCCGTTGGTTTTATGGATATGGTCCATATCGCGTATAATGTTACAAGGTCAGTTGATGTCGCACGTAGATGGGCTGCCGAAGTTAATATGACGGTCCATGAGCTTGGGGACTATGTTTTTGGCGGCAACGATTCTCAGCACATTGCGGATACACTTGGGGTTGAATGGGGCGAGTTTCAAACAGTGCTTGCAGGTGTAGGCAATGCCCTATGGAATTATAGGATTCTAGCCTACACAAATGCTGGATCCGTAGAAATTGCACACAACTGGGCAAATGATCTGGGTATGACACTTGATGAATTTCTTGATAGTTACAATAGTCTTGATTTTGATTTTATAGCAACAATCGAAGCGCTTGATGTAGGACACATGCATTTCTCACTTGTAATGATAGGGGCAGCAACCTACTTAACCCCTGGGGAATAAAGATATTTAAGACACCAGAAGCCGATAACTTGCGCGTACGTCGCAGTGATCGGCTTTTTTGAATGGTATAATATACCACGCAAATATTTTTAATTTTCTTGCAGCATTTTAGATGGCTACAGGGTATTACTAGTGAAAGGGGTTGATGCAGATGAGCCAATCGCAAGTGCACAGCGATTGGGTGGACGAAGTCGTAAATAAACATGCGGACATGGTTTATCGTATCGCGTTCACACAAATGAAAAATAAAACCGATGCAGAGGATATTTTTCAAGAAGTATTTTTAAAGCTCTGCAAATCGGAAGTCGCATTTAAAACAGACGAACACATAAAGGCGTGGCTAATAACCGTAACAATAAACACATGCCGAAAATCATTTGCTTCCCCTTGGAACAAAAAAATGGTTGAGATGCCAGAGGATTTAGAATACAAGGATAAACAGCAAGATTTTGAAGTTGTACCCACCGTTCAATCCCTTCCTCAAAAATATCGCACGGTTATTCATCTTTTCTACTTTGAAGATATGCCGGTAGCCGATATTGCCAAGGTACTCAAATCAACTGTTTCTACCGTCACATCGCAGCTATCACGGGCAAGAAACCTTTTGCGGAGTAAATTGAAAGGGGGCGTTGAGCGTGTTTAAGGAGCAGTACAAAAAAGAAATGGAACAAATTACACCAAGTCAGGATCTGATTAATCGCACAAAAGCAGCAATGCAAATCGAAATAAAGTCAAAAAAAAAGGAAACAAACCTCAAACCATTCCCTAAACGCCCAATGCTTCCCAGAGTAATCGCATTTGCAACAGTGGCAGCGGTTCTATTGGTTGCCGTGTTTGGGAGAAATCTGATGAATCAAAACGGCGATATATTTCCATCCAACACCTTTTCCATGAGGGTTTATGCCATGGAATTACAGCCAGATGGCACCTATGCACGGCGAGAAATAGACATTGCTCTACTTGAAGGGTGGCATGGATATTATGACGGCGAAGCCTTATATATCAGCATTGGACTATGGTTTGAATTTGAAGGCGCAAACATCAGCACTGTAGCGTTTATATTGGAAAATGGCTTTTTTGCATCCCAATATATCGGAAATTGGGGGCAAGTAGAAGGTGTGCCACGTGGTCATGTTACCATTCCACCTGATTTTACCACCAGCCGGCTTGTTATGTATGGTGAAACATTTGACAAAATCGGCAATACCTTCACATTTATAAACACCATGCCCGAGGATATACTCCTGTTTTGGGGCAGTTACGACATGAGCCACAGAGACTGGTCTGGCCCAAATATGGTTATAGAAATGAGTATGACAGTAACATTTGAAGATGGTGAAGTGCATAATCAGCCACTTGTTTTAGATTTTTATTCAAATGGCGGTGGCGGTATGATGTCATTTGCCGAAGGCGCGATGGCTCCCATGTATACCGGGCTGGACTTGTTCACAGACGAGCAGATGGATGATGTTCTGTCTGCCCCCATAGAAAAATTCACCTATATGCCCCATGCACTAAGAGAACTTAATTCGGAAGAATTTCTTGATACAATCATAAGAAGCTTTGAGTTTTATATTGGCGACCACATGCCAATGGGGTTACGCCCGCATCCCTTTGTGGGTGAAGAAACAGGCAGTCAAAGATTTCCCATGGGTGTGCGCGATGGCATAGGATATGTTGTAATTGTAGAATTTGTTGATGCCGCTGTTTCAATAGCAAGGGCTTACGCAATACCACTAAATTAAAACTAAAATCAAAAGGAGCGTTTAAGTGTGAAAAAAATCCCTTCACACTTGAATTGAAAGTCAAATACGAATGCAAACATTCGCATTTTACCCATAGGAGGAAAAAATGAAAAAATTATTAATCACAGGTTTAATGGCCGTCGTATCAATCGCAGGCATCGTAACTTCAGCTTTTGGTGCATCAGCTGTACCTGCTGAATCTCAGTCAGAACAGCCTCGTGTAACAATAGGTATGCCCTATACAGAGGCAAGTGCAACAGCTATTCCAAAAGAAGAAGCCCAGCAAATTGGATTCGCTGCACTTACTCAATTCTTTGGCGTAAACCTTGACCAACTAGGCGACTATCGTATTGAGATAGGTTATAACCCAGCTTTTGACCCCCGAGGAATGTCTACAGCCGTACTATTCGAATTTGACGGTGTAGATGGACGCATTCCAGTAGAAAACCCAGCAAACAACGATAGCATTCCCCTCACACGAAATGTAACCAGAAGCACATGGGACGGATCGGTTATCATCCCAAATAACAGAATACACTGCCCAGAAGGCAGAATGCTACGCTCTCATGATGTGTTCAGATTCCGAATAGATGCCCAAACAGGCGAATTAGTTGGTTTTCAGTTTTTCCCAAGCGAAGACCCGATAGCAAGACCTCACTTGCAAGTCGAATGCATGGGTTCTCCAATGTCAGTATTTCACTATGTTGACAATATGACAGGTGCGCACAATATCGAATTTGCAAACCACGCGATGTTGCTTGCTCAGCAGGCCAGTATCTTTGAAGGTGAAGTGCTTCGTGCGGCAATAGTTTCCGGTGGTTGGATGCTTGGCAGAAACAATTCCTTTGAGCTTATCGTAACAGTTGCCCTAGAATCTGCAACAGGTGAAACAGTAACACTAACATTACAAGGTAGAAATCGCAAAGAGTTAATCGGATTAGATTTCTTTTCTCGCATGGTTGACTATGCAATAGATAGGGATGGCAACATCACCGAGCCAACATCGCAATTTGTATGCAATTCTGAAATATATAACTGGATTTACCGCTAATTAATTACACACACCAAAGCCGTTTGCGATTTCTTTTTCGCTGACGGTTTTGGTGCGTGTAATTAATACCGCAAAATAAAAAAACAGGAGAGATTGACAATGAAAAAGAAAATTCTAGCACTAGGCATGGCAGTATTATTGGCTTTTGCCCTCATTCCAGCAGTGGCAGTTTACGCCAACGAAATCAGCGTCACAGTAAATGGCCAGCCGGTCAGCTTTGGAGGACAACAACCGGTTATTGTAGATGGGCGCACCCTTGTACCCGTTCGTGCCGTATTTGAACATTTAGGTTTTGTAGTTGGATGGAATATCGAAACCCAAACGGCAACAATAACAAGAGGTAATGATATTATTTTAATCACAATCGGAAGTGCCGAATTCACAACAAACGGAACTTCTCATATGTTTGATGTGCAAGCACAGATAATTGGGGGCTCAACAATGGTACCTATTCGCCTACCTTTAGAAAGTGTTGGTTATTCTTTGGATTGGAACACAGCGACCAGCACCGTAATTATCACAAGCGGTGAAGCCTCGGCTGCAACCCAGCCAATAGGGCAAGTAAGTACATCAGATAGAATTCGCCAGTTTCACTCATCTTTAGTATGGATAGCCGACACAATGGACAGGTGGGCCGGTGAGCTTGACATGACAATAGATGAAATATTTGACTATGTTCTTGCCGTGAGCAATTATACTTATTTTTTTGATACCACCTCTGACGTTTCTGCATTGGTTAATATAATTAGTTTTGACTCACTTGATGCCAGTGTTAACACCCGGGATTTCTTTAATGCATTACATTCAGCATATACCGTTACCAGGTTACTTGATCTTGTTAATGGGTGGGCTAATGAACTTGACATGACTCTTGACGAGATACTTGCGTACTCAGGGGATATGAGCCGTTTATCTAACGTTCTTGGCATAGGGGTTGATGATTTTATGAATGTTATAGTACAGGTAAGTACTGCCTTTAGTGCTATTGACGGACATGTTGAGCGATAAAACCCATAAAATCAGAAAATAAGTTGTAAATCCTGTTTGCGAAACTCCTCAATAAACGGTAAAATTATACTAAACATGGAAAACAGGAATGATTCGGAGGTATAAAATGCAAACAGCGATAAGCGGCAACACATTTTTAGGATTAGAGCTTGGCTCCACACGCATCAAATCTGTGCTTATTGACGAAAACCACGCACTTGTAGCATCAGGCAGTTACGAATGGGAAAATAAACTCCAAGACGGCATTTGGACATATAGCTTAGATGATGTGTGGACAGGTGTTGAGTCAAGTATTGCAAGCCTTGATGTAGAACTTAACACTGTAAAATCTATCGGTATTTCTGCCATGATGCATGGATATCTGGCATTTGACAAAGACGATAATTTGCTAGCACCTTTCCGTACATGGCGCAATACCACCACGGAAGAAGCCGCAAACGCCCTTACAAAAGAGTTTGATTTTAATATTCCACAGCGTTGGAGCATTGCACATTTTTATCAAGCAATATTAAATAAAGAAAACCACACCAACAATGTTGCTTTTATAACAACCCTTGCCGGTTATGTACACTGGAAACTTACAGGGGAGAAGGTGCTTGGTGTCGGTGATGCATCCGGAATGTTCCCCATAGATGATAACACCTATAATTATGACTTAAAAATGATAGAAAAATTTAATGCACTAACCAAGTGTAATTTAATAAGTTTACTCCCAACAGTAAAAACCGCAGGGGAAGCGGCGGGTACATTAACCCCCAAAGGGGCAAAGCTGCTGGCCCCATCTGGCAAATTGCAAGCAGGCATTCCTCTATGCCCACCGGAAGGGGATGCAGGCACAGGCATGGTTGCAACAAATAGCATCGCAAAGTGTACAGGCAATATTTCTGCTGGCACATCCATCTTTGCAATGGCTGTGCTCGAAAAGCCCTTATCAAAAGTGTATATGGAAATTGATATGGTAGCAACACCCGCTGGCGCGCCGGTGGCGATGGTGCATTGCAATAATTGCTGTTCAGACATTGATGCATGGGCAAAATTATTTGAAGAAACTTTAAGTGTTTTTGGCGCAGCAACTGACAGGAACACACTGTACGAAACCCTGTATAAAAAGGCCCTTGAAGGAGATGGGGATTGCGGTGGCATACTCACATACAACTATTATTCCGGCGAGCCTATCACCGGCTTTGACGAGGGCCGCCCACTGCTTGTGCGCAAACCTGATTCTAAATTTAGCTTAGCAAATATAATGCGTAGTTTGCTGCTTTCTGCCATGGGAACATTAAAAATTGGTATGAAAATACTCGACAACGAAAATGTAAAACTGGAAAAACTGCTTGGCCATGGTGGTTTTTTTAAAACCCAAGGCGTTGGCCAAAGCCTAATGGCGGCGGCACTTAATGTGCCTATTGCCGTAATGGAGTCTGCCGGGGAAGGCGGCGCATGGGGCATTGCACTTTTGGCAGCTTATGCAGCCCGCAAAAAAGAAGACGAGCCATTGGAGGACTATTTAAATGAAGTATTTGCCAGGGAAAAGGGAACAGTAATAAACCCCAGGGAAAAAGACGTAAAAGCCTTTACCGAATTTATGAAGGTATATGTAAGCGGCCTCGCCGTGCAGCGTGCGGCGGTTGAAAATATATGATAGAAAATCGCGAGAGACTAATTCTCTCGCGATTTTTATGTTTAAATGATACCCAGCTTAAATCCATGCCGCCAGACGGTTTCCAGGGTCGCTGTGCTGCCAGCATCTGATAATTTGCGGCGCATACGCCTTATTAAATCATCAACGGCTCGCGTATCCTCATGTTGATCTCGTTTCCATACCTTCACTAAAAGATCTTCTCGTGTAACAACATTTGGATGGTTTTCGAACATATATATAAGTACTTTAAATTCTGTGTAAGTAAGTTTCAGTTCGATATCGTGGCATTTAACGATATGTTGATTTCGGTATATGGTCATGTTTCCAAAATTTATTACATCACCATCCTGCTGTGTGATAACAGGCTGGGCTTTTGAAAATCTATTAAGCAGCGCTTTGACATGCACGGCAAGTACTGCCGATTTAAATGGCTTTGTTAAATAAATATCGCTGCCTTGGGAAATACCTGTAATATAATCCGCTTCCGAATCCAGTGCGGTTAACATGATGATGGGTACGTCAGAAATTTCTCGTATCATTGAGCATATCTTAAGTCCATCATTACCCGGCATAATAATATCAAGTATTATTAAATCGCACTTTTTTTCTAGGAAAGCGAGGTACAGTTGGTCTCCTGTTTGGAAGCCTTGTACAACATAGCCTTCATTTTTTAAATATATTTCAACAACAGTGCGCATTAAATCAACATCATCGGCAATGTAAATTAGTTTGCTAATAAGACCCCCTACTTTCCCCATAATAAATAAAGTAAATCATGTGCGCAAATTTTATCATTGCTTTCTTTGTCCGTCAATAAACTAAAAGATTTTTTCTACACAAATCGACCATTTTCCATTTCCAAAATTCTATCTGCGTTTTGGATTGTTGATAGCCTATGTGCAATTGTAATACTGGCCCGGCCCTGCATTAATAGTTCAAGGCTTTTTTGTACCTGTGCCTCTGTATCGCTATCTAATGCGCTGGTTGCCTCGTCTAAAATAAGCAAAGGGGCATTTTTAATCATTGCCCTGGCTATTGCTACCCGCTGGCGTTGGCCGCCGGATAGTTGGCTGCCCCGCTCTCCAACATCAGAATCTAAAATAGACGCTTCCAGGCCTGCATCAATCGCGGCTTTTTTTATTTCCTGTGCAGTGGCACCTTGCTTACCATATGCAATGTTTTCAAATACTGTTCCATCAAACAGAATAGGTTCTTGAGGAACGTACGCGATTAAATTTCTCGTTTCAACTGATGACAGATTGGAATCGGTTGAATTGCAATGTGCTGCACTGTAAAAAATAATTTCACCCTCCGTTGGTTTGTATAGAGAGGCAATTATTTGCGCAAGTGTAGTTTTGCCACTACCAGAGCTGCCGACAATTGCAATTTTTTCTCCAGGTTTTATGGTCAAAGTAATGCCGTCAAGTACTTTTTTGCCATCTTCATAGGCAAACGACACGTTTTTTAGGTCGGCAATTATGTCCCTCCCTACAAGCGGTGCTGTGGAATCTTCGATAGGCTCATCCATAATTTCAAACACACGCTCTGCGGAAACCAGTGACGGTTGAATAAGCAATATAAATGTAGAAAATCGCAGCATGGCATCTGAAGCAAGCGCCATTAAACTGGCGGTAAATACAGCTTCTCCAAGTGCCATTTCCCCACGAGACAGCAAGAAAATAGCCGCAATAAAACCAACAGCCTGAGAGGAAAATGAAAAGAAGTCCACCACCCCATAAGTTATGCCGTTCACTGCACGGAATTTTGCCCGCTTTTGTTTAATGGTTTCACAACGTCGTCGGTATTTTTCTGCCAAAATATGAGCGAGGGAAAACACGCGTACAATAGGCATAGAGCGCATGGTTTCAAGTACAACATTGGACGACGCAGCAATTTCTTGCCGTGCGTCATGCTCTAATTTGTTTACTAAGGGGTTTAATAGCAGGGATACGACAAAGCACACTAAATTATACACCAAAGCAAGAATTGCAATGCGCCAATCTACAATAATAAGAATTATCATTGCCACAGTAGTTACTACAAGAAATCGCAGCAGAGATATGACAGCAAACCCGCTAAACATAGTGCCTGCTCTTGCAGCGTCGTTTGTAACACGCATCAAATAATCCCCCGTTTGCCGTTTGGAAATAACAGACAGTGGCAAGCGTTGTATATGGGCAAATAATGCCTTTCTCATATTGTCAGCTGTTTTTTGTGAACATAGATTTTGCCAATAACGCCCGATGACCACAAGGGGTGTGATTGCCAAAAGTCCAACCATTATCAACGCAATTTGCCTAACGGTTCCCATGTTATTTGCGGTATCGGTTGTTATCATTTCAACCAGCAAGCGATTAACCAGTGGTATGGAAAATAACATGGCCAACTCTAAAGAAGCAAGGGCAGAGCCTGCAAAGTATTTGCCGATCATTGGCTTCATGTAGCCAAAACTACGGAAGAATAATGTGGAGAATAATTTTATATTTTTCATACCACTACCTCCTGCATTTTGCACATTTCGTAGTAATAACCGCCTTTTGCATATAGCTCTGCCGGGGTGCCTTCTTCTATGAGTATACCGTTTTCTAAACAATAGATGTAATCTGCGTTTTGTACAGTGGTTAGTCTGTGGGCTACAATAACTGCCGCGCGGCCTTCTAACAAAGTATCCAGCTCTGCTTGAATTTCTTTCTCTGTTTGGCTGTCTAATGCGCTGGTGGCTTCGTCCAATAAAATAAGTTTTGCGTCTTTTAGTAAGGCCCGGGCAATAGATAACCGCTGGCGCTGTCCGCCAGATAGTTGAGATCCGAATTCTCCCAGCTTTGTGTGAATCCCATCTGGTAATGTCTCAACAAAGCGCCATATGTTTGCGGCCTTTAGGGCATTTATAATTTCCGCTTCGGTAGCCAAGGGGCGGCCATAACGGACGTTTTCTAAAATACTATCTTCAAAAAGGCTTGGTTCTTGGCTTACTAGTGCTAATTCATTACGCAAATCCTTAATGCTTATGTTATTTCCATCCGCGCCAAAAAGGGTAAATTCTCCGCTATTATGGTCGTATAATTTGCAAATGAGTTTAACAATTGTACTTTTGCCAGAACCACTCGCCCCTACAATCGCAACTTTTTGCCCAGCATGTACAGTTAGATTTAAGTTATTTAATACATTAACATTTTCCGCGTCGCTATATGAAAAATTCAAATTATTAAACTTTACATAGTCACTTGACCCGGTAGGAATTACAGCGCCATCGCCCTGCTTCTCTAATGGCAAATCTAAAACCTCATATATGCGCCCGGCAAGGGCGGCTGCATCTTTAACGCGAAAAATCATACTATCTGCCAAACCAAAAGCCTCGGTTACATACACCGCAAGGGCAATAAATGCCATAACCGCACCAATGGTAATTAATCCGCGAGAAACCAACCATGCACCGACAATAAACAGTACTAAAGTTTGTAAAACGCTTACCACATATTTAATGGTTGTCATACCCATGCCAATGCGGTTAGCTTTTGCGCCGCGCTCATAGGCGGCGTCTACATGGGATGCAAACTGTCTGTTAAGTTCTCCTTCAAGCTGGAATACTTTTACAGAAGAAATGCCTGCAAGTGCACCTGTGGCAATATCTGCAGATCGTCCGGAGTCACCTCTTGCCTGGGCTTGCAGTCGCTGTAATGGCTTGCTTACGACCCCCAGCAGCCATAATGAAATAGGCAGCAAAATAAAGTAGGCAATTGCCAGCCGCCAGCTTAGCAAAACACATACAACAATAGCAAAAATAGCCTGAAAAATTAAGCGAGAGTAATGCCCAAAATTATTAGCAATAATGTCGCATAACCTTTCCGTATCTTCGCAAGCCCTAAGCGCGATGTCTCCAGAGCGTGTGTGGTTTTCCAAGGTTGCTGTTTCTGCTGTGGCAAGGGTGGAAAAAAGGGACATTCTTATGCCCCTAAACATACGCTCTGTAACCTGTCCAATCACCGTGTAATGCAGGGCCGTTCTAAGTCCATCTAGGGCGATAAAACCTAGCATGCCAAGGGCGGAAAGCAGCATAAGGTTTGTTTGACCGCTTACGCCAAAATCTACAGCTTCACCCCAAAGGGTAGCCGCCCGGGTTTTAAATAAACCGGCTAAAAGCGCTAGAAGGGACATTAAAAAAAGACCGGGCCAATAGCGTTTATTGTCTAAAAATAATCGTAAAAACGGACTTTTCATTCTACTTCCCATCCTTTATTTTATAGCCATTTGGCTCGTTTTTCCGGCTACAGATGCCTTCATTTTTGCCTTCGCATCTGACCCTCAAATCAATCTAGTACCCTACACCTTTATCAACCACGCGTTCGAAAGGCTTTCCATTTAAGTAATCCTTCAAATAACGCAAGAACTTACCTATTATTAATTCCGATGTATTGTCTCGTCCGCCATGGCTTGTATGTGGGGTTAGCACAACATTAGGCAGTGTCCAAAGCGGATTACCTTTTGGCAATGGTTCAGGGGTTGTAACATCTAAGCCCGCGCCGCCTAAGTGTCCATTTTGCAAAAGTTCGATAAGTGCATCTTGGTTTATTGCGCTGCCTCTGCCAACGTTAACAATTATTGCACCTTTTTTCATGGCCAAAAGCCGTTCGCGAGACAGTACTCCGGCAGTTTCGCCTGTACCAGGGAGGGCAAGTGCCACAACATCCGCATTTTTTATAGCTTCATCTATTTGTGCTGTGGTAAACAGTTCATCTACATATGGCGGTTTTTCTGCACGTGGGTTGCGCACGACGCCACAAACGGAAGCTCCCATTGCATGGCATATTTGGGCATACCTGCCGCCAATATCGCCCATGCCAATAACGGCAATGCGGCTGTCGTAAATATTTAGTGCGTTGCCTAAAGGCTGCCAAAGCTCCTGTTGCTGGTTTGTTATATATCCCCGGGCATTTCTTAATAGCATGAGGGTTACTGTTAGCATGTATTCCGCAATAGCAATACCAAATGCGCCGGATGAATTTGTCAGTACTAAATTTTCCGGCAACTTTGCTTCCGGGTTAAGATAGCTTTCGACACCGGCAGTTTGAGCGTGAGCCCATTTTAAATTGGTCATCTTATTAACCTGTTCAGGTTTTACAACACTGCCAAACATGATTTCGCATTCTGCAAGCTGCGCATCTGTTGGGTCAGACCCTAAATCTAGTAATTCATAACCTGGTGCAGCGCTTTTTATTCTCTCTAATAATCCCACCGGCATCGGCCAAAAACTTGATATTGCAATTTTTTTATTTCCCATTATAAATCTCCTTTTCCATTGCAATGATAGATTGTTTTTACAAAAAATATGTTGCCAAGTTAGCATCCTTATCAATAAATGGCTCAATCATCGGTAATCGACTTGTTATAAGCGTGGTTACGCCCGGGCCATGGCCAGGAATAATACAATTACCATGCACGACTACACCAATGGTACAGGCCCCTGTTCTGTAAGACCTTCCATAGCGGTTATCCGCATTTTGGATGGCGACAATATCCCCAAAGCGCAGGTCTGCCAGGTCATATTTTTCTATCACCTCGTCACAAAATAAGGTGATATCGTAATCGCCGCGGGCTGTGCCTATCGCACCGAGCCCGGAGCCCATAATATCTGCCGGTACAATTTTTGCCACACCAACTTTTAATTTGCCGTCAGCTTCTGTAATATTCATTTTTTCTAAAAGGGCGGGGCTCACATTACGCAGGGTAATATCCTGGTAGTCGGGCAAATTCATGCCTTGGCCTGTTGCTTTTATTGTAATTTTGTCGTCCGTATCCATTTTTTCAAGTGCTTCATCCGGGAAGTAAACGATTAAATGCTCACATCCGCCATGTTTACCGGTTACAAAACCTTTAGCACCTTTGGCGTCGCCGGTTTTAACAGTTGCTTCATTACCTATACAGGAAAGCATTGCTAATGCCTGATTATGATCGTCGTCCTTGTGGCGCAGGGTTACACCAGGCTCTAAATGGTCTGCTGCCCAGCGCATACAGCAGTCGCCAATTTTTACGTTGTAAGTGATGCCGCCGGTGCCCGTAATCCAAGCGATATCACCATCCACTGTCACGCGCCCGGCACCGCCGCCTTTTGGGTGCCACACCACACCAGAAACAGATATAATCGGTAAATTATCTACATTTGTTTTAACCATGTATAATCCTCCTGTTTTTATGTAAAGGGCGAACACATTAGTCCGCCCTTACATTATTATTTATATTTTGGTAGCCAATCTCCATGCACTTCTATTAATTCATCTACCATTTTGTAAATATCGTCAATAGAAAGTTCCGCCGCTGTGTGCGGGTCAAGCATTGCCGCTTGGTAAATGTGTTCTTTTTTAAGTGTTGTTGCTGCCTCAATAGTCAGCAGGTGCACATTGACTTGGGTCATATTCATTGCTGCAAGTTGTACAGGCAAACGGCCTACATAACAACCGCTTATGCCGTAGTTATCCACCAAACATGGTATTTCCACACACGCGTCTTGGGGCAGGTTCTCAATTAAGCCTCCCTTATTCAGAACACTTGCACCAATTTTTATTGGCACACCTGTTGTCATCGCTTCCATTATATAGGAAGCATATTCGCTAGACCTTTGGTGCGGTTTGCTTTTTGCAGTTTGCGAAAGCTCCGTATACTCTTTTTCCCATGCGGCAATTTGCCCAATACAGCGGCGAGGGTATTCGTCCAGAGGAATATTAAATTCTTCAATAAGCCCCGGATATTTTGATTTAATAAACCATGGGGTGTATTCCGCATTATGTTCGCTAGATTCTGTACAGTAATAACCCATTCTCTTAATATACTCGTAACGAACCATGTCGTAATGCTTTTCAGAAGCATTTTTTGCGGCGGCGCGCTTGCGAATTTCCGGATAAAGGTCGTTGCCTTCTTTATCTGTAATGTCCAAAAGCCATCCCATATGGTTAACCCCTGCAATTAATTCTCGTCTGCCATCAAGCTTGTCTTCCATGCCAAGGTCTTTTAACAGATGGTAGGAACAGCCCTGTACACTATGGCAAAGGCCAATTGTATTAACGCCTGTATACCTTTGCATAAACCCGGCAAGTATCGGCATTGGATTTGTGTAGCTTAAAAACCATGCATCAGGACAAACTTCTTCCATATCACGAGCAAAATCTGCCAATACAGGAATGGTGCGAAGGCTACGCATGATACCGCCAATGCCTAAAGTATCTGCAATGGTTTGCCTTAAGCCGTACTTTTTAGGGATTTCAAAGTCCGTTATGGTGCAAGGATCGTACAGCCCAACCTGTATTGCATTGACTACAAAGTTTGAACCGCGAAGGGCGTCTTTGCGCTTTTCTACACCTAAGAACGTAGATATTTTTGCTTTGCCCCCAAGCCCTTCGTTTATTGCTTTAATAATTGTTGCACTCTCTTGCAAGCGTTTGCCGTCAATGTCATACAGGGCAATTTCGCTATCTGCTAAAGCGGGTGACGCCATACAATCCCCAAGCACGTTGCGCGCAAATACGGTGCTGCCTGCGCCCATAAATGTTATTTTTGCCATGGTTAAGTCATTCCTTCCTTATTGGGTTTGTATAATTATCTGATAATTACGGCAAAAAAGCAAGGAATTAGTTTTATTTATCTTACTTTTGTTGAATGTTTGATTGCTTATTTAATTTTGTCATGTTACCATACGCTAATCATAAGCGCAGAGGAGAATATATAATGAACACACCGCTAGTGAGTATAATCACACCTTTTTACAATCGCGAGCAGTATATTGAAAAATGTATAAATTCCATTGTAGAACAATCCTACCCCCATTGGGAACTTATTTTAATAGATGACAGTTCGGAGGATGGCACCGCCGATATATGTAAAAATTATACGAGTCGAGATCCGCGCATTAAAATGGTTACGAATGATACGAATTCCGGTGTGGCTTATTCCCGAAATAAAGGGATTGCTATGTCCCAGGGCGAATATATCATTTTTGTAGATTCCGATGATTTTATTACAAACTGCTACATTGAATTGCTGTTGCAAATCGCCTTAGCGCAGTCCTGTGAAATGGTGCAATGCAAGATAAAATGGGGCTGTACTTTAGAAACAGCCGATGGCTTTGATAAAGATGCGCACTACTTTATAACAATCAATAATGACCGAGCAGACGCTTCAAGTGCTTTACAGGATGGTAGGGATGCGCGTTTAGGCGGGATGGTATGCGCTAAATTGTACCATAGGCGGTTATTTGAAGGGATACGCTTTCCACTAGGAAAAATCCATGAAGACGAAGCAGTCATGCACCGTTTAGTGTATGAAGCGAATGGAATTGCTTGTATTAGTGCGGAAATATATTATCAGGTAGATTCAAAATCCAGTATCATGAGGGACACTTTTTCAAAAAAGCGTTACGATATCATCGATCAACTGGAAGACCGGTATCAATTTTACCTGGAAAAAGGATTAACGAACTGCGCTTATATGACTGCCCAGCGCATCGGGGTACAGCTCATTGAATTGTATCGCCAAACTAAAGCGCATCTTAACGAAGATAATCAGGAACTTTTGCGCCAGTATGCCGATACTTTGCCAAGATATTTAGATTCTCCTTATATGACAGAAGAAAAAAAGCATCTGCATTTATTGTGGCTGGAACAGCCGGGGGAAGGAGAGTGGTATTTTACCATCCCATATATGCGAGAAACATTTACTAAAGCGCGCGAGTGGAGTTAAATTGTATTTGTCCTCCCAATTTTTTGACAAAAACGCTGTCAATTGATACTATATAAAAAATTAAAAACTTATTGTAGTAAAGGGTGATAAAAATGCGCTGGCTTTTTGGATACATTATAGCAGTCTGCTTACTATTGGTGATTGTTAGCCAAAGCATTATCTTTCCTACATTCTTTATGCCGTTTTTTAGGTGGCAGTACGAGCGCCTTAACGTGGCAGAAACCATACAGGTAGAAAAAGATGAGCTAATGCGCGTAACAACTGACTTGTTAGATTATATGCGCGGCCGCAGAGAAAGCCTGGAAGATGTTTATGGCACCGTTGCAGGTGAAGAACGCAGATTTTTTAGCGATATAGAAATACGGCATATGATAGATGTTTTAGATTTGTACGACATAGCATTTATGATACGTAACATCGCATTTTTTGTAATAATAGGACTTATTTTAGGTATGGTATTGCTAAAATATGACGTGCTGTACGTTTTGTCTCGCTGCACTAGAGAGGTGCTTGCATGTTTTCTAATATTATCAGCCATACTGGTAGGGGTTATTGCTATAAATTTTGAGCGGGCATTTGATATTTTTCATTATATATTTTTTGATAACGATTACTGGATACTTGACCCACGGGTGGATTTATTAATAAATATGGTACCGCTGGATTTCTTTATTCATATTTCTATTTTTATTGCTGGGTTAATGGTTATTTCATCCCTTATGATTATTTTTGCCGCAACGTTATATTTACGGCGGCCTCAGCCTACATTTTATAAGTCATGATTGTATTATGGATAATTTTATGGTTGATATTAGGGATTCTGGCACTGTTTATCTCTGTTTTGCTGCTTATAATAGTGCTTTTAGCTATCCCAGTACGTTATAATGTAAATGTCGAAAATGGAACCAACGCGAATGTTAAAGTCAGCTACTTGTTTAAACTTATTCGCGCCTATTATGATTACAAAGATGGCGATGGGAAGCTAAAAATACGCGTGCTTTGGTTTTCCGTCGGCGAGAAAAAGAAAAAAACCAAAGGGCATGTTGAAAAAGAGACGTCTGTCGAAATCGAATCTGTCGAAAACGAAGCGATTAAAACAGATTCCATCAAAAGCGAATCTGATAAAGCAGCTGAAACATCTAAGCCTAAGCACTTTTTTAAATCCGTTAAGGGTAAATTCGAAAGAATAAAACATAATGCAAATACAGTCTTGACATACCCTAACCGAAAAACTATCATGGACCTGAGTATAAAAGCATTACGCAAAATATTTAAAATATTAAAACCAAAGTATTTTGATATTTCAGGCACAGTAGGTTTTGCAGATCCATCCCGAACAGGACTTTTTATTGGATTTTACGAGGCTATTGCACAAATACTAAACATCAGAAAAAATGTGCGTCTGGCAGGCAATTTTGACACACCGCACACGACAGCAGAGCTCCGGGTTATTGTAAGAGGAAGCATAAATATAGCCAGATTGCTATTGCCAGTAATAGGACTGTTGCTAAAAAAGCCGGTGCGTATATTGATACGAGACTTGTTAAAATAATTAATTAGCGTATATATTAAGAAAGGAAGATTTGCATGAGTAATAATGCGACAGAAAATTTAAAAATGCTATTTTCTAAAATGGATGACTTTGTTTCAACCAAAACAGTAGTCGGTGAGCCTGTAATTATGGGTGATGTAACCTTGGTTCCCCTAGTGGATGTTTCATTTGGTATGGCCACAGGTGTTACCGCTTCAACAGATGAGAAGAAAGGTAAGGATGGCGGCGCAGGCGGAATGGGCGCAAAAATGACACCGGCTGCAGTTGTCGTAATATCCGGTGGCACGGTGCAATTAGTAAATGTTAAAAACCAAGAAAGTGTTAACAAGATGATAGATATGATACCGGGCATCGTATCAAAGCTGGGTTCATTATTTGGAAAAAAAGATAAAGACAAAGATGATACCGCTACGGATATACCTGAAATAACGGTAGTTGAATAATACTACACCGTAATCGCAACCATTTTACCAAGTGGTAATGTAAAGTTAGGCGATGTATGCCCGCAGCTTAAGCCCCATGCTGTGGGCTTTTTCTCTGTTAGAACTATCTCGTTTATTGCAAGTTGCAATGTCTCCAATGTTTCTGGAGAAAAGTCTCCAAATATTATGCCGGTTGCCGCGCTAAGCTTTCCAGCTAGTTTTAATTGCAAGAGTAACCTGTCAACCTGATAGGGTTCTTCATTAACGTCTTCTAGGAATAGGATGCGTCCTCTGGTTTTTATTTCATATGGTGTGCCCAGTGTTGATGCGATGACACTTAAATTCCCGCCGGTTAATATACCGCTTGCTTGCCCGGGATAGAGCGTTTGCAAATTGCTATCAGGCGGTAAAAATTCTAGTATATTAGGGAATGGTGTTTGATTGCGAGTTTGTTTTGTTTGCACAGGAAATTGCACCCGATTGCGGGACGCATAAGCAGATACCACTGCCTGTAATCGGTGAAAAGCCGCGCCCCCTTTTTTTGTGTTTTTAAAAATAGCGCTTGCAAGGGATTCGAGGGTTTGTGGATGTGTGGTTTCACTAAAGCAGGATGCCGGCATTGGCCCATGGAATGTGACAAGCCCACATAGCTGATTGAGTGCGATATGAAGTGCGGTAATATCGCTAAAGCCCACTAGTATCTTGGGGTTTTTGCGAATAAGCGTATAATCTATGTAGGGGAGCAGGCGTGCAGCTCCATAGCCGCCTCGCGCCATAAAAATACCTTTTATATTAACATCTGCAAAAGCCCTGTGTAGGTCTTGTAGACGTTGATGGTCTGTACCTGCCAAGTAATCATGGGAGGCGTAACAGCCGGGCATTACGTTTACTTTAAGCCCCAGGGATTCTATTATCTTTACGCCATTTGCAAGTTTTGTGCTGTCACATACGCCAGAAGCCGCCACGATTGCAACAGTATCCCCTTTGGTAAGTAATTCGGGTGTTTGCATTTTACATACCTCGCTATACTTTTGTTTATATTATGCCCAATGCTGGTACGAATTGACTATTGCGCCATGGTTTGTTAGACTTGCGAAAAAAGGTAAGGGGTGCGCAAATATGATAGTTAAAGAGAAGGCCTTACAGCTAGGTTATAGTGCCTGCGGCATAATTCCGGCTAATATTTTTGAGGAGTTTAACAGCGCCTTAGACGACCGATTAAAATCTTTTCCAAATTCTGAAAAGCTCTATGGATGGATGAATGGTTTTGGCACACCGCCCGAAGGTGCTAAGTCAATTATCGTGTGTATCAGGGGGTTTAGTCAATATAAAATTCCGCCTAGGCTTAAAAAACATTTTGGCAAGTACTATCTTTTTCATAGTGATGTTGCTTATGGCCCGGGTTTTTCCATGAGAGCCGAATTTGAGGCTTACTTGCAAGTGGCAGGAATGGGCATATTAAACGCCCACGAGTTCCCCATTAGATGGGCCGCCGTAAAAGCCGGGCTTGGCAAATTTGGGTATAATAATTTTTTCTACACCCCCCAGCATGGTTCCTATAACCACATAGATGCATGGGTTGTAAATACAGAGCTGGATTATGACGAATACAATGGCGAAACCACACTACCAGAATGTAACAGAAACTGCAAAAGATGCGTAGCTGCTTGTCCATCAAACGCACTTGAAGACGGATTTTCTATGGACTATGGCAAATGTCTCACATACTTAATGTTTGAGCAAGGACTACACACGGACGAAGTAATGGCAAATATGGGCGAGTGGTTATATGGCTGCGATGCCTGTCAAGACATATGTCCAGCAAATAATGGCAAGCTTACCGAGGAAGAAGATTTTCCACTACTGGCACAATATGACGATTATGCCGACCCTAAAAAAATACTAGACATGGACAACACAACATACACAAGCATTATAAACCCACGTTTTAACCGCCCCGGAAAGGATGGGCTGCTAAAATGGAAATGTAACGCACTGCGCGCCTTAATAAATGCTGGCGCAGAAAAAGAGTTGGTACATGCGTGCTGCAAACACTCTGAACCCAGCATAAGAAAAATTGCAGAGTGGGGTATGTCAAAAAATTAAACGAGCAAATCATTACCAAACTTGTCAAAAACACCAACCAGAGTATTTTTCGCACCAAGTACAATAAAGCGTTCAAATATACCCCGGGCTAGCATTTTTGATAAGGCCGGGTTTTCCATGGCGTCTGTAACGGCTGCGCCATGGGCTGTACATAACAGCTGTACCCCTGCATTAAGCACGATGTCTACTGCCCGGGCATCTTCTTCTCCGCCAAGTTCGTCTACGGCAATTACATCTGGGGACATGGCCCGCAATAGCATTATCATTGCAATGGCCTTTGGGCAGCCGTCTAAAACGTCTGTACGTGTACCCACATCGTTTTGCGGAATCCCCTGAAAAGAACCTGCAACTTCGGAGCGCTCATCTGTTAGGCCAACAGTCATACCCCTGTTGGATATCTGTCTAACAATATCTCTAAGTAAGGTGGTTTTACCACAGCCAGGGGGGGATATTATCATTGTGTGTAAAAGGCTGCTACCATCCATTATATATGGTAAAACTTTATCCGCACAGCCAACAACACTATGGGCGATACGTATGTTAATTGCACTAATATATTTCCAGGCCTTTACTGCGCCATTCTCCAAAACCACCTGGCCAGCCACGCCAACTCTGTGCCCGCCAGCCAGCGTGATATAACCCATTGACAATTCTGTTTCGAAGGCGTAAAAAGAATGGCGGCTTATACGCTCCATTGTTTCATAAATATCATCCGGGGTTGGGTGGTATGTGTTTGGCCCCACGGAGGTTAGTTTTGAGTTTATGGCAAAGTCACATCCATCTATTTTTACGATCATGGGTTTGTTCGCCCGCAGGCGAATTTCGGTAATTTTATTAAACTCCGTTAAATTAATTAAATCGACTTGCCGTGCAACTGACCCACCTAAAAAAGCACGTATGTTTTCTTTTAAATTCATGCCAATACCCCAGTTCTATTAGAATGGGGCTCTGCCCCGCCACTCCAGTGGGCAAAGTCCACTTGCGCTTCCTGCGCGTTTGTGCTGTGCACACAAATAGTTTTTGTGTGTAACTTTACACTACGTGTTAGATATGTGTTAATATATGACAAGCTGTTTGAGGGTATTACGATTGCAGAAAAATAAATTCAAGTGGTTACTGAGGGTAACCACTTGAATGCGTCGTTTTTTAATAGGGATGGAAATGCTCATAATGGGCACACATAGGAGGGTTTTATATTTTTCAAAATTTAAAAAAACTTGCCACATACTACACACCATACAAAGGACTGCTTGCTGCCAATTTGGTTAGCACGGTTTTTGTTGCAGTGCTTGCACTTCTTTTACCAATTCTTGTGCGGCATGTTACCGGCACAGTAATAGAATTTAACGGAGATAATGTGATAGGCGAGATTATTCGCATAGGTGCAGTTATGCTATCAATTATTATTGCACAAACAGGATTTGCAATTTTTTATGCTTACAAAGGACACGACATGGGGGCAAAAATTGAGCGGGACATGCGTGGGGAGTTGTTTGGACAGTATCAAAAGCTGTCATTTAGTTTTTACGACAATCAAAAGATAGGTCAGCTTATGACTCGGCTGTCAAACGATCTTAACGGCTTGTCAGAAATGATGCATCATACACCAGAAAACATTGTTATGCATGGTATCCAGTTTGTAGGCGCACTGGTTATACTATTTGCAATAAACTGGCGGCTCGCGCTTATTGTTTGCATTCCACTTGTTTTAATGGTGACATATTCATTCCCTTTTTACCGCAAAATGCAGAAGGTGAAAAAAGAAAACCGTGAAATTCTTGGTAATGTAAGCAGCTTTGTGCAAGAGAACTTATCCGGCATTAAAGTGATAAAAAGTTTTGCCAACGAGTCTGCTGAAATTACTAAGTTTAAAAAAGAAAACGCTAATTTTTATACCAGCCACAAACAAATTTATAAGTACGAAGCCTTAAACTTTGAGCCAATTCAATTCTTCTTTAGGCCACTGATTACAATCGTTATTATAACTGCCGGGGGCATATGGATTACAATGGGCGAGTTAGCACTGGCAGATTTGCTAATATTTGTAATGTACGCCGCATATCTTACAGAACCAATACCCCAGCTTGCGTTTATGGTAGAGCAGGTTCAAGATGGATTGATAGGTTACGGCCGTTTTAGAGAAATTATGGATACGGTTCCCGATATTCAAGATGCAGAAAACGCCATTGTTTTAGACAATACAAAAGGAGACGTGTGCTTTTCTGATGTTGCCTTTAAATATAGCGCAGACGGTGAGGCGGTCTTAAATCACATCAACCTGGATGTAAAGCAGGGAGAAACCATTGCAATAGTAGGCCGTTCAGGTATAGGAAAAACCACACTTTGCTCCCTTATCCCTCGTTTTTATGATACCTCAGTTGGCAGCATATTCATCGATGGTAAAGATATACGCACAGTTACCCAGGAGTCGTTACGTAAGCAAATAGGCGTTGTGCGCCAAGAAACCTTTTTGTTTGCCGGTACTATAATGGAGAACATTCTATACGGAAGTTTGTCTTGTACAGCACAGGATGCAATTGAAGCGGCAAAAAAAGCAAATGCCCACGAGTTTATTATAAAACTGCCGGATGGATACAGTACAGACATTGGCCAGCGTGGTGTAAAACTTTCCGGCGGACAGCAGCAGCGCATAAGTATTGCAAGGGTTTTTCTAAAAAACCCACCAATTCTAATTTTTGATGAAGCCACAAGTTCATTGGACTATGAAAGCGAAAAAGCTGTAATGGAAAGTCTAACTACCTTAGCCAAAGGGCGTACGGCCTTTATAATAGCCCATCGCCTAAGCACAATACAAAATGCCGACAGAATTGTTGTGCTGGAAAAAGACGGTATTGTAGAAGAAGGTACACATAAAGAGTTGTGCGCTGCAAAGGGTGTATATGCCCAGTTGTATAATTCCCAAAATTAAATATAGGCAAGCCACTTGATAATCGACTGAAGCAGCCCTCGGGAACGCAGTTAAAATCTGCCTCGCGTTCGTCTGTTTTTAAGTGAAATTGCTAAATAGCAGGTGAAAATATGAAACTTGACCGCCTAATGGGCATACTTACGGTTCTGCTGCAAAAAAACAGAGTAACAGCCCCATATTTGGCCGAAAAATTTGAAGTAACTCGTCGCACAATAAACAGAGATGTTGACGCCCTTTGCCAAGCAGGAATACCCATTGTAACCCACCAAGGTACAGGCGGCGGCATTTCCATCGCAGAAGGGTTTAAGCTGGATAAGAGCATTTTAACTGCCGGAGAGTTATCAGAAATTATTACCGCCGTAAAAGGAATTGGAAGTGTTTCCCATAAGTCCCGCATAGAGCAAACCTTAGACAAACTAGGCGCGAATTCAGAGGCCGTTGTTTCCTTATCAGCGCCTGTTGTAATAGATCTGGCATCCTATTACAAAGGACATTTAACAGCTAAAATTGAAATACTCAAGCAAGCAATTTTACAAAAACAAATAGTCAAATTTGATTACTATTACGCCAGGGGCGAAGGTAATCGGTGTATAGAGCCTTACTTGGTTATATTTCAGTGGTTTTCCTGGTATGTATTTGGATATTGCCTACAGCGAGAGGATTGGCGGCTGTTTAAATTAAACAGGTTGTGGGATTTATCTGCACAGGACAAGCACTTTACCCCACGAGACATTCCGCCAGAAAAGCGCGATTTTAACAGTCACCTTACAGATGAAACTGAACTCATTGCCCTGTTTGATAAATCTGCCAAATATCAACTGATGGAAACCTATGGACCGGAATGCTTTTCCGAAACGGATGACGGCCTGCTTTTACAAATAGGTTTTACAAATAAAAGCCATATCGTAAGTTGGCTGCTTAGTTTTGGTGCAAAAGTAAAAGTACTAGAACCGTCTTGTATTGCAAGTGATATTAAAACCATTGCAGAAAATATTTTGACCCAATATTGACTAATCCGCTAACAGTGGTATAGAATCAACCAATACAAAAAAACATACAATCAGGAGGCAAACATGAGCACAGGAAAAGTGACAGGCTTAGCACATATCGGGATATTTGTAAAGGATATCGACAAATCGATGGACTTTTACAAGCGTCTTGGCTTTACAGTTGATAAAGAAGAGGCCCCAAGCATTCGTTTAGCATTTATAAGTGCCGGAAACTGCTTAATAGAATTAGTCGAGCAAAAAGACATGCCCGCCCGCCAGGCCGGGATAGTAGACCATGTTGCCATGGTTGTAGACAGCGTAGATGCCGCCATTGCAAACGCAAAAGCAAATGGCATAGAAATTGACGCAAACACAGTGAGTTCTGTAGATATTTTAGGCGGTATCAAAAATGTGTTCTTTGAAGGCCCAGATGGGGAAAGACTTGAGTTTTTTGAGTATTGCGATAAATAATTTAAGTAGATAAAGGGGGATTGAGTTCTGCGTTTTTGTAGGGCTCAGTCCTTTTATAATGGCATTAATATAGCAATTTACCTTGAAAGCAATCGAAAGGGATGCCAAAACTTGAGGTGATTTTCAAGTCAATTGTCTATAAATGCCGGAAGAAATTTTGGAGGACCTTGATAGTGCCAAATTTTTACAATGTAATTGACTTGTTTTGCGGATGCGGTGGTTTTTCCCTCGGGTTTAACCAGGCGGATTTTAATGTTAAGCTGGGAATTGATGTGTGGGAGGACGCCACCGTTACATATAAGCATAATTTCCCCAAAGCAACTGCATTGAATAAGGATATTCGAGAAGTCACAGGCAGTTCTATTTCTAATTTAATAAAATTGCCCATTGGCAATATAGATATTGTTGTTGGCGGGCCTCCATGTCAGGGTTTTTCAGTTTCTGGAAAAAGGATTAAAGAGGACCCTCGCAACGAGTTATATAAATCTTTTGTACGAATTGTAGACAATATTAAGCCAAAGGTTTTTGTAATGGAAAACGTCCCCGGTATAATCAAATTATTTGGTGGAAAAATTCTTGAAGATGTAATAGAGGACTTTTCAGTACTTGGATATACAGTAAAGTGTAGGATACTTTCTGCTGACGAATACGGTGTGCCACAGCAGAGAAAGCGGGTTTTCTTTGTTGGCATAAATAATGACAAAGTAAAAAAAACATCTGAATTTGTATTTCCTCCTGCAACAACGAGAGTTACCCCTCTCTCTTGCGAGGATGCTATTTCAGACTTAGATTTCCTTCCCGGCGACTATGCTTTTGGTGAGGATATAGACTATAAATTACCTGCCGCAACAGATTATCAAAAGAAGATGCGTTGCAACAGCAAAAGACTCCTTAACCATTCCATAACCCAGCATAAGGCAAGAACAAAAGAAATAATTGCAATGGTTCCTGATGGTGGAAATTACAAATCCCTTCCACCGGATTTATGGCATACAAGAAAGGTAAATATCGCATGGACCCGCATGAACAGTAAAAAGCCATGCTTCACAATAGATACAGGGCACAACCATCACTTTCATTACAGGGCCAACAGGGTGCCAACCGTAAGGGAATCTGCGCGCATACAATCTTTCCCGGATACTTTTGAGTTTATAGGAATTAAAACAAGCCAGCTTAAACAGGTTGGAAATGCAGTTCCGCCCTTGGTTGCAGAGGCAATTGCCCTTGAAATCAAAAAACTGCTTGATAAGGAGTTGTAGTGTGAAGAAAACCACTTCCCACTAAATTTGAGGGTCAAATGCGAATGCAAGCATTTCGCGCGTGACCGTTGGGAGATTAAAATGCTTAAAGCCGTTTCTCTTTTTGCAGGGTGTGGCGGTGCAGATTGTGGTATGTTGGGAGACTTTACCTTCAACAAAAAAAAGTACCCCAAACTTCCCTTCGCGCTAGTTTACGCGCTTGATATTGATGGTAAGGCAATAAATACCCACAAGTTAAATTTTAAGTGCGGCAATGTAGTTGTGGGTGATATTCGCCATGTGCATGAAGATTCGATTCCAGGCCATGATGTGCTTATTGGAGGGTTTCCTTGTCAGTCCTTTAGCACGGTAAACCCAACAAAAGATCCCACCGATGACAGGGCACATCTTTATAAAGACATGGTTAGAGTCGTGAAGGCCAAACAGCCTAAAGTTTTTATTGCAGAAAATGTAAAGGGATTTATGATTCTGCAAAAAGGTGCGATTATAAAAAAGGTGACAGAAGAATTTGAAGCGGCAGGGTATAAAGTGTCAACGGCTCTGATAAATGCTGCAGAGTACGGTGTCCCCCAACGAAGAGAACGGGTTTTTATGGTTGGCGTGCGTAAGGACATAAACCGCGAGTTTAAATTTCCCGCGCCCACAACCGCAAATAATCCGATCCCCCTATCTGTAGCCGTTCATAAATTAGCCATCGATGAAACCAAGTATTATTTTTCCGAACGTGCGGTACAGGGCATGAAAAATGCTAAAAGCAATATGAAACGTGGTCTTGCACAAAATCTGAATGAACCCTGCCTAACAGTAACAAGCCATCTTGCCAAAGCAAGTCTAAATTCTCGCGACCCTGTTTTACTGGTGGATGCAGAAAAAGAGATATATCGCCGCTTTACACCAAGAGAGGCAGCTAGAATACAGTCTTTCCCCGATGAATTTGAATTTGCGGGAGGAGATGTGGATGCCTATCGCCAAATTGGAAATGCCATTGCGCCGGTTGTATTTTGGCATTTAGCAAAGAGCGTGGCTGAACTTTTAGAAAACTATATCTAGATTAAAAAAGCCCAACTGGTCCGAAAACCGGACCAGTTGGGCTTTTTTTAATACCAAAAACCAGTTATTAAATGGTAAATATGACAGCATTAGCACACAATCATGCTTTTGTAATATAGCAACAATCACATGTTAAAAAGTGCTTGACAAGGATATTTGGACATGATATACAATTGATAAACTATCTGTGGAATATGTGAATAACTATTGGTGAATATAAGGCAATTGTGGAAATATATTATGCCGATATTCACCGTAGCATAATTAAAGGAGGAAGCAGAATGCAAAAATGTAAGCGCAGCATGAGGCTGTTGGTATTGTTCTTGGCATTTGCACTGGTGTTGGGAATGATGCCACCAATGCCCCTTAATGCAGAACCAGTAGAGGATTACGACGGTGAGTATATCTATCAGACTCCATCGGATGTAGACAATGGCTACGAGTACCCTGCCGATGAAGAGGTTCCGGAAAACGACGATGATTATATCGCCTATCCAATTGAGCCGGAATACATTGACCCCATATCCGAAGCGGACTTTTCGCACCTTGAGTTTGGAGTACGACCTATTGTTACACCGGTAGCCGGTCATTTCCCAACCAGCTTGTACCGATGGTCTATTCGCCCGGGCGGAACCGACCCAGCGGTTGATGCGCATAGCTTTGGTTACTACCTTACATTGGTATGGTACCCAGCGGTAACCCATGCTTTTGAACCAAACACCACCTATAGTGTTGAAATTATCATGGAGCCCGTAACAGCCTTATGGGTGCCGGAATGGCATTCCCTTGGCCCTAATCCAGTAAATATGTGGGCAAGAGTAATTGGTGCCAATGTGCCCCCAAGTTTCTATGAAATTGGCGCAACATATAGCCAAGTAGTTGGGCTGCCAACAGAAGGCGTAGACTCTGTGAGTTCCCGCATTGAAGGGGATAATCTCCATGTTACAGTGGTTTTTGAACCAACAGGCTCTGCTGTAGAAGATGCACAGCTGATTTTCTTTGACGATTTCTCCGGGCCTACCAACCGATTTGGCCTTACAACCGCTTTTGATAGGGCACCAAATAACTTGTTCCGCCAAGATATGTCTATATGGACAAACAATATGTCCTTTATCAGAGATGGCCAAATGGTACTTGCTTATCAATTGGCACCTCGTGCCTTAGTAGAGCAGCATAGGCCTGGATGGCTATGGTTCCCAAATGAAGCTGCTCGTGAACGTGCCACGCAAAATACAATTCAAGCCGGTGCAGTGCGTACATTAACCGCCAATTGGCTTGAAGCAACATTCGAGCACGCTTTTGGTTATTACGAAGCGCGTATCAGGTTCCCAAGCCAATATCAACACAATAAGCCAGGTACTTGGGGTGCCTTCTGGCTAATGAACCGTAACCTAACCTTCGAAAGCGCATTGCCTGGAGCTACCGGCAGAAGTGGTGCAGAAATTGATATCTTCGAATCCATAGACAATCACGTACGCGGCCAATTTAACGCCGCTGCCCATTGGGGCGGATATGTAGAAGGCGGTAGTTCAAGAAGCTTTTCCCAGCGGGTTTGCTCAACAGACCATAATGATGGCGCATGGGTAGATATATACGACGGTAATTATCACACCTTCTCTGTAGAATGGTCGCCTACAAACTACCGGTTTTTTGTTAACGGTGTTGAATTCGGCAGCCTTTGCAGGGCGCGTGAAGGATATGGTTTAAGCCCTTGGTTCTTTGATGCGCAATTTGCAAACGCACAGGCACACCAAGTAAATCAAAACCCCAATTATATTAAACTTTCTGTAGAATCTGCCTTATGGGCACTAAACGCGGTGGGTGGTAATTTTGACTTCCCGGCGGATCTTTATGGAGAAATGATTATCGACTACGTAGCCGTATGGAATGGGCCGCGACCACGTACGAGCATGGTCGAATTAGCCGATTATAGTGGGTTAGACGCTGCACTTGCAGCCGCTAATGCGCTTTTAGAATACGATTACACCACAGACAGTTGGGCAGTTCTTGCGGCGGCGATTGATGCAGCGAATATGCTTCCTCGCAACTGGAGTGTTGCTTTCCAATATCGAATTGACGCTGCGGCAGCAGCCATAACCGATGGGATTAACAACTTAGTGCCAGCAAGTATAGTTACCTTCAACATCTTTAACAATGGCGAAGGCGGCAGCCCAAGTCGTCCAAATGCAAGTCTTGCGGCCGCAGGCGTAATCCGCATGTGGACACAGCTTGATGGTGTTGATACGCCTATTAATTTTGCAGCGGAAAGTACAATAATTGCCCTTGATCAAAATGGCAATTGCGCAATGGAATTTATTGATGTAGGGCAAATGTGGCAAGCGGGTGCAGGATTTATACCATACTTTAATAGAATTGACGTCGACACAAATGGTGCGTGGTGGATTATCAATTTTGCGATAACCGCACATGGGCAAACTGTGGATGTGCTGCTTGTTAACCCAACACCACCGGCACCCCTTCCGGTACCGGGCTTTGACATATTTAACAATGGTGAAGGTGGCAGCCCTAGTAGGCCAAATCAAAGTCTTGCAAACGCAGGCACAGTTCGTATGTGGGCACAGCTTGATGGCGTAAACGCACCCATGTACCTTGGGGCAGCAGATACGATAGTTGCATTAGATCAAGACGGAAATGATGCAACAGATCTCATCACTGTAAGCCGTATGTGGCAGGCTGGCACAGGATTTTTACAATACTTCAACCTAATTGACGTTAACAAAAACGAGCCATGGCGCTATATTAATTTCTCTATAACCGTATATGGTCAACTCGTTGAGTTATTACTTGTTAACAACAATTATACGCCTACGCCTTTGCATATTTACGATGTCCGGCCTGTTTCAAGGCCAGTAGCAGGCCATTTCCCAACCGGATTTTACAGACTGTTCCTGCGCCCTAATGGTAGTGCAGGTTATGTTCTTGAGCATAATTACGGCTATTATCAATCAATCGCGTGGTATCCGGCAGTGTCTCGGGACTTCCAGCCGAACACAGTTTACACCGCAATTGTTACGTTGGAACCGCACCTTACCTCCTTACCGGAGGGTACAAATGGCTGGTGGAGCGTGGTCTTCTGCGACAATCCTTATTGCACAAATCCACACCACCCAGCCGATCGTATCCCACCTCATAACGATCATCCCGATGCCTGGGTTCTAAGGCCAGGTGTATTAGATGCTGAAGGGAACGAGCGTCCGGTATGGCCGCCAAACTTTAGTTCATGTACCACGACCAAACCGGCTACATTTGACGGTGTAACCATAGATGCGCTTAATGGATTGCCAACAGATGGCGTAACGGATATCAATATAGAAAACTGCACAATTAACCCTGCCAATCTTATTATACGCGTTACTTTTGAAGCAACTGGCGAAACTCAACCCGCACAATTAACCCTATTCGACGATTTTTCTGGTGAATACAACCCATATGATAGGCACGGTGGCTTAACAACCCAATTTGCTCGTGCCACAGATAACATGTGGCGCCAAAGTATGTCTTACTGGAGCTTCGAAAATGCCAATATCCAAGAAAGAGACGGCAATAACGTGCTCGTTCTTGCCAACGAGCTGATAAGAGAAACAGTGGACGACTATCAAGCATATATAGACCATCTGCTATTAGATTATTCATGGGTAGTACCAACCCCACGAGAAAGAGAAAACGCCCTAAGATCCGGTGCTGTGCGCACCATATCCCACGATTGGTACGAAATATACTTCGAGCAAAGCTTTGGCTATTGGGAGGCCCGCATTAAACTGCCTCAAGAGCGCGGTATGTGGGGTGCATTCTGGCTAATGAACCGCTACCAAGGCACCAATGTAAACTTCCACCAAGGTGCCGCGGCACGTAACGGCAGAACTGGGGCAGAATTAGATATCGTAGAGGGCATCATCAGCTCTGCCGCAAACTATAACGAGAGCCGCTTTAATTCAGCTGTCCATTGGAATGGCTGGGGCGGTATGGTTGACGGAAGCTGGCAAGGTTCAAGAAGCTTTGGTATTAACGCCAATAGAAACACAGCGCCTTTTGTAAATATTTTCGATGGCAACTGGCACACATTCTCTATGGAATGGACACCAACAAGTTATAGATTTTTTGTAAACGGTATTCAGTTTGGCCCTACGGTGTATGATGGTACCCATGGTCCTGCTGCAAACCGCCACAATATAAGCCACAACCCAACTTATATGAAACTATCTACAGAAGCCGGTGGCGCAACCCCGGGTGCGGCAGCGTGGCCTTTAGGCAACGGTATGCACTTCCGTGACGGATTTTTTGCGGAAATGCTTGTAGACTATGTACGCGTATGGAACGGACCAAGACCTGAAAGAGATGTTCTAGTACCGGCGACCCTTGTTAGTGTAGAAATAACCGGCAACCCAGTGCCAAACGCTCATTTACAAGCATATGCAGTGAGTTATCCATCTGGCCAAACCCTTATTCCAGCGGCCACATACCAATGGCAGCACCTTTGCCACATTACAAATCAATGGGTAAATGTGCCCAACCGCACCCTTGGTACAGGTAACGCTGCGGGTAGTGCTATTGGTGGCCTAGAATATCGTTTAACCAACCACATTCCAAGTGCAGTAACAACCAACAGGCGCTTGCACTTAGTAGAAGGCGACTTGGCAATACTGGGATATTACATTCGCGTAGCAGTAACCCATGACGGCGTTACTGTTTATTCCGATCCTGTTCAATTCCGCGAGCCTGCGCACGAATTTAGCGTAAGAGAAATCCCTAGTCCGGTAGCAGGGCACTTTCCTGCAAGCTTGTATAGATGGGCACTTACACAAGGTAATGCCCGGGCAATTGGCGGCACTCCGCTTCCAGGCCATAACTATGGTTACGACCACACCTTGGTTTGGTATCCACAAATAGAGCGATACTTTCAGCCGGATACGGTATATACCCTAGAGTGGATTTTGGAGCCGAACCCTGAATGGCACGGCGTATATTGGACACCGCTGGAATTAGGCATCCCAATTGACGCAAATGACATGCGGTGGTGGCAAAACATCCCTGCAAGTATGCCTCCAAGTTTTGCGGCAAATAATATCACCCACGAAAATATTGTAGGGCTGCCTACAGAACGCGTAACAAATATCACCAGCGAACACAGAGGCGACAATCTACACATTTTCATCACATTTGAAGCAACAGGCTCGGAAATTCAATCCCCAAGCGTTATTTTCCACGACGACTTTTCTAATCCAATTGATACAGACCCAAGCAGACCCGGCATGATAACCGCCCACCGCGAATACAGCGCAGATAACCCTGCCTCTGGTTTTGCAAGGGCAACGCCTTATCTGTGGCGTCAAGACTTATCATACTGGGATCCGGCAATGGCTTGGATTGACGAAGATAGAGATTTGCTCGTGCTCGGCATTGAGATATCCCCTGACGGCTTTGAAAATCACGCACCAGAATGGCTGGCAAATGCAGGTTGGTGGAATGCTAACCAGCACGCCCGCGCAAGGCGTAACACAATGAGAGCCGGTGGTGTACGTACCATGTCCCAAGACTGGGAAGGCGTATACTGGGAAAACGCCTTTGGTTTCTACGAAGCCCGCATCAGCTTCCCAGACCCGACAGCCGTTCATGGCGCTTGGGGTGCTTTCTGGCTAATGAACAGATACTTTGCTTACACGGGCACTTATTCCGTAAGAGGCCAGGAAATTGACATTGTCGAGTCAATTGATGGCCATATAAACTGCCGCTTTAACTGGGCACTGTGGTGGTCTTCTACTGAGTCTGCAGAAAGGGGGTACAACCATCCGGGCACGTCCAGAAGGTATCATGCCAGCGATATTGCAGATGTTAGTATTTACGACGGCGGATTTCATACCTTTGGGGTAGAGTGGTCGCCTACGGAATATATCTTCTTTGTAAACGGTATTGAAGTGGGCAGGCTGTCCGATTTGCCTCCACAGGTTGGCCTAGGCGTAAACCGGAACCCAAATTATATGAAATTGTCCATGGAATCTGCCCTTTGGGCGCTTCCTGGAGGCGGCGGTGCAAATGCCACAGCAAATTCACCACTTTTCTATAGCGGCGAAACACACCATATGTATGTAGACTATGTAACCGTATGGAATGGACCGCGTCCATTGCCAAGTACGGACAGGACACAATTGTACTTCCTAGCCCAAAATTATGGCGCATTAACAGCCAACGACGTTAGGGATTTTGCCGCATACGCAAGAGCCCTTGAAAACCTGATGGTTATTGTAGATAGCCCACTGGTTGAGCAATGGCTGATAGATAGGATAATTGCAGAATTTTTAGAAACCCTGCCAGCATTTAGCCTAAACGTATTTAACAATGGGGTCATCAACAATCAATCACTAGCTAATGCCGGAGTCATTCGCCTGTGGACACGGCTTGATGGTGTGAATGCCAACGTCCTTATTACCGAGATAACCGCCGTCGACCAAGACAATAACGATGCGATGGCGCATCTGCGCCGGATTGATGCCCTTGGTGTATCGCCGCAAAATGGTTTTGATGTTAACTTTAACGCCCCATGGCAGCGGATTTATATGACAGTAACTGTTTTGGGACAAACCATTGAGTTAACGCTGGTAAACCCGGTGTAATCTAGGGCAGTGTAAACAGATCGACGATAGTAATATATGTAATAAAAGTATGGGGATGTCTCGTTTTTCTTAACGAGACATCCTTATTTGCATTCTTTGTACCGCGCTTGAGCACAAAACAAGAACCCTAACATGATTGGCAGGTTTCATGTTAAGGTTCTTATCTCTGAAGAAAATACTTATTTATTGCATAATGCTAGTTAATGTCCAGTAACCTGTCGATGAGGCAATAGAACGCCATCCATCCTGTGTTGCTAAAGCAAGACGCAGAGATCCCGGTTTCAGGATAATACGCTGTACAAAAGCCTACACCAGCGTCGCCGCCAACCGCAAAATAAGCAGTCTTGCCTTTTTTGGTGTAGATTTTTATCCCAAGCCCACAGCTTTCAACGCTTCCATCCTCATCATCTTCCATCGCTGTTGTGTGTGCCTTCAGAAAGGTAGTGGTCATATCTTCCGATAATATTTTATTGGAAAAAATTCCGTGCCATAGTTTTTTTACGTCACTAGCGCATGTAAATAATCCACCGTCAGAGCCACCTAAAATAGGCAAGTTAAAAATATTTGTACGCCAAGTTTGCGTATTTTCATCATGCAAATAACCCAACGCCGTATTTGGTGGCAAAGTATCCATACGATAGAATCCTGTGTGGGTGAGGTTGCATGCTGTAATAATGTTATCTTGTACAAATTGCTGATATGGCAGACCACTGATAGCTTCCACCACTAAACCAAGCAAAATAAATCCGGCATTAGAGTAGCCGTACCGCTCTCCCGGCTCAAATTTGGGTGGTAATGGTGTAATCATTTGTAGGTAGTATTCTAGCCGTGTCCACAGTTGTACAGGGTATTTGTCACATAAGTTTTGTGACTGATCTGCGTCATCATCAGCTTCTTCATCAATGTAATCACCAACACCGGATGTATGGGTAAGCAGATGAAGTACAGTCACTCTCTTATCTATCTGTCCTAAGTCAGTAGAAAGTAAATCCCACAGTTTATCTTCAAGGGATAACTTGCCTTCGTCTATCAGCTTACAAACTGCAAGACCTGTAAATAGTTTGGTGCCAGAAGCAATGCCAAAGGCTGTGTCTGTAGTGTTTGGTAATTTTTCAGCTTTATTCCTGTAGTCGCTGGCTTTTTGAAATATAACGCCATTCGCGTCGGACGCAGAAAATACGCCTGAAAAATGCTCATCATTATCTTTAAGCCAATTTGTAAATGTATCTTGTAAAACTTTTTTCATAATTATTTCATATCCCTTCATATGTGTATCAGATGTATCTCTGTACAATAATAACAAATATAGCACGGCATACATTTAATTATCATGAGATTTCTTAGATATATCCAAACTTTATCATAACTTTAGCATGGCAGTCGAGTAAGATCGAATGCATGTTATTGAAGGCGATGTGCTTTTATGCTAAGCTGATTTTACTCCAAGGGTAAGGTTGTATGCGCTCCCGGCCTTTAGCATGGAGAATAAAAATATAGGATGCAAGCTGTGGCGGGTGGAAATAATGCTGGTCAGATAACTTCAACACAATGCACCAAAATAGTGATAAAATAATTTTACCAGCTGAGCCACCAAAACAGAGGGCGCACTTATGTGCCACAGCGAATGTGGCACGTGCGAAAATTTATATTAGCGGAGGCAACTGATGATAGAAGAATTTTGGCAAGAATTTTTAATTGCAACAGGCGAGGACCGCACAACTAGGTATGCTGATTGCTTTCACTTTGACTCATCAGAAAAAGCAGCTAATGGATGTCTTGCACTGGTTCTGGCAGGTCAGAAAAAAGCAACAGCAAGCAGTATATTTGCATTTGAATGTAATGGCGAGCCGGTTCCTAAGGTAGGTGATTACAGTATTGTTACTGACTTCAGTGGTGCCCCCCATTGTGTAATTAAAACAACATCTGTGATAATGATACCTTACGGAGAAATGACATATGATATTGCGAAGCGTGAAGGCGAAGATGATACATTGGAAGCGTGGCAAATTACACACGAACGTTTTTTTCGAGAACAGGGTCAAATTCTAGGTTATGAATTTTCCGAAAGTATGCCTGTGGTATTTGAGGATTTTGAAGTTGCCTATAAAAAATAAGCATTAGTCGTGTTATTTGCGTCCTTCACAACGATAACTAATAACACCGTCACAGGCTGGATCTGTGACGGTGTTTTAATTTGCAGGTCTATTCAAAGAAAAACAATTCTTCAAATTTTTTGTCGAGAGCGATACATAGGATAAGAGCCAACTTTGCCGTTGGGCAAAACTGCCCCGTTTCTATGGAGCTAATGGTATTGCGAGACACGCCAATCATTTCTGCTAATGTCGCTTGGGAAAGATCTTTTTCGGCCCTTGCTACTTTTAGCTTGTTTTTTAATACAATCTCACCTTTCATGCCATCCACCATCCTTGAAGAGCGCCTAAATCTCTTAGGAATAAAAAGGCAAAGAACCCTCCAAAAAGGACCCCGAAAATAATTGCGCCCATCATATACCGCTTTTGTTTGAAATGGCGATACTTGGCGAGAAAATCTCCGAAGGTATGAGCCTCATAAAGTGTAAGCAGTGCGTATATAGTAAGCGCTTGCCCGGCAATTACACACAGTAAAATGAGTGGAAGGCCTATTGCTTCGGTATAGTAGCTGCCTAACCTTGCTCCTTTATTTACTGCATAATCTATGCCTTCGTCCTGTTGTGATTGTCTGATTTTCTTCAGAATCTCTTCTTTGCGGTTATCGTTATTATTTCCCGTCGAATTGCTCATAGAACTGCCTCCAAGTATTGTAGTATTTTTGACAAGTATTCTTGTCATTTGAAGTATAACATATGCCAAGTTTGCTTGTCAAGTGGTTTTTTTGATTAAAACTAAGGGAACTGCGCAAGTCTTAGAATTACACAAAGAAGAAGGTAGCTGTAATCATTAGTGGTAATGGAAGCACTATAAGCGAGGTGAAAAATAATTATCAGTCCCTTTGGGCTGTTGTCAAGAGGAACTTTTTTTGACAGGGAAAATAATTCGTGACTTTGCCGTATGACCTGTGATACAATTTAAAAAACGTTGAGGGGTGTTCCAGTGATTCGTTAATCCATATTATTGACATTAAATATCAGTAAGCCCTAGAAATACAGGGCTTTGTTTGTGTCGGATTTGGATTGATGAGCATTTTCACTATAAAAGGGCTACTTATACCCTTTGTTGTGTGTTGTCCTGCTTTGATTCCTTTTCCGCACATGAAAATGGATTATAGGAGGACTTTTGTTATGAGTATAAAGTATCGTTTGCTGGCTTCACATGAGTGTGA
>Ga0123355_10000930_pt1 | contig 40484 bp, 37 predicted proteins | sample TergutEmb28metaG_3_FD_89872 | JGI IMG/M metagenome (GOLD analysis project Ga0123355, IMG submission 89872) | Embiratermes neotenicus P1 segment gut microbial communities from Petit-Saut dam, French Guiana - Emb289 P1 | ecosystem: Host-associated > Arthropoda: Insects > Digestive system > Gut ...
AATCGTATTAACTATAACGCACGCATATATATTTGCACATACGATGGATGTGTAGATGAGGATTGCAGCGACCCTTCACATTTGGCATATAGGGAATTTTCTCATTTTGATTTTTATCGTTATGACCTTATATGAAGATGAAAGGAGAATTTAATTATGACTAATGAAACTAAAACGCTGGAAAGCAGAGCTGAAGAAATGAAAGCAACCTTCTTAACAAAATTTGCGGCAGACATAAAGGCACTTAAAGAAGAATTTGCGAATAGCAGTGATGAGAATAATGAAAACACAAAAGAAAAAGAAAATCCTGCTTAAATAAAAAAATGCCCTCTGCATCCGGGGCAGAGGGCGAGTCCTCATCAAAGTGAGGGAATTGTACCTCACGATTTCTCATGAGCGATGTACGCAATGTACATTATTAGTATATGCCATTAGTTATCTCAAGTCAACAAATTTAACGGGATATTTTGAAGAAAATCTAGGAAATTTTATGAAAGAGTTTTATATTTACACACTAAAGCAATCCTACATAGACAAATACGGCAAGATTGAGCCGGAGCTTTTTAATTCCAAAGGTACTGTAAGACCATTCATTTGCGTTAAGGATACAGGCGGTCATAACTGGTTGATACCTGTTACGAGCTTAGACCCTAACAAGCCTAATTATGAACACAAGTCAAAGATTATTGCGATACAGTCAAAGAGTGAGGCTAATCTTGATGTAAAAGTTCTTGCTAGGTTGCCTGATATTTTAGGCAAGAGCAAAAGTGGTTTTGAGAGTGTTTTAACTTACTACAAAACTATACCTGTTAAACACAAAAATATACAGCCATACTTTAATACTAAAGGTCAACACGCTAAAGCACAACTTGATGCTAAAACTCTAAAAGTCATAAAAACCAACTTCAATAAATACATGGCTAATTATTTCAAAGGCAAGCCATCCGGATTTTTGATAGGATATTGTGCTGGCAAAAATCCGGAGCAGGTAAAAAAGATTTTAAGCAACTACTATTATAAATCCAAAGAGATACGGCGGGAGCTTTACAATATACACCTTGCCCGAATTAAAAAGAAGAAAGAAAAAGACATACGCAAGCAATTAAGCGCCGCCGATACGGAGCGGCGGCGGAAATTAAAAACAGATTACAAGCAAAATGATAATGCCCCAAATGGCACAGCGGCGGCAATCCATGACGGCATCAGAGGCAGTCCCTTCGTTGTGGTAACTGACAATGCCGGGCATTCAATACGAGTGAGCAAAAAGAATTATGACCTAGTTAAAGAGCGGGAGCAAGTAAAAATCTTGACCAAAGAAAAGGAAAATTTGCCCTCTAAAGTTGCTAAAAACGAACCTTCACCGACCAAAAAAACACCCAAGAAAAAGAACGATAATTTGAAGTAACGACCCAATCTAAAAACATGGCATTCATTTTAAGCCCCGTAAAATCTTAGCCAGACCCAAATTTCCTTGCCAAACTATTTTCGTGGCTTTAAGGGCTAATTAAAGGCTTATAATGCGATGTACGGACATTGCTTGTCCTTAAAAAATCTCATTTTAGCAAAAAAGCAAAAAAATGACTTGTTTCCATCTTTACAATCTTTACAATCTTTATCGTCTTTACAATCTTTACAAAAAAAACACATAAAAATGAAAACACAAAAGGAGACAAAAATATATGAGTAAAGTTATAGCCCTAGTCAACCAAAAAGGCGGAGTAGGCAAGACCACCACAACAGCCCATCTTGCATGGGGATTAGCAAAGAAGGGGAAGAAGGTATTAGCAATAGACCTTGACCCTCAAGGCAATCTATCATTGAGCATGGGTGCGATGTTAGGTAATGAAATTCCTAGCGTTGTTGATTGGTTAGAGATAGGCGGAAGAAGTAAGCCCTTTGATGATATTGCTCAAAGCAGTTTCGGGGTAGACCTTATACTTGCCGACATTCTTTTGGATAATGCGGAAACCTCTAGCGAAACATCCGTCGGTGAGATAATGCCTTGTTATTATAAAACACTTGATTTTATTTTTAAGCGTAATTATTTGAGTAAAAAAGAACTTAGAAAAATAAACGCCATAGGCGAAGCAAGCAATAGCACAGAAGAACTACCTGCTTAAATACAAAATGCCTCTGCTAACTGACACAAAGGGCGTGCCCATTAGCAAAGGTTTTGTATTTAACTGACAGACAACTATTAGGAGTTGAGGAATATTGACTTTTAGCAAAATTATAAATGAATTGCGTAAGCAAAACGACTACACACAAGCATTTATAGCAGAAAAATTAGGGATATGGCAGTTCTCATATAAGTGTTGATTTTTTGCTTAATAATGAAGAAATATAAAAGATAAGTTTACCTCTAAACATTCTCAAACACCCTAAAAGCAACGACGCTCATATCGTCCCGTTGTTTTTTTTGTTTTGCCTTAGCCGTTTCTAAAATTGTTTTGCACAAACTTTCAGGCGACACATCACTAGCCATACTAATCTCTGCCATCAAACCGTCTCCGTCAAAACAATCGCTCACCCCGTCGCTTACCAGCACTACCATATCACCGCAATTCAACACAGCACTGGACACACTTGGCTTTATCTCGTCCAGCATCCCTAAAGGCAAACTGTTTCCGGCAATCTCTTTTACACTCGCCGCCCCTTTGACATAACAAGCAGGGCTTGATATTTTAAAAACATCCATTATGCCGCTCTCTAAATCAAGCACGCAAATATCACTTGCCGCAAAATTTTCTTCACCCGTAAGTGACAAAAACCGATTAACGCTTCTTATCACCATTCCGTGGTCAAAACCGGCTTTATAAAAACACTCTATCAGACTCACAGTACTTGCCGCAAACCGCTCGGCATTGCGTCCGCTTCCCATGCCGTCACACAGTGCCATCAAAAACTTGGATGCACCTATTTTCAAAAATGTATGCGTATCTCCGCTTACTTCGCCTTTTGCGCTGAAACTCGCCGCAAAAACTACATCAAAAAGCGGTCTAGCCTCTAAAAACACTACCATTCCCTGACTATTGCGCTCCTCACGCCGCACCACAAACGACTGTTTTAGCACCTTCTTGACCAATCCCTCACAAACATCCCTATCATAATGCTCAATCGCTATCACCAAAGTAATAGAATTCACTCCGGTTGCAATCCCTTCATTTTCATCGTTTGAATTAGGTCTGATTACGCCGCTAATCACACAATCAAAACAAAATATGCCCCTGTATGTAAATTCCTCTTTAATCCTGTCTTCCAATCCAAAATCAAAACTGACAGGCATCTTAATTTTGCCGGCCATCATTTTTAATACTTCACCCATTCCGTTTAACTGCTCTGCCACAATGCCTTTTGCCAAGTTTTCATGCCCTTTTCTTAGTGATAATTGCTTATGCTCATGTGCTATGTTTCCGCATGAGGCCAATAGAGAAGCCGCATGAGGACAGCTCTCAAAAATTTGAGCAGGCAAATCCACCACAGTGGCGCTTCCCTTTTTTGCACAGACAGCTAATAAACTCTCTAAATCTTCATCAATTACTGCGCATTTTCTGCTGCATTCTTGACAGACTTCCCGCTTTACTCTGTTTACAAATTGCACTGCCTCAAAATTTGCCTCTTGACCCGTAGACATATAATAACTCATTTCATTAAACACCTCACCCGTCCTAAATATTGAACGAGCGGCGTCCTCACGCAAGAGGTTTATGTTATAGCGCGCGCCTGAAGAAGCAGGATCGGGACATAGTATGTTTTTTAGAGCGGCAAGATGTTTTTTAGGGATAAAAACATAAATTAAGCCGCCCGCTAAAAGCGCAATTATGTACAGATGTACATGAAGGGCAGGAATACTAAAAAAATAGATTATGAGGACATAACCGATAATGTTTGAGAGTGCAGATATAATGCGCGGGGCCGGGCGGAAGATGGCAGCCAACAAACCCATTATCGGATAAATTGAGAGCCAAATTATATTAAAATCATATGCAGCGTGACCGATGCCAAAGCAAAGAGCGGCAGCGATTGCACCTACGGGACCATAAATTTTGCCTGCCATAAGTATAAAAAATGCGGCGATTATGGGCAGAATCGGAAAATAGAGGATGGAAACACGGGCAATGGATAGGCTTAGGATTGCCAAGATTATTCCGCCGCAGATTAACTCGGTGTCTAATAGTTTAAAACGAACACCTCTTTTTATCAGAGGTGAAAAAAAGACTTTGCCGACATAGGTTATGATGGGGATTAAAAGAAAAAATAATAACAAAGGCACCGGAGCGGCAGTAGAAAGAGCTAAAAAAGCAAGAGCGGATATAGGAGCGATTAAAAGAAAAAAGTTGTCTGAAAATGGTTGTTTTTTTTGAACAGCCTTTGCAATTATAATTATGATACTGGCAACTGACGAGCCTATGAGCGATGAAAAAGAAAAGAACGGAGCAGTGGCGGAAATTATGTACACAGGTGCAAGAATCAAAGGGTTTAGCCCTGCAATGACTATCGCGATAAAAATCCCTAAACTAAAGGGATTTTGCCCTAGCACCAGCGCACCGCTTGAAGCTAAAATGACTGCAGATGCCAATGAATATTTTATTATATCGCTTTTAGTAATTTGCTTTTTTTGTTTGATAGCTTGCCTTTTTTCTAAGCCCTTGACCTTTAGCTTTGCCTTGTTTTGTTCACTCATACTCACCATCGTACCAAAAAAAAATCCCCGCTTTTTGACATAAAACAGGGAATTTTGTAATAATTGAGAATAATCATTTTTTTTCAAGCGCTGTTGTTGTAATTTTCAATACTTAATAAGGGGTATTCTACCCTAAACCTTGCATCGCCTTTGGGGACGCGATCCGCAGCAGTGTTGCAGAATATTATACCTTTGCCGCGGGCGCATTTTTTTGATAAAAACTAAAAACACGGACACCATATCTACTTTCTCTTTGTTTCCATTAATATCATCCCGTGCCTCGTATGTTTAAAATATTCCAGCCTGTCATTATACTCACAAATAAAAATCGTAGGGTCATTTTTGACGGCAAAAATTCTGGGCGGAGCTTCAAAATTACCCATAACCTCTTCTCCGCTTGGGTTGTACACCTTATACGACGGGTGCTTTAATTCATGCTCAATTATAGGTGGTTGCGGCGGCTGCATCTGATGCTGTGCTTGATGTTGTTGAGCTTGATGTTGAACATGATACGGACACGACGGCGGAAAATTCCTATTATCCGCCTCCCCTCTCTCAACCACCCTCTCTCCTCCGTCAACATTACCTCTTCTTGTTGCACGCCTCTGCCTCTTTTGCCCCTTCCTCTTTTCATAGCGATAAAACGACACTGCCACTGATATTACAAACGACACAATCAACCCAGCCCAAAAAATATTAGAATGCTCAGAAATTGATGCTCCTGTTATGCCGGCAATAATAACAAAAAACAGCGTATAAACCAGCGGCACCCACAAAGAGAATGCTACTAAAAGCCTTGCAATAATCCTGATTGCAAAACTAAATATTGTTTTTATAACTCCGAAAATCAATACTAACACCATGACTTGACGGTATAATAGCATTTATGACACTATCCAGTCAAGTAATTTATAAAGGTGTAGTGAATAATAGCGGATAATTGCATGAATATGACAACATCTTCAACTGCCGGTCTCAAATTTACTCTTTTCCGCTCCGATATTGTTGACGGAGTTATTTTTAAGAAGACCGCAAGTTCATTTTGTGAAACCCTTCTTTAATAATTCAAGTGTTTTAATTATCATACTATCCTTTTTAATGACGGCTTCTCATATGAGATTGATTATTTATTAAATCTAGGATATTTGCTCTTGATAATTTCTAAAATTTCTTTTTATTAAAAATATCATCACCGAGAAACCAACCCTTATCTAAAAATCTTGCCAGCCTTTTATTATCTCCCAAATATTGCATAATATCTTGTATAAAAGGAACTAAAATTTTTATGCCGTCTAATGCTGAAGAGTAGTGATTACTAAGCATTTTAACCCCCTAAATTCACAAGTTTTAAAGATCGATATAATTTCAAAATGTTAAAGTTATTTCAAAGTGTTCAAAGTGTCAAGGGGCGCCCTAACGGGCGCCCTTTTCACCCCGCTTTTACACCCTCTCAGGGCTTGTTTATTGCGAGTCTTTACTCGATTTTCGGATACTTTTTAAGCGCTATCGGCGTGCGTCCGGCGAGCCGTTCCGCACTGCCGACAGCGCAGCTCTAAGGATGTTCACAACACCACTAAACCGTTACTGTTGTTGTGAACTTTCTGCCTTAGAAAGAAGGCTGGCGGCGAACTATAAAGAGTTTATCTAACTCCCCTTTTGCTGTATTCACGGATATTACTGTTTAATTATATCACAAAATCAAACAAAAACCTACAAACAAGAAGGCAAAATCAGAAAATATTTGCTAAATTTTTCTGTTGCCGAGGGAAAGATTAACTGCCCAATATTTCCTTAATCCTGACTGATTTAGTTAATAACAAAAACCCGGCATAAAAAATCGCCCCGATTGCCAGCGCACCGACAAATGCAAATAAATCGCCTACTACCCTGCTTAGCAAAAATAGAGCAAGTTTGGCGCTCCCGACAAGCAGCACACAAGCTATCAAAGGCAATATTAACTGTTTAAACAGCTTCATTTTGGGTTTGACGGCTTTTCTCATGTAAAACAGGTTTATCAGCGCCACCACTCCATAGCACACTACAGTGGCGATTGCCGCACCCATTATGCCGATAAAGGGAAGTAAAATCAGCGTAAGCAAGACTTTGGCAATTGCGCCGTACAAAAGATTTATGGCCGGGCGGTGCGGTTTGTCCGCCCCTTGCAAAACGGCGGTAGCTACTTGAATTATGCCTAGATAAATTATTGAGAGGCTTTCAATGCGAAGCAGCCGTGCGGCTAAAGAAAGCTGTTCATCGGTTAGACCTCTTGAATAAAGCATGGATACGATATTGGGAGCAAAAAACATAAAAATAGCGGCGGCAGGAAGAGAGAGGATAAGGGTCAAGAAAATACTTTTGCCCACAAGATTTGAAGCGGAGTCAAAAATCTTGCCGTTGTCATTGTTCCGTCCTTCACTGCAGTCTATCTTTTTTCTGCTGTCATCTTGAACGACCTCATTGGCAAAACAGGAAATTTCCCGCTCTTGCGTATTTAGTCTATCATCACAAATTTTATGCTTAGACCCAGATGATGGTACTGACAAATCCTCCTGTTTCAGTTCTAAAACAATCTCCTTAACCTCACCTTTCTCGTCATGCTTCATTACATCCTCACCCGCTTCACTCAAAACTCTAAAATCCTGACTGTACACTACCGCATTTGCCGTCTCTTTGTTCTTAGAAAAGTGTGCCGCTATCTTTGGCAGCAGCGCCACCGATATAGCAAGCGTAATAGCCATGGGCATATTTACCAGTGACGCTATGGGACCGCTTAACAATCCAAACAATGCCGTCGCCTCACTTCTTGCCACTCCGGCGGTCACTAAAACATTGATTATCATTACGCTGTCTATGACCTGTGTTAATGGCATTATCAAAGATCCTAAAGTCACAGGAATAGCAATTGCATAAATCATTTTCAGCACTTTTGATGTGGACTTTGGAGCATAGTCCAGGTTGGGAATTTTTAAGGATTTTAAACACTCGTCTGAGCCTGATTCTAAACAAGACAAATCCTTTATATAAATCATATTGCGTTTTTTGCGTTTTTTATTATGCAACAAAAAACTAAACAACAAAAACAGCATAGCCGCTAATTCAGAGATCGTTACACCTAAAACCGCCCCGAAAACCGCCCACTCCAGTCCTCGCCGCATAAATATCGCCGCCATGGACAATCCTGCCGCAAGTTTAATTGCCTGCTCTATTATTTGTGAAACCCCGCTGGGTAGCATATTCCCGTTGCCCTGAAAATATCCTCTAAGCGATGCTACAACCGCCACAAAAATAATTGACGGAGCAATTCCCATATAAGCTAGTGACGCCAATGAATTTCCCTGAACAGAAGCAATCCGGCGGTTGAAAAATATCAACGGCAAAGTACAAGCAGCGGCAAAAAGTAAAATTGATAATGATGTAATTTTGAGTATACGAAGCGTATTAGTCGTCTCTCCTCTTGCCCTTGCGCTTGCTACTGCCTTTGACACGGCAGTGGATATGCCGCCGCTTGAGATTGTTAAAAGTACGGTATAAAGCGGAAAAACCATTTGATACAGTCCTATCCCCTCTGCCCCGATAATATTTGTCAGCGGTATCCTGAAAAACGCACCCAACAACTTTGCCAGCGCCGTGCATAGTCCCAAAATCCCAGCCCCCGTAAAAAATTTTTTCCACCGCGATTTCATTCTTGGTAGTATGTGTAGTTTAAATGGATATAAAAACACTCTGCAAAAAAAGTTGATTTAAAAGCGCTTAATTAAACAATATAGTCGATTTTGAAAAAATACAATTAAAATCAACGATGGACAAATTTTAGTAATCGGCGTTGCAGAGAATCCAAACGATGTATTAAATTTCGGTTCAAGCACCATATCTATGAAATATTGTCACCATGATTATAAACACGACACACGATATACCATACTCCAATAAGCCAAAGGATAGCTGTGAGTATAGGAGTAGTAGAAAGAAAAAAAGGGGCTTCGCCCCGACCCCGTCTTGCATTGACGGGGTTTTTTTGAGTTAGTTTATTCTCAATCTCAGACGGTTTTTCCTATACTATAAAAAAAGGGGCTTCGCCCCGACCCGCCCTTGCTGTGGGCGGGTTTTTTTGAGTTAGTTTTTTCTCAAACACAAACCATTTCTCCTATACTATAAAAAAAGGGGCTTCGCCCCGACCCGCCCTTGCTGTGGGCGGGTTTTTTTGAGTTAGTTTATTCTCAATCGCAGATGTTTTTTCCTATACTACAAGAAAGTCGGGGACATTGTTAAATATACCTCCATCGCCTGTGCCAACCAAAATAAGCAAAATGAATAACCAAATGAATGAACAAATAGCCGCCCATGCGTAAGACAGACCTATAATTATAAGAATTTTCTTAAAAAACATAAGCTGTTATAGACTTGCTTTTCGTACAGTAATCACAAGCACTATAACTACCGACAAAAAATCAATCACCTTTAGCATTATCCAGCATAATATAGTTATGACTAATTATATTATAAAGAGGTACATAATATGGAACAAGGTTATTTAATTGTGCAGGTCATTAGCGGTGAAGGGGCTCTTCCTGTCGAAAACGCAAAGGTAAGAGTTTTTTCTTTGGCAAACATTCTCCTTTATGAAATGATGACGGACATAAACGGTAATACTGAAAAAATTGCCTTAGACGCCCCAGACAAAGATTTGCAACTCTCCATAGAAACCGCTCCCCGTGCCTATACCCAATACAATGTGCTTGTAGGCGCACAAGGTTTTACTCCCATTTTGATTGAGGGCGTAACCATCACGGGCGACTCTGAATCCATCCTCCCCGTCAATTTGCACCCGCTTTGCGACGGACGCACAGAAAACTGCGGCTATGAATACATAACCATTCCGCCTCCTTTATGCGCCGAGTCTACTCCTCCGCAATTGCAGCACATAGAGCCTCCGTCTGCCCCGGATGTCCCGTATAATTCTCCTGAAGACAGCCCCATATACTATTCTCCGCAAAAATGGATTGATGACGGCGTTGAAGCAAGAAGTAAGGATCATTATTTGCCTCCAATAAACCCTGTAGGAAGCGTGGCACGATATGATGATGAATATTTTCCGTTAGAAAATTATGGTTTTGTAGGAGTAGAGCGGGAAGTTGACGATGAAGCTGTGCCTGTCAGCCTAGATCCCATAGGAGGAAATCCGGCAGCCGTCCCTACAGCCTTTAATGAACCCAGACCGCAGCCGATTTCTGCACTGGCAAGACAAGGCGCCGCCCCCGGCGTAGACCCCAGGCGGGCATTAGGTCCTGTATTCTTGCCCGAATTCGTCCGTGTGAAACTAGGCTTGCCAACATCAAACGCCCCTGTTGTGCGCGTACCTTTTATAGACTATATAAAAAATGTAACAAGCTCTGAGATATTTGACAGCTGGCCAAGAAACTCAATGCTTGCAAATATTCACATAATAGTTACTTTCTTACTCAACCGTATATATGCCGAGTGGTATCCGTCGCGCGGTCACAATTTTGACATCACCTCCACCACTCAGCACGACCAACGCTTTATATACGGACGAAACATTTTTGCCAATATTGACCGCACAGTTGACGAAGTGTACAGCACCTTTGCCCGCCGTATAGGATTTGCAAATCCGTACTTCACAGAATACTGCAACGGAACAACCGCAACCTGCAGAGGTTTATCTCAATGGGGAACAGTTACGCTTGCAAACAGAGGATATACCCCGATACGCATACTGCAGTTCTATTACCATAACGATATGCGGCTAGAAACCACCAATCTTTTTCAAGCGGTAGTAGCGTCCTATCCTGGCACACCTATGCGTATAGGCTCGGCAGGACCTGATGTGCTTCGCATTCAAAATTTTCTAAACCGTATCCGCACAAATTTCCCCGCTATCCCTGCAATTACTGCTCCAAACGGCAGCTATCAAGCGTCAACTGCCGCCGCTGTCCGAGCCTTTCAGCAATCACAGAACTTGACAGCAGACGGAGTTGTCGGACAAAATACATGGAACAGGATTACAAGAATTTATGTGGCTGTAATACGATTATCAGAGTTAGGCGGCGAAGCAGAAAGAATCGGCTTATCGCCAAATCCCCCTACATACATAGTCAGACAAGGCGACAGGGGCGCAAGAGTTGCCCATCTTCAATACATATTGGATGTCTTTTCACGCTATTTTGCAAACCTGCCCACCATTATTAGAGACTCAAATTTTGGTCCAAATACAAGAAACGCAGTCCTTGCTTATCAACGAATGGTAGGTATAAACGCAGACGGCGTAGTAGGACCTGTTACTTGGTCAAGAATGTACCAAACCTACAGAGGTTTATCGCATATCCCCGGCTTGCCGCCGATTCCTCCGCCGGGAACTACTCCGCCTGCGCCGGGACCTCAACGCCCTTATCCCGGAGTAGTGCAAAGAGTAGGGTCAAGGGGTGAAGATGTAAGGTGGATTCAAGAAAGCATCAATATAATAAGACGGGTGTATCCGACTATTCCGCCATTGACAGAGGACGGAGTTTTTGGTCCGATTACGCAAGGCGCCGTACAAAGATTTCAGCAAACCTTTGCGCTTGTGCCTGACGGATTGGTAGGACCTATGACTTGGGGCAAACTGGTGGACATGAGAAATCAGGTCACAGGCGGGACGACTATGCCTCAACCGCCTGCAAACGGCGGAGGCGGCGGCGCCGGTATACCCGCATACCCGGGAACTCCTGTGAGAGAAGGGTCAAGGGGCGAGGATGTGAGACGCATTCAAGAAGCGCTTAATACAGTGAGGCGGCGTTTCCCTCAAATCAGAGCGCTTAATGCAGACGGAATCTTTGGACCGTTGACTCGGGCAAGCGTTATTGCGTTTCAACAGGCAGCGGGATTAGTTCCGGACGGAGTGGTAGGACCGATTACTTGGCGGGCGCTCATGGAGATGGCGGCAGAATTTAATGCGCCTATGAATTTTAACGGCACGCTGTTGACTGTGGGGTCAAGGGGTGAAGATGTGCGGCTTATGCAGCAGCTTTTGACAGACTTATCAAGAAGGCATACAGCGATACCTGCCTTAAATGCTGACGGCATTTTCGGACCTATAACACAAGGAGCTGTGAGAGATTTCCAAAGACTGTTTGGTCTAAATACAGACGGAATTATCGGACCCAACACATGGGGAAGGATTGTGAGTGAGTGGCGCAGCTTATAGTTTTAAAAAAACAAAGGCAAGGTTTAAAATGACCTTGCCTTTTTCTATTCAACCTGATACACTACCCCTTTAAGCAACTTCCTCAATCGCCAAAGAGTGGATTATATTATCTTATAGGCATTAAAGATTAGAAAATGCTTGACAGAATTTATTTTTTGTGTTATCATTTACAAAATTTGGTAATACTAGAATTTGGAGGCAAAGCATGAAAAAATTTATTGCTATTATCTTGGGGGTGGTTATGGTGACAACTATGTCTGCGTGTATGTTTTTTGGAGCTGGCGGAAGCGGGTCAAATTCGGATAGCTTTGCCGCAATATTTGACAGAAACGGCTTTGCCGTTGTTAATGAACAAGAGACATCTTCTCCTCCTGTAATTTTTGAAGACAGGGGTCAGTTGGACAGTTATATCCTTAAATATATTGACAGTATGGATTGGCTGCATGGTTTTCCTAAGCAAAAAAGTGAATTTATCAGCAGTGTAAATCTTTTTTATGCCAAATACGATAATGCGTTTTTTGAGTCGCACCGCCTGATAATTGCTCACATTGATTCAGGGAGCGGTTCACTTAGTTTTAGCATAAACGGTTTAAGAGTTGACAAAGGTGTACTTGTGGTTAATATCAACCGCTTTTCACCCGCTATTCAAACAATGGATTATAACAGGCACATAATGTTTTTGTCAGTAGCACGGGATTATACGGATTTTAATGAAGTCAGAATAAAAATTTAACAAGCAATCTAAATTAAATAATGCCTTACTGCCTAAAAATTTCGCTTAAAGGTTATGAAGATAATAAAAACTCCCGCTATTGAAATCAGCGGGAGTTTATTCATAGTGCGGTTTTGGATTGTCGGTTAAACCGAATAAATAATCAGTTGATACTCCTAAAATTTTAGAAAATTTTGGGAGCAGTGAATAATATGTTTTAGAGTAACCTCTTTTCCACGCACTTATAGTTTTATTCCCAACATTTAAGCCCAATAGTTTTGCTAATTCAACATCTGAAATGCCTTTAGTATCAGCAAGTTCTAAAATTCTCTTTAATGTCGGCTCTAAGTTATGATCAATTACTTTTTTCAATAAAAGTGTCCTCAAAAAAAACTTTAAAATATTCGCAAATATTGCGTAAAACGCTTGACATTCGCAATATTTACTAATACAATACTATTATGCATAATATACATAATTACTAGCCAAAGGCGAGTAGTATTTTTTAGCATAGCACAAAACTTGACAAAAAGCAACAAACAATGGGCAGATTATGAAAAAATTTGCTAAAGTTTTTTGTTGTTTTAAAGAAAAAACTAAAAGGAGGTACAAAAGAAATGGATGAAATTAAGATGCTTGTGACAAAAATAGGCGAATTAGTGTCAATAGATATCGATGAAATTGACAGAATAGTGTATGATAAAGACAACCTTTCAATATTTATTATAAAATTGCAAAACAAAAAGCAATACAAATTGACAATTAAAAAAATCGGATAAATGAATCGGATTAGTTTTTATTTTCCAAAAATTACTATGCTGCATTGGCGTTATAATTATATTTACTACATAAACTAAAGCCATGAGAGCATTAAATCAAAGAGTAGTTATCGTTGGCGCCTCATCGGGCATTGGCTTAGCTACTGCAAAATTATTTGTAGAAAACAATTATGATGTGGTAAACATCGCAAGAACCGAAGCGCCCGACGGAATCGTAGACCTGGATATTTTGGCGGACGCGTCAATAGAAGGAAGTTTGACTGCAGCTATTGACCATGCCGCAAGTGAGGGTAAAATTGATGTCCTTGTCTATTGTGCCGGATATTCTTTGGCATCTCCTATAGAGCATTGTGAAAACCACGACTATCGTTATTTATTTGAAGTCAATTTTTTTGGTGCGGTAGAAGCGATGAAGGCTGTTATACCTTATATGAAAGAGGTCGGAGGAAGAATTGTACTGGTGTCGTCACTTGCGGGGACTATTCCTTTGATGTTTGACAGCATTTACTCGGCAAGCAAAGCGGCAGTTGATAAACTTGCAGAAAGTACGGACTTAGAATTAAAGCCTTATGGAATCAGAGTGTGCAGTGTGCGTCCGGGCGGAGTGGCTACTAATTTTACATTTAAAAGAAATGTATACAGCGATGAACAGATTGGCGAATATGCGGACAGACAGCATAAGGCGGTGGCTAATTTGGCTCATATTGAGCAGGATGGGATGGAACCTGAAAAGGTAGCAAAGGCAATCTGGAGTGTAGTGGATGCAAAAAATCCCCCTGTTAAAAAAGTGGTCGGAGCAAAAAATATTGCTGCAGATGCAGCGGCAAAAGTGTTGCCCAGCGGCATAGTAAGTTTTATTAACAGCACAAGACAAGAATAAATAATGAATAGCCAAAAAATAAGGCGGCGCATATGATTGCGCCGCCTTATTCTTATTCTTCTATTTTATTGTCTCATAGCATACTCAACAATTCCTATACGCACTTTAGCATCTGCTCAACCGCCGCGCTCCACTTGACCACACTCTTTGTATTTGACGGCACAAATGAATAATATATTTCATCATGGTACAAATAAAACCGCTGGTTTGGAGTAATTGCTAAATTTGGCAGCATCATAATCGGTATATCCAAATTCACATCCTTGCCCTCTGTACTCTCATATCTAAAACCTTCCTTATCCAATCTAATCCTTCCTTTGCCCACCACCAGTTCTTTATAACCGCTTTTATTAAACATTTTTAACTCAGCCGTATCCTCAAGCACCAACTCCCCCTTCTCAGCAGCGCCTCTTAATTCTGCCCTCTGCAACTCATACCATTCCCCTAAATCCTTAGGCACTTCGCACCCTTCGTCAAGCGGCACATTTTGATAATATTTGTCAATACTCGCCCCGTTGCCGCAATCTAAACATTTCACTATATTATCCTTAGCCTCAATCCTAAACTCTGATTTGCATCTAGGACATAAATATATCCCATAATCCACATTAAGCGCTTTATCTTTGCCTGCGCCAAATTCCATCTTGTTTTCTAACACCCAGGCAAAATCATTATACGCTAACTCCTCATCCAAAATCTTAAATAATTCATCCTCGCTCTTATCTTTTATGTCATTTTCATTAAATAATAATTTCACGCTGACATCCACTCTGCCCTTATACGGTTTTTTATCAAACCTCCACCTTGCCCTTGTCAAAAACGCCCCGTTTATCTTGACGGTAACAACAGGCACTTTTAATAATTTCATCAATTTTGTAATGCTTGGAATAATGCCCGTAGACTGCCCGTTCATGCTTTGCACACCCTCAGGCGCAACATACATACTTCTGCCTTCTCTGATTACCTTCATCATTTTTTTCATAGCATTGATGTCGGATTGATGTATTTTTTTTGGGATAGAGCCAATGCGTTTTAATAAAAAGGCTAATCCCCTTTTGTGAAAGAAATAACGGTTGACTATGTAGGTGAGGTTGTGAGCGGGATATAGTGAGATGGCGGCAAAAAAATGGTCAACAAATGAGGGATGATTGCTCATAACTAAAAATGGCGGTTTTAAGTCCTTTGGGTCAATGTGATGCGTAACATGAGTATTTGACCTTTTCCAAATTTTCCGCTTAAAATACGGGTTGTATACAGCCGCAAGCAATCTCATAGGCTTTCTTGGCTTATATCCCGTGATTTTTTCTTCAAGCGTCAGTTTTTTCTTTTTGTCCATAGACTATCACCTCAAAAAATAGTTTGATATACAAACTATTTTACAACATCAATATATGACTGTCAACTGTTTTTAAGCACATATTTTTTATTTAATTGTACAAAATTTTCCTGCTTAAATTCCTTGATAATCGCTAAAAGACCACTCTTAAATCTCCCGCCCCACAAACTGGTCAAGAGTGAGCTTAAAATAATCTGCAATATCAATAACAGTTTCTAAGTACGGCTCTGTCCCGTTTTTCCAAACAGAGAGATTGCAATCAGATACAATACCGTCTTTAACTATGCGATACCAAGTGATATTATGCTCTGCCATAACTTGTCTTAACCGTTCATAAAAGGGTTTATGCGGGTGCAATGCAAAATCAAGTTCATCCTTTGACCTTCCTACTAAAAATTCAAGCGAACACTTAAAATAATCAGCAATTTTCAAAGCGTTGTGCAGCGTTATGTTGTGCTTATTTTTTCTCCAACAACCAATAGTTCCGTCATCTACACTAAGTTTAACTGCCAATTTTTCATTAGTTAAACCATGCTCTATCATAAGCTCTGAAAGCCTCTCCGCAAATTTAGTCATATACCGCATAAAACAACCTCCAATATTGAAAATATCTCAAATGCACCCGAAAAACACTTGCTATTCGGGTGCATTAAAGATATAATGGAGTGTAACCACATTATTAAAAATTATTCCATATCAATAAATTCAAAGGAGAAAACAAAAATGAAAAATCTAAATAAAAAAATAGGCTTAATAGTCAAAAATAATGTTGAAAGCCTTAAACAAACGCTTGGACTAAAAAACATTAAACTCAAGAGTGAACACATATATGCAGGTCAAATGAACAAGCATCTTGCTTTAATTATCACAACCGAACCTGTTGATAAAGAGGGCAAAGAAATTCGTATCAGCAATATAAAAATAGACATCTCCACTTTTAAAATGGAAATTGTCTATGAAGCAGTGAAGGGTGATGAGGTAATTGAGGTTTTTATTGAAATGCGATATCTAGAGACAAATATGAAAAAATAGAAAAGGCATTTGATACAAAAAATGAGATACACGATGAGTTTAGGGCTATTTTAGAAAAATTAGCGGTATTTCAAGGTTTTGACAAACTGGGTCAATGGAATGTTTATTTTTAAATTATGCCCCTGTTTTCATTAGACTTGAATTAAATTATATAGTAAAATTGTATTATTATGTTCAAAAAGTTTGTGGCGTATTATCGTCCGCACCGAAGATTGTTTATTTTTAATTTGACTTGTGCTTTTTTTATTGCAATACTCAATTTGGTTTTTCCGTATATAGCGGGACAAACCTTTAATTACCAAAACACAAATGTTCCTTTCATATTGATAGCATCAGGAATATTGTTGATTGTTTTTATCACAAGGATGATTTTAGCTTACATAGTCAACTATTGGGGGCATACTTTGGGCGTGCGTATCCAAGCTGATATGAGAAGCGACCTGTTTGCCCACTTAGAAAAACTGCCTTTCAAATACTATGACGACAATCGCACAGGCTCTATTATGACCCGTATGACAAATGACCTTTGGGAAATCGCAGAATTATCTCACCATCTTCCCGAGGATATTTTTTTGTCAACTGTAACTATAACCGGCGCAATAATTATGATCTCTCTCATCGCTCATTGGATTCTTGCTCTTATAATTTTATCGCTTATTCCGTTCATGATTTTATTCGCCGTGCTAAGACGAAAAAAGATGGAGGATGCTTTTACTAAAACAAGAGAAAAGGTTTCTGAGATTAATGCAAATATTGAGTCAAGCATAAGCGGAATAAGGGTGTCAAAAGCATATACCGCAATGAATAAAGAGATAGAAAAGTTTGAAAAAGCTAATACCGAGTTTAAAAGAGCAAGACGGCACGCATACAAAAACATGGCAATATTCTTCTCAGGCACACATTTTTTCAACAATCTTTTATATCTGGCGGCGGCTTTGAGCGGAGCATTATTTTATATCAATGGCTGGGTTACGCGTGACGGATTTGTCACTTTGTTGATAACAATTCCGTTTATGATTAGCCCGATTGCTCTGTTTGTGGGGATATTTGAGCAGATTCAAGACGGGATTACAGGATTTAAGAGGTTTAGGGAAATTATGGATGTAGAACCTGAAAGAGACGGAAATGATATTGTTGAATTGGAAAATCTAAGAGGGAACATTGAGTTTAAGGATGTAAGTTTTTCTTATAAGTCTAGGGAGAATGAGGGGATGACAAAAGTGATTGGGGGCTTAAATTTGGTGGTTGAGGAAGGCAAAACTGTTGCGTTTGTGGGACCGAGCGGCGGCGGAAAGACTACGCTGTGTCATTTGATTCCCAGATTTTATGAGATTGATGAAGGAGAGATTGCGATTGGCGGAACGGATATAAGGAGACTAAGGAGGGAGTTTTTAAGAAGAAATGTAGGGATAGTAGCGCAGGATGTGTTTTTATTTAGTGGCACGATTAAAGATAATATCGGGTATGGAGATTTGAATGCAACTGACGATGAGATTGTAGAGGCGGCAAAAAAAGCTAATATTCACGATTTTATAGAGAGTTTGCCCAAAAAATATGATTCGGAAGTCGGCGAGAGAGGAGTGAAATTGTCGGGTGGTCAAAAGCAAAGAATTTCAATTGCAAGGGCGTTTTTGAAAAACCCGCCTATTTTGATTTTAGACGAGGCAACAAGCGCTTTAGATAATGTATCAGAAATGCAAATTCAAGCAAGTTTGGACGAATTATCAAAAGGGCGGACAACCATTGTAGTCGCCCACCGCCTGTCTACCATAAAAAACAGCGATTGCATTTTTGTATTGTCTCAAGACGGAATACTAGAAAAAGGGACACATGAAGAGTTGTTGGCCGGCGGCGGTTTCTATGCCCATTTATATTCATATTATAGTGATGTATAGTTGGTAGTGATACTCTCCTACTCACCGCCATACTTCCATAATTCTTATCTCGTGTTTTTCAAAATGCGTCTCTCTCATAATCGTATAAACAATATGACCCGTCAAATCTTCACAAAGATCATGCTCTACTAAGACAAGAACAGTTATTATATGGCTTATAGTCACCAAGCTATCCAAAAACCCTATTGACATTATCATGCCCTCTAACATACTTTCAATTATCATAGAGCTTATAAGAAAAAGCTTTTCGTTTTCTGCTTGTTCTCTAATATGCGTACAGTTATAAGGATTATTAATTATTGAACTCAAAAAATATAGCTGCTCTTGCCGCAAAGCATAATTATCCTGCCGCACCATTTCAAAATAATTTCGCCAAGGGTGATAAACCTCAGCGCCTCTCCTATCACACCCATCAAAAGTGATTGTAATAAAGGACAACATAATTGGCAATAACAATAACGATAAACTTCTTAATAAATTTCTCATACCTTATATATATATTCCCAAATTTAAATCAAATATTACTATTAAAATCATTTGACAAGCCGCTTTTATTGTAGTATTATAGAAAAAATCTGAGCAGACCATTAGGGGTCGGGTTGCATTTTAGCGACAGTGGGTGAAGTTTAATGCCTGCGGGACAGTATCGTTCCGCAGGCATTTTTTATATATTAATGATATGGAACGAAAAGGAGAAAGGAAATGAAAAAAGATTTACTTATTACTCACACAGAAACCAGAAAAATTATCCTGCGTGTCATGATAGTCGGGATAATCGCCAACATTGTGTTGGTAGGATTTAAGCTGGGATTAGGCATAATTTTTGACAATCTTGCAGTCATGAGCGATGCAGTGCATTCGGCAACCGATTTGATTACTTCACTGGCTATTGTGATAGTCGTGCTTTTTTCAAGCCCTAAGCGCGACAAAAAACATAACTATGGGCATGAAAAAATTGAGCCGCTGGCACTATTATTTTTTGCGCTGCTTATAGCGGGAATCGGCGTATTATTGGTATGGCAAGGGATTGAAGGCATAATCTCCCCTACACCGACTGAATTAAATTGGTATTTGATAAGCGTCACCATAGCGTCAATTATTATAAAGGAAGGCTTGTTTTGGTACGGAATATTTTATGCCAAAAAGCTGAAATCTGAGATTTTGAGAGCGGACGCATGGCACTCCAGGTCAGACGGACTGGCATCGGTTGCCGTGCTAATCGGTCTGATTTTTAGTATATTTTTAGCCACCGACATCGCCGAAAGCATTTCAGTTTTATTGGTGTCTATTCTTATTTTTAAGGTAGCATTTGGTATTTTCAAACCGGCCATAAAACAACTAACCGACACCGCCGCCAGTGATAAGGATTATCAAAGGATAACAGAGCTTACACAAAAAATAGAGGGCGTCCAATCAATTGACACCCTGCACACAAGAATTTTTGGCAATAAGATTTATGTAGATATTGTCATAGAGGTTGACGGGGACATAACAGCGCTAGAAGCGCATGAGATAATGAAGGCGGTGCATGACACTTTAGAGGATGATGAGGATTTACAAATAAAACATTGCAGTGTGGGGATGGTAGTAAAGGTTGAAGAAACTATATAAACCGCCCAAACACCTCTCTCATACATTCATACGAATACGGAGCAACAAACATAGTATACTGATGCCCTGATGCATTAAATTCAAACACACCCATCCATTCAGTCTTAAATAATGAAATGTTTTTTCTGTCTTCGCTTTCTAAATCACTTCTCATTCTTACTTTTTTTATACGATATTTTTTGTTTTGTGTTTTTACACTTCGTGCAAACTGGTCAACAAAACGAAAATCTCCGTTTAACAAATAACATTCTGTTAAATCGTTTATATATAACTTATGAATATCGTCAATATACGCAACAAAAACAAATTGTTGATGAGGATAAAGCCTTAATGTCATTTTATTAAGCCCTTCACCATCATCATAAAAGCAATCAACAGTTTTTGCGTGCGTTATGTCTATATCAAAATCCTCTTTCATAACCTTGTCTTGCCACTTGTGAAAGCTTTTATCTTGTTCATTTAGAATATGATCGCTTATCTTGTCGCTTGCTATCCACACAACAAGAAAAAGAATAGCTATTGATAAAAATATAACGGCAGAAATAATCGTATTAAAGCTATCCATAATTAAACCAATAAACAAAACAATAACACCTGTTATACCGGCAAGTATAAAAATTAAAATTCCGCTAATCATGAGTGCTTTATAAAATCCGACACCACCGGGATCTTTCTTAAAAGAATTAAATTCTTCTTGCCTTTTTTCACTAAGACTACCTACTTGCTCCATCCAGCGTTTATCCGGAGAAAGTTTTTTATGTATGTCAAACGACAATTTCTCCTCACCATAAAATTCATCCTCTTCACCATAATACTTTGTTGTATTTTCTGTTTGATCTTCTTTAGGCTTAATTTCATTATCAATAGATTGTACGGCAAATTTTATGCTTTTATTATTGGGATTATAAAAAATAAATGCCGAACCAAGTCCGCCCCAATTTAGTCCGGTAATTTTTTCTTGCTCATCTGAACCAATCTGCAAAAGTAAATCTAAACCGTTTGCTATCTCGTTATCATAAGAGGCAACCCATAGCGGATGCCCTCCAAGCCTAGAAACAAATTGATTGCTATCGTCATCGATTTTATTTGTCAGCTTTTTGCATACTGCAGCATAGGGTTCCCAAGGACAATCCTCGTCTATTCTTGATGACATTTCAATAATTTCATTATTTAGACTATGTGGTGTATTAGGCAGAGTATTAATTTTTTCAAAGCTAATAGCGGCAAATTTTACATTAGTATGATGTGTCATAGGAGAAATTTTTATAGCTTTTTCAAAATTCAGCTTTTCGTACATTTTCACTTTCCAGCCGTCATCCAAGGACTTGGTGGGCCAATTTTCAAAATCATAAAATAGCTGTATTAATTTTATATGATCCGGAATATTTATTTGTCCGTCATTAAAAATTTGCACTACAAACTCTAATCTGGTGCCATTTTTATTTACAGGCCATACTTGCCCCTCTTCAATATAAGGATTGCCGCCAAAGCATGATGATAAATGCGAATTTTCAGGCTGTTCATTTGTTTTTTGAGGAATAATTTTTGTTGCCTCTTTTATAAGCGGCAAAACTAAACTTGTTAAATCTAAAAGCTCTTCATCCATATATATCCGTGGCTCAAAGGATAATTGTCCAAAAATACTTTCTTGTTCATGGACTTGCTTTCTTAAACGAGTCAATTTTAATCCAAGACCGGCAGTAACAAATATCCCTGCAATAGAAAAAATAAGGGCTATCATTATAATGGGACCGCTAGTTGAAGCGGGCAAGGATGAACCTGCCAGCATAAAGCTTGAAAGCATCATAACACCGCTAGCGATAGGCAAAATAATGACTGTAAGCTTGATTCTTAATGCTTTTCTTTTGTTTTTTAGTATTTCGTCCCGTAGCTGTCCTCTTTTGGAGGCAGGCGCACTGTGTTTAATTTTGTTGTTCATGTTGACTATCTCCTTGGTGGGATTAATGATATTCTTTAGGGTATAATTTACCCAAGGCATTGAGGCAGGTAGAATGCCGGTGCCATGGAGGATGGCGAGGCTAAAGAACGCTTTAAGGGGGGTTGAGTATAAGCCGCCGCCTCTTAAAGCGTTTCATAATTTTGTGAAAATTTTTAAGGGGCGCTGGGTTTAAACCAATCACTCCTCTAAAAAAATTTTACAAAATGCCGCCCTTTGGGCGGCGCCTCGACATCCCCATTGCAAGCGCCGGCTTTTTTGTTATGCATTACAATGCTCTGCTATTTTATAATAATCTGAAAATTGACATAATGTACCGTGATTCAGGATTCATGCGACCGGGCATCCTTCTACTCCAATACATCCCACAAATTATTCCGTTCAGGGTGAATAAGCGCCGTTAAGATGCTTGTTTTGGCGGTTTTGACATGGTTCTCGCATAAATCCTTAATGATGTTTTTCATATGCTCGCGCTCGGTGCCGCCGTTGGCTAGGCAGGGGTTTTTGATTAAGGGCAGGTCCTTAGAAAAGTTTATCAAATCTTTTTCATGTATCTGAATTAAAGGGCGAATCAAAGTAATATTTGCCCTGTCCATAAGTGATACGGGCTGAAAGGTTGATAAGCGACCTTCATAAAGCATGGACAGAAAAAAGGTTTCAACCAAATCGTCGGCATGATGCCCTAGCGCAAGTTTATTATAGCCTTGCTCTTTAATTTTTGAATTTAATAAACCCCGCCGCATATTGCTGCACAAGCTGCACGGGTTTTTTTCTTTTCTTATATCAAAAACTACTTTTGCAATATCGCTCGGGATAATCTCTAAATCTACCCCAATTTCCTCACAATACCTGACCATCGGTGAAAAATCGCCGCCCTCAAAACCTAGGTCAACTGAAAATGCCTTTAGTTCAAACTTTTTAGGGCTGAATCTTTGAAAATCACGCATAAGCGTCATAAGCGTCATGCTGTCCTTGCCGCCCGACAGCCCGATGGCAATCTTATCTCCGCTGTCTATCATCTTGCGGTTATCGCAAGTAGACCTTAATGTTCCTAATAATTTTTGTCTTAATGTACTCATTAATATTCCTCCGAGCCGACTAATTGACCGACAGTTACATCCAAAACCTTTGCTATTTTGCATAACATTTCAAAACTCGTCTCACTTTTTTCATTTTCCCAATCACTTATATTTTGTTTAGTAACACCCAAAAGTTTAGCAAGTTCACTTTGTGAATAGTTATTTACAGTTCGCATTTCTTTTAATCTTTTTGAAAACATATCTATACTATACGATAAATAGTAAGAAAATACTTGACAGTAGCAAATTTTCTTACTATACTATTTGCATGAAAAACGAAATACAATCACAAAAATGTAAACGATGTGCGTATTATATAACACATTACAAAAAGTATAGCTCTGGCTTTGAAAGGTCAAATGCCGGCTTTTGTTCAAAGCACAAAAAAATACAAACTCAACTTAAAGTTTGCGATAATTTTAAGAGCGATGAGAAAAAAGAGCACCGGAGAGAAGCAAGCTGTTTATTGGTTTAGAGCAGTCATTATGGTCAATCAATGAAATTAGTCAGATACTAAAAGAAAAATGTCAGGATGAACTTTATATGTGAAACTTTATTGGATTATCCCACCATCAAACACCAACGCAAACCGTATTTGTCTATAAGGTCACAACTGTGACTTGTCCATGGCGCAGGTTGCAACGGATGCAAAAGTTTTAATGCGCCGGCTTTTAGCATTTCATATGCTTTTTCAAGTTTTGGCACATCCGTCTTATCATACCTTATGCACATTTGCATTATGTTGCCCGTATTCACTTCACCCTCAATAGCTGACACGCCCTTGCGCTCTGCCGCCCAAAATGATACGCCTCTGCTAAGTTTGAGTTCACACAACTCATATGAGCCGTCTTTGTTTTTCCAGTTTTCACCGATTGCCGCATCAAAAACTTCTTTATAAAAAGCAACTGCTTCATCTATTCCGTCTACATAAGTAAACATTTGTAATTTCATTTTGTGTTTCTCCTGTGAGTCAAATATATTTCATTAAAAATCTACTGTCTGGCACAACATTTTTTTATATTCTTTCAAATTGACTCTTATACAACTCGCTATAATGTCCGCCCAAACTCATTAGCTCATTATGACTGCCCTGCTCTACTATGTCACCATTATTCATTACTAAAATAATGTCGGCATTTTTTATTGTGGATAAGCGGTGAGCAATGATAAACGATGTTTTATTATGAGATATTTTATCCATAGCTTCTTGAATTAAAACCTCCGTCCTTGTGTCCACCGCACTGGTAGCCTCATCCAGTATTAACATCGGCGCATTTTCAATAATAACCCTCGCAATCGTAACCAACTGCTTTTGCCCTGCAGAAATACTTGTATTTTCATCTAAGAGCATCTCATACCCTAACGGCTGCGACTTGATAAAATGGTCAATGCCTGCACTTTGTGCCGCTGCCTTCACTTCATTTTCACTCACCCCGTCCTTTGCATACACAATGTTCTCTTTAAAGGTACCGTCAAAAATCCAAGTATCTTGCAAAACCATTCCAAACAAACTTGCCACCTGCGCCCTTGTTAAGTCCTTGATTGATACTCCGTCAATCAATATATCCCCGTCATCAATCTCATAAAAGCGCATGAGTAGATTAACTATGGTAGTCTTTCCCGCGCCTGTAGGACCAACGATTGCTATCTTTTGCCCCGGCTTTGCAAGCATAGAAAAGTTGTTGATAACATTGGCGCCTTCCTCGTATGCAAAGCTGACATTTTTGAATTCTACCTCTCCTCTAAAGTTTTTCAATATGAGGTCGGTATACGAAATAGCTAACCCCTTTCCTTCTTCGCCCGCCAATTCCTTTTCACCTAAAAACTCAAACACCCTTTCACTTGCCGCCGCCGCTGTTTGCACACTTGTTGCCACTTGCGCCAGCTCCGGCAAGGTATTAGTAAACAGTCTTACATACAACATAAACGCCACAATCACCGCAAACATATATGAATCGCCGCTATTAATAAATAAAATCGCACCAAACAAACTCACTACTACAAGCGCTAAATTGGCTACAAAATTCATCACGGGAAACATTAAACCGCTGAAAAAATTACCCCTAAAAGCTGCCTTAAACAGCTCTGTATTAAGCTCTTCAAACTTTTCACTTGCTCCTTTTTGCGCCCCGTACGCCATCACTACCTCATGCCCTGAATAAATTTCCTCTATATGACCGTTCATTTGCCCCAGCGACTTAAACATTTTCTTGAAATATTTTTGTGAGAATTTGACCAGTATTATGATGATTAAAAACGACACGGGTACAACGCCGATGGACACTAAAGCCATTTGCCAGTGCGATATAAACATAATTATTATTAGTCCAATCATAAGCGCAACGGACTGTACAACAGTGGTTACCGCTTGATTAAAACTTTGCCCGATGGTGTCTACATCGTTGGTTATGCGGGATAAAACATCACCGTATGACTGCTTGTCAAAATAGCGCAGGGGCAAGCGGTTGATTTTTTTGTTTATATCGCCCCTTAGCCTTTGAAGCGTTTTATGCGTGATTGTAGCCATTAGGAATGACCTTAGATAACGAAAGACAACAACCAAAAGAATTACACCCGCTGCGATTGCGGCTGTTGTGATGATTTCATTCATTGGGATAGCACTGCCGTTGTTTACTGCAGTTTCAATTATTTCACCCAATATCATAACAAAGTACGGGGCAGCAACAGTGCCTGCCGCACTGATGATTGACAGAAAAATAACAGCAATAAGACCAAGGATATCGGGTCTAAGATAGCGCAAAAGAGTGCCTAAAGCTTTTTTGAAATTTTTAGGTTTTTCTCCTGCCGTGCCTCGCCCAAAGGTCATGCGGCGGCCGGCAGCACCTTGATGGTGAGAATTTTCATTTTTTGAGTTGTCGTTGTTGTTATATGACATAGTAATGGATTGTAAAGTATACGGTAATGATATGAAGAGACAGCAAGTTTAATATATAGGTTTAAAGTAAGCTAATGGTCTCTTGCTATCTTAATGCATATTTCAACTTTACATTTAAAAATTCCCTCCCTCCCTATCTAATTGTGATGCCGCAATCTGCCCGTATACTTCACATTCTTTCAATAATTCGTCATGCGTACCTTCTCCTACAATCTTTCCTTTATCTAACACTATAATTTTGTCGGCGTTTATAATCGTACCTATTCTTGACGCCACTATTAAACTGGTAGCATCCTTTGTATACTCTTTTAATTTTTTCCTAAGTTCTTTATCGGTTTTATTATCAAGAGCAGAAAATGAGTCATCAAAAATATAGATTGCCGGATTTTTAGCAATAGCTCTCGCTATAGACAGGCGCTGCTTTTGCCCGCCTGACACATTTTTTCCGCCTTGTGAAATGCCGCTATCGTATTTATTTTCTCGCTTTTCTATAAATTCACTTGCACACGCAACTTCTGCAGCTTTTTCAATTTCTTCATCGCTTAATTCTTTGTCAAACTCTCCAAAAGCAATATTACTTTTAATTGTACCCGAAAAAAGCACACCTCTTTGCGGAACATACCCAAGCTTTTGATATAACTCTCTTTTTTTATAATGCCTGACATCCGTACCGTCAATCAGCACTTCACCCTCGCTTACATCAAAAAACCTTGGCACTAATTTAATCAGCGTACTCTTTCCGCTGCCTGTACTCCCGATAAAACCCACAGTCTGCCCTTTATTTATCTTAAAACTAATATCATGTAAAATAAACTCTTCAGCATCAGGATACTTAAAACTCACCTTCTTAAACTCTACCTCTCCTAGCTGCAAACCTCGCTCGTCAGCCCCTACTACACCCACACCGTCTACAATCTTGAGAGGCTTATCCAACACAGCAAAAACTCTCTTTGCTGAAACCATTCCTCTAGGAACAAAAACAAGCGCCATAATCATCAACAAAAATGCCATGAGCATTTGCATGGCCAGACCCATAAAATAAACCAGATTGTGAGGAGCTAATGCATAGGGATAACCTATCCCGGCAAAAATATCCGCATTAATTAAGTGTGCGCCAAGCCAAAAAATACCGAGAGTAGTGCCGTGAATAATCAGATTGATGATAGGGTCAGCCAAGGCGCTTATCCTGTCTACGAACAAATGTGTTTTTGTCAGCGCTTTATTTTGTTTTTCAAATTTTTCTTCTTGAAAGTTTTGAGCATTGTAAGCACGCACTACTTTTAAACCTGTGAGATTTTCTCTTGCCGCGGCGTTTACTTTATCAGTAAGCTTTTGTAAGACAGAAAATCTCGGAATGATTATAGAAACCATTAGTCCGACTAAGATGAGCAGAATTAGGACTGCAACAGCAACTACGACGGATAATTGAAAATTTTCACGCACTATTATAACTGTTCCCGCAATCGCCATTATGGGCATTTGGATGAGAAAACGCAGAGACATTTGAACAGCCATTGATACTTGAGCAATATCGTTTGTGGTTCGGGTAATCAGTGAGGCAGTAGAGAACTCACCCAGTTCTTGAGGGGCAAAAGATTGGATTTTATTAAAGATTTTTGTACGGAGCGTGCGGGCGACATTTGCGCCTATACGCGAGGCGATTAGAGTCATTGCAATGAGACATACAATTGAGACGAATGTATAAAGCATCATCATGCCTGCGTTGTACCAAACATCCGAAGTTGTATTATAACGATTGACAATAGCGCCCATATAATAAGGAATTCTTAGAGCAGCAAAAACTTGAGCGCCTACAAATATACATAAGACACCTGTCATTATCCAGTCTATTTTTTTGAAACTTTTGAAAGCTTTTAACATAATTGGTAGTTGTTAATTATTGGATAGTAATGATTATAATACTCATTTTTTGACAAAATAATCCAAAAAGTCTTTAAACACCGCTCACTGCCCGCCACTACAATTCTAAATAGTCATCATACGCAATATCCTTATCAAACAGCTTAATTCCTTTATTATCAAGTTCAATAATTCTATTTGCAACAGTCTGTATAATTTGATGGTCTTGAGTGATGAAAAGCATATTGCCCTTAAAGTTTGTCATGCCTTTGTTTAGAGCGGTTATACTTTCTAAATCTAAATGATTTGTAGGCTCATCCAGTACCAAAAAATTTCCGCCTTGAAGCATCATCCTAGACAGCATACAACGCACCTTCTCACCGCCCGACAGCACCTTTGCTTTTTTTAATGCTTCTTCTCCTGAAAACAACATTCTCCCCAGCCAGCCTCTTAGATATTCTTCATAATGATCTTTTGAAAACTGGTCAATCCATTGCACCAAATTTAAATCCACCCCGTCAAAAAAATTATCATAATCGTGCGGCAAATATGTCGCCGTAATCGTTTTTCCCCATTTATAAAATCCATTATCCGCCGTATCCAACCCCATTAAAACATCAAACAGCTTTGACACAATTTGCGAATTTGAGCATAAAAACGCAATCCTGTCATTCTTTTTCACCTTAAAACTAATATTTTCAAAATATCCCTTCTTTGTCAAACCCTCTACTTCTAGTATCTCATTTCCTATATCCTTTTCATACTTAAACTCTATAAAGGGATATCTTCTTGACGACGGTTTAATGTCCTCTAGGGATAATTTTTCTAATTCCTTTTTGCGTGAAGTAGCCTGCTTTGATTTTGAAGCATTTGCGCTGAAGCGTTGAATAAATTCCTTTAATTCCTTTGCCCTTGCTTCCGCTTTTTTGTTTTGCTCTTTGGCTTGTCTCAAAAGCAGCTGACTAGACTCATACCAAAAATCATAATTACCCACAAATATACGGATTTTCTTAAAATCCACATCGCAAATGTGAGTACAAACCTTATTTAAGAAATGGCGGTTGTGCGACACAATTATCACAACCGACTCCTCTAAAGTCATAAGGTAATCCGTAAGCCACTTTACAGATTTAGCATCAAGGTTGTTGGTTGGCTCATCTAATATTAAAATGTCCGGCTTGCCAAAAAGCGCTTGCGCTAAAAGGACTTTCACCTTGATTTTGGCGTCTAAGTCAGCCATAGCAGTATGAAAAAGATCAGCATCTATCTTTAATTGATTGAGCAAGGTTTCGGCGTCTGATTCAGCCTCATAGCCGTTTAATTCACTAAACTCCGCCTCCAGCTCCCCTGCCAAAATGCCGTCCTCTTCAGTGAAATCTTCTTTTGAATAAAGTGCATCTCTTTTTTGTTGTATCTCGCACAGCTTAGAGTGCCCCATTATCACTGTTTGAAGAGCAGTATACTCATCAAAAGCGTTTTGGTTTTGAGATAGTACACTCATTCTGGCGTTTTTATCAATTGAAATATCGCCCTTGTTTGCATCCATTTCACCCGATAATACTTTCAAAAAAGTGGACTTACCGGCACCGTTAGCACCGATAATTCCATAGCAGTTTCCTTTGTTAAACTTTAAGGACACATTATCAAATAGTATCCTAGAGCCAAATTGGACTGATATTGAGTTGACTTGAATCATTGAATTAACTCCATTGGTTTTAAGTATAAAATGTTTATGGATAAATTTTAGAGTTTATTTAATCAAGTATAGTGTTTAATCTATACAAACCATTGCATCTTAACCTATTCTTACTTATTCCGCCACTAATGAAAGAGCGTGTCTATCGCTAAACACGCTCTTCTAATCTAAAAGATTCTTATTCCGCCTTAAACGGCAACAGCGCCATAATCCTAGCTTTTTTTATAGCTACATTTAATACTCTCTGATGCGGCGCACAAGTACCTGATGTGCGGCGGGGCAACATCTTACCTTTTTCAGTAATAAAGCGCTTTAATTTTTGAACATCCTTATAGTCAACATCCTTTGCTTTATCAACGCAAAAAATGCAAACCTTTTTTTTGGGAGTCTTGCGGTGCTTTTTTATTTTATCGTCACCGTCACCCGCCTTATTGTATGATTTTTTTTCCATGATATTATTCCTTTTTATTGGAATTATAAATATAGGCAAAATTATAATTTAATGTCAGAATAAATTTATAGAGCTTGAAAATCCGTGGTCTAAGAAATTCCCATCTTGACCAAATCACAACAAACTATTTTATCCGAACCATCAATAATTTATAATAGATACCTTAAAATTTATAATTAAAGATTAGAACGGTAAATCGTCATCACCGGAAATAGCTTTTAGTTCACCTTTATCTTCTGATTTATCATTAAATCTTGATGAGCCGGCAAAATCACTGCCGCCGCCAGAGCCATCTCTGTTGCCGGGAGTCAAAAACTCTACATCGTCAGCAACAATGTCAGTAAAATACCTTTTGTTGCCGTCTTTATCTACAAAATTTCGGTTTTCAATTGCGCCCACAACACAAACTTTTCTGCCCTTTTCTAAATATTTTCCGCAGTTTTCAGCCAAGTTTCTCCAAGCAACGATGTTGAAAAAGTCCGCGTCTCTTTCGCCTGTTTTAGAGTTGATAAACCTGCGGTTGACAGCAATTGAGAATTTGCACACAGTAATACCTTGAGGTGTAGTTTCAGTTTCCGGATCTCTTACTAAATTTCCTATTAAAATAACCTTATTCATAAAATTTTCCTTTTTTATTCAGACTTTGCCAGTCTTTTTTCCTTTTATTATTTTTTTAATTTTCAGTTTTTGGTTGTTTTTTTATTGCAGTTTTTTCTTCTGCTGCTTCAGTTTTTGGTTCTTCTTTGGCAGAAGCAGGTTCAATTTTTTCTTCTGTAGAAACTATTGCTTCTTCTGCTTTAGGTTTTTTTTCAACTACTGCTTCTTCAATTTTCGGCTCTTCAGCTTTTTCTTTTTTTGCTTTGACCAGCTTGGTTTCTTTTTGTTTAACAGAATCTTTTTCCTGCTGTTTAGAATCATCAGTAATTACTCTGCTCACCATAAACCTAATGACTTCATCTTTAGCAATTCTAAACTGCCGCTCTAACTCGGCATTAAAATCAGCCTTAGCTTGATAAGTCATAAGCACATAAAAGCCTTCATTTTTGTAGTTGATAGGGTATGCCAATTTTCGCATTCCCCACTTGTTTATACTATCTACGACGCCGCCTTGCTTGACAACTAATTTAGAATACTTATCTATAAAAGCATCCTTTTTTTCATTCTCAAGCGCACCTGCCAAGATGTACAAAACCTCATATTTGTGCATGAATTTATTTTACCTCCTTTTGGACTATCGACCCTCAATTAAATTATTAAGAGTAAGGACAAGATGTATTTTAGCACAATAAAAACCACAATGCAAGCGTTTTTATCGCATTGTTAAAAGTTTACTGCTCAATTAATGTTTTTTTAATCAAGACTCATCACTTAAACCCAGCAAATAATCAGAAGTAACATCAAAAAATTTTGCTAACGCAATAATCGCATCGGATGTAGGTCTTTTATCACCTACCTCCCAATCTTGCACACTCGCTTGGCTATAACCTATTGCCTTAGCAACTTTAGCTTGACTTAATTCCATTTCGGCTCTTAATTCTTTAATCCTAGAACCAATCATATTTAAATAGTATAACTATAGCTGTTAAATGTCACAAAAAACAGCTATAGTGCTTAAATATTTAGGTGAGATGACAACTATAGCTGTTTTTTAGTTGACTTGCAAAAACTAGAGTTAAATAATTAAAATTGCAACAACTATAGCTGTTGAATATAGCTGTTACATAGGAGAGTTTTATGAGTAATTTACTAAATATAAAACAAGAACTTGAAACAAGCCATCTCAAAATTAGCAATATTTTTGGAATAATTGAAACCTTAGTATTGGAATCAGATACAATGAACGGCAACAAAAAAACCGTACTAAAAATTATAGAACAAATCGGCACTCTTATTGAATTTGGAGAGCAAGAGGCTCTGGCATTGGAAGAAAGTATCAGAAAACTAAAGACTTCATATTAAAAATCAATCTCAACCAATTCATTGTTCACTTGGTCGCAAGAAGTCAAAATATACTCTGTTTTGCCCTTAAAAGATTTAAGCGGTGTCCTTATTTTATTACCGTGCAGATGCCCGTATACAACCTTATCTACACAGTATTCAGCTATCAAATCGGTTGTTTTATTATTGTCCAATTTAGAATTAAACGGCGGAAAATGCAGCATAAGCACCACCCTGTCGCCGTCCTTTTTATGCTTTTTCATTTCATCTAAGGATAACTTTATCCTTATCAATTCTCTGTCAAAAATCTTTTTGTCCTCTTCAGTGCTGCTATCAACCATCCAGCCTCTTGACCCGCAAAAAATAGTATTACCCAGCCTCAAACAATCATTTTGCAAGGCATAAAACTTTGGCGGCAGCTTGGCTCTAAGCCCCGTGATTGATTTCCACCAATAATCGTGGTTTCCCCTAATCATGATTTTATTGCCCTTCAGCCTGCCGATGAACTCTAAATCAAGCACAGCCTCTTCTAAATTCATTGCCCAACTTATATCGCCTGCAATCAGCACCACATCGTTTTCAGAAACCTTTTTTTCCCAATCCGCTATAATTTTATCTACATAATCATCCCAAGCAGAGCCAAAAATATCCATAGGCTTGGGGTTATTGATAGATAAATGCAAATCTGAAATTGCGAATATTTTCATTGCTACTCCGGCACTTTTTAAGGCATGCTTTTTAGTTTAGATACAAAAAGCGTGCCGATTGAGCAAAACTATCCCGCACGCTCTGCCTTATTATGTTTTTTGTATTTTATCCTTCTCATTCTTTGCTATTTCAAATCCATGTACTTAAATCTCAAAATCCCGCCGACTGTAAAAATAGAAAAATATACTGCCGACACCACCAAAGACACCCATATAAATCTTGCGTCAACAGTTACTCCGTCACCCATCATCATCATAGCATCCATCGCCAGTCTATCAATAATTCCGTGCGGAAATGCCATAACAACCGCCTCAACAGCAGGAAACATCAGCATTATAGTCATAATCGTTGACAATCCGATAGTGATACCTAAGTTTATACCTATCCCTGACGCCGCAGCTTTAGTACACATACTGACAAAAACAATAGTTGCTATTATCGCAAGATACAAAGCATAAATCAACGCTAAACTCCCCGCTAATTCACCCGTAATATAAAAACCCTGATTAGCAATAGCCGCACCAACAATAGCTACAATAAGATTTAATAAAAACAAAACCGTTCCGATAATAATAGCAATAGTCAATGCCGACAGATATATTTTTAGTCTTGAATTTCCTGCAACAATTTTATTTCTGAATGTATTAAATGAATAGTCACCGCCCGTGAAAATTGCAATGGCTATGGCTATAAAAATTCCGAAACCCGACACAGCAAAGTTAGAAAAGACAATAAGTCTAAACAGCATTTCTCCTCTTGGTAACTCTATACCTGCAAACGGATGAAGCATCAGAAAAGATATCATCACGACCATCATCAACGCGTACCCGGCACATATGCCTAAGATTATTTTTATGGGTAAACTTTTTAGTAAACGGGGTAAATCCGCCGCTATTAGATTAAAATGTTTTTTCATATCAGCTCACTCCCGTATATTAGTTTTATAAAATACTCTTCTAGTCCCTGCTCGGTTTTGTCTATGTTGGTGATGATGATTTTGTTTTCATAAGCAAGAGCTAAAACCTTGCGCATTGCATTTTTGTCACCTGTAATTTTTATTGTTTTTCCGTTTGGTGTCTGGGCAATTTGCGACGGAAATTCATTTGGGATAAGTGAAAGTAATTTTTCAGGGTCAGAACACTCAACCATTATACTTCTTTCACAAGCAGCATAAACCTCTTGTGCAGTTTCTTCTTTTAGCAGCTTACCCTTATGAATAAATCCATAGGTTGTAGCTAATTTGCTTAATTCCGTCAAAATATGACTTGAAATTAAAATAGTGATTCCTAAATCCCGATTGAAATGCTGCAACAGTTTGCGGATTTCAATTATCCCCTCTGGGTCAAGCCCGTTTGTAGGCTCATCCAACAGCATAAACTTGGGTTCTACAACAAGCGCCATTGCTATGCCCAGCCGCTGTCTCATTCCCAATGAATAACTGTTTGCGTTTTTACGCGGGTCCACGGTATCCAGTCCTACCAGTTTCAACAGTCTTTGGGGGTTGTCCTTTATAGGAACATCGGCAATACGGCACTGCGCTTTTATGTTGTCTGCAGCATTCAAATTTAGATAGATGGACGGTGTTTCTACCATAGAGCTTATTCGTCCTGCATTTTTATTGCCGCCAAACAACTCAAAATTGCCTGCCGCAGGACGCACAAGACCCGTTATCATACGGATAAAAGTAGTTTTACCCGAACCGTTTAATCCGACAAATCCATAAATATCTCCCTCTTTTACATTAAGATTGACATTGTCGCAAGCATATAAATCACGGTATTTTTTTGTTAGGTTATGTGTTTTAAGAATATTTGCCATATAATTGATTTTTCCTTTCATTTTCATTATATCATTTTTTGAATGGCTGTGTAAAGCGATTTTTGGTTGAAAACTGCAAAAGAGTCGCAAATGTACAAAAAGACTAAATACAGGGTATCATACCTTTGACACGGGCGCATTTTTTTGATAAACAAAATTATCCATTGCTCTGTTTGACATTTTTATCGTCATTTCTCATTTTTACTCTACAACTAAATTAAATGGCGAACAGCAAATTAAGGCGGAATGAAATTAATTATAAATGACAAATTAATGACGGACTTTTTGTTGACTATCATGTTTTTTTATGATATAGTTACACAATAAAATCATAGTTAATAGAGGTAAATAAAAATGTTAGATCCTAAATACCCAGCAGAACCATATCGCGTCAAATCAGTAGAGTATGTAAAAATGCTGTCAAAAGAAGAAAGACAGCAAGCCATAATCAAGGCAGGTCACAACACTTTCCAGCTTAATTCTGAAGATGTCTATATAGATCTTCTCACCGACAGCGGCACAAACGCTATGTCCGATCGCCAATGGGCAGGTCTTATGGTGGGTGATGAAGCATATGCGGGAAGCAGAAATTGGCACAATCTAGAATCTACTGTAAAGGAAGTTTTTGGATTTAACCATGTTATCCCTACACATCAAGGTCGCGGGGCAGAAAATCTATTGTCAAAATTATCTATCAAACCCGGACAATATACACCGGGCAATATGTATTTCACTACTACCCGCTATCATCAAGAGGCAAACGGCGGAATATTCAAAGACATAGTAATTGACGAAGCACATGACACTACTGCCATCCACCCTTTCAAGGGCAATATTGATTTAAAAAAATTGGAGAACTTGATTAAAGAAGTGGGTGCTGACAAAATAGCGTATGTTTGCTTGGCTGTTACCGTAAATTTAGCCGGCGGTCAGCCTGTGTCTATGGAGAATATGAGGGCTGTCAGGGAATTAACCAAAAAACACAAAATCAAGGTTTTTTATGATGCGACGAGGTATGCTGAAAATGCGTTTTTTATTAAAGAGCGTGAAAAAGGATATGCCGATAAAAGCATAAAAGATATTATCAAAGAGATGTTTTCTTATGCGGACGGTTGTACAATGTCGGGCAAAAAGGACAGTTTGACAAATATCGGCGGATTTTTATGCATGAATGACGAGGATTTGTTTTTGAGGTCAAAGGAATTAGTAGTAGTATTTGAAGGAATGCCGTCATACGGCGGATTAGCCGGACGAGATATGGAGGCGATGGCAATCGGGATTAAAGAGAGTTTGGATTATGAATATATAAAGCACAGAGTTATGCAGGTCAGATACTTAGGTGATGTGTTGCTTAAAGCGGGGGTGCCTATCATGGAACCCATTGGCGGTCATGCGGTATTTTTGGATGCAAGGAGATTTTGCCCGCATTTGACTCAAGAACAGCTTCCGGCACAAGCGCTGGCGGCAAAGATTTATTTAGAATCAGGAGTACGAAGCATGGAACGCGGAATAGTATCAGCAGGGCGGGACATCAATACAGGCAAAAACCATGCGCCTAAATTGGAATTGGTAAGATTGACGATTCCAAGGCGTGTCTACACATATGCTCATATGGATGTAGTCGCAAGGTCAATAATAGAAATCCACAAGGACGCCAAAAAAATCAAAGGTTTAAAATTTGTCTATGAACCTAAAATGCTAAGATTCTTTAACGCAAGGTTTGAAGAAATATAGAAAAATGTTTGTAACATAACAAAGAACACGCTCTGAAACGATACAATAACGACTTATAATGATGACTATAATAATGTTTCTACCGTAAACTACGATATAAAAAAAGACTAAAAACAAAAGCCGCTCATTTTTAAGCGGCTTTTTAGATTGTTGCCGCCCTAAGCGAAGGAGCGCAATTTCTATTATTGTTCCAAAGCAAAGTACACAGTGCATAACTGAAAAATCTCATGGTGCGCGAGTGTCCTTGATTTTAGCCTAGTAGTCGGTTACTTAGGCATAATGCCGTCAGCGTTGGCTGCGAGTCTAGACTTCTGTGTTCGACATGAGAACGAGTGGGACAAGTAGTGCTATAATCTTTATTTCTCATCAACAATCTCAGTATCTTATAAAAACTCTACTTGTTTTCAATGCTCTCGCTTAGGTCATTTGTCTTTATGATCTCCTCAAAAAAGGCAGCCTTAGAAGCCATTAAATATGGTCCCACATAGACAATGTGTAAAACTCCAAGTGTCAAGATAGAAAGGCAACGCCAGCCAATAAAGCTAAGATACAATAAAAATAATTTAAATTTATTGCCTTTCATAAGCATACGGCTTTTATCAATCGCATCAATCCCACTAATTTTGAAATCTTTAAGCACTATATGAGTAGTCATTGAATATGCCAAGCGTTTTATTATTAAGAAAATTATAGCAGCAAAAAAAGCCCCGACAAATGAGCCAAACGCAAACCACATCAAAAAATAAGTCGCAAAATTTGAGGAATAAAACCAAATTACATAACCATAGTTAGTGAGTCTGATTATCAACAATGTTCCTAAAAAAATTACACCAACAAGAATACTAGACCAAAATATCAAAAATAATTTTCTAAAAATTGAAGTAATCACAACGGGTTTATATAATTCTTTTGAAAACGGCTTAAATAAATCGTCAGCCCTTGCAGCATTGCCCCAAATTGCATTTGCATGAAATAGATGATGACCATACTCAATAGGTCTTAGAATAAAAGTACGATAAATAGTTGCAAAAATTATGAAGACAATCCACGCAGCAGCATCACCAAAAAATATTGCCCAAAAATATCTGAAAAAATTGGGATGAAAATCAAAAAACATATCAAAAAGCTCACCTAAAAATTCAAAAAAGCCCCGTCCCAAATATTGCACATTAAATGTATAAATGCTATGCAAGATTAGTAAAAACGCAAAAAAGCCAATTAGTTTTGAAAAAATCTTAAATAATAGCCAACCCGCTCTTGCTTTTTTCCAGTTGCTTTGCTCTTTTCTAAATGCATTTTTACTTTTTATGCTCAACGCTTCTCTTGCATTTCTTTTTATTTGCCCTATTTTTTGCATATAACAACCTCCCTACTAAATTTTATACTAATACATATTAACACAGCATCCATTATGCTGTCAAATAAATCATAAATGCAAAACAAAAAAACCGACTAGATTGCTCTAATCGGTTTTTTTAAGTGAAGTGTGGCAATGATTCTTAGCTCTCCCGGTCCGGTTTACTAGGAGATTATACGGCGCAAGGATAGTATATTCTACACCCGCACAAGTTGCGTATTTGTGGGAAAACGGCAAGCGCGTGGGCAGACTTCCTCAAATTTCTTTATCATCTACCGTTTTTGACCTTTTCGGCAAGGACTTTATAGGCAAAGCCTCCGATGGTGCATACAAAAACTCTCCTCTATCAAACTACACAGTCCACAACATGAAATAAATAAAATCGGCGGACATCAATAAAATAAACAAACACAAAAAAATGACCTTAGTTAAACAAATTTAAGGTCATTTTCCTTTATTAATCCTCTTCACCAGCCGTTATATCTCTAATTATGCTCCAATTACCCTGCATTCTCCCCCAAGTTATAATAGTATTTTCATTTCTATCAACAGAATACCTTACTCTAACCCCGCTGGGAACATTCGCCATTTGTGTTTCATGACCAGTACGAGTTGCGTCATACGCTGCAATCGCTGCAGTTTCATCAGCAAACCATATTACAACTATAGTCTCAACCCATACTGTAGTATTGTCATTCAATTCAATTTCTTCGTCAGGGTTTTCAAAACTAAACTCATGGCTTGATCTCATTGCCACTGCCGACCCGCCTGTTGCATCACCGGTGGCGGTCAAAACAGTCCAGCCGTCAGCCACAGCAGCAGTCCTAAACGCTTGCGGACTTTCTGCATTTCTTGCCCAGCTTGGTGCCCCTCCGCAGGCTGCAAATGCAATTATTGCAAATGTCAGTGTCAAGGCAACAGCCATCGCTATAACGCCTTTTTTAACTAAACCTTTTTTCATTTAGTTTGTCTCCTTTTTTATGTAGACTATTTTTATTTTTTATGTGCTACACTTTCAAAATAAGTGTACCATAGATTTTAGATACTAGCAAAACAATTTTATAGCTAAATTAAGAATTTTTAAAACATAATGATTATTGAATGAACACAAAAAACCGACTAGGGTCAAACCTAGTCAGTTTTTTAAAGTGAAATGTGGCTTTTGCCCTGCTCTCCCGATTGGTTACTAGGGCAAGTACCATCGGCACTAGCTACGAGCTTTAACTTCCGTGTTCAGAATGAGAACGGGTGGGATCACGGCGCTATAAACGGCACAACCATCTTTTTAGAATTTGAAACTGCTTTATTAGATATTGCTACCAAATTTTAAGCAATAATTACTACACAAGCAATCAATTAACTATATATTCAAATAAGTCAATTAAGTTAGATGCATACAATTGTTCATGGTGCGATTTAACTATTTCATCATTATAGATCTTAATGGTATCTATGTTCGCTTTAACAATATTTAAATGATTAACTTCTTTAGAAATTAGTATCGCCAATTTAGGCGATACTGGATAATAAATTATACTTTTTCTCTGAGTAAGTCCTAATCCCACGACAGGAGCATCACCCGTAATAAAATTTAGAAGCGTGCCATTTTCAATGATTTGCACATTATAATTATCCGTCTTCCACTCATCAGCTTTATCTATTGCCTCACAAACTGCCCACGCTTGCACTACAGCGTCCTCATTAAAGCATTGATAACAACCTTGCTCAAATACTTCCCTGTTTTGTCTAAGTGCAACAGACATCTGATCCTGAAATTTTTTAGTCCGTAATAATTGCCACGCAATGAATTCATAGAATGTCTCTTTATCATCTTTGTTGTTTAAAAATTCATAATTACCTTCACGCAACTTTCTTAGATACTTTTCCGAATTAGCTTCGATTTTAGTATGGATATTCTCAAGATCTTCTTTTTTGCGTTTGTCAACTACTTTTAATAATTTTTCGTTGCAAGAAAACTTTTCCCAAATAAAAATTCGTTGCAATTCCATTACAGCATCTAGCATACATTGTCTAATATGTTGTGGCTTGGTGGCTATAATATCGCAAACAATTTTCTTGTCTATATCATTCATTTCTTTAATCTTATAAAAATATCTTTCCTTAGCGACAGAGTCTGGATTTCTCATTTCTAATTTTTTTCTTTTCTCTAGCCACGCTATTTGCGTACCGCCGCTATTAATCCAACCTTTTAGATAAAATGCCCAAACAAAATGATTTTCTTTTTTTGGCTGTTCAATTTTATCTTTACTACTCTCATCTAATATGCTTTCAATATCCTTTTTGTATTTCTCGTATTTTTCTTTTTTCAATTATTTTTTGCCTCTTTAGGTATTAGTTAGAAAAAAATGACCATAGAGTACATCTATGGTCATTTTTTAAGTGAAATGTGGCAATGACCTGCTCTCCCGGTCGGTTACCCGACAAGTACCATCGGCGCAGCTAGGCTTAACTTCCGTGTTCGAGATGAGAACGGGTGGGACTCCAGCGCTATAATCACCACAATGGCTGAATGTTTGTGCATTGTTTTATAAGGTGAAGATTCTTCGGCTTCGCACTTCGTGCTTCGCTCAGAATGACAACTCATATTTTAACAATTGTATGCACACAGCACACTCACAACTGAATATAGAATGAAAACCCATCAGTATGACTGATTAGGCGGAAGTAATAGCTTTGGACACTAAACCTCCTTTGAGAGAATTTTAAGACATTGCTGTCTCCATATAGTTTTTTATTTTAGTCCTGTTTGCGTTGTAATTTAGCTTGAAGATACTAGCTAATGCTATATCTTCTCGTGATTAAGCCCTCGACTTATTAGTACCAGTCAGCTGAACACATT
>Ga0123355_10000931_pt1 | contig 40482 bp, 24 predicted proteins | sample TergutEmb28metaG_3_FD_89872 | JGI IMG/M metagenome (GOLD analysis project Ga0123355, IMG submission 89872) | Embiratermes neotenicus P1 segment gut microbial communities from Petit-Saut dam, French Guiana - Emb289 P1 | ecosystem: Host-associated > Arthropoda: Insects > Digestive system > Gut ...
CAGACATGCCGCCACAACAAATAATAAATACTTTTAGCAACTTTTAGGAAACATTTTAAGTACTCCCTGAAGATGGTCGTATACGACCGAAACATGTAGGAGTGAATTTTAACCAACAATTATCTGTTTTAAAATATTATATGTGAAATACTATATGTGATATATTAAAAAATATAATAAAAAGTGCAATTAGTTGGCCATTTATATATATAATCTCCAGTAAATGTGTATATAAAAGTAAGATTTAATTGCGCGTGCGGTCTGGTATCTCCCATGTCGTTCTGTTTGTCTTTCGCTCACCTTCGGTACACCTGCACTTGAGTTAGCTGTGCTGGACTCTACACGCCGACTGCCTGTTACTTTAGGAAGTGACGCAGTCGTGTGGGGTGAGGGGAGACTGCAGTTGTAGATACTGGAAGGCTTACTGCTTCGCGGAAGAACAGCCTGACCAGTTTTCAAGATTGTTGTAGGTTAGAGAATGTTAAGCCATGAAAACTTTATCTTGTTGTTGTCCTTTCGTTATTTATTACTGTGTTTTACATCATACTCGTATTTAGATAGTACGCTGTCTCCGTTTATCATTCTGCAGCGTTTTAAGACCACTTAAAGTGGCCGAACATTAAGAACTGTTAAATAATCCATTTTCCGTGCACCCGCTACCCGATCATTAAAGAAAAGTGAATAAAGGTCGACTTAATCTACCACTGACCAATTTAATAACTCATAAAACTAAGACAGAGCAATATACAAGACATTTTTGCATTTTTCAGTATAAAGAAGTTTTCTGGTTAGCAGGATGTGCAACAACAAACAAACTTTATTTTTAGCCCTGTTTACTTTTTCCCGACAATTATAAAGTATGTAATAAACAGTGAATCTCGGATTTAAATCCTCTGTCAAGTGCGCAGCAAAACACACAGCATCACAAACTCATGTGCACTGCTATATACAGTTAACGTTATTTGGAAAACAACAAAGGCTTGACCTGCTTCTCTATCCTCAACGCAGAAACGACGCCACCAGGCATAATGAACAAGTGAAGAAGAACAGATGGAAATTACGTAGGTGTATTGATGCTTTGTGTTTTTCAGCTAATGAAGATTTTCCGTTCCGGGGTCATAATGTGTCGTCCACTTCTTTAAACAGTGGAAATTTCATGGAGTTTCTAAACGTGTTGAAAAGTCACTTCTTTAAAATCGTCTGAATTCGGCTATTTTATTGAATTTTCAATACAAATTAGTTCTTACTTCACGAAATTTTTTATTCTAAAATTCAAATAATTAAAAATACTTGTATTTCTACAGATACTATTTATTTATGTTATTGAGTTCTGTATGTAAGCATTCTGTTGAGCAGTATCTAATACCAGGTTTGTTGACACCAGTATAATGAAGTTTGTCGAATAATTTTTTAAAAATTACTAACCAAAATTAACCTAATGCTAACAGGCAGCACACTCTTGTTTTATACAGAGTAGACGCCACCGATGTTTATAAATTCACGAAAATCAAAATTCCGTGGCCCTTATTTCAACCTAGTCCTCTTAACCGACTTCGTTTTCGTACTGCTCCTATCAGGACGAGCAGGCGAAGCCTGGGAAGCTGCTAACAAAGAGGTATTCTTTCTCCCACCCCCGAAATGAAAGTGTCCCTCTCCTTTGTCTTTCTCTTTCGTCCACTTTGGCGCTTCTTACGTCTCCCTCCTCCTCCTCCCCCTCCCCCACCCACTCCAGTGCCGGAGGGTTCAGTCAGACTTTAAAGGGCCATGCCATGGTTCTGGAGGTTAGTCGCCGGCCTCCGACCGCGGAAACCTAGGTGCCATCTAGGTCCAGTCCACGTGAGGTATCTGCCGGATAAAGTGCCACTCTAATAGGTTTTTCTCCAAGTATTTTGCTTTTCATTGCCAGTTTCATTCCATCAATGTCGCACAGTCATCTTCATCTTAAAATTACTCCTACTAAAAGGACAAATGTGCGAAGCAAATGGTAAACATCATAGAACATCTGAATGTTGTGGATCAAAACTAGACCCTTCAGCCTGAGACCAGTTACCGCCTCAATTTCTGTGTACCCAGTACAGCAGTTTAATTAGCAGTGCAAAAGAACTAAAGGAATTCTCAAAGCCTTCTCCTTAAACGCTCATAGCTACTTCTATATGCAAGCTGTTTAAAAAAAAAAAAAGTCATTACGTTCTTGCGTAAAAGATTGAGGACAGAAATTCTACTCAGCGGAGTTTCTTAGAAACACCTTCTGTCTTTCCAAAGGTGTTGCAGTATTCTTCACTATCTGCCTAAAACAAAACACAACAGTATAACTGAAAATAAGGACAGAATAACTGCTTCCTTTCTAAACGTCTGTGTTGTAAAATGAGTGTCAAATCACATAGAGTCGCTGTCTAAACAATATGCAGCCCAATGTTTGCAGCAAATCTGTCGGTTTGAAATCTCCAGAGTTTCCCTTTGCAATGAGACTCTGGAGACGTGTAACCGGAAACTAAATTGCAATACGGTTAAATTCACTGTTTTTAAATCCGGTGTTCAGAACAAATCGATGCCTTTGATTGTGGATAAATACCAGCATGTTACACGCTTTCTGTGCCTCTTACACATGCTTGGTTCACAGTCACCACAGAAACGCTTGTTTGTTTCGTTTTTCACTAGCAGAGTTAGTCGCAAATACCAGCAGAGTCAAGCGACTTAAAACAATGCACCTAATGCCTTCTTCGTTAATTCTTATTCGGAAACGTGAGTTGAAATATTTTCAACAATCGTTATAAAAACATACATTAGAAACGTATAATTCAAGCGTATCCTGACAAATAATAAAATGGATTATTACGTATTGTAATTATTACTGTAAATTAAGTACATGACCTATATAAGTAATAGAATAATAGCTTAATAAAATTTGTTTTAGCTTAAATTCAAATTAATGTTTTCAATTTCTCTCCGTCCACAAAACATCCACCGCAATTTAAGCATATTAGCCTTTTTTAAAGTGTTATTTGAGTAGAATGTTTTAAATATCAGAAACTACACTTTTAAATGTATATGTAAGGTATTTATGTTCTGCATTTTAAGTTATTTGTTTCTGGTCAGTGGCTTTCCTCACCAGTCATTGCTTGAGGGTGTATTCGAACATTATCGTGTCTCGCTCAACCTAGCCCTTAAGTGTGATTAACGGTTCCAGTACCCATAAGTGAAACGTCCGAATAGGAACAAAATCTTCTTGTAAGGAACGCGACACTTGCACAGCTCCGTTTATATTCTCTACAGAAATGTAAAAGCAGCTAGAAACAGAAACGTTCTATATTAGTTCTACATGAAGCTACATCAAGTGGTAAAATTACACGCAAATGCTAAATACATTACTTGTAATTATTTGAGGCTGCGAGAGACGTTTTGGACATACAATGCCATTTAGTATTGTAATAAGGAATTTTACTTCAAAAGTTCTGCGTTTTGTCCTTCACATTCGATATCATAACTTTGGGTGCGTAACGTAGTAACCTAACCTTGACAAAAATGTAAGTTCACGACAGTGGCACAGATCAATTAGATGCCTTCAGAGCATATCACAATGTCACTTTACTCCTCATTTCTACAAAGTTCAGAATGTGAAATGGGGTGTTTTGCGCTATAATAATCTCTAATGTTCTGCTAACATAATAAAAGCACCCAGGGACTCTGCATGTGTCTGCAACAGTTAGTTGCAATGTCCCCAGAAAGTCGCAGGCATCTCTCTTTAAAATACGGGAACCCATAATTAAATAAGCAGTATTCTGAAAGGTAAATGCCCATTTTATAGCGAATGAAATCCAGATGCATTCAAGCAAGATTTCTCTTTAAATAACGTGTTGTGTTCTCCTCAAAAGATCCTATGTTCAATTGTTGTCTTATCATTTATAATAGTTCTATGAGTAATAATAGATTTAACGTTCTAGTTTTTCGGAAATATCACGAATAGGATGAGTAAATAAAAAACGATAAAAAGAAAACAACGCATTTACAGTAACAATTCTCTGAATCTTGAAACAATCGAAACATAATCGAAGATGTCATTTTAATATGAGACCTGAACACACGAGAACGTACGTTCGATAAATCAAGAAGAATTGCAGCAATATATTCATGTGTTCCCTTCCTCCAAAGAATAATATTCCATATTATTCTTTGGAGGAAGGGAACACATGAACACACAACACACACACACATACACATACACATACACATACACATACATACACACACACATACGTACACACACACACACACGCACACACACATACATACACACACACACATACATACACATACACACACACACACATACATACACACACACACACGCACACACACATACATACACACACACATATACACATACATACACACGCACACACACATACATACACATAGACGTAGGTGTAGCGGTAATGGAAGTTTGGCTGGAATTCGAGTGCAGCAGTGGCGAAAATTTAAGGAGTCACAAATAGCAACTTAGTAAATATATTATAATTAATCCCAATGGTATCACAAAGGCAGAAATGTGATATATGACCGCCATTACTAAACGCACGTAGTATCAGTTATTCACAGTCGGTCACAACTTCCGTATAGAGACATACCGATCTCACTAATATTCATTTTACATACATTATTAGCATGTCGCCAGTTCTTCATCTAATGTACAGGGCCAAGAAGCCCCACTTGCATCAAAATTCACCATATTATGTGAAAAAACAATCTTGCATACCAAAGTTTATCAAATTCAATATTTTCCAGCAATAAATGCGGAATAACAGAGGGAAACAAATTCTCTGCATTCAGGTGTAAGCACACTCCAGAGCGAAGTTATGGAACAAAATCCTGTCTGAAAACCTTACTAACTCAAATTTTGTTAAAAATTTCCCCATCTTCGCAGACGCCCAAGTTCATGACCACGTACGCAACGCCTCGCCAATGGACACTAATTCAATAAATCTAGTCCAAAATCTCGCATTCTCTTATTACAACATCAGTTTTCACATTTTTACCCACCTACATCCAAGTCTCCAAATACTGTCTTCCTTTCGAATTTTCCAACCAAAACCTTGCATAGACTACACTTTCCTCTTCCATGTTAGCTAAATGACTAGCAACTCTATGCACCTCAATTTTATCACCATAATAATAAATTGATCAGCTTCACATTATGTGTTCATTCTTCCTAATATTCTGTATGGTTTAGGTTCAAAGTATTTTCTAATCTCTGCTTGCAAACACTCCCAGTCTACAAGTAAATTTTTCCTAAATATGAGAAACAACGCTTCTCATCCACATGAAACATGTACAATTACAGTAATTATTAGCAATTTAGGTACGATATGGCAACGTAAATAACTCTGGGACGAACTGAAGAACCCATAAACCGAATGTAGTCTGCTCTTAACTTCAATGCTACTACATTTTAGTTCTTTGTTTCAGTTCATTAACAAACTTAAATTATGTTAAAATTTCGAAAGATTTGCTAGATACTCGTGTATTGGAATTTTACTCTTATTATGGAGTCGAGACAAACACATGTTACACTTCTGAAATCGAAATACCGGACACTTTCTACTTGGAGACTATCAAATTCCGAAATAGTAGACTTATTTCAATCCTTGGCTCTTAAGTTAATTAACGACTCTATTTCAATCGTAAAGGTTATATAGCCTCAAATCTCACAAAACAATCACGAATGGCAAGTATGTCAAGGGTAAGAAAAGAAGCGGCTTCGGTCTATTTGAAGGTACTATCTGGTGATTCGTCTACTTGTAGTAAGGAAAAAAGCGAACGTAAGTACAACCGGTATCGCGACATAATTCACGTCTGGTATTTATAAAATGCTGATCTATAACATCATCGATATATACTCTCATTCCTAACAACAGTTTCAGAGTGTAAAAGACAAGGTAGTTCTAACAGTTTGACGTTCAGGTGACCGTGCATCGTGAAAAATTCTTATAATAAAACCAACTAGATGCACTAATTCCTCAAATTTATTTTTGGAATAAAACTCTACATGTTTCGGATAGTTCCTCTGTCTATCATCAGGATTTTTTCACTTTACACACAGCAATGGTATATGTCAACAAACCTGTATGACATATACTATTTCTGTGTGTAAAGTGAAAAACTCCTGATGATAGACGGAGGAACTGTCCGAAGTATGTAGAGTTTTATTCCAAAAATAAATTTGATGAATTAGTGCATCTAGTTGGTTTTATTATAAGAAGTAGTTCTAACTACATTGCTGGACTGGTCGACCAAATTTCGTTATCAGCCAGAAGCACATATTTTCAATTTACGTTTCATCCAAACCGGCTTTGGGGCCCATCCAGCCTCTCATTTAATGGTGACAAGGAACTCTTTTTTCCGGATGTAAAGCAACAAGGGCACAAACTCACAAAACACTTCATGTTGTGCTGAAATTAGGAGAATCGCGAGCTGCAGCTCCAATTCAACTTCTGTTGTCAAGGTATGATGCTCGGTCAAGGAGACAGACAAATTCATCTGAATTTTAAACGAAGTCTCGACCACGTAAACCGCTAGGTTATTAAACATCTCAGCACACTCGCCATCACATCACCTCCCACTTATCCCTACACAAACTCTGAAGTTCATTCAGTGTCTTTACATAAACTAAAGAACTACAAGTTTAAGAAACAAGAAAGAAAAGTAATAAAGTTAACGACATAAGTTAAGTTCATTTTATTGCCCTGCAATATTGATAAGAGACTCACAATCTTAAGCAACATTTTATGACTTGATTAACCTAAGTATGCGAAAGAACCCTACACATAAAGTGACTTCAAAATAGTCTGCTTGAATACATGTTGTAGTTGGAAGTTGTTTCTGTAATCTCTGAATAGCGCTGCAGTTTTCTTCCCGCAGACATGCAGTTCACAATTGCATTCTACCTTCCATGTCCCATGTGACCGCTTTGTCACTCGCTCTCAAGGGACACAATACACAGCAGGGATTATGAAACCTCCCGGCCAATTCAAGTCTTGGTGCCGCTACGTACTGAATTGATGATTAATGATGACTTTGGCGATGAATATAGAGGTAACATGACGCGGTCATGAGTATGGTAATTCTGATGTTGACACAGTATATTCATTCATGTTAGGGGTAATAAAACCTCTTCTTGTGTCTACTATTAGAACAATGCTTTCTTTCCAGCGTAAAAAGACATTATTCATTGTAAAGTTGTGTTATTGTTTTACATATAACATTTTGACGTAAACATCTTATTGTACTGAACAGAATGTCGAATTATTATTTGGGTGCGTGGATTGGTTAAAGAGCTTCTCATTCGTTTCTTATATTTCATGCTATCTTAGTTCCGAAAAAAAAAATTAATTCAGTTGCAAGATAACACGCGAAGAATGAAACCTATCTAAATTGTACATATAAATCATATTTCTAACTCCGATATAAATCCATCTCCATCATGACGACGAGACAGTCACTGTTATTCAGGAAAATAATCTGATTAACACATAAATCATTTAAATGCACTGTGCGGGTAAAATGCAGACATTTTAAGTGTTATAGCAGGCGATAATGACTTTTTTAAGTTTAAGTAAGGTTGAGGATTTCTTTGGTTTAAGACTTATTATATTCAAGCATGATACAAAGTGAATGAAGTCTTGTGGGCACAGACTGCATATTGAGGACATTCCTTATATAAGATCAGGTTCAAAAATAAAATAATTTTCGACCTTAGAGAAAGGGAAGAGATAAAATTATGAAACATGATGAAAGGATATACTAAGCAGAGCTGTCATATTTTCATGTAAAAATATTATCTTCAATGAATATGAAACCAGGGATACTTCTCACAAGTCAAAGAAACTTCTTTCTTTGCGTCATGTAATAATTTGAATTCTTAGGCAACTTTTCATAAAATTTGCTTTAATATATGTCATCGCCCTTAACTTCAACATTGTAAACCTTTACTAAATGTTGTGCAAATGTAAGCTGTAAACATTAACACATTTGCACAACTGCACAAATTTGTATAGTTGCACATCAACATACGCGCAATTTGAACGGATGATGTAAGACAGTCATTCAAAACTGCCCGTCTTCGGAAAAAACTTCTACACGACAATGCTACAACGAAGGCTAACGTGTTAATTCCCATTGCAAATTAATGTAAGACAAAATTACAACTTTAATAAATGCCTGAAATTTTAAATTTAAATTTATTTTATTAAAATATACTCAGATTCCTAGCTGAACGTTTTGATCGCTCTGGAATCTACGCGTAAAGTTTCGCCAACTCGTAGGAGATGACAGTGGCTTCTGTTGAGCCCAAGAAGACATGAAAATAACAAGCTGATTAAGTGCCTTTCTTGATGTTGTGACTTTTTAGAATAGGAATGTATGCCTTCATTCATTAGCTGTAGCATTAGAAATTTCTAGGTTTTTACTAGGTACTTATTATTTCTAGATGAATGTAAATCAAATCTTACATTTTCTTCCATAAAGTAAATTAAAATAAAAATAGCAGTTTGATACGTAGATCGCATTGTTGATCAGTATATTTTAATATTAAAAATAGCTCTTAATAGCCCTTCATTAGACAATTCCTGCAAGACTTCAGTATTCTCGAAAACAAGAGGAAATTAAAGCAGCGACGAGATATTTTATTTTACTTGAACAGTTCCTTGAGTTTGCAGTTTTGGTACACTGTTCCCCAATAAATACTGGTTGTGACTGAGTAACTCAGTACTCTTTACTTACTTATTTATTTACTCCATGGAGCACAGTGCTTCTTGAGAACGTAATCGGTTCTCAGCTAGTCAAGAAATTCCCCGCATTGTTTGGAACCCGAAGGTTCATTACTGCCTTCACAAGCGCCCGCCACCTGTCCGTAACCTGAGCCAGATCACTGCAGTCTCTGATTCTTGAAGATCCATTTTAATATTACCTCCCATATATGCCTGGGTATTCCGGGTGGTCTCTTTCTTTCAGGATTCCCCACCAAAACGTTGTATGCACATCTCCTCTTCCCCATGCGTGCTACATACCCCGCCCGTCTGATTCTTATTGGTTTGATCACCCGAATAATATTTGGTGAGGAGTACAGATCATTAAGCTCCTCACTAAAATTGAACACTCCTTACACCTCTAAAGTACAATGCCCTAAGAGTTACAAAGGTTTAGAAAGCGATTTATCACTACAGGATGAATTCCAAGAATATCCACCTTCAGGATTCAAATTGGTTACGATATCTGGCATTCTTACACATATTTGTGGGCATTAAAGAGACATTTTACCTTTCATCTAAAGTTATTCTGAAAACATTATTTTCTGCTACATTGTCTAAACTTTTCCGTACACATCACTAGAAGCGTATTTACAAAGCAAAAGTACGAATCTAGTAATAAGAAATGTGACGATATTTAACTTGGCTTGCAGGCAGAAGGCGATTTAGTAAAGTGACCCCTTGGAAGGAATTCGGTTTTTGCCCCTGACGTAACCGACTACGAATGATGATACATTAATCATCTGGGCAGGCTAACGGAAACTACGAAATATTCCCGTATTCGAAAGTTCAAGTCTGAGAGAGCATGTCAGTAGCACCCAAAACTACACCACTCTTGCCTTCAATACAGTAACAGTTACGGGCTGAATCAAGGATTTGGCGATTATTCGTTGGGTTCCCAATGATAAGGACTGGGTTCATTACCAGGCAAGTCCATGAGCGATTTATGGAGGACAAAGTAGCAGTGGGACAGATTTTTCTACGAGTAAATTCGGTGTTCCCCTGACAGTATAATTCTACAGGTACTCCTTGCTCATTCAGTCATCTATCACCAGCGCTGTATAATCTTAGCAAATGGCAACGTCATAAAATATAATATATTTAACAGTAACAATTCGCTCAAAAAATTACTAAAAATGTTAAAATGGCTACCATAAATTCCTTGCACTTCAGGCATTCACAAGAGAACGGATATACTATATATAGTGTATATACTATATATAGTGTATATACTATATATAGTGTATATACTATATATAGTGTGTATACTATATATAGTGTATATACTTTCAACTTTCTGAATTTAAATATTATGAAACTCACTTCTCATATAGGATGCCTTTCCGGTACGAGTAGTTCTTGCGTATGGGAGAACAGGATGTGGGATGTTCCTTGTTTGGACACCTCTCTCTTCTCAAACTCATAGTTTTGATTGTGCTCCATTACACAGGGCGAAGCACTTTGTAAATGCCGCACTTGCCTCATTTATATCACAGAAAGAAAAGCGGGAGACGCGCACAGTGAGGTAGGCAATCCAACAACTCTAAACTGTGCAGCGGTCGGACTACTCTACTGCTCCGAGATCTGCTGATATACAGAGAAGAGTGGACTAAGTGCCTTCCTGCTAATTTGTCTCTTCCCAAGACGTTGTTTGTACGGTTTATTTGAAGACAATCGTCCGTTTCACTACGTTATGTCTGGTGTACGTATCATCAGATTTAATATTGGCTTACAACAACCAACAAAGCTATTTTGCAGCCAGATTTAAACCATTTATTGCCTGATTTTTGGAATGTACATTCTCGGCCATGGCTACATCAGTGAGAATCGATTCACTGTTCCAATTTCCCGTCCAAACGACATCTGTGACTTGTGTAAGTTCTTTAGAAGACAGAATACTTGAAATGCTGGTTAACATAAGCATTTAGTCCCTGCAAGAATGAAGACGGTAATCAAAGGTAAATACCAATTACATCAGCAATTCGAGGTTTAACACACCTGACGTTAGGTTCGTCACAGAAACACATGGAAGTGCACAAAATAAGTCTATTAATTCTTCTCGAAACTGCTGTGCTGCAACTGGCAATTTTTAATACCCTCGATTCCGGGCAAATTGAAACATGTTTTAGTGGAAGCATCCAGACAGGCACTCAACTAGTTAAGTGACACATTCGTATAAACTTAAGTGCAGCCCTGAAGCCAGTATTTTTGTCATATTCGGACTGTTTTGAGACTTCTGCCTTGAAGTAATAAAACTGCACTCAGAGAAAGTATGTGAAGACATTTAATCTGAACGGATACAGCATTGCTGTAAACACAGGCTCACGAAAAGTAAAAGCTTAAATTCCAATATTACGATACTGACCGAATGTAATAATTTAATGGTTAGCAACTTAGCTTCATGTGTTAGATACACCGGGTTATATTCCCGACTTAAAACATCGGAATTCTGGCAGTTTCTGGTCCTGTCTTCAGTGCTTTAAACAAGTAATATGACAATATATAAAGTACAACACGACAGTTTGCCAAAATATTTTCCGACTGACAATTCGCAGTCACTCGTACATTCGACCGCTCTGAAATCTGCAGATTCCAATTGCACTATTTTGTTAACAATGAAATATACATAAAACCTAAAACCCGATACTTGTACGGTGAAAGTATACAGTGAACTACATGTGAGAGAAGCAATTTAAGACATGGAATTGAATATCTTTAATAGCAAGTGTTTAACTTGCAATTAGCGAAGTGTGTTTAGGTGTACACATTACATGTAAAAACAATTTCTCCGGAAGTTTTGATATTATTAGTGAAGAAGTCCTGACATTGATACAGAAACAATAACTAGACGGATTTTTAAGTCCAGAAAAACAGAAATAATTTTACACTAAACGGTACATCTTAATCAGAGAAAATAAGTCCCTACGTGCTGATATGTGAAGTGAATACATCTATGCTATAATACAATACGCAGGTTACGACACATGTGTGTATGAAAATGTTTCCGGTTCCCGATTTTGTACAGCCAGAAGCGGATTCATGATGGTAGAGTGACGCTGATGAGCATGTGACCATATGTACCTACTGTCAAATGAAATACACGCATACGGTCATAAAAGTAGCAAACTGATATTCTACGATCTGATAAAATTGAAATTAAAGAAGAGGCGGTATTATAAAATGAAGAACAGTGTAAATAAGTGTCCGACAGAGAGAAAAAGCTCAAAGGAAATACATACTTCGTCACTCGAGAAATATCTGGAAATATAATATTAAAATCATCTTACTGAATTACTATTTGAAAAGTGTATAGGTTGCGAGTATTGCAGAATCGAGTTAAACGGCATGTTTTGTGTCATCAGTTGTGTTCGACAAGGGTTCTAATATCTGAGAGTTAGGCAAAAGAACAACAACATTTGTACTGTGTAATGTAATTAGAGATCTGTAAGAACATATTATAATTAGTTGTATCTGTATATACTAAATTTGTTTGTAAACATACAGTTTATAGATAAGCAGAAACGATGCTGAAAATTTCGGCACTAAAGCAGCTTAATTACTGCAATGGAGGTTTATGGGATGACGTCAATCGATAGACTGCATTCGTGATCTGATCTCGGTATGAGGCTTTTCAATGAGCCTACATCATTCAGTTTAATTACAATTATATTCAGAGGTACATTACGTAGCAATGTCACCCGAAATCGTTATAATTCTATATCCCTACTAATTGTAAAATAAATATGGATATCAGTTAAAATTGAATTTCCGTGCCTTCTACTATAATCGAATTAATACCGTCAATTGAAAAATGTAAATTTATATTGAATACGAATACATGTGGTCTACCAAATATGCTGAAAATGCACTCGGCGCCGTTCAATTGTTGACAACTGAAAACTTGACTAATTGCTATTAAATGATGATTGACGTAAAACTTGTGAACTTTTCAAGTCTAAAGAGGTATTGATATATAGACCTAGGAGGATGGCTGAAGAGGAAGCTCCGCTCATAGTTTACAATTTTATATCGGCACGGACTGATTCTTTTTAAAAAATTCACTTCATTAATATGCAAAACCCAAGTCAGTCAGTAAAGCATCTTCCAATAAATTCTCAGACATCCTGAAAATAAATACTGTATGTACCATAAGATGCTCCCCAGGAAGACAAAGATGACCAAACCTTGTATTACTGTTAAGACCCATGATAAATTGTCATATTGCAAAAGCTGGACACCAATACATCAATAAACTTACTCTAATGTAAAATATAAAAATATTTAACATAACTTCTTTTCGGTGCCGTATCAAATGCGGAAAAATATCAGTTCTCCTTAACAATTCCGTAGCTTTGTATAACGCAATAAAAAGAAAGCAAACACCGAAGTCATCGTTGTAATCATCATCAATATCATCATCATCCGCCGGATTTTATCTTCTTGCTCCTTGCCGGTTCCAAAATCTACCTCAGCCAGCTTCTCGTCGTTTTTCACAGAATTTGATGTCCTACTGTATTGTACTGCGAATTCCGTGTAGGTATTCGATAGTCTAAGAGTTTTTCGTGCAAGCTATAACTTTATATTTCTGTATTTTTTTTTATTTTTGCTTTGGCCTAAACAATAAATCTAATTAGTTTATGTTACTTGCAGCCTAGAATACGGGCCTCCAAATTTTTCATCTGAGGTCCGAATATGCATTCAGATTAACCCCCGAGGGCCAGACCGTCAAAGAAAGTAATTATTTTAATTCAATATTTTACCAAATTATTTATTCTTGCAAGTAATTCGCATAAATAACCATGTATAACACTCAAATACAGGCCTCCGGAAATAAATTATACTCCTACAAATGATCACCAAATCTCGTACACAAATAGTCTGCCACAGCGTGTGTTAGGACTTAATACCAAGAAGTCACTCTCGTTAAAAATTTGTTGGGATAGCTTTACTGGGGCAAACACTAACAATAATGTACCAGATTTCTTTCTTTGAATCTGTTTCAGTGTCTCATTCCAGTGAAAATCAACTATTTAAAGTACTGGTGGCAAGTCTTGCAGGAAAACGCCAAATCGGTTTTGAAATAATCTTATTTCCCCGCTAAGAACATCGAGGATAACGCAATGGTGTTACTTTTCAGTCGCGAATTACACTGCGAGAAAATGTGTTGGGAATGGTGAATCATTTTCAAGTTTCTAACTTTCAAAGTATGGGAAATGAAAGAAAATCCTTTCTCGGACTAAGTTTCAAAAAGCCCTATTCTTTGTCTGCAAGATTTAATAAAGCATATCCACCGCGCAGAAGTCTGTTTTCTTCTTGTAGCCTAAAGTTGACACCATTCATGTGCTTTGTTAGATCTTCAAAAAGAGCCAAATACTGCAGCCATTCGTTTTTGGCGACCACAACAAAAGGCAGATTTTTTTCATGTAAAGGATATTTATCCTGTGAAACCTGTAGTAAAGACAAAAGGGAAAACTATCTTCAGGGAAAAATCTTATAGCCCCGAGGATCCAACAGAACATGCCTTCATCCGAACAAATTTCGGTTTCTTGCTGTTCTGTTATAGGCAGTTTGCACTGTATTTTGAATTAATACATTCCTCACAGTGCAGTTGTATGCACAATTCTACAAGAAAGAATAACACAGCACACAATGCGCTATGGAGAAAAAACGTAAGTCGTATAGTCATACTAATTATTTCAATTAGGCGCGACCATCATCAGGCTGATGAGTATATTACAAAGAAGAAATTACGTAAATTAAAAGTCACTGTTCTAAATAAGCCTACCTATTACAAAGTACAATATTACATTTAATGTGTTGTCAAAATCTTCTTGGACGGCAGAAGTACCTTTCAACGGTTAAGATATCGAGCTGCAGTGTCGAAGACAAGTCGCATCACTCCGATTAAATACTGGCAAAAAAAAAAAACTTGTGACTCTAACGAACTGCAGTGTGGTGAGACAAATCGAAAGACCCCGACACAATCTTGGTCAGTAACTTGCGAATTCGGCTGACTACAATATGGCAAAGCAAATCGTACGACTCCGACATAATACTGGTTAAAACTTCACGAATTTGGGGATGGATAAGTCCACTTGAGAAAATAAAATTCAATGCAAAAAATACAGAGTCCGTTTCACATGATAAATTCCAACACTTTCCGCAGAGAGCTGGCCTGTGAACAACGTAAAACGTAAAAGTAAAACCTTCGTATAACACGCACTTCCACTCACACTGCAAACTTGCAGAGTCACGTTCCTGCTACAATCAGTTGTAACAAATTTCATTTTTTTTACTTAAGACTCTATTCAGCAGATGTCTTTAACTTCCAAATATTCGCCCGTCGTAGTCCTTTGCATGCTGTGTACAGATGAATATTTTTCCACTTTTTTCAAAATCGCTATACAAACCACGAATAAACAATCAGAGCTGTGAGGTAGACTGTAGTTTTTAGACATCTGGTCTAAAGAATCAAAATAAAATTTACGAAAACTTTAATAGTTTAAATTTGGAAGATCCCTCTTACAATTTAATTCAAAGTTTTCAACCCTACCGTATCCAAATTTGAAACCGTAAACGCAAGTACAAATTTGCACCTGTAGCTTTGTGTAGGTTTGGGACTGGAGTTTTGGAGAGTTTTCTGGAAATCGGAACTTAAACTTAAAAGGGAGAAAGCAACAACGTGTGGACAGAACACAATAAAAAGAGTTTCAGAATATTTAACGAGATATTATGAGGCTGATCAAATCAAAGAGATGGGAAGTATAAGTAGCATACATGGGCGAAATGAGTAATAAGTATAAATTTCGGGTGGAAATCCTGAAGGACAAAAATCACTTCGGGGAAGCAGGCAGAAGTGTAAAGGATTTAAAGAAAAAGGATGAGATAAAATTTAATGATTCATTGAACTCAGGATAGGATAGTGACGGAATCTTGAGACTAAAGTAATGAATCCTCGTTTCCTTAAAATGAGATTTGAGTATCTAAGTGACAGTTACCTTCCTAAAGCGATTGATCCTCATGGAACTATTTATTTTAAAGTCAACCATTTCAGGAATAATAAGCACACTATACGCTTACTAGTTTCGATTTCTATGACGGTAGAGCAGCCGGCTTTTGAGATATTTCGTAGCGTGTCAGAACTTCAGACATTTGCTGCACATTTTAAACTACAATACTTATATATTTGTTTTATTTATTGTTTCATAATCACAGATATCTCAGGATACATTTCTATTAACCGCATAACTAATTTCGAGCATGTAATAGATATAATAAATAAAAACTATTAAAATAGTGACTAGGTATGAGTTCAGACCTATAAGTTTTCAATTTTTAAATTCCACTCTACAATGTGACATTTTAAAAATCTTTTATTTGCTTTTTCCCCATACACACCTTACATTTCAGAGGATAGCATGTAACAGATGCAGCATATTCCCTTCTCATTACCTTAATTCCGATAATTTATAAGATAACGCAAATTTTGATACTCCGCTTTCAGTCCGAGCCATTTCCCGATAGGGTCTACGGTTTAGTGCAATGTGTCGCGTTGCGTGCGAATTTCAAGCACCACAAAATTCTTTACCTGTAACGTCTCAATCAACATTAATATTATGAAATAATTTATTTGAACCGCAAAAGAACGTGTACCCTACATCCATCACTTTCTCTTTCGTTTACTAATGCGGAAATGTATTGTCTTACAAATCAGTACCATTTACAGCAATAAGCCAGAATACGTACATGGTATTAGTATATCTGCATATTTTGTATGTAGTTCTGGCACTTTAAGGTAGGCCAGCATCTGGCAATTTCATTGTACAATAGACGCATCCAGTGAATGCCCCTTGTTAGCACCATGACAGACACTGATGTTATCATTTGATTCTGAATGTGTATATCAACAATTAGAAGCACGGTCATGAGCGTTCGTTTTGCTTATGACAGTTGCCGATCTTTATCACCAGCAAAGAATGAATACAATGTGAAGACAATAATATCGTCAATTAAGATGAGGCTGTAGATTGCTTAATGTTCAGTGAAGCGTTAGCCTACATTTGTGGAGGTAAACGACTTGTGATGGAGATTGAATATAAATATGGAGGAGTAAATTAAAAAGGGAAGGGGTGTTCTGAGAAAAAGATGGAAGACTCCCGACCTGTTTCTATGACCTTACCCCAAGTCTGCACATTTAAGACAACCTATTTATAAACAAACCTGCACAACATATTACGAAGTGAAAATAATACAGTTTTTCAACACGACCATCAGTTTCTCTGTGTACCGAACAGTGGCCAAGTGATATGATATTGATATATATATATATATATATATATATGTATATATATATATATATAATCTTACTCCTGGCGTCACTGGTTCATACACCGCTCAGAGAATGCAGATAAAGAAATTATACCAGTTTTTCCTTGCCGAAATAGTCCCAGCACATGAAATCCTACCAAATTTCGAAACCACTACGGTATAAGTGATTCTGAAACGAAAATAGGGATACTGCCACTCAAACCGTGACAACTGCAGAAGACCGTGCTTCTTCGCAAGTGTCACAGTTCAAATATTTCCGAGTGACAATAACAATCGGAACTGTGTTAGCGAAGTAGCTAATCTTAAACTCGGTACCTTCGGCAATTCACTTCATAATTTTTCACACTCCTCTTCCCTGTCTAAAGACATTACCGAAACACACAAAACCACACCTGTGCCTGTTGTGTGCGTGCGTGCGTCCGTGCGTTCCTGCTAGCCATATACAGAGGATTCATAAAGATAAAGTGAAGGAGAACAATTTTTTTCAGTTTATAGAAAATAAGTAACAAGAAAGTGAAGAATACAACATAATTAGGAACATCATAATTTGTTGCTCATAACCTGCTAATTATTATGTTATGATGATAAATAAGGAGCATAACAGTAGGGACGAGGAACATGCGTGAGAGAACTGGCACACATTTGTTGAAATATTTTCCAAAAGTCTCAAGCAAAGAGACCTCTTGGGACACCTGGCGCAAAATACAGAACAATGTCAAAATATATTTAAGTGATAGTTCGATTATAAGCGTCTCAAAAAGGTTCAGTATTTGGCTTTTGTGATCACGTCGATGAACTTTCAGTGCATAGGCATTAAATTAGTGCATTCGTTAAGTAGTTAAGTAAATACCAACTTTTGAAGAAATATCTTTCATGAAGCAATTACTCAATTGACAGTGTCGGTGTAGCCAGTAACTGCTACAACACAAACTCACGGATAAGGTCCTGTTTTCCAATAGGAACACAATGAAGCATATGCCTACATTTTTAGGTGATTCCCTTCACTATTTTCTTTCTGCTCTGTTAGTAGAGTGCTAATGATCTAAGTGGATAATTTGTGCTCAGGAATCACCATGTTCGCATATAAGCTACTTTCGTCATAAGCCGCGATTCCTAAAACAAAAGCCCCATAAGACAAGTCGGCAATAGGCTGTAAACGAGTACACAACCAGATCATCAATTTGCAAGAACTTGTTATGCAAAGCTGAGCCCCAACAATTTATTAAATACTCCAGATCCGGGATGTCATGTTTTTATTCTACGGTGGGGTTACAGACAGAGAGAGAGAGAGAGAGAGAGAGAGAGAGAGAGGATCAGCTGAGCAGATAGGCATGCTAGGAAGAAATAACAACTAATTTGAAATGATAGAAGGAAACCTAGACGTTTACTCGAAGTCAAACCAGTGTATACATATCATGCCACACATCTACCACCACCAGACTGACACTCGCGTCGCCCAGTCAAACGTCCTCCTTCCTCGCCCCGCACAGCTACTAGCGACCTTAGGGACTTCCCACTCTTCAGCACTCCCATTGCGCGCGGGATGTCGTGGGGGCCCAAGCTTGGAGAGTGTAGGGCCCCCTAAAGTGAGCCCAGTTGAATTAAGTTCTCAGCCGCGGGGGGTTTCTGCAAGATCAGCATGGGGACTGATCGCTACAGGGGGGATTCTGAGGGCATCTACAAGCACTGGACCCCCCATCGGATGCTGCTGCCTTTGTTGTGTATAGTATGCGTATAGAGACAAACTGGAAATAAGAAAAAAAAAAAAAAAAGACCGCCCCCACCACCATTCCTGACAATCGGAACAATAGTATCACAAGCGATTTTCACCCATCAAACATAATATGAAATGCATTAACCACAAGGATCAGTTTCCTTTACGTCATGCAGACATTTTCCGTGCTAAGTTTCGTGAGCCTGTCTTTGCGTGGCATTACATCTTACTTATTCGCTGTGCCGTTGTGCTGTGAAACAAGTGTTGTGTGTGTGTGTGTGTGTGTGTGTACAGTCAGTTTTGTATGCAGGTGCTCTGTTCTAAACAGCCGAAAAGACGCAAATGGATTGTTCTTTTTTTGTTAGATTAATTATTTTAAAATTTACAGTGTGCCGTATACTGTACCAAATTACTACAATAAATAAAATTAAACTTTGTGACATGTACCAAAAATAGTAGAACTCCCTAATTACAGTAGATCTACTTTGCATTCGAACATTACACTGCGTGGCAACATTATGACAATGGCGACTGTCTATACACACAATCAATCTGTTATCCACTACCATTTCACCTAATCTGCTTATGACAGTTTTCGAACTTAAAGTGTTATTTTTAAGACATTTTAAACCTGAAAATTCCTGTTCTATTATAATCATTAAATTTATCCTTAAATAAAATATGTTGCTAAAATATTTTCACTTAGACCCTTATGCAATAGAATAAACCACACACGTTTCTTAGGGTCCTGACATTGGCTGTGTCTGCAAACCCTTAACACAGTGCTCAGAAAATAAATCCCCCCAAAAAGTCTTTTTTTAAGATGTGTAGATGATAAACTTACTACAATTACTGACACAGTACAAAAGCGTAACTAATGTTAAATAGCATCAATATGTTACACCGCCCCTTAAAATTTATTTTTGAAAAAGAAAACAAAAACCAGATTAAACTTTCGAACTTATGTGAAAGAAAACATAACCAGTTACAACTCACCGCTACAGAAAACGTACGAACACAAATTCCCTTAATGTAGTAATTCTTGTCGCCCAACAGAAAACAGGTGGCCGCAATAAACTATTTAATCAGAAGATATAAAATATTTTATTTCAAAGGAAGGTAAACAAAACTAATCTCATATAATCACCAACATCCTAAAGAAATTCAGTACCACAGACACAAAGATAAGCAATGAAGGTAAAGTAACTTGTGATTTCAGGCTTCCTTCGCGAAGTAGCTGAGAACTGAGCACTTATGGGTTATTATGCAGCGAGTAATGGTAATTTCGTACCGATATTTAGGGGCAACCCATCGGTCCCATTCTCAGAAGAACCCTGAGTTTGCCCCGAAAAGTCAGTACGAAATTAGTAACACTCGCTACGTAATAACACAAAAGCGAGCAGTTCGAAGGTAATGTAAGACACAAACTCAAAAACATCAAGGAAACAGGTAATAATGGAATTCGCCTGTAGCGAAAAAAAATAAGAATAACAAAACAGCTTTTCGCACTAAAAATACGACGTAAAAAGCAACTGCAAGGAACAAATGCAGAAGAAAAACGTAACAGCGGAAAAAATCGCCTCCAGTGAACTGTTTTCATAAACACTCGGGGCGAAAAGGACACACATTTCGTAGAAGATATTCAGACGTTTCAAGATATCAATCTTTTGAACCTACAAGCCAAGCCAAGCCAATCCAAGCCAAGCCAAGCGAAGCCAAACCAAGCCAAGCCAAAGTGTTAACGGGGGGGCGGAGACTTGCGCGAAGCGCAAGTCGACGTCCCCCTGTCTGTTAGCCATTCCTGCGTTTGACCGCATTGCTGGCCTCAGCAACGGACACCTAAACTCTAACAGGGGATTATGCTTACGATAATAATTTGGAAGTCAGGCTAAGGAACTTCACCGATACTGCCAAAGACTAGGGCCTAGATTGCCCTGGACTAAGTATGGGAGTAAAAACTTTGGTTGGTTGGTTGGTTGGTTGACTGTCTTGGTTCCGAACCCAGACTGGCTCTGTCACATAGTGGCGTTATGCGACGTTTGTCAGGCGCTTAGGTGAAGCCGCCGAGCCTGGGAGGGAAGTTCGGGCCGTGCCCCGAATTTGCATAGAACACCCTGGGACTTGCCTTACAACTGAGGAAAATCACGGAAAACCTGAGTAAGGGTAACCGAATGGCGCTCGGCTGTTTAACGCGGAACGCAATTCGTTTAGTCGACTTGGTCGCTGCGATAGATGACCTCGGCTGGCCTCCTAGCCCCTGCCGCCCTTGGCTTTAGCGTCAGGCGACGGGGTCAACCCTCCGCCAGCTTAAGTATCTACCGAGTTGCCGTACTAGGGGTTCCGCACGACAGCTAATTTTGAGTCAAAGCTCCCGGGCAGGCCTCTGATGTGTTCGGCAAACAGCCGAACGCCAAGATCCTCGTGCATCTGCCTGTTATTTACGCACCAACGGGCACCAGTAGCGAGGCGAAGACACTTGGATTGTAACACCTATAACCTCCGTAAATGGGAGCGGGCAGCGAACCTCCACACGGGGCACGCATAGCCCATCAGGGGTCGGATGAGCTGCTTACATAGCAGGACTCCGTTCCTGACGGATAGATCACTATTCCTATTCAAGAGGGGGCTCAGCATACCCATTCATTGAGCTGTCCTCTTCCTGAACTGTTCGATGTTAGGCGACCAGGTGAGTCGTATATCTAGGGTCACCCCCAGATAACGAGTAGTATCGACTCATTCAATTGGTTCCCCGAAGAGAGTAACTGGTCGGGGTTGGATGAAGCGCCGTCCGGCACGCGAGAAAATATCGCGTTGCTCTTAGACAAGTAAATGGTAATTCTCCAATCACTCAACCACCGTTGAAGGTCGGTAAGGTATGACTCCAGGTAGCTGACAAGCAGCGTCGGTTTGCGGGACGTGGCTATGTTGGCCTTGTCGTCCGCGTAGAGGGCCAACTTGTAGTGGTGCGAGGGTGGGGGCATGTCGTTGACATACAGACTGAAGAGGACAGGGGAGATCAATCCACCCTTAGCTACCCTAGCCCGCATGCTTCGACGAGATGAAGTGGCCGTCTGGAAGGTCGCTTCGAAAGTCCGATCCCCGAGGTAGGATGAGATTGTATGGGCTAAATAAGACGAGATGTTGAGAAGCGTTAGCTTATAGAGGAGAATATCGATCCAGACGGCATCGAAGGCTTTGGCCACGTGGAGGAAAACTGCGCCGGTGAGCCTCTTTCCGCTCAAATTCCTGGTTAATATTTCAACGAGGCGGGCCAGCTGCAGAGACGTGCTACGTCTGAGTCTGAACCAAAACTGCTCGTCTCGCATCAGTCCGCGTTCGTTTACTACATATAAGATCCTAGCTAGTGGGATCTTTTCAAACAATTTACCAATCGTGTCCAAGAGACTAATGGGCCGATAGGAAGAGGGCAGTGCTAGATCTTCCCCGGGTTAAAGCTAGAGATCACCCGAGCGTGTTTCCACTTTTGGGGAAAGTGATAGTTGCGGAGAACCGCGTTCAAGATATGGCGACGAGGGAAACCGCTCGCGTGGGAAGGTGCTTCGATGCCCTGTTCGGTACACCATTCCGGCTCAAGGCCTTGCTGACCTTGAGACTCCTGATGGCTTCGTGAACCTCGTCAGGGGTGGTTAATTGCGGTTCGCTGGCAGGGCATAGTAAGCAAGACCTAAGAGCCACATCAACCGTCTCAATAACAGCCGGGACCGAAGGATCGGCCATCGGCTGAAACCGAGTCTCCAGATTGTCTGCAAGGGCTTCGGCTTTCTCAAAGTATGAGAAAGCGATTCCACCTGGGGTGACAAGGGGGAAGATGGAGTAGGAACTCTCATCACCCGCTTGGTCATCCTCCACAGCAATTGGTCTTCAGAATCGAGTGATTCGAGTGTAGCAGACCACTTGTCGTTTCTCCACTCGTTGAGCCGGCTGGTCACCGACCTCTGAAGACGTTTGACCTCGGCATTTAGAGCCGGGTCCCTGGTGATCTACCACTGCCTCCGCAGTCGGTTTTCATGCTTATCTCGTCCTGAATGCCGGTCGGTACCAGAGGTCGTGGGTCGTCACGCGGGTGACGCTTGGGAGTTGACGCAGCCAGAAGCTTCACAACGGCCCCGGAGGCGTTCTGAACGCACCTGTTGATTGCCATATCGTTCTGCAATTGCGGATCGAACGGAATTAGTTCTTCCAATTGAGTGTGGAAGTTGACCCAGTCAGTGCGCCTGGAGTCCGAGAAATCCGGTGGGTGGTAAAAGGATGAGCGACAAGAAGTGTCAATGAGAACCGGGAGGTGATCCTAGCTTAGTGCGGGACACGAAGACAGATACATCGGAAATGGGAGGTTCTTGGTAACCGAGATGTCCAGGACATCGGGAGTAACTGAGGGATTGAATGGGTTGGTGGTTGGGGAGTCCGGTCCAAAGATCAGACGGGAGTCTTCGTCGGCCTAATCACTTAGGAGTTTACCCGTCTCGTGTTCAACCGCGAGTTCCAATCACGTGTTTGGCCACCAAGACCGGCAATCCCGCGCCGAAACAGGCGGTTAGGTCCGCCCTGATCAGTGGGCGGGTAGGCGAAAGTTAAGCCGCAAGCATTAACACCGGTTCGTCGGTCAGGGTAACTTGGATGGCAGCAGGCTCCAAGTTGGTCAGGCCCGGAACGGGCATTGAGTGGTGGACCATACCACAGCGGACCAAGATGGCTGTTCCGCCCCAGCTGTCGGTCTGTCTGTGCGGTGGCAGACATATTTGGCAAGCCGGAAGGCTTTGCCAGGGTTAAGAAATGTCTCAAATAAAAGACAAATACCGGCACAGATCTGGCAGAGAAAGTGCTCCAATTCAAGCTTCCTGCCGCGCTCCGCCCGCATCCCAGCAGGCGAGACGCAGGGCTTTACACCGCTCTGTCCTTGTAGGGCGTTCTGCTACATTCGGCTACAAAAAGAATGACGGTCTTCAGGACAGAGCATGGGCGAGCTGCCCCTTTGGGGAGCGAAGAGGTGTACGTGAGCAGCCGACGAGGCAGATCCACACATGAATGGAGGGGAAGGTGATCGAGGAGATCTAAGATCTCATCGAGTGGGGAGGTAGGACTTTGGATGGGGACCACCAGGATGGGTGATGTGGGTGTGGAGGCCGCGGTTTTGACACTTGCGGCTGCTTCCTTCTTAGACTTCCCACAAGCCCGTTTAGGAGCTGCTGTGGATTAGAGCTCAGGTTTTTTTGGCCTGGCCGTCTCCCTGGTGGCTGTCACTATAGGCTTCTCGAGCGCCTCTGTGACCGGTTGAGGAGGGGTTTAGGATATGCTTTGGTGGGTGGAGTCGTGGTAACCTTGATGACACGCCCCCTCGGACGACGTGATTCCACCCTTCGCCCAGGTCCATCTGCTCGGCAGAGGGACCGGCCTGCTGAGCTTTAGGAGCGGCAGGTTGGCCTGTAGCGACGTTCTTTCGGCTGCGTTCGGGCGCTTGCTTTGCAAGAGCCGCACTCGCCTCCTTCCACTTCACACAGCCACGGTAGTGCGCTGTATGGTTTCCCCCGTAACCACAGCACTGAGGCTGCTCCAGCTGGGTACAGCATCCACCGGAGAGGTGGGAGCCCCCACAAGCGACGCCCCGGGGTGCGTGTCCGCATTTACGCTGCGTGTGGCCGAAGCGCTGACAGCGTTTGCATTGCAGCGGGCCTTTTGGTGTCACATACGACGCCACCGACACTAGCAAGCCGCAAATTTCGGTGAGCGATCGCACTTTTGACACCTCGGGCCCTCGCGCCACTGACACAATGAAGTGGGGATGGGAGGACGACCCTTGGCGGAGTCGGGACCGCAACGGCCGGATCGCAGCTGTGTGACTCCCTGAACACGGATGTTCAGGGATTCCAGCTCCTCTTTGACCACGCTATCAGGCATAACCCTACTCAGGTCATTCACCAGAAGTCGCGCACAGCGGTCCTCTGGTAGAATGAAGGTGTGGAAACTCACACCGCCTTTCCCACCAAGGGACCGCAGCACACTGACGGTGGCTCTTAACCCGTCGGCCGTTGATGGGACGACCACCAACTTCTCGCCATTTAGTTGGGCCATCAGACCGCCAGTGCAGGTTGCCCGCAACCAGGGTAGGAAGGAACGGGCGTCACTAACACCTGAAATAAAAATGGGCGTCTTGTTAGGACGCCCTTCTGCTGGTAGGCAGACATTGGCCACTTGAGTGTTTGAAGTGGCGCCATCTGGCGTGCCGCTCAGTGACCCGGACATGTCGCTAGACATGTGCCTGTTGGTTGTCTCGGATGAGACACCGGATTCGGAAGGGTCCGAATCCATGGTTGTGGGCTTGAGCGTCCCACTTGGCTGAGACGGGGCAACGGGCCCGGCCAGTAGAGCCGCGTATGTCGCCCCTCCCCCAGATGGTCCGGGTTGCCGGTTGCCGACAGCAGCTTGTTCGCCAGTGACTGATGAATTCGCTGGCAGAGGCGCGGACCCAGCCCCAGGTGCTGGGAGGCTGTTGGCAGGCTCGATATAGTCGCCCGAGATTGTTAGCACGTTGGGTTTTCTCTTGCCCGCGAGCTGGTGGGAAGCTCTGGTCCTGTTTCCTGATGTGGTGCTGCGTCTCCCAGCAGGCACCGCTGGCTTCTTCTTCCTCCCCACCATTGCCAGCCTCAACTCTTTGAGGAGGGCCGGCGAAACCTGCAAAGTAGAAATAGCCTTCATAAAGGCTAACGCGTCCTGCCTCAGCATTATGCTTCGGCAGGGGCACTCCGAAAAATCCTCCTATCCCTCCTCGGTGTGGCTTTGGTGAGGACTAAGAGCAGAAACCATTCCAATCGATAGCCAGTTTGACCAGTTAAGCTAGGCAGGTAGTTCTCACGATCCTCTCTCCAAGCCGGTCCTACTCTCACTCACCACTCCCGCCACTCACTCACACGGACTGCCCACCCTCACTCACCTTTGAACCTACAGTGAATCTGTATTACTCCTATACATTCAATTCGTACCACACAGAAAACACAGCGTGTTTCCTCTACAAAGACCAAATGGCAGGTGCTGTACAGGAAAATAATGATTCTTTATTGTGAACATACAAGGAAAAATTAAAGTATGTTGGCCAAATCCAGAGTTCCTAGTGTTCAACCTGGCAATAAATGTGCTGCAAATGGGTTAAAAACAAAAGAGGACAAGACCAAATATTCACGAAATACTCTTCGTACCAGACCTCCGTGTGGCCAAATAGAAGAAACGTGTAATAAATACAAGACCCTACTATGTAAGTACGTCTGGAAGCACGGAAAAACACACGAAATACGTCATGCTAGCCCGCTGCGTAGCAGTATATAAATAAAAAATTACAAAAAGTAAAATAAACGCTATCTAAAAATAGCAGTAAATTAAAACGGAAGTAATAAGATTATAATAATTTGTATGTTCCAGCACTCGACATAACAGAAGAAAGTTTTACAACTCATAACTGATAAAATTTCTGGTAACAATCTGAAGACAAAGAAGGAGACAGGAATCACGATATCTGCATATACAATTTCAAAAGCTGTGGCAGTCAAAAACTAACTCAACGGAGCAGAGTACTATTCAAGAAGTCAGTAGAGCTCCAACAAGACAAGAAATTCCCGACATTTTGCAGATAGCTTTTAGCGCATTGGTTAAATTTTAATATTCCATTTGCGCAAAGAGATGACCAAAGAGAAGAAATCTGGAAACTTTAAAAATATAGGATGCGGCAGAAAGAACTCCCCTATTTGAGAAGCGAATAAATTCAAAACCAAAAAACATACGGCAAATGTTTTTCTATTTCTGGAACGTGTTTTGAACAAAACATCACTCAAGTGGCGGCCTTGAATATTGATACACTGATGTAGCCTCTCGGTAGTTGTCCATGACCTTGAGAATCATTTCAGGCGTAATGGCAACAACTTCCTTTCGTATCGCCTCCTTCAGAGCTTCCAAAGTTTGTCCTGTTTGTCTAAAGTTTGATACCCAACGGTAAATCGTTTTCTTATCAGGAAGAGCCTCCCGTTGACCAAGCGCAAAGCGTATGCGAAATGCACGCTTTGTAGCTACCGGCGACCCGCCATTTTTTATAAACTCCTCAACAATAAAGGCTCGATGTTCTCCCAACCACGCCATGGTATACACTGAAAACGGCACGTACACCGCTGTTCGACGACGTGATCCCCACCACTGTACGCGCTCCTCACCCGAAGCTATGCCCCTCCCAAATCGGAGTGTTCTTTCTGCCGCACCCTGTATATACTGCAATAGACCAACAGCAATGAAAAGTTCAAGCTTCTTAACTCAATGGAACAGATTAATTGATGTCTATTTTTAAAAATCGTTTCAAACTATTACGGTGTTTTGAGGCCCAGAAAAGTTTATTGTTATTATTATTATTATTATTATTATTATTCCACAGCCACATAAAGCATATTCGTCATAAGAAGAGGGTGCGAGTTTTGAAACGAGAAACAGCATAAACACATGACGAAAAACGTATATAATATGAATTTTTTTTTTTGCGCTCTATTTCTCTATCATATTAGTCTCCTGCTGCGAGAATAGTAGCTGCTGCAAGAAGAAACTGTTGAACCTAGTGCAGACGAGGTCGCTTTAGTCTTTCCAGTAGCTACGATTAGGTGAAATGAGCATTAAAGCGAATGCTACAAATAAGAAATCCAACCACGAACCTCACCGGAGACAAAGTAACGTGGTCTGTTTCTTGACACTATTTTCGAGTGAAAAAATACCTCGAAAGAGTGCATACAAAATATAAACTGTCTGAGGTAGGTTCGAAGACTGACTCTATTTAACTTTCTGGAGTGTTTTAATGTAAATGTGCGTATTGGCGATGGCCTGTCATCTAATACACCACAAATACTTTTTAGCTTTACTGCTTTAATTCAATAGAACAAAACGTTACTTTGGAACAACCAAAAGCCGATGTAAAACAACTACTCAACCACAAACATCAACACATATCCCTTCCAAACAAGAGTTTTATTTTCAGCTGTACATACCGTCCGCAGCGTGTGACCGCTTTCTATGTCATTTTAACTCCAACTTTCAATTTCCCAGAGATCTCTAATTGACTCCTGACTATACAATATATGATCAGAAGGAAAGAGGGACAAGAGGAGAGCGAGAGAAGAGAGATGGAGAAAGACGGTAGGAAACAAAAGTAATGCTCTACCACCCTGTTCCATTGTTACGTAGCTCCAAACTTATTAAGTTATCACTGAAGGTCTGTTTCCCCTCTCACTCTCACTATTGTGAAGCTGCTCGGCAGGTAGCCTATTCCATACGCCTGCAAGTGACAGCTCTCCACAACTTATAGTCCGACGGCCAGCAAATCTCCATCTCTGTCTCCTATAGCATGGCACACCCCTTCTTCTCCAAACACCCACCCATTCTCTAAAATCACTACCGCGTCTGCTTACAACAGCAATCTACAACTTCAGGTGTGACCGAATACCGTTACTTGTCACATAATAGTAACAAACAACAAATTGATAACGCGAATGTAAAATTAAACAAGAATAACACTAATGCTCTCGTATTTATAACTATGTTCGAGTCTCGGGATACTCCAACCTATTTCAGAGACCCTATTTAGACAGGCGGTATGGTGCCACACTTACGGTCCCCTCTTTCCTTTACAAAGTCACATAAATAATGAACACATAATAATGCCCCGAGTGTGACCACAACCCGCAATGCAACATTAAAGACTGTGTGCGCATTTTAAATCGGTTGATTATTTAAAGTGATAAGACAATAACTCAACTTTTCATTTCAGGTTGCATATTTCATCTATCGGGGGGAAAAAACTGCAGTCTAAACAAATTTCGTGTAAACTCTTTTTGACTCTAAGGATTCAATTGAATTTTGGAACAATGGTATTTTAACATTTGGTGTAAAAACAAGATACAAGGGCAGCATGAGCGGCGAAATTTATTTGCGGGAAATCTGCCGTTGTGGATTATTTGGTGACATCTGCAAAATTCTTCCCGAAAAAAAGATTCCACTTGCTCGGACACTGCTATACATTTTAATATTTCAACAGCAAAATTCTATTTGAAAGGTAATTAATTCTACATAAACAAAGACATATTGACGGTAGGACTACAGATAACCAACAATTATTTATTTTGGCACTTACAGCATGTTCGAATGTGCAGAAATATCTGTATCTGGTATCATATAGAGATACGGATTTTAAGATATTTACCCGCTGCCAGCAAATGTATCTTCCTACTTCAATATACTCGAGATACAATTTACAGAAACGCAGGTTCCGAGAAATGTGTAAGTTTAGTCTAATGTTACAGTCGTACATATCTTAAAATATTAGGCAACTGATTGCAAGCATAGCGTCATTCCATTCCTGCTACTCCAGTTTGGCACTATGACCAACGGAAAAAGTCGGCAGAGATCTGCAGATGTACATTAGTACTGTACGACTGTAAATGAGCCAGATCTCTAAGACCTAAAAGGAAAGAAGTTGTCGGGTTTTAAGTAAAAGTATTTTCCAAATTCTTTCTTTACGTCTGTGTATTGACTACGCGTTTTGTCGCAGTTTTTGGCTGTGACAAATGATAACACGATAAAGCAACAACACTGCAACACTGAAAGAATGATATTGTAAAACTACAGAGCTTTTCATTATAGCCGGTGTAGCGTAGTCGGTAAAGAGTCTGCACCACCAGCTACTCAAACCCAGGAACAATGGATCAATTCCCAGGAGGGATAGGATTCTTCGACAATCAAAAGCGTCTAGACGGGCTGGGAACTTTTTGCAGTAAAGTCTGCTATTCAATTGGCATACAGAACGCGTTTACGGGGTATAAACCGGCCTTCGCGTGAAAATGACCACTCGCCTCAATCTAGTGCCGATGTTAAGAACGCATGGAGCTATAATTCTGTTCTTCCATACAGGAAAAATTTTACTTTCTACCTTTACAAAGCCCGTCATTGGAAGTGATATTGAACCAGTTCCAGCCACCTAATCCTACCAAACTACTCCCTAGATACAAGTTCGAGTCATCCTCCCACAACCTTTAGGATTTCACAAATACAACTCCAAAAGTCTGTAGTATACATTGTGTTTTCTTCCTAGCTATTTGCTAGGCACATCACAGCCTTTTGTATTTTAACATTCTACAATCCTAGAAATCCTCCATAAACAATGAAGTTCTTATTAGTGTAGTATCTTAAATTTTCTACTTACTGAATAATCCCAATTCCGAATACTTTCCTAAGCTCCATGTTTCTGACACCTGTCATTTGTGTTATTCCCTCATGATTCAGTGACCATAGACACAGCTAAATGCAAAACCGTTGTCTCATTACAACTATTTAACTGATGGGTTTATACATATTTAGTCGCATAAGTGTTATCATTAAAACTTAGTTGCCGCGCCTAATTCTAACATAAAACTAAATTCTGTGTGTTAGCCTTTTTAAAAATTCTGGAAGGATTTATTGCCTATAATTATTGTACGACTTCACTGTCAATTTTTGCTTCATATTTCTATTTTTATTTCAATGCATATTTCTTTCTAAACAAATCTTTATTTATTGCATAAAGTATCTGTGCCATAACTACTGTTACTTTTATTCCCACATAATATATACGAAAGGGCGGACAGATTTTAAATATGTGCCCAAAAGAATTAAACAGCTGAATAACACATGTTACTAGAAGATTACGAAAGGTATAAAAATTTCATAACACTTCGAAGTTTTCAATCAAATTGCTTTCCGTCATATTAAACGAGATAATTATTAGAGGTAGCATAACTACACTTGATAGGAAGTACACCGCATCACTGTGCCCCTCTGCATGTAATACCAAACAGAACAGACACCTGTTTTGACACTAAATTCACAAATACTAAATATTGATTTCTCGACCTGTTTCAGGGAAGTTAAAATAAGTTTTATTTTAATGTTCCAGAAATGTTTGAATGTCACGAACACCATGGGCATCACAGTGCCCAAAGTGGTCCACTGGGAACCCCTGTCGCACGTAAAATTACTGATTTATTAAATATGAATAAGGTACACATTAATATTTATTGGGCAAACTGCGCAACTCTTCATTGAGTGCGATTGGGACTATGGAGTGTTCAGTCCGAGTGACAATTACATAAGCGCAGACAAACCGAAGGTTGACTTTTTTCGATTAATTTTAGAAAGAGATGTTCGGGTCGCAAAACATGCAACATGCTTTCCTGTTCCAGGGTTGTACAGTCCTCTGGGTTTATGTTTTTATTATTATCGTTACTTTTCTTTGTTAAAGAAATTACTGCCTATTCAAATATTTCTTTCGGTGAATACTGTTACTTTTGCACCATTTAATTAGTAAGATACAAACACTAGCTACTGTGTGTCATTAATAACGATACGTCATACATGTGTTGCTACGTCAAGTTATCCTATAGCGTATTTCAAACGTCTCAGTTGGAAACATACTAAAATTTCGAAACTGACTTAGAAGTTCTTTAGAATTCTCTTTGAAAAGCAACGAATCAAAGGATGAAAGTTTCCAAAAAAAATGTATATACACAACAGAATATTAAGTTTTAACAAAAGTGGCACATGTCTGTAAGTCACATAAAAAGAATAGTGTCGTTAGTGCCATATAAACTCGAAAATCCACAATGTTATTATTATTGACTGTAAGAAATTAAAATGTATTGCATTGGGATGATATCTCAATGGAGTCACATACACGTCATGTTTTATAAAAAATATTTTTTCAGAAGTTTCAGTGAAGCAACACTCGCAGGCAGCATGGTGATTTACACAAAATAGACCAATTAGTTTAAGATACAAAGTAGACCAAAAGTTAAACATATTTAGAAATTTACGTTTGAATTATACATCAACATCACAACTACATGCATTTTATACAAAACTGTGTCTGTCAGACGAGTCTGTCGAATTTCAATGAAGCAAAAAATAACATCAATAACCTGACAAAGGGGAATGGTTTTTTTTAATGTCAGAACGCCAATTTCACGTATGGAGCTTCTAGTTGAATAAGAGTAGAATTTTTAATAACAAAAATGCATTAAAATATAAGGTAATTACTTCGTCCAGTGTTACGTCATTAAGTATAATCCGTCTTATCTACAGAAGGTGTTTTTTATAAGATGTTTGTTCATATGTAAAAGGAAAAATAGATTATACCAGTGGCATGATATTTCGCTTGAAATATTTGGATATACATACTAGCATGTTATGTTGAAAGGATCGTGATTTTAGACATACCAATTTATTTATCTGCGCATAAAGATAAAATACCACTTGTCTATGCAACTTATTTTACATCTTTTGAAGTCTGGTCTTACACAGCACAACATGCGAGAAATTTCCATAACAGTACGGATGAAGATTCAGTTCTTTCGGTATATGGAGCTGTGTCGATGGGACCAAAGTTCCCGACGTCTGAAATGATAGCATTACCTTCATATTTGGAGCCCAAAGTACAATAAGACGCTTCTTAAAATCGTCCTGCTAAATGTCGGACACATCGTTACGTCCCAGAAGAATTGGATCTTCTGTACCCTTATTCTCTGTCCCAAGGTACATATCCAGTCGTTTTATTTGGCATACAGTGCCCTTAATACCGAAAATAGGAACATCACTATTAATACGGCTGCATTAAAATATGACTACACAACCGAGTTCTAGTAAACCTAACAAAATAGCTTGTTTATCCGCAATCAATTCCGAAATTTCAACAATTCACATCTAAGCGTACATAAAAATTTGTTTTAGACTACTGTACTTAACTATTTATAATCTAGTGCATGTCAGATCTAAAGTCAGTCTAATTCTGGAAGCTCTCCGGAGTACGAATGTGCTACGAACATTCAAATTTTGTGAGAAGGTAATTGTTTATTTTGGTGTACAGCAATGTTGAGTTGGGTTAGCAATGGTACTGTCTCGCACGCTGAGGAAACTTCAGGTGAGTGACAGTATTAAGACTTTAATAGAATCTGAACCCCACAAGAAAACTTGTCAAATTCATTTATGTGTTTATTTGTTTGCTTACATTAAGATTCCGTCTTCTGGACGCCATAATAAAGTACAGAATAGGCGACAACAGAAATACAAACGGAAAAACTGATGAAAAAATGCATTAGTTTGTTTTATATTACTGCCCAGTAAATTTCATAAAAGTATTTAATAAAATCTAGTAGAATTCAATTAGACAAAAATTTTAACTTTCATGAACACTGGATCTGCGTAACAACCAACAAGATATTGTCATTGAAAATAAATTTGTATTAGAAATTTGAATATTTCCAATATGCTCGTAATTTGTAAACTTCATTCGAAATAATTTTAGAACAAAAATATAAGGCAAATATAACCTATTACTTTAAGACATTTTCGTCGTTGGTTACTTCATAAAGAACGAGTATTTCACCCTGAGATAAACTACATAATCATGTACAATGGCAAATGAAATATTGTATCTGGGAACAGTTTGATTTGTTCCCCTTGAATGTCTCACGTGAAGTCGAAACATGTGGGAATTTTTAATGTTTTAATGTATTATGACTGTGTAAGTACGAATATGTTGCATGTGTTGGTGAATCTTCACAAACACGTAATGCATGTACACCCTTTATGTACTTCACGACATCACTGCAAACATGTCGTGGAAAGAGCGAAGTTAGACCTAGTCGATCTAGAACATCTGTAATCTCAGGCCAGTGTTGGTACCGAATTCTAAGCCGTTTCGTGCCATTTCAGTTAAAAGGGTTCCATACGCGTTGATACGCACGACGATGCAAGTATTACCACACCGAGAATTCTCATGAAATATTCTACGGCAAAAATTTAAAAGTAAAAAGAACAAGGAATAAATTTATAATTTGAAACACGGGCGTAAAAATTTACCGAAAATCTAGGAACAAACTCAAGGGCAGTGCTGAGCACACTTACCAGTCCATAGTTAAAGAATAAAATAACAACTTGATGTCACTTGCTTTTTTATTTCACTTCTTATGTGCTCAACATGTTTCGGACATTAATATATCCATCATCAGGGGCTTGCAACTATTCTGTTGAATTGCCACATTTGTCGTATTGTTCTTGGTTCGATATGTATTGGAGTTTCGGTGTGGCTGTGTTGGAGCAGTATCCGTGTTGCAGGCTGAAGCACATGTTGAGCACATAAGAAGAGATATAAAATAGCAAGTTACATCAAGTTGGTCTTTTATTCTTCAATTATCACAGTGATGCACGGTCCAATAAACATAAGATTACCAGTTCATGTTTCACTCCAGCCTTAATATATCCTAAACTATTCTCTTTGTATCTTTACACAAACCACAAACTATTTGAAATTACAGAACAAAAGACCTCGAATTAGGAAACCAAACACTGACTCAGTTTTAGAACTTAGGAAGTATATACAAATATTTGTACACAAAACAAATTAAGTATCTTTAAAAAGAATATTCATCATCGTCATCATCAAGAGGCCTACGAATGTTCCGTTTAAAAAATAAAACTATTCCATACACATGTATCTGGCATTTACGTATAAACTCCAGTTTTGTGGTGCGGTTTCAATTCTTTCTCAATTTTCTGAAAACTCTTTTAATATCATATTTATACATGTGAGATTCGACGTAAGCGAAGCATTAAGTCTGGCCCTCAGTCTCCCTGCTATCTTTTAAGAGTCCGATTAAAACATAAGAGAGAAAAGGCATATTTTGTAATTTAAAAGTTCGGTCACCATTGCTCTGGATACAGTATGCAGCGAAATATTGCTTTCTCACTACTGCGTAATATTCAACTCCTTCATCCTGTACAATGAGAGCGTGAATGACCATAAGAATCGAGCACAGAGATAGAAAGAGATGAAAGCTGTAGTCGCGTAGTGGATGCTCTTCCACTGAGGAGGGAGACACTGAACTATTGACCGACGTGATCCGTAATTATAGGGTGCACCTGCCGCACCTAAAACCAAGTTATTTATCTGAACATACAAATACCACTCCTCTCATGACACTCATCAGCAGCTGCCGAAGAGAAAAAAACTGTACTTGGTAATGCATGTGGTCACGGACTTATTTATTTGTTTGAACCCGAGACCATCCCAATAGGAATCAAGAGTACTGCCAACTCCATAGCAACGTTCAGCAACATTTCTTTAAATTCTCTCCATGTTCAGCATACAAATGCAAACTGATTGGATTCTGGTACTGGCCAAAATCAGTAAACGGCATAACACTGATTGATAAGTAACTTCCATTACTTTCGCAATATGGAGTGGCTAAATAAACAGCATTGCATTGTTCACCTATTTAAGCCAGTTTATTTTCCTTTTCTCTTAGAATTTAACAATAACTTACATATATAAACACATAGCTGCTGAATTACATACAAATTAATGTAACATAGATCAACAGCACTGATCTCTAACTTATGACTTGATTGGGATACATGTAGGGCTGCATGGGCTTTACTCTGATTTAGAATTCTTTCGTAGACTTTTACGGTAACCTCATGTTGTGTTGAGACTATCAGGTTTTTGTTCAACTGCGGCCTCTAAGGAGTCCGTTGTCAATCCTACGAATGATAAATGAAAAAAAAACATGATAGAATGACAATTGACACGGGGAAATCTGAATATTAACGCTCCTACTTTATTCGCCATAAATCCCACAGTGACTCTGTAATGCACATTCGTAATTTCGAAAGCTTAGAAACTTTTGTAATTTTATGATTTGGTAACTTTGAAAATGGGACATTGTGTAAAAGTAAGGAACGACACACTTTGTCAGAAGCTGAGCTTAGCGATTACCACAATATAAACGGACCAAGTTACAGAAAGTTATGTCAACGAGTGGAGAAAGAGCTGACATCAGCGCTCCACTTCCATAGAGCTTCAAAGACTGTTACAGTATGGGATGTATGAAACTAAGCTAAGGTGATATAAGGTTGTGTTAACACACACAAAAATGCATGACACGAGCAAATCGCTTTTATATAATCTCACGAATATTTGACTGGTTAACTGATTTTCGGCGTAATTGTCGATCAACGAAGTCGGAAAACAATACTGACGCTATACCGCTGTCTTGAAGAAGATTATCAGCCGTGAAGAATTTCCGAAGCGTACCTCTTGGTTACTGAAGGTGAGTCGCTTTGGTTGAACTAAACTTTGAAGTAAATTCGAAAGCTTACTTTGGGAATTCACGAGATAAATTGGATATATATATACACGTATATATAGGGCAGTATGTGGTCCCAGGAGTGCACGCTCTGCTGGGGAGTGTGCACTACTAAAACCTGGGAAATGCCACTTATTCCTGCCAAGTCCGATGCATGCATGTCCACGTCATGAACCCTGGGCAACGTCTTCGGACGGCTAAGTCATGCAAGGGTGGAACGCGGGTTCCTGACGCGTTAATCAGGACACTCCAGCTAAGGGAGATTACCCTGACAGAAAATCCTAGTTCCTCCAAGGAAGCGGGGATTGAGCGCAGGGCCAGCAACCCAGCCTCGGAAAAACTACTTCGCTAAAAAATCTCAACGGAAAATCTCTCTCACACACACACACACACATATATATATATATATATATATATATATATATATAAGGGCGAGACGGCTAGTTGTGCAAATTCTAGAACTCTGACATGCGAGTGTAATTTTGCTAAGGAAGACACTGACCCTTATATGTGTAAACTTTATATAACCGTAGTAAATAGAATTTAGCTTCTAACCATAGCTGTTGTCGTTTGACTTGGGTCATACGGTTCTAGATCCTAACCATATTCGAATCAGGTCCCCTGATTTTGGTGGCACGCTACCTCCTTCTTGATCCGAACGGACCATCGATGACGGTAGGAATCCTTTCCCCCTTTCCGTAGTACTAACGGAGCGGTCGGTTTCGGTCCACTCTCAACCACCTGTACTCCGTGAACATTACAACTCTCATGAGATAGAACTCGGAATTCTGCCAAGGTAAGTCCCATGCTAACAGCCTCGGCTGTCATATGGTCTAGGAATTTACTAAATCTCCCTCAACATCGCTTTCGTAAATCATCCGGAAGTGGAACTTAAGCAAAATAGTTTGAAAGTTCTGAAAATGGACAAGACAACATTTCTTTCTCTCTCTCTTTATTTCTTCCTTTCTTTCTTTCTTTATGAAATGGACCTGGGGCATATACAAGGTCAAAAGAACACCTTAACACTACCTACATTGTTAAATGGCAGACGCAGTAATCTTGGTAAGGGTTGTTAAAGTACAACGCGACATTCGTTTGGAGTTTCTTAGCAAATAACGTAACCAAGATTTGAACTGGGTCCCTTTTCACTGGAAAGCTTCATACCAGAGATATATTATTTAAAATTAGGAGCACGTTATCCGTGTCCCTAAATACCATGCTGAGAAACAGCTGTACAATCCCGTAACTCACTATTAAACACTTCACGTCATTCTGTTTCGTAATCAGTTGTCTTGATACTATATCAGCCCAAGTGCAGCGCAATCTAAATGAAAATTTCCGTGTTTTCCGAAGTCCCGTCACAACATGCCAGAATAGTAGGCCTATATCAATTACTCCACAGCCACTTTACACATTGCTTTCAATCCATCATCCAGTAATCATTCTTACAACTGGACGAAACAGGCTACATTGTGAACTATTGGTCGCATTATCAACATCATCACACTCAAAATTACACATTGGCATCAGCCGCCCGTCGCCTCTATTCCATGGCATACGACATTCTCATAACCACTAGGTATTGTCTGAGTTAGCAGCCATTCTACATTGTTTGCTTGACGGTACAGGCTGCGTATATTTCCTCCCTCACGAACCAGGAAGTTGTAAACGTTAATTACAAGTCCACCATAATATAGATCTGTTGCCAATAAATACTTGAAATATGTCTGGATTGATATCAGGCGAGGAAAGAGAAACATTCTGCTTCTTGTAACATATGTATTCATAATAAGAATTTACCACAAGCTGATTTTTTGTCTACTTAGTGTAACGAGTACTTCTCTAGCATTAACTTAATTTTATTAAGTAAACAACACATTACATGACACCGAAATTAATTTACGGCTGTTAGGTTAATGTATATCTACAAATACGTCTACAAAAGGTCAAGATAAAGTCCGCGCTATAAGGGCATACAGGGGGAGAACAGAGGTACAGATCCATTCGTTCCTAATTTCGGCACTAAATAGACACGGGTAGTCAACTTCGCTCCCTGAACGACTTGGGCCAGGGAAACAAACCCGGTACTCATTGAACAGTAGGATTGGTGGGCCCCAAACTGGCGTTGATATTTCGGAAAAATCTGTTGTCCCTGTAAGGATTCTAACTCAGGATCGTCCAGTCCGTAGCTTAGTTACGACTACGCTGTCACGGCCTATATGAGTAGAATAAAAGAATTAATTGTATAGAGTCGAGAACGCAGGACTTAGTACAACATGTACACCTTTTTCTAATAGTTCCACGAATACAACACGCGAAGCAGGTGTTCGCCGAGGGTCCGTCAGGAACGAGGACAGAGTATCATTAAGCAGAATGGTCAGCAATGCAATCAACATCTTTATCAGCAATAGGAAAAGAAACATAACTAATTCTTTGGCTCACTCTTAGGAACCAACTGCTTAATGAACACCAAATTTTACGCTTTCAGTCACAGTCAAACTGCGCACTTCATTCTCTCAACATTACATAAAAATAATGAGCCATTTGAAACCTCTGAAATTATCAACAACAGCTTTATGCCCGCACTTATCGCGCAGAAAAATTATTACCGATAAGATCTTTAGTTGTGGTGGGCAGACGATTTTTAACAACACTTCCTCTCCCCTCCTGCTAGTACCAATCAGTAACAGCTACGAATTAAAACATTCCTGGTCCTTGTTCTTGCACAGTACAGTCCGACGTAAGACGAGTACCACAGTAATTTTAGGCCATCTTTGCAAAGTAACATAAGTGCCTTATGTGGAGATCTTTTTTGTTCTTCTGTACGTAAGCTACTCACAGCATGCAACCCGTTTCAGATACTTACATATTCAATATGGAAGCCGTTCATTAAGGGTAATCGGGAAATTATGATTTTCATGCATACTGACCCACCGTCATTTTGGCGAGCGTACAAATGGATGAACAGACTGAATGTTAGCTTCCAAACTGCAAAAAGATACCACTCTGAATGTCACGTACTAACCTTACATTATGGATTACATCCTTCCAAATCTTGTTACTTGTAAGTGTAGCAGCCGTGCATTAAATAATAAACTGCTTTTAGTAAAGCGTAATTATGGCACTACACTATTCGTATCAGCGTACGTTTTTCCATGCGTATTAGTCATTTATTCATGCCGCGACTCGTTCACAGCGAGATGACATTAACTTTACATACGCCTTAGAGTAATTCATATCGAGAGACCCCAGGATCAGGCACATTCGTCTAATGCCTTGTTCTCGCGTCGCACATCGACTTTGAGACGATTACGTGCGGATACACAGATGCATGAACTCTCATAACAATGACAAAAACATGTTTGCAACACATACAAATTAAACAAACGGCCAGAAGAAATAAAACAAATGCCCTCCATACCAAAATCGCAAACTAGTAAAACATTATAATCAATTACTAATTCAATGAAAGCATTTCAGTGTACGGGTTCAAGAAATTCGAATACCTGGTGCTTTTTTTTTTTGGATTTTATTAACGCCAAAGAAAGGTTTACGGTATAAATAACATACTATCTACACACACACACACACACACACACACACATATATATATATATATATATATATATATATGTATATGATAGGTAGACCCTAGAGGAGCAGCAAGAAAGAACTTCTGAATACAATATACACAACTGTACAACAGACAAATCATCTTCGCTTTACAATACGAAGTTATTCCTAGATATGACCACATCAAATAAGTGATGAAGCATTCATTTAAGGTTATAAAACACGCAGGATAAAACTATGCAGTGATGATTAATCAATAATTATATAAAGCGTTGGATGCAGTTAAGGAAATAGGAAAGAGTAAACCTCAGTACAACTTGATCCGAGCTTTACGAATTAGAGCACTACTTGCTGTGTCTAAAAATCAAGTCATACTACAGTCCTTCTGTGCCATCACAGAACTGCTATCAATGTCGGCATAACGCAGAACGATCTACCAGTGCCTACCCAAAAGGATTAGTGCCAAACACCAGACGTTCCGTTGTCGGATCATTAGACAGGACCCGTCATCCACAAATGATAACAAAAAGCCCGAAAGGCTTAAGTAAACTGCTGCCTGGTTGGAAGATACCAGTTTCATGTGATGACTTCTTCGAACCGAAATGTTCATTGTTTGCCGGCAGAGGGGTGGGGTTAAAAATTAAAATTTGCACAAATTGTACCATCTATCGGTCAGCCTGCGTGTAACAAATCTAGAGCCATTGAAAACTTACTTACTTACTTACTTACTTACTTACTTACTTACTCCATGGAGCAGAGTCCTTCTTGAGAAGCTAACTGGTCTGCAGCTAGTCAAGAAACTCCCCGCATTTCACGGAACCCGAAGGTTCATTACCGCACTCACAAGCGTCCG
>Ga0123355_10000932_pt1 | contig 40467 bp, 42 predicted proteins | sample TergutEmb28metaG_3_FD_89872 | JGI IMG/M metagenome (GOLD analysis project Ga0123355, IMG submission 89872) | Embiratermes neotenicus P1 segment gut microbial communities from Petit-Saut dam, French Guiana - Emb289 P1 | ecosystem: Host-associated > Arthropoda: Insects > Digestive system > Gut ...
ATATTTAATTTTATAAATAACATATTAATTAATCCTCACTCTCAATTTTAATATTTTTTGGATAATCATTAGCTAAGCCTTTTAAAAGCTCTTTTAAGTTATTAAATAATTTATTTATTAACTCATCTTCTTTAATAATTTCAATACTTAATGTATCATTATCATCAATATATTCAATTGCTTCTTTATTCACCGTCATCATATCATTAACACACGCTATGATAACACTTGAACAAGCTGCACAAACAATATCTCTACCATAAGCAGCAAAACCAGCATGACCACTAACAACTACCTTGTTTTCTTTTATTACTACTGTAATCATGTTTTTTAACCAACAATCTTTTTAACTAATAATTTAGTATATGGTTGTCTATGACCTTGTTTTTTACGGTATTTCTTTTTTGCTTTATATTTGAAGACAACAATCTTTTTTGCTTTACCATTTTTAACTACTTCACAAGTAACTTTAGCACCAGTGACAAATGGTGTTCCAGTTTTTTCACCAACTGAGTATACTTCTGTAAAATCAATTGTTTTTCCCGCTTCAACATCTAGTTTTTCAACAAATATTTCATCGCCTTCAGCAACATAATATTGTTTTCCACCTGTTTTAAATACAGCTTTCATTAATTTAACTCCTCCCTTTCTTTTTTAGGACTCGCCTTGAAGGTGAATTTAAAAATCTCTTTTAACCTTTTTAGTGCGGTTCATAAATTAATTACAAACATATAGAATGATATCAAAAATGTCTCCAGAAGTCAATAAATAAGGGCTATTTCAAAATATTTAATTAAAATATGAATTTAATACTTTATCTTCATTTTGATTATCAATAAAATTATATTTATTTTTATGGATTAATTTAATTGATAAGATATGTTTAATGTTTTTAAACTTTGTTTTATTAAGATGTCGATCTAATAGGAAATGATGAAAATAATAATGATGATTCTTAATTGTTTCGTAGGTTTTATAGACTAAAAAAGAGACAACTAAATATGAATTTAGTGCATGAAAAGTTAAAAAAATAATAAATAAAACAATACTAAAAAGACTGATAAAATTAATTAAAACCATCGCTTTTTTATAACTAATGAAGCTCTCTAATAAAGACGAAAGAATCTTTGAACCATCTAATGGAATAATTGGCAATAAATTAAAGAAGATTAATAAAGTATTATATTTAATGAATATCGGATAGTTAATACTACTCAAAAAATATGGCATGATTAAAAACAACAGTAATTGCATTAAAATCCCACCAAGGCTAATAATTAATATTTTAAAACTATTCGTATTAGGTCCGATATTTGTTGTCATAATACTTCCAAATGGTAAAATTTCAATTTTATTAATCTTATAACCAAATAGCTTAATTAAAATAATATGACCGAAATCATGAAAAATTAAAATTATACTAATGATGAGAAAGTAATTAAAGTAACCTGCTAAAAGGACGCTAAGTAAAATAAAATAACTAACCCAGTGAATTTTAAATAAATTCTTCAAAATCTAGTACTTCTCCATTTTGTTTAAAAGCAACAAACAAAGTATTATCTCTGGCACTAGCAATAATACTATCTGATTTAACATAATCATATAATCGAACATTAATGTTTGTTACGTTCCCATACCAATAATCGATCCCATTCATCCCTTGAATAATAATTGTTTGACCCAAATGTTCTCTTTCACCAACAAAAACTACAATACCTGATTTAAAAGGCATTACAACATTAACCCCATCTAACCTAGCACCATCATTAAAGGGTGTTACTTCGTTAAAGGTCATAATATTACGATTAACTAAAGAAGTTCCACCATCTGGTAAAACACTCCCAAAGCGTTCACTCCAAAAATTATTAAAACGACTAAAGTTAAAAGTCCGCTCATAAATATTACGCCTAAAAAAAAGCATATTATTATCACTATAATTGATAAAGATTGATAAAACTAAAAATAAAATTATACAAATTAAAACTCTGAACACTAGATTCTTAAGATATTTTTGACTTTTCATAACTATCCTCCTATTTAAATTTACTCTTTGATTAAATATTTAATGCCTATAAAATAGATAATCATATTAATAAATAAATTTTGCCATAAGAGATGAAAAATAAAACTACTCATGCCGTTATGAATTCCATAAATTAAAATACCGAAAATAAAATAAAATATAATAATAAGTAAGTATCTAGTTATAAAAAGTTCATTAAAATAATTAAAAATCAATTGTTTAATAAAGTATAAGCCAATAATAATCATCGTAATTATTGGTATGCCATGTAAAATTAAATCAATGACTAAAATAAAATAAACTCTCTTATCATTAAGTATGAAAATACTCAATAAAATGGTTGTTAAATAAAGATTAGTTAAATTAAGTACTAAAAAATCAAATAGCATCACTCTACCTTTGAATAACGGCTAAGAAGTTTAAATCATTATTACTGGCTCTTTGAACTGTTACATAATGATTAATAGCTCCATATCTAATCCGAATAACTCGGCCAATATAAGTTCCCATTGTACTATAAACTGGGTCATTTAAACGAATATTATTATAATTAGAAATTTCATTAATAATTAAATTACCAACTTCATCTTGATGGGATATCTTACCATTCTCATCATTAATACTTACCACTATATTGCTATCTTGAAGTAAAGTAACTTCACTAGTTGTCACTCCAACAGTTGAAATGATACCAATTAGTCCATGAATATTGACTACTTCATCACCAACTGTGTAATTACTGCCATTAATAATAAGTCTATTAAACCCATAGTTATTGCGCACTGCATTGGTAATAATATAATTATGTTCAATACGAATGTTATTTTTAAAATATAATAATTCACTAATTTGATTATTTAAAGATTGATTTTGTTCTCTTAAAAGATTTACTTCAAACTGATTATCATTAATGAATAAATAACTAGTAATATTGTTCACTAGATTCAAAAGACTACTTCTAAATAAAATAATTGAAACGATTAAAATAAAAATATAATAATTAGACTTCATCTTTCACCATCTCATCAAAGAAACTATAATAATTAATCCCGTTTGTAATAATATGATCTAAAAGATGGATGCCAACAATCTTACCCGTCATAATCAAGTTATTGGTTATTTTAATATCTGCTTCACTAGGCCTAATATCACCTGAAGGATGATTATGCATCATGATAATACCAGAGGCCTTTTCTTTAATTGCATAATAAAAAATCTCTTTTGGTGAGCAGGCTATTTCTTCACCGGTTCCTCGGTACATGATTTGGTAACTAAGTAGTCTTTTTTTATTATCAATTAAGATTACCAATAATTCTTCATGATGTTTATCACCAATTAAATTAGCAAAATAATCATGAACTAAAGAGACTTTATTTAATAATAAACGTTCGGTTATAGTTTTATTATTCACTCGCTTACCTAATTCTAAAGCTGCAATTATGGTAACCGCTTTAACTTCACCAAGCCCTTTAATAGAAGTAAATTCATTGAGACTAATATTACTTAAATCTTCTAGTTTTTTTATTTTAGTTAGGACTTCATGACTAAGAATCTTAACATTTTTTTCTTTAGTGCCAGTTCTTAAAATAATTGATAATAAATCTTCATTACTTAAATTATTAGCACCATATTTTATCAATCGTTCTCTTGGTTTTTCACTATTAGGTAAATCCTTAATGCTCACTTTGACCACCGGTAAATGATGAAGTAATTAATTGATTAACTGAAACTAAAACTGCATCAGATCCTTCAACCATGGTTCGCTCATAATTATTAATCGCGCGAATTAAATCACTGTCTCGAATCGTAATTTGTCTTAAAAAGTAATTAATATTTTGTGATTGAAGATGCCTCTCCATTCTTGCAATAACTTGGTCATTAGTTAATAAACTAAAATAAACACGATACACATCTTCTTCCTTCATGACAATTGATCCTTCATGCCTACTTTGGAGCTCTAATGCAGATTGTTCAGTTGTAAAAACACCTAATTGAAAAGCAGTAACTGTCATACTATCAGAAAAAACTTCTCGAAAATTAAAATCAGCTTCTTGAAATAAAAAGAACCCAAAAACTACACCTGTAACCAATGCCAATATGTATGGTAAAAATTTTTTCATGTTATCACCATCTTCATCATACATAATGAAAGGAAAAATATATGTCGAATTATGAAGATAACTAACAATTTTAAAAACAAAGAAAAAAGCTCTTTAGAGCTTCATTAAAAAGTTATAAACAAGGCTTGAAAGCAAACCGCATCTGTTACTGTATAATTTGTTAGAACTGCCATATTTGATGTATCACAATATGTCCAGCCAAGATGAACATAATTAGAAGGAACATTAGTTATTACTGGAATATTAAATGTTTTTCCATCTTCTACTTGAATAAATATTTGTTGTTCACCGTTTTCAAACTCTCCTCGAGGAGTAGTAAATGTTGCTCTATGTGTAATAACTGGTGCTTCACCGGTAATTCCAACATGAGCTCTAAAAGTTGCTCCTTGATCTTCATTTTGTGGGACGCCTCTTGAAGGAAAGAAGAATGTTAAATAGTATGTATGAACCATATCATTTCCTGGTTGATCAAAGAACCCACCACCTAATGAATGGACACCAGCTCCAGTTGGAATTGCTCTTTGAGTGGCAATTTCGGGAATTGGCGATCCCGAGTTACTAGTATTTAAACTAACTAATGTGTAAGTTAAAGATCCACTTTGAAAAGTATTTTCGGTTACCACTAAGTTTAGAAAATATTCCATTTCTAAACTGGTATTATTATTTCCAGTTATTGTAAATCTTTTAGTATCCCATGCTTCTTCTCTTGGATAGATATTTTGCATATTTATCATATTGCCACCATCCATATGAATGCCTAGTGACCCACCGGTTACTGTAATCGTTGTATCTTCTTCCACACCAGTAAATACCGCTGTAAAGAATGCATATGTTCCACCAAACAATCCGACGGTAATTAATAACATAATTAACGCTACAACTAATAATCTTTTTGTATCTTTATTTTCTTTTTCCATTTTTATTTCTCCTACTTCTATTATGCCCTAATTATAGCAAATTTTATCATAAAATAAAATACAAAACGCCAATAATAATTGGTTGATGTAAAATGTAAATAATTAAACCATGCTTACCAATCGTGGTAATAACGTTATTATCGACCCTTGTTTTTGGCCAATTTCTTGGTTTAAGATATTTACCAATGATATTACCAATAACAAAAGGAATGATAAAACCAAAAATTGGCACATAATCACTAGAGGTAAAACTATCTGTATATAAGCCAATAGGGAAAAAATAGTTATGTGTAACATCAATTTGGGCAATTACCAAAGTAATACTGATTGTTATAAATAATAAAAAGATTAAACTTTGATAAGTAAATTTCTGATAAAAATGATAAAGAATTGTTGCGACGCCTAAAAAATGAAGAATGCCAAATTTAATATAAAAAGAAGGATTATAAAAATAAGTTACTAAAGTTATTAAAAGTGCTAAAGCAAACATTTTTATACCTCTTTTAAGATTATTTCTTGAAAAATTAGAAGCAATTCCACAAAGTAAAATAAATAAACTAACTCCTATTAATTGAATATAATAAGTTACTGGATTGATAAAATTAATATCTACGCGATAAATTTCGCTAATCGTGTATCCTAAATGATAGATTACCATACCAATAATTAATAATCCTCTAAAGAAATCAATTAACCCAATTCGTTCTTTCTTTTCCATAGCTCTCACCCAAGTAAGTTTTATTATATATTATATTTTGCCATAAAAAAAGGATTTTAAAATCCTCTATGTCATAACGATGTTGTACAGTAGAAAACTAATCCAAAAACCTGCTACAATAGTAATTCCTGAAACACCAATGGCCATTAAAATACGGTTAAATGTGGTTTTATCCTTTTTCATAAAAAACCTTCTCTCTAACAATAATTTAACAAAAAGATAAAGTTTTCTCAAGAAAAAAGCAGTGTACTAGACACTTACTTTATATGATTTGTGGTTCAACAACTAAATCAATATTATGGACTTCTAAGACTTTTTGATGGACATGATTAACTAAATTAATAATATCTTCACTTGTAGCATTATTTTTATTAATGATAAAGTTTGCATGCTTTTCTGATACTTGAGCTCCGCCAATTTCCAAGCCTTTTAATCCTGCTTCTTCAATTAATTTACCTGCATAATTACCTTCTGGATTACGAAAAATTGAACCTACTGAAGGATATTCTAGCGGTTGAGAAGAAATTCTTTTTTGAGTATTTTCCCTAACTAATGTGATCAATTCTTCTTTATCAGCTTTTTTTAATTTTAAATAGGCTTTTAAAACAATTTTATCTTTTAAATTAGTTTCACGGTAACCATATTTAATTTCACAGTTACTTAATGTCTTAATTTCATTATCTTCTAGGACATCTAATTTTATTACATAGTCCATAATCTCATGCTTATATGCCCCGGCATTCGAAACAACTGATCCGCCTATTTGACCAGGTATTCCAGCTGCCCATTCTAGACCTTGTAAACCTAAATTAATTGTCTCATTAGCTAGTTTATTTAAATAATAACCAGCTCCTACTTCAATAACCTCTTCATTAATTACTAATTCAGTTAAATCTAATTTAATAACTACACCATTATAAGATGATGGTAGAATGATATTTGATCCTCCACCAATAACTAAATATTTTATTTGTTCTGTTTTTAAATATTTAATTAATTCAGTTAATTTATTAATATCATTAACAATGATAAAATATTGACAAATACAATCTATTTTAAATGTATTATCATTTTTTAAATTAAAGTTACTAGTTAAGTTTCCATATTTTTCTAAATTCATAATTTCACCTACTTTTATTATATCATTATACGAAAGGATTTGTTATAATATAAAAAGAAGGACAAGATGACCCCTGGTCAGATCTACTTCGTGTTTGAACTGACATAAGAAATCTTATGCCAGCTTTTTTATCTTAATAGTAAGATTACTATTATCAATAAAAGGAGAAATATAATTCTATAAAGATTTTGTTCCATATAGTTCATATTTATCACACCTTTCATATCCTCCCCTGATTTGGAAAATAAATTCGAAAGGAAAGCTGACACATCTTGCCCTAGATAAAGAATAACTAATAAATTCTTCTCAGTCAAAAACCCAATTATTAAAATTGGGTCTTATTTATGATTAATTTAAGCTATTTTTAATACAAATATATATAATTAATATTGTTTTTTTAAACAAATCTTACTATTCAGTATCTGTGATAATTAATTCAATATTTTTTACTTCATAGCCTGATTCTTTTTCTGAAGTTTGAATATTTTGAATAAATAGCGTAGCCTTAATATCTTTTAGAGATAGATTTAATGCATTTTCTAAAGGTTTACTTAAAGCAATATCTAACTCTTTAATTGGCGTTTTTAAGGATACATTAGCTTCAGTTTTTGCTCCCCTAGCTTCAGAGATAATATTAATTAATTCATCACCAAAGATTAGTTCATCTTCAAAGTCAAAATCTAACGGAATGATTTTAGTTAAATGAATTGATTCACCACCATAAATTCCTTGATAAATTTCTTCAGTAATAAATGGGAAGTAGATACTATAAGCTTGTAATAGTTTATATAATAGTGTATAACATGTCTTTTGTCCTGAATATCTTGGTGTTTCACCAAATTCTTCTGGTCGATATAAACGATGTTTAACAATTTCAATATAGTTATCACAGAAATTCCAAAAGAATTTTTCTAAAGTATTTAAGGCTAATCCAACTTCATAATCTTCTAAATAACTTAAGAAAGCTTTTTCGGTTTCTTGATATTTACTGAGAATCCACTTATCTAAATATTCATAGTTTTCAAATGGTTTATCTTCATAATCAGTTAAATGCATTTCAACAAATTTAGATACATTCCAGATTTTATTAATTAATTTCTTACCTCGTAGTAAAGTCTCTTCACTGAAGACAATGTCAGTTCCTAGTCTTCCTGACCCGGCCCAATATCTGATAATATCTGCTGAATGTTCATTAATTAAGTCAATTGGTTCTGATTTAGAATTAGCTTTGGATTTACTAATCTTTTCACCTTTACCAGCCATAACGAAACCAGATATCATAACATTTTCCCATGGTTTTTCACCAAAATGGTAGAAGCTTTTAACAATCGTATAAAAGTCCCAAGTACGAATAATATCATGAGCATTGGTACGAAGACTCATTGGTTTTAAAAGATTTTCTATAGAGTCATCTGTTTTATATTTCATATTAATTAATGGGGTTACTGATGAAGTTGCCCAAGTATCCATAACATCTTTTTCTGGCATTAAATTACTAGATCCACATTGACATTTATTTTTTGTTTGAGTTACTAGTGGATTAATTGGTAATTCATCTTCTGATGCTAAAACGGTTTGTCCACAATCTTCGCAATACCAAACTGGAAAAGGAACTCCGAAATATCGTTGTCTTGAAATACACCAATCCCAAGCAATGTTTTGCACCCATTCTTCATATCTTGTTTTCATATGAGATGGATACCATTTAATTTCATTACCGATTCTTAAGAATTCTTCTTTTTTAGTTAAACAGTCAATAAACCACTGGTTAACTACCGAATATTCAATTTCTTTCCCGCATCGCTCATGAGTTTGTACTTCATGTTCTAACGGATCTGATTTAACTAAATAACCTGCTTTTTCAAAGTCTTCAAGAATTTGTTTTCGAGCTGCTTTGATTTTCATTCCGCCATAAATTTTAACTGAAGCATCAATAAATCCATCATGAGTAAAGATGGCTTTTAATGGTAGTTTATATTTTTTCCACCATTCAATATCTGTTTGATCACCAAAAGTACAACACATAACAATGCCAGTACCTTTATCCATTGCCACTTTTTCATCAGCTAATATTGGAACCGTTATATCAAGAATTGGAATGATTGCATTTTGACCAATTAAATGTTTATTATTCTGATCTTCTGGGTGAACAAAAACACAGACAATTGCTGGAATTAATTCTGGTCTTGTGGTGGCAATCGTAAATAATTCTCCTCCTTCAGTTTTAAAGTTTAAGTAATTAAAACTTGATGCTAAGCTTTTAGTCTCTAATTCTGCTTGAGCAATTGAAGTTAAGCATTCATTACACCATAAAGCCGGAGATTCAGTACGATAAGCATGTCCTTTATTAACTAAATCTAAGAATGATAATTGACTAATTTTAATGGTTTCAGGGCTGATTGTTTGATAGCATAAATTCCAATCAGTACTAACACCAACTCTTGAAAATAATTCTTTGAATTCATCTTCATATTTTTTTGTAGTTTGATAGCAAGCTTCGGTAAAAGCTTCTCTCCCAATTTCATGAGCCTTTTTACCGATTTCTTTTTCAACTAATCGCTCACTTGGTAACCCGTTATCATCAAAACCAAAAGGATAAAAAATATTATAGCCTTTTAACCTTTTATATCTAGCCATCATTTCTGTTTGCGAATAAGAGAAAATATGACCAATATGAATTTTACCATTCACGGTTGGTGGTGGTGTATCAATTGAATAAATTTCTCTTTCATCTGGCTTAAAAGCATAAGTGTTATTGGTTTCCCAGTATGTTCTCCATTTAGCTTCTTTTTCTTGGGGATTATATTTTTTATCTAGCATTTTCTAACCTTCTTTCTATATATTTATGTGCTTCTTTAAGATATTTTTCGAAAATTTCTTGATTTGGTATTAATCTAGCAAACTTTTCTAATATTGCTTCTTCTTTAATTATTTCAATTGAGATATCATAGTTAATATCAAAGATGAAGGCTAAGATTAAAATATAATAATCCATTAAGCTTTCGACATCTTTAACATTGACTGATTTTTCATTATTGAAAGACTCTTTAACTTTATCACTAATAACATTACCTTGAAAAACTTTTGAGATATAATTATAAAATGTTTCATCATTACTTAGTTTCATTAAGTTTTCTAATTTATCGGCATCACGAATAATTTTTAAGTATTTATCATTATTTTCTTCGGGAATTTCAAATTTATTATGATAGTAAATAGCGTTAAAGACGATTGCTTTATGTTCTTCAGTAATACCAAATTCTTTGTATAAATCATTTTCTTGAAGTAGTTTTACCCCAAAGTCTCCATGATCAAACTCAAGACCAACATAACTTCCTTTTTCTTTCCATTCTTGGAATCTTCCAATATCATGTAAAAAACCTATTTGTTCACAAATTAGAATATCTTCTTCACTCCATCCTAGTTTTTTAGCTAAATCCCTAATTAAGTTTTTTACTTGTTTTGAGTGTTTAACTTTTCTCATAATATTGGGCTCTGTTAAGTCAAAGTTTTGTAAATAATTATTGAATACATCTAGCATAAATATCTCCTCTTTCTATTAAAAAAATAGTTATAAATGTAAGGGTGAAATTAATCACGGTACCAGCCTTACTTTATAACTATTCGTTATGCTCATGAATATTTAACGCATATTAAACGATTTTTCTCCTTTAGCAACCTTCACATACTTTAATTATTAGTTTCCACCAAACACTAATTCTCTGTAAATTAAATACTATGTTACTCCTCTAAAATCAACAAAAATTTAATAAAGACATTATAACATACAAATTTCGTTTCGCCAAGTCTTGCGAAAATAAGTATTTAAAGGTATAATATTATTAAGAATAAAATAGGAGGACATTTATGGAGGCAGAAGCTCAGATAACTGAAGAAAAAGTTGTTCAACCAGAGGCTACCGAAGAAACCGGTTTACCAGCTAAAAAAACAACTTTAGCAACCCCTGTTCCTGACCCTGACAATCCAAAGATGGTCTCTTTTAATTATGAAGAATTTCCAATTACTGATGTTGTTAATACCATTATTTTAGAAGCGGTTGACCGAGGTGCTTCCGATCTTCACTTTGACCCTTCTGAAGTAGGTTTGAAAATTCGTTTACGCGTTGACGGGGTTTTACATGACTATTCATTAGTTCCTGTCTATGTCTTAAAAAACATGATTACCAGAATTAAAATTGTTTCTGGAATGAATATTACTGAATCAAGAATGCCTCAAGATGGAGCGATTAAGAACTCTATTGAAGGAATGACAGTTGACCTTCGTGTTTCTTGCTTACCAACTAACTTAGGTGAGAAAATCGTTATCCGTGTTCTTGACTATTCAAAAAGTTCAGCAGGTATTGAAGAACTTAACTTTAGTAAACCTAATTTAGAAAAAGTTAATGAAATGGTTAAATCGCCAAATGGGATTATCTTGGTTACGGGAGCCACTGGTTCTGGTAAATCAACAACTGTTTATGCAGTCTTACAGAAATTAAATACGGAAGATCGTAATATTATTACCGTGGAAGATCCAGTCGAGATGAATATTGATGGTATCAACCAAGTTCAAGTTAATTCAGATATTGGTTTAGACTTTGCAACCGTTTTAAGAAGTATTTTAAGACAAGATCCAGACACAATTATGATTGGTGAGATTCGAGATGATGAAACTGCAAGAATTGCCGTTCGAGCATCAATTACTGGTCACTTGGTTGTATCAACTATCCATACCAACAGTGCCTTAGCAACAATCGAAAGATTAGTTGACATGGACGTTGAACGATATCTTTTAGGTACTGCTCTAACTGGTGTTGTTTCACAAAAACTTGCTAAAAAATTATGTACTCATTGTCGTGAAGAAAAAGAAACTAACGAATATGAACAAAGAATTTTTAAACAATCACTAAATATGGATGTCCCAAAAATTTATGGACCTAAAGGTTGTGACATTTGTCACAATGGTTATCAAGGTCGTATTGCAATCCATGAAGTCTTAGTTATTAACCAAGAAATTAGAGATGCAATTACTAAAGCTGTTGAAAAAGCTCAATTAAGAAGTTTAGTTTACTCATCTGGAACTATTACAATGCTCCAAGATGGTTTAGGTAAAGTTGTTAGTGGTGATACTTCTTTTGAAGAAATTATTAAGTTAATTGATTTAGATGATGATTTAGGATCTGATTCAAGAATTGGTTTAGATCAAACCTTAGCTGATTTAGAAGATACTCCTCCTACTGATACAACAGCAGAGGCTACAACTCCTGTTGAGGAAACTCCAAAGCCTGAAGCTACTCCAACTGTTGAAACAACAACACCAGAAGTAACTCCTACAGAAGAACCAAAAGCAGAGGTGGTAACTCCTGCTCCTACTGAAAGTTCATCAGAAAGTTTAGAGACTTTAGATTTCTAAACTTTTTTTATGCAAGAAAAAAGACTTTTTAATTATCAAAAAGTCTTGCAAAATATTCTAAAAATAAATGTTGTAATTCATCAATCTCATCTTCATTCATTTCATCAAAGCTTGTTAAATCATCACTTTGATTAATTCGATTTTGAAATGAATCTAGATTACCTTGATATCTAATAATTTCACCATCTCTGATAAATAAGACAACTGGAACATAGATTCTTCTAAAACTACCATCATTAATTGGAAATATTTCACGGTATACCGGAACTAACTCTCCAAGTAATTCTAATAGCCTGATATAATCTGGATGTCCTGCTCTTACTTCAATAATTTCATTATTATAAAGCTCTAAGATATTACGGTCTTCTGAAATATCACGATGAAATATTTTGGGAACTCCAGACTCGATTGCTGTATCTGCTAATATAGGGACTAAATTACGGCACCAGCTACAACTTGACCATCCCAAATAAACCACACCAGTTCCGCCATTTTCTAAAAGATTAATAATTTCTTCTAGTTCAACAAATCGAAATGGGTTATTTTCTGGAATATTAATAGTTTGAAAAACTAGTTCCGAGTCGTTTTCATAAACTTCGCCATTTAGTCTTTCGTATTCCTCTTTAAATCTTAAAGCATCAGCATGAGGTCCATATAACTCATCATCTTCACTTATTACTAGAAAAATGATTAAACCGATTAATAAAATAGCACCAATAACACTTATTATTATAATTGTTTTTTTATTCATAATATTATTACTTAATTTGATTCATTACTTCTTCAGCAAAGTTTTCTGAACGTTTTTCCATTCCTTCGCCTACTTCATAACGAACTAAAGTAACGATACTACCATTATTATTTTTAATGAATTGTCCAACTGTAATGTCACCATCTTTAATAAATGGTTGTTCAACTAAACAAATATCTTTAAAGAATTTTTTAATTCTTCCTTGAACCATTTTTTCAGCTATATCTTTTGGTTTTCCTTCATTCATAGCTTCTTCAGTTAAGACTTTTTTCTCACGAGCTACTACTTCTTCAGGAACATCTGCTTCAGTAACATATTCTGGTTTCATTGCCGCAGCTTGCATTGCTACATCTTTAGCAACCTCTTCATTTGCACCTTCAACAACTGTTAAAGAAGCAATCTTACCGCCCATATGTAGGTAAGCTCCGAATGAAGCTGTATCAGCTTTTTCAACGATTTCAAATCTTCTTAAAGATAATTTTTCACCAATTTTAGCTGTTTTAGCAATGATTAAATCATTAATAGTTCCTTCATCACTAGTTAGTTCTAAAGCTTCTTCTACCGTTTTAACAGCGCTTGCAAGAATTGTTTTACCAATTACTTCAATCATGTTAGTGAATTCTTCATTTTTACTAACAAAATCTGTTTCACTATTAACTTCTAGAATAATTGCTTTATTACCATCAGTAAAGATGTTAGCTAAACCTTCAGCTGCAATACGATCTGCTTTTTTAGCTGATTTAGCAATCCCTTTTTCTCTTAAATAATCAACAGCGGCATCCATGTCGCCATTTGTTTCTTGCAGAGCTTTTTTACAGTCCATCATTCCTGCACCAGTCATGGCGCGAAGTTCACCGACTAATTTTGCATCTACCATAATATCACTCCTTCTTATTTTAGAGCTTCTAATAGCTCATCTTTTTTCATTGTTGAAATACCTTTAATTCCTTTTTCTTTAGCAATTGCTTTTAACTCAGTTAAAGTTTTTACTGATAGGTCTTCAGTTGCCTCTACTTCTACTACAGGTGCTACTTCTGGGGTAACCTCTGGTTCAGTTTCTACAACTACTTCGGTAACGGTTTTAATTGGTGAAGGAGTTGCAGCTCTATTTTTAGCTTTATCTTCTTCAGTAACATAATCAACCATTTCTAAACTTTTAGCTTCACAAATAGCATTATTTAAAACTCCTAGCATAACTTTAACACTTCTAACAGCATCATCATTACCTGGAATTACAAAATCAACATCATCTGGATCACAGTTAGTATCAACGATACCAAATACTGGAATTTTTAATTTTCTTGCTTCTTTAATTGCAATAATTTCTTTTTTCGGATCAGTAATAATTAATGCATTAGGAAGTTTTTCCATTGCACGAATACCACTTAATACTCTATTTAATTTTTCATATTCTTTCTTTAAACCAATGACTTCTTTTTTAGGTAATACTTCAAAAGTTCCATCAGCTTCCATTTTTTCAATTTCTTCAAGTCTTTTGACTCTTTTTCTAATAGTTCTGAAGTTAGTTAAAGTTCCACCTAACCATCTTTCAGTAACATAGAAAGATTCACTTCTAATTGCTTCTTCTTTAGAAACTTCTTGAGCTTGTTTTTTAGTTCCAACAAATAAGAAACTTCCTCCATTTTCAGCAATTTTTTTGATTTCGTTATACGCAACTTCAATTAGTTTCGCAGTCTTTTCTAGATCGATAATATAAATATCATCTCTCGCAGTAAAGATGTATTCCTTCATTTTAGGATTCCATCTCTTTGTTTGATGTCCAAAGTGAACACCAGCTTCTAAAAGATAACTCATAGAAACAACAGCCATAAAAACACTCTCCTTTTGTTTTACTTCCATGTACCTCTCTTTAAATTCTCCAGCCTGGCTGGCCACAAGGAAAATCTAATCAGTAAATGTGATTATTTGGCTTAAAAGCCATGTATATTGTAACAAATTTTAAAAATCATTACAATATTTTATATGCGATTACATAAAAAAAGATATTCAGTTTTTGAATATCTTAATTAATACATTTTTTATTCAACAACAAATGGTGTTGCTGCACTACCATTTCCTCTTGCAAATACAACATCCGAGTTAAGTGATAAGACCGGTCTTACACCGCTAGAGTCAACCACAATTCCTGTTGTTCCAATAATATCTCCATTTACATGAACAGGACGCACAATTGCGTTACTGCTTAGATTAAATAACGGTGAAATAGTCCAATATCTTCCGTTCGTTCTTAGGAAGAAATCATTATTATCAAAACCACCACGTCCACCAGCCATGTTCAGTTCATCTTGTGATGGTAATCCCACTGGTAAGCTTATTCTATCCTCTGCTCTTGGACAGACAAGAGTTGGTAACCCTGTTAGTCTAACTCTCCCTGATGTACCATATACAGTTGGTTCAGTTCCTAAACCAGTTCCTACTTCTTCAATGCCAAACCATGTGTGAACTTCTTGGTTAGCTATGCTTCTATCAACACAGAATATGGTGTTATTAGCAACTCTATCACGATTATCACCAGTTATATTATTATTAAACCAGTTGTCAACAAACGTCTTTACTGCTGAATTATTTACATTTGCATGCTGTTCATTAAATGTTCCTGTTTCTGAACCAAACATATAACCAACAAATCTAGCGTGGATTGCTTGAGTATTAAATTGACTTGTTCCTATTGTTGTGGCAGCTGCTGCTGTATTTCCATTAATTCCTTCAGTACAATTTGTTCCTTCTGAGTTTAGTGTACATATTCCATTATAAATCATTCTAATGTTTCCGTTACCTTCAATTCGAAGAATCTTCCACTGATGTCCTGCAAATATCACATTATTATTTAAAAGATGAGTTCCTCTAAAAATATAAGCATCTCCATGATCATCTTCTACTCTAAATATGCCTTCTTGGGTTTCTCTGTTGGAATTATCAGCAACTATTGTAAAATCTGGATTCATTCTAAACGGATTATTAGAAACTATCTCATTTCCTGCTGACCCATCTGGAAAATTAGGTTCCATTGGCTGTGTTGCAGCTGATCCATCTCCGGTAATGCCTACATGAGCTCTAAAGGTTGCACCTTGGTCTTCATTTTGGGGAACGCCTCTAGATGGAAAGAAGAATGTTAAATAGTATGTATGTGACATCCCTGTTCCAGGTTCATCAAAAACTCCTCCACCTAATGAATGTACACCAGCGCCAGTTGGAATTCCTCTTTGCGTTGTTATTGACTGAATTGGAGTTCCTGTATTTGATGTATTTTGACTCTCTAAGGTATAAGTTAAAGAGCCATTTTGGAAAGTATTTTCAGTTACTACTAGGTTTAAAAAGTATTCCATATGTAATGATGTATTATTATTTCCTGTAATGGTAAATCTTTTGGTATCCCATGCCTCTTCTCTTGGAAAAATATTGTTCATTGTGATAATATTACCACCATCCATATGAATTCCTAAGGTTCCACCACCGATAGTAATTGTTGTATCATCTTCAACACCTGTAAAAATTGCCGTAAAGAAAGCATATGCTCCACCAAATAAGCTAAAGGTTATTAGCAGCATTAATAAAACACCTAATGTATAGGCTTTTCTTTCTCTTTTTTTACTTTTTTCAATATATTCTTGATCAAACATGTTATCTCTCCTACCTTTTATTATGTATATTTTCTCTAATTTAATAATAACATATTGATACTATTTTCGCCAAATAAAAAGAAGCTAAATTGCTTTTTTTATTATCTTCCGATTAAAAACATTTGCAGATTCCTTCGATATAAATCCCATAAATTAGCTCTTCTAACATTTTCCATAACCGTTATGGAATGTCTACTAATTACTTCGTTATTTTCAATGACTTCTAACTCTCCAATAATATCACCAATATTGACCGGCGCTTTAATTTCTTTAACATTAATATTATAGGTATAGTTTCGTTCTTCATTAATGTTCTCTAATTCAGTAGCTGCATTTAGCAACCTGATATTAACAGTTTTAGATTTCCCATTAATAATTTCAACGGTTCCTAAATCATGGTTAGTATCTAAGATAGTTTTTACTTTATAATTACTAAAGCCATAATTTAATAGTTCTACGGTATCATTAGTTCGATCATTAGGAGTTGCTACATTCATAACAACGGTTATTAAGCGCATATTATTCCTGCTAGCTGTTGATGCTAAGCAGTAGCCAGCTCTTGCTGTAAAACCGGTTTTTAAACCATCCATCCCCTGATAAAATCTAATTAATCGATTTGTATTAACCATCCAAGTACTATTACCATCTGGTTTATTTAAATGCTCTTCATAGATGCTTGTAAATGTAAGAATTGCCTCATGTCTAATTAATTCCCTTGAAATTAAAGCCATATCAGCTGCTGATGAAAAATGTTCATCATGATCTAAGCCATGAGCATTCATGAAGTTCGTGTTTGTACAACCTAATTCTTTACATCGCTCATTCATTTTAGCCACAAAGGTATCATTAGTTCCAGAAATGAATTCAGCCATCGCAACTGATGCATCATTAGCGCTAGCAATGGCAATCCCTTTAAGTAAGTCTTCAACCATCATTTTTGAACCAGCTTCTAAGAAGACTTGTGAGCCTCCCATTCTTGCTGCATTTGGTGTAATTAAAACTTCATCTGTTAAAGATATTCTCTCACTTTCAATTGCTTCCATAATTAATAACATGGTCATAACTTTAGTCATTGATGCCGGTGCAAGCCGAGTATGCGCATTATGTTCAAATAGAATTCTTCCTGTACTCGCTTCCATAAGAATGCTTGCTTCAGAAGATGCTGCTAGTCTTGGGACTTCTTGATTATTTTCAGTTGTTTCATTATTTTGAGGATTCTCATCTTCTGGCGTTGCATTCACCCATACTGGCAACAAAACCATTAATATTAAAAGCATTATTTTTTTCATTTACTTCACCTGATAAAAATTATGTAGAAATAAGAAAAAAAGAACTACTTCGTTCTTTTTTAGTCTATTATAATTATTCTAGTTCCTGAATTTTCTCATCTAATATATCAAAAAACTGGTATATTATTGTACAGCTTTCTGACTTTGCAGGACTTTCAGAAGAATTTATAAAATTTTCATGAATTCTCTTTGCTCTTTTACGAGCCTCATCTAAAGAACCATTTTTTTCTAATTCTTCATATGTTTCTTCTGAATTTTTTTGATAGCGATACTCTGAACCTTTGTTTTTGAATTCTTTATTCAATAAATCTTCATATTCAGTTCGATGGATTTGTCTATCATGATGATTAAAATGAAGCAAAAACCAATATTCTATTGCTTGATTAGACCAAAGGGCAATAAAGCCGTTTTTTTCACACATTTGAATTGCATCATTAAATTGCTGATTTTTAAAACTATCTTTGTCAAATACAACAAATATTTTTCCATAAGGAATTATTGGTTTATTATATTTATCTACTAAGACTTCTAACTCTTCTGCCGTTTTAACAAGTGATATCGTACTTGACCCAATACCTTCAATTTTTGCTTTTATTTGTGAATCAGATGGTAGTTTTTTATTGGCTTCTTCAATGACTTTTTTAAAGTAATTTGGTTCAGTCTTTTCACCTTCACATACAATCAACCAATTGTCTGGTTTTAATTTTTCTTCCTGAGCTCTTCTTTCTTTTCTTGCATTTTTTCTTTTTAAATGAAAATTATCGGTCCCCATACTAGTCTCCTAATTCTTGATTAAAAGGAATAGCTCCAAATTGACCAGATAAATATCTTTTTTCATAATCAGCATCTACTCTTAATTCTCTAAACTCTGATAAAGAATATAATCTTGAATGAGCTTTTTCATTTTTTTCTACTAAATATAGTTGATCTCGTCTCATTTCATTACTATTAAACATAAATGTACTATGTGTGGTAAAAATCAACTGAGCATTTTTTTGGTTGATTTTTTTATCTTTATACATGTTGATGATTTTTCTATATAACAAAGGATGAAAACTCATATCCAATTCATCAATACACATTAGTCCGCCTTCTCTTAAACTAATTAAAATCATCGGTAAAATATTAAAAACTTTAATCGTTCCATGTGATTCTAGTTCAATTGGTAGTAGGCACTCTTCTCCTGGTTTTTCAATATTTCTATGAACTCCGCTGATTTTTTTGACCTTACCATCTTCTCTTTCGATTTCAAAACGTAATAAATTAGGATCTATTTCTTTGACGATATCAGTAAAGTTTTGCTCTATTTGACTGTTCTCTTTGAATACAGTAAGATTGATTTGGTTTTTGCTTATTTTTACAAGTTCAAAATGACTTCGCCTAATATAATTAAAAATCTCTCTAAAAAAACCTTTTTCATCTTTTCGAGCAATATGGCTGATAATTAATAATTTATCCATATAAATCTCATCACTATATAGTTTCCAAATTTTTTCATAATGATTATACTTTTTGGCAAAATTAACCTCTCTTTTACGTCTTTCAAAAACAGGCTTTTCTTCTACTCTTTTATCATTGGTAAATCTTTTTGTATAAAGCCATTCTTCAGCGATTTCATTTTTATTTACAGCAAAACCATAGCGATATTCATTGTCATCCAAAACAAGAGTAATTTCATATTCGCTATTTTGTTTTTTAGCTTTATCACTAAATTCAAAAGGATATTGTGGCAGCTCTCTCTCAATATCAATATTAATAGAATCATAAATTGCATTAAACATATATATTAAAGCATCTAAAATACTAGTTTTCCCAGAGGCATTAGCTCCATGGATTGAGACAACCGGTAATATATTAATACCTGATACATTTATTGTATCTTCGATATGTCTTTTCTCTTGAGTGGCAGTTAAATCTAAGATTGTTTCCTCATAAAAGCATTTATGGTTTTTAAATTTAAATTGAACTAACATTAAAGCACCTCTTTCTGTATTAAGTATGTCACTTGTTGCTGTTATTGTCAATATATTTTGTGCACTTCAAGATACATTTCATCTTAAAACATACAATAATATTATATTTTACGTATGATTATCAATTTTATTCCAAAAAATAAGTTACTTAATGTAACTTATTTTCTTGGGCAGTTTTAATTGCTTTTCTTAAAGCTGAATATGGTAATGTCGCACAGTTTTTTCTTGAAGCTTGTTTATATATTTCATCATAGACTAAACCCTCACCAAGCACCTCTTTATCGTACTCTTCTTCATTAACCATTTTTTCAAAGTTATCAGCGTAACTTAAAGCTTCTTCAACAGTTTTTCCAACAACATTTTTTAGCATAATTGATGTTGAAGATGTACTAATAGCGCATGCTTCCCCATCAAAATAAGCTTCTTCAATAATATTATCATTTAGTTTTATATAAACATTAATATCATCAATACAAGATATATTATTGCCATTAGCACAGATAAAATCTTTTCCTTTAGTTTCTTTATTAAAAGGATTTTGATAATTATCAAGCATGATTTCTCTTTTTATTTCTGGATTCATTAAATCATTTCCTTTAGAATTTTATCTTTATTTGATAGTAGTTCCAATAGTGCATCTATATCACTTTCAGTATTATAGAAATATAAACTAGCTCGAACGGTATTTTTAACACCGGTCACAGCTTTTAAAATTTTTGCACAATGATTACCAGCTCTCACACAAATATTATATTTATTTAAGAAACATGCCACGTCTTGCGCGAAAATACCTTCAACATTAAAGGATACAATTCCACTCCCTGCTTCTTCATTAATAATTTCAATATGGGGAATTTGCATTAGACCTTCAACTAAATATCTTTTTAATTTTAGTTCATGAAGCATAATCTGATCCATGCCAATATTTGATAAGTAGTCAATAGCTGCTCCTAAGCCAATCACACCTGATATATTCGGGGTTCCAGCTTCTAATCGGTGAGGTAATTCTTTTAAAAAGATTTCTTTTTCATTATCAAAAGATTCGTTCATCCCACCACCTAAATGAAGCGGATCAACATTTTCAAGCAATTCTTTTTTACCATATAAGACTCCAACACCAGTTGGCCCACACATTTTATGAGCAGAAAAGACTAAGAAATCAACGTCCATTTCTTTAACATCAGTTGGTTTATGCGGAACTGACTGAGCTCCATCACAAACCACAAAAATATTATTTTGATGGGCATATTCACATATTTCTTTCATTGGTCTTAAATCACCAACAACGTTAGTTAATTCAGCTATTGCAATAATTTTTGTTCGTGGGGTTACGGATGCTTTTACATTTTCCATTGTAATATGTAAATTAGCATCTAATGGAATATAGCTGATTTTTAAGTTATGTTTATTTGCTAATCTAAACCAAGGAAGTATATTACTAGCATGTTCCGATTTGGTTAGTAAAATCTCATCACCAGGCTCAACAATACTGTCAAAAAAACCAGTTACGATTATATTAAGCGCGCTTGTCGTTCCACAGGTGAAGATAATTTCTTCCTTCTCAGCATTAATAAATTTAGCGGTTTTCTGCCTTGCACCTTCATATTCAACATCAACTTTATAAGAAATCGAATAATCACCACGGTGAGCATTAGCTGTATAGTTTGAATAATAATCAACCATCGCATCAATTACTGATTGTGGTTTAAAAGTGGTTGCTCCATTATCTAAATAGATAATATCTTGTTTCAGCATAGGAAAATCTTCTCGATGCATTTTTACACCTCCTTATTTAATATTTCTTTAATCTTAACGACTAACTCCTTATTAGTGATAGCATTAACAATAAAACCATCTAAAATAAGTTTTTCTGCTAACTTTCTTGTTATTCCTTTACTCATTAAATATTCTAATTCATTTTCATTAAGCTTTCCAGTTGTTGCTTCATGATTAGCAACGACTTTGGAATTAGCAATTAAAATATTAGGAATGCAGGTTGCAATACCACCGTTAATATTGACTAAACGAATATGTTCTAAAAATTCATTATCATAGTTGGTTTTACCAATTATACCATCAACATTAACTCTTGTTTTACCACCATCAGTTATGCCATGAACATTAATTAAAACATAGCCATTATTCCCAGCCATATCTAATTTAATATCTAAGTCATAATTCTGATTATTAATAAATGCATGATTATAAGTGATATGACTATTATCACAAGTTACAATATTAATATTCGTTTTTTCAGTATTTAAAACCCTAAAGTCATTAACAACAACTTTAGTATCTGACATTACTTTAATTTTTAAATCTTCAATTTCTTGATTAAAGATTATAATTTCACTATCTTGGTTAATTTCTAAGTTAGTCTCAAGATGATTGATAATAACATTATCTATATTATTATTCATAATTATCTTATTCATTTGAATCAGACTCGCTTACTTTATTTGCCTTATGATATTTGTTAAAACCTTCTTTAGCAATTTCTAAAGCAAGTGATAAATCACCAGTTTTAATGATTTTTCCATCAGATAAAATATGAACATAATCAGCTTTTAATCTTTTTAAAAGATCCTGCTGATGAGTAATGATTAAGACACTTGCATTATAGGTCTTTCGATATTCATTGATACTAGCACAAATAATTTTATTACTATCAACATCTAAACCACTGTCTAATTCATCTAAAATAATTAAAGAAGGCTCCAGCATCCATAAGTGAAGTAATTCATTTTTCTTACGTTCTCCACCACTCATACCTTCATTAATACCACGATGAATAAATGAAAGTGGAATAGCTAACTTTTCACAAATATTTTCCATCTTTTGATTAAATTCAAATAAACTAACATACTTACCGGTTCGCTCACTTAAAGCCATTCTCAGCATTTCCGCGTTAGTTACTCCTGGAATCTCAATTGGACTTTGGTTTACTAGATAGATTCCTAATCTAGCCCTTTCTGTAATGTCCATTTCTTTAATGCTTTCTTCATTAAAGATAATGTTCCCTTCAACAATCTCATAATTAGGATATCCCATAACGGTTTTACAAATCGTTGATTTACCAATTCCGTTAGGACCTAATATCCCATGTACCTCACCAGTTTTAACTTCTAAATTAAAACCATTAAGGATTTTATGATTATCTATTTGAACACTTAAATTTTCGCACTTAAGCATAATTATCACCACCTAAAATTTTATCATCTGACCAAAAAAAAAGCAAACCTTTAAGATTTGCTTTTATGAGTTAAATTTATTGAACAATGAAAGCTCTAGTTTCACTACCTCTTCTATCAACTAAAGTATCTCCACTAATTGTTATGACAGGTCTAACAGTTAATTGATTTCCTGCTGTTGCATGAGTTGTTTCTAATACTCCACTTACTCTACTAAACCAAAAACTTTGCCCTGTATTACCAGTACCCCAACTGGCTGCTGAAATTAAAGCTGTATGACCACTTCCCGCGAAGAAAGCCTCAGGAACACCTTGGTTCATCACACCTCCAGCTTTTGCTAGCTCATCAGCTGAGGGAAGACCTGCTATTAAAGTCAAACGGTCATTTTGCTGAGGACATTTTAAAGTTGGGGCATGATTATTCATCCTTTGAACTGCACCAAATACTGTTGACGATCCTGGAACTCCGGTCCCCGAAACTAGGCTCCGATCATTACAAAATTCAGAAGGGATAAGTAAATCCTGATATATTTGAGGTAGACTATCAATAAATTCATCTACTATAATCTTTATTGAAGAATCATTTTCATTTGCATGACAAGTTGCATAACTGGTGCAAGTGTTTCCAAACATATATCCTACATGTCTTATATCAGTTGGATTATTATTGAAACGAGTTCCACCTGGTAATGATTGTCCTCGAGTATTTATTCGACAATTAGGTGTTGCACATACTCCATTATAAAGAAGTCTAACATCTCCATTACCATCAATTCTTAGAATTTTCCATTGATGTCCTGCAAAAATAATATTATTATTTAAATGATGCGAACCTCTAAAGAAATAACTAGTTCCAAAATCATCTTCTGTTGCGTATAGTCCTCCAAACTCGACAACTCTATGCTGAGCTCCTTTAGATACACTGACTAATCCCCATTCTCCAACTCCAGTAATTCTAGTAATCCATTGAGATTCAGATGTTTCAGTTCCCCATATATCACCAAAAGTAAATTGGCCAACTTTGCTTTCATCCCATCCTTGAGTAATTGTTCCTGATAGCTGGTATCTACCTGTTTCATGGTTAAAAGTATAAGAAGTTCCGAACCACCAATGACCTGTACTTTCTGGTGAAACCCATAATTCCTCAGTCCAATTTGGAAAATCTGGATTTGTCCAAGCTAAAGTCATTCCTGGTTGACTAAAATCGGCACCAGTTCTTAATGGATTGTCTGCCATTATAGCTTCTCTTAATACCCTTATTTCAGGATGTTCATTAACTATATTTCTCTGTAATGCTAGTGTATTGTGTGAGAATCCTGCGTTTACACCGAATTTAATAAATTGATCTTCTGATGTATTGTTGATAATAGCTACTCTGATTGTTCTTGTTCCATCTGATGCCATACTTTCAGTTACTGGATCAATGGTTATTGAGCTCCATCTTATTTCAAAGTCTAAAAGATTTTGAATAAAACTGGTACAGCTACTATCAGTACATATTTGATAGATTAGCTCATATCTTGAAGGGATATCATTTTCTGATGTAATCGTGACATCTTTAAAAGTTATACTGTTATTAGCAACATCAGTTATTCTCGTTTGATTACCATCTATATTAAATGAAAATTCCAAATCAAAAACATTAATGTTTGTTAATTCTCTTTGATTTGCTACTGTAAATGCTGCAAAAGCAATCGTTATTGTAATTGTAATAAAGGTTACAGCAACAACAGCTAATAGATATTTCATTCTTTTTTGTTCTAAGATATTTTTAAAGATTGTTCCCATTTTATAACGCTCCCTATTATTAATAATGATACCATACTTTTACTGATTTTTTCAATTAGTTGTGTAAAGAAAAAAGTATAGGAATTCCTATACTAGTATGGAAACGTTCCATGAAGTTTTTCTAACATATTATTGCTTGGGGTATCAAGCATCCATTCGTCATTAATTCTTCTTAAACTAAAATCAATGGTATGTTCAACGCGGTTAGTAACTCTGCTTAACTCATCAATGCGATGCCTGAAGGCTTTAGCTGGATCAAAATTACCCTCTGCATCTTCAAATTGACTTGGATTAGTAGCAATAAAATTATTGATTTCGATATTAGCCCGGTAGTAATCATAGACAGTTACAACCACTGTCACAATTGCTTGATCACCTTCAATAGTTTCATCTTGAACTTCAAATTCCATGTCTTGATATTGTCTTAAGTAAATTTGATGGTAATCATCTCTAACCTCTGGATCTAGCTCTAATGTATCCAAGAAGTCTCCTAATTCAATTAAAACAGCATTTGAATGATTTTGATATCTTCTTAAAAACTCTTCTACTCTTGCCGTTGGGGTATTGCTCATAGATGCACATCCAACCGTAAATATCAGTAGCATTAATCCGACTAACCATAATCTTTTTTTCATTAATATTCTCCTCTTTTTTATAATATGGTTTAATATTTTCAATTTATACATATTGTGTTAAAATAGAAAACAGGTGATAACATGAAAAGATTAGTATCAGGAATACAACCAACTGGCGAGTTAACAATTGGTAACTATATTGGCGCTATTAAACAATTTATTGAAATGCAAAAAGATTATGAATCCTTTGTTTTTGTCGCTGACTCACATTCATTAACGGTTAATCCTGACCCCGATGTTCTAAGAGAAAAAGTAAGAAAGATTGTCGCACTTTACTTAGCTTGTGGATTAGATCCTAAACACACGACTTTATTTATACAATCAGAAAATGTTTACCATCCAATGCTTGGCTGGGCTCTAGAATGTCATACTACTTTTGGTGAGTTATCAAGAATGACCCAGTTTAAAGATAAAAGTGGTGCCCGTAATAACGAATCAATTACTTGTGGCTTATTTACTTATCCAACTCTAATGGCCGCAGATATTCTAATTTATGATGCTGATGTCGTCCCGGTTGGTGTGGATCAAAAACAACATGTTGAACTAGCCCGAAATATTGCAGAAAGATTTAATAATCGTTATGGAGATACCTTTAAAGTTCCTGAACCAGTTATTTCAAAAACGGGGGCTAAAATTATGAATCTTCAAGATCCAATGAAAAAAATGAGTAAAACAGATGAAAATCCTAAAGGTAATGTTTATTTATTAGATGATTTAAATGCTGCTCGTAAAAAAATTATGTCATCAGTTACTGATTCAGAAGCTTTAGTCAAATTTGATCCTGAAAATAAACCTGGAATTGCTAATTTAATGACTATTTACTCAGCAATAAAAGGAATCACACATGAAGAAATTGAAGCCGAATTTAAAGATGCTAATTATGGAACCTTTAAAACGAAAGTTGCTGATGAAGTAATTAATTTATTAACTGAGATTCAATCTAGATATTATGAAATAATTGAAAGTGATGTTCTTGATAAAGTTCTTGATGAAGGACTCGAAAAAACCACTAAAATAGCTAAAGAAAAAGCTTATGAAGTATATCATAAGCTTGGTGTAGGAAGATATTAATCTTCCTTTTTTAATTGTCATAATAAAAAGAACCTAATTAGGTTCTTACATTTCTTCTACCTCTTTAATAAATCCAGCTGTAAAATATGTTGATAAGAAGTTTAGAGTTGCACTATCATGTACTTCTTCTAAGTGAAAATCTTCACCATATTTTATTTCTTCTAAGATTGCCGATTCACCAATTGGATCATTATTCTCATCTAGCTTATTAGTCATAAAATATCTTTTATTGTTGTAGATAGTTTCATAAACTAAATAATGTCTTTCATTGCCTTCTAAGGTTATAATCATATTAGATGTCATTTTCTTCAGTTCCTTCCTTAATTACCGGTGTTGAATTAGAATTTGGTAATTCTGCTAGAAGTTCGGTTATTTCTTTTTTCTCTTCTTCACTAACTGCTAGCTTTTTTAATCCATATTCAATAATTGAAGGTATGAAAGTAATATATTCACTTCCTGATCTGATATTACTATCTAATTTAAACTTACGGCAAGTTTCAATAATTGACCAACCCAAAGCAATCTTTGCTTTAAACGGGGTTGTTGATGCATTGACTAAATTAGCCATTGAGACAGCTTTAATACCAAAGGATTCAAAAGGTGTTTGTGAGGTTACTTTTCTACCTTTTTTATCTTCAGCAATTATTTTTACTTCTTGAACCACAGGCTTTGGTTCTTGCACTACTTCTTCTTCAATAGGAATTTCTTGAATTTCTGGTTGCTTTTCTTCAAAGGCATCAGGTTCTATTAAAGAAACAGCTGAATTTTCCTGTTCCTCTAAATCTGGTTCTACAAAGGGAAATCCAGTTACATCTTGCTCAGTTTGTTGTTCTTCTAATTCAATTTCATTTTTTTCGATAGTTATTTCTGGTTCAGTTATTACTACTTTTGGCTCTGAAAATTCATTTGTATTACTAAAATATTTAGTGTTAAAAACACCATCAATACCGACTAGTTTATAACACATTTCGCCTAAGAAGTCGAAAGGCTCTCCATCAATAATATAAGTTTTACCAGCAATTAATTCCTCAGTTGGGACCCCGATTGATTCATCATCATTTTCTGGAACTCCATTATAAAGAACCATCCCAGTACTATTTTCAACCTCTTTTGGTTGTTCTTCAGGAGCTTTTATTGTTTCTTTTTGGCTATCTAAATGTTCTTGATAAGTAACAAAAATATTAAAAGTCTTTTCATAAATATCGGTTAAATTATTGGTTATTTCTTCTGAGATATTCATCGCTTTAGTTATGTTAGCTAGTTCTAAGAATTCTTTAGATAATTCTTTAGGATTAATCTCTACTTCAGCTAAAGCTTCATCTGAGGTTTTATTTAGTTTAATCATTTGTTCAATAACAGTTGCATTAATGTCATGAACATCTAAAAGGTTTGCTTTCTCTGTGGCTCTTACTTCAGGAATTAATTCGGCACCAAAAAGCGCTACTTCAGCTTCTGGGTTCCCGATTGCTAAAATATTATCTTCAGTTTTTTCTAAACTTATCCAAGCTTTAGTTAACTTATCTAATTCTAGATTAACACCAATCTTGGTTTTAATATCTCTAATTTTTGCTCGAAAACTTCGTTGAGCGTTTCTTGTTTCTTGGTCAATGTCAATAGATGCTGTAAAAACACAAGAAAGGCTATCTAAGTTTTGATTTAATTTTTCTCTAAATTCTTTTGAAGTCATAATGATCTCCCCTTATTATTCATCTTTAATACTACCATAATTATGATGATAAAACAACTTATTCACTTGGTTTTTCAACTTCTCTTTTTTGATAATGTGTATGAAGAAGTTCATGGGCTTTTTTTCTGCCAACTTCACCAAGAAAGTCTTGATATAATTTAATGATTTCTGGATTTTTACTGGATATTCTTACTTCTTTTTGAGCATCGGCTTGGTATAATGCGGAGGCTCTTTTTGCTAAGAAATCTTGATCTGCTTTAAAATATGATGGTTGTCCTCCACCACCGATGCATCCACCAGGACAAGCCATTATTTCAATCAAATGGTAATTGGCTTCGCCTTTTTTTATTTTGTCTAACAGTGCTCGGGCATTACCTAGTCCATTTGCTATCGCAATTTTACATTCTTGATTATTAATTGTAACGGTTGCTTCTCTTAAGCCTTCCATACCTCGAAGCTCAGTAAATTTAATTCTTGGCAGTTCATGATCTGTTAATTCGAAGACTGCATTTCTTACAACTGCTTCTATGACTCCACCGGTTGTGCCAAAGATCGTGCCACCACCTGTTGATTCACCCATTAATTGATCAAAGTTAGTATCTTTAAGATGATTAAAGTTAATTCCTGCTTCTTTAATCATTCTTGCTAATTCTTTGGTAGTGATGACATAATCAACATCTTGTAATCCACCATGAGCCATTTCTAATCTTGTTGATTCATATTTTTTCGCTAAGCAAGGCATGACGGAAACAACGATAATATTCTCAGCTTTAATTTGTAATTTTTCAGCTAAATAGGTTTTTGCTAAAGCGCCAAACATTTGATGTGGCGATTTACAACTTGATGGAATATCTAATAATTCTGGATAGTAATATTCAATAAAGTTAACCCAGGCTGGACAGCAACTAGTTAGCATTGGTAAGGTGCCTCCATTATTTAATCTATTTAGAAATTCTTTAGTTTCCTCAACAACCGTTAAATCAGCTGCCCAGTTGGTATCAAATACTTTATCAAAACCGATTTCTTTAAGAGCTGAAACCATTTTTCCCGTTACATTAGTTCCCACTGGCATCCCAAATAATTCTCCTAAGGCAACTCTGATTGCCGGAGCTGTTTGGACAATAACTGTTTTATCCGGATTACTAATAGCATCCCAAACTTCCACCGTATGATTAACTTGGGTTAAAGCTGCGGTTGGACAAACTGAGACACACTGTCCGCAGAAAGTGCAAGGTGATTCAGTCATTGGTGTATCAAAAGCTGTTGTCATTGTTGTTTCAAAGCCACGTCCGGCTTTTGAATAAACACCGACAGTTTGAATATTACTGCAAACCGTTTTACATCTGTTACATAATATACATTTTTCAAGATTTCTGACTAGCGAAACACTTGAGGTATCTTTTAATCTTTTAGCTCGTTTACCTGCATATTTAATTTCTGTTATTGATAATTCACTAGCTAAGTCTTGTAACTCACACTGATTGTTTCTTGAACAAGTTAAACAATCTTGTGGATGATCAGAGAGAATTAGTTCGACAACATTTCTTCTTGCTTTAACCGTTCTAATTGAATTGGTCTTTATCACCATTCCATTTTCTACTTTTGTTGCACAGGCCGGCATTAAATTATGTCTACCCTCAACTTCCACAACACATACTCGGCAGTTAGCATCATTATTTAAAATTTTTCCTTGATGCAAGTTAAGGTAACAAAGGGTTGGGATTTTAACATTAATTAATTTGGCTGCTTCATAAATTGTCAGGTTATCATTAACTTCTAATTCAGTATTATTAATTGTTATCTTAACCATTATTTTTTCACCACTGCTTTCACGGGACATTTAATATAGCAATTATCACATTTAATACATTTTGTTTGATCGATTTGATGAACTACTTTGATTTCACCTTCAATACAGTTTACTGGACAATTATTTTTACATATCGTACAACCAGTACATTTTTCAGAATCAATTTCATAACAAACCATCGAGGTACATTTGCCAGCTCGACATTTTTTATCTTTAATATGTTCTACATATTCATCATGGAAAAATTTTAGGGTTGAAAGAACTGGGTTAGGTGAAGTTTGACCAAGTCCACATAGGGCTGTATCTTTAATTGCCATACTTAATTCATTTAATTTATCTAAATCAGTTAATTCTCCTTCACCTTTTGTAATCTTATCGAGAATTTCGTATAATCTTAAATTACCAATACGACAAGGAGTACATTTTCCACAAGATTCCTCAACGGTAAAATCTAAATAGAACTTTGCAATATCAACCATACAATCATCTTCATGCATGACAATGATACCACCAGAACCCATCATTGATTCAACCTTTGTTAATGAATCAAAATCAATTGCTAAATCTAATAATTCTTTTGGAATACAACCACCTGATGGTCCACCAGTTTGAACAGCCTTAAATTCTTTTCCGTTGGGTATTCCTCCTCCAATATCAAAAACAATTTCTCTTAACGTGGTTCCCATTGGTACTTCAACTAAACCAATGTTGTGAACATGACCACCTAGAGCAAATACTTTAGTACCTTTGGAGTTTTTAGTTCCAATTTGATTAAACCAATTGGCTCCTTTTAAAATAATCTGTGGAACATTTGCTAAGGTTTCAACATTATTAATAAGAGTTGGTTTACCTAAGTATCCTTTGACAGCTGGAAAAGGCGGTTTTAGAGTGGGTTCTCCTCTCTTACCACTTAATGACTCTAAAAGTGCGGTTTCTTCACCACAAACAAAAGCTCCTGCTCCTAAAGCTATTTCAATATCAAAGGCAAATCCTTGCTTCATAATATTATCACCAAGTAAGCCATATTCTTTAGCTTGTTTTAGAGCAATTTCTAATCTTTGGACAGCAATTGGATATTCAGCTCTAACATAAACATATCCTTTGTTCGCACCAATGGCATATCCAGCAATAATCATTGCTTCAATTATTGCATGGGGATCCCCCTCAAGAATGCTTCGATCCATAAAGGCTCCTGGGTCTCCTTCATCAGCATTACAAACAACATATTTTTGAGATGCCTTTTCTTGTTTAGTAAATTCCCATTTTTTACCAGTAGGAAAACCTGCTCCACCACGTCCTCTTAAACCTGAAGAACTTATTTCTTTAATTACTGAATCAGGACTTATTTCTTCAAAGACTTTAGCTAGAGCTTTATAACCATCAAAAGCAATATATTCATCAATGCATTCTGGATTGATTCGACCACAGTTTTGTAGGACAATTCTTTTTTGTTTTTTATAAAAACTTAGTCCATCTAAATGATTAACTGCATTTCCGTCTAAATCTTTGGTTAGTAATCTTTCAACAATTTTATTTTCTATAATATGTGAAAGAATAATTTCTTCACAATCACTAATTTTAACAAGACTATAAAAAGTATCATCTGGTCTAATGATAATAATTGGTCCTTTAGCGCACAAGCCAAAGCAGCCGGTCTTAACTACTTTAACATTTTGAATATTATTTTCTTTAAGAACTCTGGTCAATTCTTTAATTATTTCGGGGGCTTTTGATGAAACACAACCAGTTCCCATACAAACTAAAATATGACGTTCTGCTGATGAACTATTTTTGTTAACTCTTAAATCAAGCTCTGTTTTTTTGATTTCTCTTAATGTATTTATTTCTTTAATTGTTTTCATTTTGAGCCTCCTGGGTATATTTATCAAGAATCTCATCTAGCATTTTTGTGTTAACTTTACCATATACTTCATTATTAACAATCACTACTGGAGCTAAACCACAAGCACCAACACATCTTGCTTCAATAAAGGAAAACATTCCGTCCTTTGATGTTTCACCAACTTTAATATTTAGCCTTTCAGTAATTCTTTCAGAAAGTTTTTTAGCACCTTTAACAAAGCAGGCAGTCCCCGTACAAACTGAAATATTATATTTACCTTTTTTCTTCATCGTAAAATAAGAATAGAAAGTAACCACCCCATAGACTTTTGATAACGGTACTTTAAGTTCTTCAGCAACTATTTTTTGGACTTCTTTCGGCAGATAACCAAAGACTTCTTGGGCTTTATGTAAAACCATAACTAAATCTTTTTCACTATAAATATTTACTTCAATAAATTCTTTAAATATTTTGATTTCATTTTTATATTCATTTACAAAATTTTCCATACCATCATCCTTACTACTAATCATCTATTATCATTATAATATAAAAGACCTATAAAAAAGAAGAGTAAATTACTCTTCGATTAAATCACTAACTCTCATTTTCGCTTTATTAATATCATCAAGGATTGTTTCTTCATTAACTTTATAAGTTTCTTTAAGCTCTTTCGTTAATTCTTCATTACCTTGAACAATCATAATTCGCGTATTAATACGCTTAATTAAATCTACAACTTCTTCTTTAACACGGAAATCGATTTCTTCCAAATCACTATCTAAATAAATTAATTCTAATCTTTCAAGTGAACTAATACGATCTAAATACCTTTTAAATAAATCATTTGCTTCTAAAATACGATCAATATCAGCTGAGTAACTAATTACTTCACTAATTAATTCATCAATTTCCTTTGCAAGTTGTTTAGTACGAACCATTGCTAGGACACGTTCTGCCGCTGCTTGTTCCTCTTCTGTTCTAAATAATATTGCTTCTTTATTCATATATATCTTCCCTTCTTATCCCTTATTTATTAACATTGTATTAACGTAATTCTAGCAAAACCATTGCCTGTGTTACCAGTCATAGTTCCACCTGATGGATTTGGCATTTCTTGATTCCCAGCAATCATTTGAGCATTTGTAAGTAATGAACTTAAATGTCCAGAACCGCCTCCACCAGCTCCTTGATTACTTTGGTCACCATTATTGTTTCCGCCGCCTCCGCCACCGAACCAGCCGCCGCCTCCGCCACCTGGTCCTGTAAGTGTGTTAGTAGCTCTTAGACCTCCGTTACCGCCTTGTCCAGCAACACCCGCAGTTCCCGCTGCATTGTTTGCTGATCCTCCTGGTCCTCCCATGGTTTGGGTTCCACCTTGTCCACCAGTTCGAGCCGTGTTTTCAAAATTACCTTGTAATCCTGTTAAACCGCCACCATGTCCTCCTGAACCTCCAGCACTCGGTAAAGTCGCAGTTGTAGCTTGGCCGCCATTGCCACCTCCACCACCAGCAACTAACAAAATATTCGTTCTAACATTAGTGTCAGTTAGATGACCAGAAGCAAGTGCAATATGCGTTGCTCCGCCTCCGCCACCAGTAGTAGGTCCTCTACCACCTTGACCACCTCCACCAAAGCCTCCTGGTGCAATAGTTCCTGCTACGGTTGTATTAGGTCTTTCACCAATTACAATAAATACCTCGGTTGATTCGTTAAATGCCTTTGTTCCTGTAGAATACCCACCGCGTCCATCGTTAAAACCATCAAAACCTCCACCTTGAGCTCCCCATACTTCAAATTGAAAAGTACATGCGGGTAAAGTTACTGATTCAATCTCTCCTGTGAAAGTAAATTCTAACTCTTGAGCTCCATTATTTGAATTGGTTAATCCAAAATCAGGTTCTGGAACTGGTTCTTCTTCAAAACCTGCTCGGCCATAGATATCAATTTTCAAATGAATTTCACTACCTAATATTTCATTTGGTAAACCTAGAGTAGCATCAGTTTGATTTCCTGAGCCAACCCATATTTGTAGGGTAAATTCTTGAGTTGCTCCTGGATTTAGAACACCTTCAAAAATATTGGCATTGTTATAGTCACTTAATACCCTTGTTTCCCCACCATTTAAACTGAATCTAATAAATTGATGTGGTAAGATATTAGTTGCAAAATTTGGGTTATCAATTAAGTTAATATGATAATGATATGCTAGGTTTCCAGTATTTTCTATCGAAAAGTTATAAATATTATTGGTTTGTTCTCGACCGACACTATCGATCATTGGTCTAACATTTTGAATATCAATAATTTGTGAACCTTCCTGATAGGTAATTTGTAGGTTACCAACATTGATTACTTGATCTTCAGTATTAGATATTCTTGTGACAAATATCGCATATGCTGATGCGGATACGACAACAAGTAATGCGGCAATACTTAAAACTGATACTAACAGTCTTTTTCGATAATAATTTCTTATATGCATACTTTATTAATCCTCTCATATTATATTGTTAACTTAATGATACCAAACAATTCCAAAATCAGCAATATTTTATTTGCTTTTTAATATATTATTTGGTACAATCTAAAATGTAATTTCAAGGAAGGGAGCGGGAGTTAAATGCCTAATCTTAAAAGTTCAAAGAAGGATGAAAAACAATCTGCTAAAGTAGCAGCGGGTAATGTCGTATATACTTCTAGAGTTAAGAACTCTATTAAAAAAGTAGAAAATGCAGTTAAAAATAATGAAGCTGATAAAGCAAAAGCTGAATTACAAACTGCAATTAAAAACATTGATAAATGTGCTAGTAAAGGCTTAATGAAAAAAAATACTAGTAATCGCCAAAAATCAAGATTAAACAAAAAAGTTAAAGAAATGTAAGATGACATTTCTTTTTTTATGCTTTTTTGCTATGATTATAGAAGGTGAAGCAGATGAAAAAGATTTTAAATATATTAGTATATTTGGTAATTATTACTCTCGTTATTTTTACTTTCGAACCGGTTACTAACCGTTTAGCTAATCTTTTAATTCATCAACCAAATGTTGTTATTCTTCCTCCTAATCCATATCACCGCGATGCTGATTTTAGATTTATTCAGCAAACTGATCATTTTGTTCCATATAGTATGCAAGATTTAAAAAACATTTTCTATACGGTTTTAAATCACGGATGGGATCGTTTTACTTTCTATTGTCCAAGAGAATATATTCATTGTCGACGTGATATTGAAACAATTAATAATAGTGAAGTTTTATCACATATCAATAATTTTGTCGCACCATTTAATGGTTTTCGTACTATCACCGTCTTTCACTCTGCAGCTGGTGAAGTAACCATTGAGATTGACTGGCTTTACTCACAGGAAATGATTAACACATTAAATGCTAGAATTGACGAAATTATTCGTAATACAATTACTGATGAGATGGATATTCGTGATAAAATCTTAGCTATTCACGATTATATTATTCATCAAACAATTTATGATATTCATCATGAGACCTCAGAATTTAGCTCTAATACGGCTTATGGTTCTTTAATTCAAGGACGAGCTATTTGCAGTGGCTATACTGATGCCATGGCGTTATTTCTAAACCGCTTTAATATTCCAAATTTTAAAGTTGCTTCTCATGATCATGTTTGGAATGCTGTTTATATTGATGGTGAGTGGTTACATTTAGATTTAACTTGGAATGATCCTGTTGATGAAAATGATATCTATAACCAATCAATTAGACACACTTTCTTTTTAATCACAACTGAGACTTTAAAAGAATTCGAAATATTAAATCATGATTTTAACCCTTTAATTTATCAAGAGGTGGCACTTTAAATAATCCATGCCCTTTATAGTATTCATAAAGGGTTTTTATAACGCAAATAATCGGTGTTGAAATAAGCATACCAATAACCCCAAAAAAGTAACCAAAAACAATTAAACCAATCATAATAATGATTTGATTAATTTCAATCACTTTACTCATAACATAAGGCGTCACTAAAAAAGTATCAATAATTTGTAAGATTAGAATAGCTCCTAAAGTCATTAGGCCTAAATTTGTATTATTACCAAAAGCAATAATTAAAACGGGAATTCCGCCTAAGAAGCCACCAATATAGGGAATAATATTCGTTAAAGCAATAACTAAGGCCATTAAAATAAAGTATGGTAAACCAATAAAATAAAAAGCAATCATACTTAATATAAGTAAAACAGTTGTTGTAATCATTATTCCTCTGACAAAATCTTTGAGATTTAAACTAATCTCTTTAACGATATCCCCTTTTATTTTGGCAGCAATAAACCGACTAATTTTTTGATGATGAATTAAAAAGAAAAAAGCAAAAAATAAAGCGTATAAACTATTTAAGAAAATGTTAGTAATTAGCTCCAGCGTAATATTCAACCAAGTAATTGCATGACTTAAGATAAAACTTAAATCCATGTTCTCAATATATTCTGGTTCAACCAACTCAAATAATTCAATAATAAAGTTGGTTAAATCACCTACTTCTTGAATAATTACTGGTAGTGCTAAATAACTAATAGCACCAATGATACCAAATAACAGAAGATAAGTGATTATTGCCGATAATAAAATACTCATAAATCTATTAAAAAATAGCATAACTGGTTTTAATAACCAAGCAATTATAAAACCAAAAAAAATCGGTAATGTTAAACCAAGCATAATCATTGCTATTCTAATTATTTGTAATTCTTTTATAATAAAAATTGCTAATAAAATAACGGTTAGCATTAAAGCAATTTTTATTAAGAATGGTTTGGTTAATTTTTTCATATTTTAGTTTGTAAAACATCAGTTTTTTTATACTATCTAATATTGACATAAAAAAACCTAACGTTTCATTGATGATTCGTTAGATTTTTTTAGTTCATGACTCTTTTAAACATTTTTTCTAATTCATATTTAGTAAAGGTAATAATTGTTGGTCTTCCATGTGGACAATTATATGGATTGTCACATAGGACTAATCTTTCTAAGATACTTTCCATAGCTTCTTCTGTAATATTTGTATTCCCTTGAACACTTAGCTTACAAGCTAAAGTAGCTGCCACATTATCATGAAATTTTAGTCTATCAAATTTTTTAGGAAGACTGATGACTAAGTCGATAATCTTTCTAATACTCTCTTCTTCTCTTCCATGAATTAACCAAGTTGGATGCGATTTTATATTGACAGTATTAATGCCGAAATCTTCAATGCTAAATCCTAATTCGGTTAAAATATTTAAGTGTTCTTTTAATAAAAGATAATCACTTGGTGTTAATTCAATTGTAATAGGTAATAATAAATCAGTGATTATTATCTGATCATTAGCGATGGCTTCTAATACTTTTTCATAGTTAACTCGCTCCATTGCAGCATGTTGATCAATTAAATACATACCTTCATTATTTTGAGCAACAATATAAGTTCCAAAGACTAAACCACAAGGATATAGCTCTAAGCTTTTAATATCCTTTGGTGTTTCTTCACTGGTAAAATCAAAATTAACTTGAGTTAAACTATCAATTACTTCTGGTTCGGTTAGTTTATTTTGATTTGGTGATAATTGATATTCGGTTTTTTCTTCTAAAATTTTAATTTCATTATCTGACTTAATTTCTTTAACTTCAACTTTTGGAATTAATAAGGAGTTTTTTAAAATATTTCTAAATTCACTAAAAACTAAATCTTCTAGGGTTTCCCATTTACTAAATTTAATATCTTGTTTTGTTGGATGAATATTAACATCAATTAAACTTGGATCGGTGTTAATAACTAGAACAACGACAGGATATTTACCATCTGGTTTATAGGTATGATAAGCATCATTAATAATTTTATTAAGATTATTATTTTTAACTACTCGTCCGTTAACAATGGTAATTAAGTAATTACGATTGGTCTTTTGAATAACTGGTTTACTAATAAAACCACTAATTTCAAAATCATGATTATGAGCTTTAACTTCAAGCATATTTTTACTAATGTCTAAACCATATATTTCATGGATTACTTTGTGGAGGTTTCCTGAGCCACTAGTCTTAATAATCACTTTATCATCATTCATTAAACTAAAAGCCACTTTTGGGTATGCTAAAGCTAGTTTTTCAATAAAGTTAGTAGTACTTGCTAATTCAGTTATCTCTGATTTCAAGTATTTTAATCTAGCTGGTGTATTATAAAAGATATCTGCGACTTCAATCATCGTGCCAAGACGCGCATCAGCTGCTTCTTCAGTTATTAACTTACCACCGTGAATCTCGATTTTTGTTCCAATATTACCTTGACTAGTTTTTAAGATTACCTTAGCAATACTAGCAATACTTGGTAAGGCCTCACCTCTAAAGCCTAAGGACGAAATAAAGAATAAGTCTTCAGCTCGATAGATCTTACTGGTTGCATGTCTTAAAAAGGCTTTTGAAGCATCTTCTCGATCCATTCCCTTACCATTATCAATAATTTTAATTGACTTGGTTCCGGCATGAATTAATTCTATTTCAATAACAGTAGCATCGGCATCTAAACTGTTTTCAACTAATTCTTTAACAACATTAGCTGGTCTTTCAACTACTTCACCCGCAGCTATTTTATTAGCTAAGTCTTCACTCATGATTTTGATGTTACTCATGATTAGCACCTAATAGAGTTTTTCTAACCTCGATAATCTGAGGATCTATCCCATTTATTTTGACATTAGAGCTTTTTTTGACTTGAATAAAGCCCAGACCATTGATCATTATATCTTCATTATCATTAATTCTTAATTCATCAGTAAAAATTACTTCTTTATAATATTTAGCTGATTTAAATTCATTAGGTAGATATAAAATAACACTTGTTGATTCACTAAAGCCAAAAGCATAGTCTTCAATTTTTAGTGTTTCTCCAGCCTTCATTTGATAAACTTTTGGTTTAATGGCAGCTTTAATGGTAAATGGTTTAAATTCCATACTTGGTAAAACAAAACCAGGAGTATCAATTAACAATAAATGTTCATCTAAAGGTATTCTAATAAAGTCCATCGTAGTATTTAAACTATTGCTAGTGGTTAATTTATTAGTTTTTGATCCTAGTTTATCAATCATAGCATTGATTAAATTACTTTTACCAGCATTTGATAGACCAATAATATAAGCTTCATTTATTTTACGATAATCTAAATAATTAATCAGAGCTTCTACACCATAGTTAGTATGACTACTGACAAATTTAATATCCTCTTTAATACCATATTCATTTTTTAAGGTATTTTTTAAATTTGCAATATTTACTGATTTAGGAATAATATCGCTTTTAGAAATAATAAACATCTTTGGTGTTTTAATGGATTTAAATATTTTAATAACTTCACTATTAATGCTTAAAAAATCAGTTAAAAATAATACAAATTTATGATCTTGATTAATATTATTAATAATTTGTTTAACTTGTTTAGGTGCCTTTGTTTCAGCTACTTCACCATAATGAATTAGCTTGTAGCATCTTTGACAATATTTGCTATCAACCTTTTTATGTACGGGAATAAAGCCAGTAACTCCTGGCTTATCTGTTTGTAATTTACTTCCACATCCGAAACATACTTTATTCATAATATTCTCCTCTTTTTAATAAATCTTTGTTTTCTAGACGTCGATAAATAAATATTTCTAAAAAGCGATTGATTTTAGTTGGTGCAAAATCTAGAGTCCCAATTGGATTAACTAAAATACTCGTCATTTCCATCCGGTTAGCACCAATAATATCCGTTAATAATTGATCACCTACACAAGCAATTTGGCTTGGTTTAAACTTATACATTTTAAGAATCTTAACGTACTTTCTTTTCATTGGTTTAAATGAAAGATATGATGAATCAAGACATAGAATATCTTTAAAAGGTTCGACTCTTTTTTTAGGAGCATTACTAACAATTAAGATTTTAAAATCCAGAGCTTTTAAGTCTTCAATTAAATCTTTTAGTTTTTTATTAGGACTTTTGGTTTTAATTGATGCCATGGTATTATCTAAATCAAAAATCAGACATTTAATGCCGTTTTTCTTTAATTTTTTATAATTGATATCATAGATACTTTTTTGATAAATATCTGGAACAAATATACTTAACATAGTTTTACTCCTCTCTTTTAAATTATAGCATTTTTAATACTTAGTTTTCAAACATTGCCTCAATAGCGTCTTTATAGATTGATTTAGTTATTTGGTAGTTCTCTTCACTTGATGCAGCAAAATTTCCCATTGTTACTTTACTATTAATTTCCAAGATTTTAAATTCCTCTCCTATTTTAACAATATCAATTGAAGCAAATTTAATGTTCAAAGCTCTTGCAGCTTTAAGGGCTAATTCGCTTAATACTTTTGTTAATTTTGGTTCAGCAATAACTACCGGATTAGCACCTAAACATAAATTATGTTTCCATCCTAAAGTAACTTTCTCATCTTTTTTGGGAATATAATCCAAA
>Ga0123355_10000933_pt1 | contig 40439 bp, 28 predicted proteins | sample TergutEmb28metaG_3_FD_89872 | JGI IMG/M metagenome (GOLD analysis project Ga0123355, IMG submission 89872) | Embiratermes neotenicus P1 segment gut microbial communities from Petit-Saut dam, French Guiana - Emb289 P1 | ecosystem: Host-associated > Arthropoda: Insects > Digestive system > Gut ...
CCACAAGAAAGGAGGTGGCACAGTGGCAAACATAGTCACAGCCTCTGCTTCGCTTCGTATTCGCAGCGCGAATAACCGCTCGGTATGTACAATAAGCGGAGTAAACCCCAACATGTCCGCCGCAGATGCGGCTGCTTTTGTTGCGGCAATACAAACGATGTACAACCGCGATGCAGTTACGACGCGTATTCACGTTGTATCGGACATTGTTATCAACGGCGCGGCGTAAAGAAAGCCGCTTTTTTATGAGAATTATGTAACAGATGCGAAGCCCGAACGGGCTTCTCAAGAACGTTCGTTACAACCGGACTTCGCATGATTTTTTGATGAAAGGAGAAACCATATGGCCCATTATCAGCTTATATTTACAACCTCAAACGGCGGGCGCAGGAGCTTTCGCGTAAACAACGTAAACCCCGCAATATCACCCGCGAGCTTGCAAGCCGCTGTGGATATGCTTCTCGCGCATGACATCATGTGCGCAGAACGCGGCTCGTTAGACCGCCTGCAAAGCCTTACGGCTAACACTGTTTCCACAACAAGCCCGCTCGGATAGGAGCAGAAGCGGAACAGTAATGAGATGCCGCTAAGGAAAGCGACCGGTTCACCCGAAATTTTCGGGAGAGCCGGTCGCCTTTTTTGTATTTGCGAAAAAGGGGGCGAATGAGGTGCAGTTTTTGTTTTGGTGCGGAAAAACTGCAAAACTGCTGTGTCGCAAAAATTTGCAGTTTCTAAAATGTTATGCTATCTAGAATCCGGGAGAAATAAAAAACCATAACGGCTGTTGCGGTGCGGGAAACACCTCAACAGCGGACGGCAGGAGATTTCACAACTCCATCACCTGCGCCCAAGGCAAAAGCCTCTCATTATGGTAGGCACAAGTTTAACACGGCTCGCCGGTTTCTTCAATTCGGATGCTTGCGGACGCTTCCGGACTCTCTCTCGTTTATGCAGGGGTTTCGTTTCGCACGGGTCGCACAGGTTTTTTTGCGGAGTTTTGTGCTTTCGAACTCTTTCTTAATGTAGGATTTCGTGCGGAGTTTGCGGATTCTTTTGCGGTTTTTGCGCAGAGTTTTCGTGCTTTGTGTTGCTTTGCTTTCTATCCTTCTTTGAGGCATGTCTCAGTTTGTATATGTTAAGCCTTACATATCAAGCTCGCGGGTGATGGCAGATTTTTTGCCGTCCCTTTGGGCTTTTTTATTTCCGCGTGAGGCGGGGCGCGTTAGAGTTTTTTGCCCGCCTCATGCGCAATTTTTTTTGGAACATAATTTTTTTGAGGTGATGATTTGTGAAAAAATCAACGTCAATCCGACGAAAGGTGCGCGAGGAAGAAGGAGCAGAACTTCGCCGCAAAATAGGGGCGCGTATAAGGGAATTGCGTAAAAGCAAAAACATGACAATAAAAGAACTTGCGGAGCAAATGGGCGTTACCGCAGGCTTTTTGGGGATGGTTGAGCGCGGGCATCGAGGTTTTGCGAACTACCGAATCTTGTTGATGAGTAAAATTCTCGACATATCAGTGGATTATCTTATTACCGGAGAGCATGTTTGACACTTACCAATCTCTCTCAGAAGGAGTATGGCTATGAATAAATACCGTTTGAGCTTTTGGTTTGAACATGGAGGATTTTGTGTTTGGGGAAAAAATGATAAAGCGAAAAAAAAATACGGATATGCAATTGATTTTGAAGAGTTGCCCATATCTGCTGAATTAAAAAAAGAGATAGGTGCGTTGGAGTCTGAATACAGCACGTATCTTGATTGGCAAGAACCGAGCAACCCTCCTCTGTGGACAAAAGAACACATGTGTGATTTTGTGCGGCGCGGAACTGTTGTATATGAAAAGTTGAAAACGGAACTCGGCGACGGTTTTGAAATAGTCAATGAAGTATAGTGAATCAAATTAAGAAGCGTCCCGTCGGCTATGCATTGTCGCGAACGCACTTGAGAAGCCCGCTCAGGCTTCGTCGGAAAACGCGCAGAAACCCGCGTTTCCCGCCTCGCCTTCTCGGTTCTCAATGCCGTTCGCAATTGTTGTCGTTTTCGGGAAAACCACCGGTCGCTCATCACAATGCATTTAACGCCGACGGGACGCAAATCAAATTGATTCACTATACATGTAAGCGTGAAACCTACTCGATAATCGACATTAAAAATACTTTAACATCCTTGAAATCAACGCATTGGTCGGGCAATGTTTGATTATAAATGATGCAACCGTTTGTCATTGCCACAAGGATTTTTGCCAATGATTCGCTTGAAAGCGTTGATTTTATTTGTCCTGCCGCAATCGCCTCATCGAAAATTTTTTGAATAAGCCCGATATATTCCGTTTGACCTGCCTGCAAAATGGCTGTTGCTTCATCGCCTGCCGCGTTCAGTTCAATAAAAAGTTTGGTCAGCAGATAGCATTTTTTTATTACATCGTTTTTTTCCAACTCATCAAAAAGCATTTCAATTTTTTGCTTCGGCGGAATCGGCAGAGCAACCAGTTGCTTTACGCCACCGATAAATGTCTCCCTGAGCGAAAAAGCCATCGCGCCGATTAGTTCATCTTTGCCGGGAAAATACCAGTAGATTGCGGCTTTTGTAATGCCTGCTTTTCGCGCTGCATTCGCGAGGGTCAGCTTAAAAAAGCCATCCTCGATAATCACGTCCATTGTTGCGGAAATGATTTTTTCCTTGGCTTCTTCAACTTTTTCGGGAATAATTTTTCTCGCCATAATGTACTTTAGCCCCTTAGATTTTTTCGAAAATTCCATCGGGAACGACATTGCTTTCCGCACATGACGTGACCGTAAGTGTCAGAGTCTCGCCGATTGTTATGCAGGAAAACGAATACGTCATATATTCCGGCGTACTGATTACAAATTCCAAGTTTTTAACGCGCGCCCGAATCTCCGGGGGAAGCGGAACAAGTCCCAAATTTGAAAACGTAGTTGTTAATTTACTTTCTTCCAAAATGCCTGTTCTGTCAATGAGCTTCTTTTTAAGTGCGAGCGGTACGAAATTTGATTTTTTTCGCAAAGTGTGGACTTCGTTTATGCTTTTTTGCACAAAATCCGGGGTTATGTCCGCAAACTGCGCCCGAATTTGCTTCAGCATTTCGAAAAAATCCGATGTCTCCGGCATTGTAATTGTTCTGTTGCAAACGAATGTGCGGAATGTTCGGCTCGGGAAGTAGCTTCGACAGTCAACGGGCAACATGGATGTAACGGGATTTTTCAAGCCCTGCGCATCGCGTTCGGCGGCAAGCTCTGTGAAAACACATGCCAAAAGATATTCGCTGATTGTCGCGCCGTTCGATTTTGCGGCGGCTTTGATATTTTCAAGTTCAAAGGTCTTGCTGATTACTCGAGCGGGAGCTTTTTTTATGCCTTCATGGTGGTAGGCGTTGAAATTGTCAACTTTTGTAACGGGATATTTCGCGGAGTTTGCATAGCGAAGATAGGCATCCTCCGCTTCTTCCGCGACAACGCTGTCGGTACAATCCGCGATGTCGCGTTTGGAAACATTCACACCCAAAAGCTCAAAATACCGCGCAAGCAACGCACATACAATTTTTGCAAGCCCGCGCCCGTCAACAATGCTGTGTATGGCTTCAACCGTGAAATGTCTTTCGCCGTAAAGTACCCGCAACACATAGCCGCTTCCTTCCTTGTAATACTCACTGAACAGAGGAACAGTATCCGCCTTAACGATTTGCGGCGGGACTTCGAGGATTTCATGGTAATACTGAAAAACGCCGCCGTATAAGCGGCCACTCAAAAACGGCAAACGACGCATCAGGTCATTTACCGCTGTTTGCAAAACATGCGGGTCAATTTTTTCATGCAAATACGCCGAAATATTAAAATTTCCCGGGTTGGCTTTGCTGATAGTTGAAGCGTAATACAGACCAACCGGGTCAAGTGCCATGCGGGTTTTTGGTGCGAATAATTTTTTCATGGAAACGCCCCCGTATAATTAACTGAACACGTGGTTAATTATACGAGCGAAAAAATAAAATGTCAAGCGAGCAAACAGAGCAACTTGGTTTTGCATTGTCCGAAAACGAGGCGGGGAATGGAGGCTTCAGCCCGATTCCGGACGAAGTTTGAGGCTACGCAAAACCAAGTTGCTACAGAGTTTCGCAAAGCTGCGCAAAACTGCGTAATAAAAAAGCAACCCCGGCCGGGGTTGCTTTTTCGTGCTTGTTATTATTCAATGCGAACCGAAGCATAAAAAGCCGCTATTTTTTATGTTCAACGCTCCATTGCCGATAATGCGCCGCCATAGCCAAGTCGCTGCCGATTACATGGCCTGTAAGCCACTTTGAAACGGTTTTGTTGATGAGAAGGCTGTTGTCGAGGCAATCGCCTTCCCTGAGGATTTTGTCTTTCATTTTAACCACTTCCGTGAGGAAGTCCGAATGCTGTTTTTTGTGGACGACCGTGCCGGGATACCCGCTTTCGTCCATAAGTTCTTCTTCGTGCTTAAAATGCGCGACGGTGTATTCCGCCAAAAAGTTTATGGCGGTTTCGATTTTTTCGATGCGTGTGTTAAAGCTCTGGTCGATGACTTTTTGCACCAGTGAAAAAAGTTGCTTATGCTCGTCATCTACTTGCTTGTTGCCTGTTTCGTACTTTTCGCTCCAAACCATTTCTTTTCTCCTCTCGCAGTTTTGCAAAACTGCTATATGCTGAACGCACTTTATGAAGCGAACAGGGGCTATGCCGTGTAAGCGGTTCGCTCGTTGTCGTTTTCGGGGAAAACCGCCCGAAAACAACCGGTCGCTCACCACACGGCATTTACGCCCCTTGTTCGCCTTCAACGGTGCGTTCGCTATACTTTAAATTTTTCAACCAACGACATTAACGCACGGGCGCGGTCGGAAAGCTCTTGGCTTACGGCGGCGTTGTTGTGCAGAGACACGGCGTTGTCGGATACGCCCTGATGCACGGCGTCCATACTGCTTTGAATGCGGGTGATTTCGTGGGCTTGGTCGCCCGAGGCTTCGGCAATGCTTGTTATTGCTATGTTAATTTCCATTATGGCGTCGGAGATATTGCGAAACGCAAAAGTTGTGTCGATGGATTTTTGTACGCCGGCATGAATGCGGCTTTCGGATTCCGTTAAAAGATTAGCGGTATTACGCGCGGCGTCGCCGCTTCGTTTTGCCAAGTTGCGCACCTCTTCCGCCACAACGCCGAACCCTTTGCCGTGTTCGCCGGCGCGAGCGGCCTCAACGGAAGCGTTTAACGCCAACAGGTTTGTTTGAAACGCGATGCCCTCTATCGCGCTTACAACCTTGGCGACCTCCTCGGAGGATTTTCGAATTTCGTCCATGGCCCTGTGCATAACTTCCATTTGCCGTACGCCTTCGTTTGCAACATTTGTTACGGTTTCCGCCAATTCGTTTGCAGCAAAGGCGTTTTCCGCACTTTTGAGGGTTTTTTGAGTAAGAATGTCAACGGCGTCTTTCATTTCGCCCATAAGCGCGGATTGTTCTTCGAAAACGGCGGTGAGTTCAAGGTTGCTTTGAGCAATTTGCTCCGCGCCGGATTCAACCTGCGCCGTAGACTCGTGAATTTCATTAACCAACGCCCCCATGGATTTCACCAATGTATCCACAGAAACCTTAATCGAACTGAAATCGCCGATATATTTTTGCCCCACGTGAACGTTAAAGTTTTTGTCGGCGAATTCTTGCAGCAGGCGGGAAATATCGTCTACATAGCCGCGTATGAAGTCCAGTGCCTGCGTCAACGACTCGCTGATTCGCTCGAATGCGGCGGCGGCGGCGGCAGTGTCGCTGTCGTGGGGCTCGTGCTTGAAATCGAATTTTAAAAATCCGCGCTCCAAGTCACTTTGCAGAGTTTTGATAATATCGTTTGTTAAGCTGTCTTGGTAATTGCTGATTTTGTCGGCGCGTTCTTTTGCGGCAACCGGCTCGGATATATCGTAGCCGAAGCACAGATACAAATTAACATTTCCGCCGGTGTCTCGAATCGGAACAATAACTCTGTCGTCGGTGTAACGTTTGCCGCTCGGCGAAATAACTTCATATTGCTCCCGCGCCGCGCCGGAGTTTGTATCGGCCTGCCTGATTTGCTTGAGCGTTGCGTGTGCTTCGCGCGCAGACATCGCATCCGTGATGGTTTGCCCCAACATCTCGTGAGGGTCGAAGCCGCGCGACGCCAGTTCGGAATTTATAAAGCGAAAGCGATATTCCCGGTCGATTATAAAAATTGAGCAGGGCAGGTTATCCAGATATTGAAACATGCTTGCAGCTACATTATTTACGTCGTCGGCTATTTTCTGAAACGCGCCGCGCGATGAAAAACCGCCGTTATCGGCGTACAGATTGCCTTGCATGATTTCATTATTGCGATGCCCGATTTCGTCGATAACGGAGGAGAGCGTATCGCGCATATTTACAAATGACAGTGTTAATTCGCCGATTTCGTCGGTAGGAATTTTATCGCGGTTGATATTTAAGTTGAGGTTGCCGGCTTCAAGCTCTTTTATGTGCGCCGCAAGCTCGGCAATCGGTTTCAACGCGCGCGACACAAGAAATGACATAACGATGAAAATAATCACACAACCAAGCATCGCAATTAAAATAACGCTGCGGATTTGTTCGTTCAGGGCAACAGTTGCGTATTCGTCGAGAAAGCCGAGCCTTTCAACCAATTGCCGCGAACTGTTTGCTAAATACGCATTTATGGCGATTATAACGGCAAATACGGCAATCATGCCGGGAAAAGTCACCCGACTTTTAAATGTGTTAAACATGCGGAAAACAACGCTGTATTTGCTGTCGGTTAAGGCTAAATTCATAAAAACCATCCCGACGGATGCGCCTATGGAAATAGGATTTACGTCAATAGGGACGATGCCGAAAGTATATATTACATTAGCCGCAAGGATTGATGCAATTGTGAGGCTTAACAAAAAAACCGAACCCCAACTTGATTTGCCTTTCGCCGCGCAATAAATAATAACCCCGATACTTGCCGCTGCCAATAACATCGAATATCCCGAGTGTACGGTAAACCACGCGCCGCTGTAGTATTCAACTTCGCGCGGCCAAACTGTAAGATGCTCAATGTTTCGCAGGAGGGGATGAAAAATTGAAGTAATCCCGAGCAGCGCGGTTGCGCAGGGCACAGCGGAAATCAAAGCAATTGCACCCTTGGAAAGCGGCTTGTCGGGCATAATAAACGCATAAATGCACAGGAACAAAACCAATGTTGCCAAGGCAATCAGCCCCAACCCCACATTCCATATGTAGAGGTTAAGGGTTTGGTTTTCCACAAACAATATAGCGAGGTCCGTAAGCAACCATAAGATAGTAATGGCGCACAGAAGCACAAAAAGCGGATTTTTTTGCTCGCGCCTATAGTTGTTGCGTGCGGAAATAAGTACCGGAACCACCAATAAAATCAAAAATACGTATAACCCGGCAGCAATCATGTTAGTCATGGATACGCTCCTCCGAAATTCGGTATCCTAAATATATCACGATTCAGCGTTTTTGCAATAGAGCAAGTTTCACCCCGTTGGGTCGGGTACAGCGGTTTGACAAGAATCGCGCAAAGGTGCATACTCGGGGGCGTTTCGGCAGGCGGGCATAAAACCGGGGACAACATACATATATTTACCTGCGACCTCCCGAAAAAATCGGCGCATCATAAAAGAGAGCGTAATTTTTCAGCACTCTCCAAAGAGACCTGTTCCGTATCGAATGTATCGAAATCGAATGTATCGAAAATTTGAATCAACAGGGCAGGCAGGAAAGGCCGGTATTTAATGGCACTTTTGCGAAAAATGGCACGGCGTTTAATCATCATAGGTTTGCTTATGCTTGCCCAAGTTGCAGTGCTTATCGTATTGGCTCTGTGGATTGCAACAAGTATTCCGATTGTTGTTGCGGCAAGTTGGATACTGGGCTTAATCATTGTATTTTGGCTTGTGCGAAAAGACGAACCGTCGGCATATCGAATTCCGTGGGTCATAATAATAATGGGGATGCCCGCAATCGGCGGCATATTGTATCTTATATTTGAAGAAAATCCGCACATAAAGCGCATCGACGCCCGCATAAATGCCGAACACAATAAATTAAAAGACCTGCTTGACGGCGATATTGAAACCTCCGGCATGTGCGGCAGAATGCGCGGGATTTCGCGCTATGTGCAAACAGCATCGTCGTACCGACCGTATCAAAACACCTCGTCGAAATATTATAATTTTGGCGAATACATGTTTGAAGACATGCTTATTGCCATGAAAAACGCAAAAAAATTCATTTTTGTCGAATATTTTATCATTGCCGAAAGCAGCATGTGGGACATGGTGCTTGAAGTTTTGGCCGACAAAGCGGCGCAGGGCGTCGACGTGCGACTTATTGTTGACGACCTCGGCGGCGGGTCGTTGTTCACCCGTTCGTACACAAAAAAAGTGCGCGCAAACGGCGTTAAAGTCGTTCGCTTCAACCCGATGGCGCCGATTCTTTCGCGCTTTATGAACAATCGAAATCATCGCAAAATTTTAATCATCGACGGGCAAATCGCCTTCAACGGCGGAATTAACATCAGCGACGAATATATCAATCAATGTTCGCGACTGGGCGTGTGGAAAGATGCCGGCGTGCGCCTCGAAGGCGACGCTGTATCGGCATTTACGCACATGTTTATCAAAATATGGAACGCTTCGTGCAGGGCGAGCGAGTGCATACCCGACCACAGCACATACAAAAATAACGGCGATTTCGCGCCCCTCAGCGACGGATTCATCATGCCCTACGACGACTCCCCCTTGGCCAACGAACATTTGGGCGAAAACGTATACATCGACATCCTCAACCAAGCGCGAAACTATGTATATATATTCACGCCGTACCTGATTATCAGCGAAAACATGATATATGCCCTGAAAATGGCGGCGCGACGCGGCATCGACGTTCGAATTGTCACCCCCGGCAACGGCGACAGCCGAACCGTTCACCGCTTAACGCGCTCGTATTACGGATATCTTTTAAAATCCGGCGTACGCATTTACGAATACACGCCCGGCATGATGCACAGCAAAAATTTCGTTTCCGACGACGAAATTGCCGTAGTAGGCACAATAAACCTCGACTACCGAAGCCTGTATCTGCACTTTGAGTGCGCAACGCTTCTGTACAAAACGCGCTCGATTCACGACATAAAGCAAGACGCCCTTAACACTTTTGCCGAAAGCGAAGAAATTTTGCTCAGCGATGACAAAGCTCGCCTGCACGATAAAATGTTTGATGCGTTTTTGCGTATGTTTGCAGCGTTGATGTAGTAATGCGAATCAGGTTTTGGGGGCTTTGCCCGGGATGCATGGGCGAGCAGTCCGCCGGCAGGCGGACGACCAGCCCCAAGCCCCCACGAACTTTTTAAAAAAAGTTCGACAAAAACTCGTTTAAAAAACCGCGCTTTGCGCGGTTTTTTTGTGGAAGCGAAAGTTACAGTTTCAACACAGGTTTGCAGCCCGTTTTTTCTGCAACAACGCACATTTCTGTTCCGGTGTCGCTGTAATCGGCTCCGGAGATGTTTCCGTAAAAATTTTTCGCAGAAAGCCCGGCCGTGTGCAAATCCTGCGAAAGCTCGCCTTTTGTAAATGTGTGCTCCCATACATTTATGTGCCTGACGCTGTTCTCTGTTATCACGATGTGCTGTTTGCAAAATGTGTTGTCGTATTTGTGCAGTGAGTTGAGGCACAGATACGGTTCGGCAGCGAAAAATCCGCTTTGTGCAAATTCCCAATTTTTATATTCTTCGCGACCGGCATACTGATGAGGCGTAAAAACATCAAAAATCAGCAGCCCGCCGGGTTTTAAGGCGGCATGAATTTTTTTCAGCAAACATGCTCTGTCTTCTGCGGAAAGCGCGCCGAAATCACAGTAAATTAACGTAATTAAGTCAAACTGCTCTTTGAAGTCCATCACGAGATAGTCGCCCCGGTGATACGTGACGGGCAAATTTTGCTCGTGCGCCGACTTTTTCGCATAATCGACAGAACGCTGTGAAAAATCCAAGCCGGTAACATTGTATCCCGCTTTGTGAAATTGCTCCGCATAAATACCGGGGCCGCAGCCCAAGTCCAGCATATTGCGGTATTTTTCCGCAGGCGCAACCGTACCGACCCATTTGACGATTTTCCGTACCGTTGCGTGTTTGCGCGTAGCCCCGTCGATGTCGGGATTCAGATGAGCTTCAAGCATCCCCGCAGAAATATGCTCATCCGTCCATAACTCCATAGTGCCTTTTTCGTAAAGTGCGGGCTTGCGTGTCAGTGCTGATAATTTTTCAAACATAAGAACTCTCCTTCGATTTTTTTGTGATGCATCAGGTATAGTGAATCAAATTAGGAAGTGTCCCGTCGGCTATGCATTGTCGCGAACGCCGACGGTGCGCAAATCAAATTGATTCACTTATAGTTGTGATATATCAAAAAAAGCTGCGGGAATATCATCCCGCAGCTTCAAAAGCCTCATCTTGATTGGTGCGGGATGATAAAAATAAAACGTAATTTACACACGAAACAGAGCCGATAAATCGACTGCGCTGCTTCATATTCAATTATGTTTTATTTACCTTCTCCGCACACATTTATATTGCTGTATTGCCCAATATCAAATGTGCCGAACGGCATACACCTCTTTAATTCCGAATTATCACGAGACGTACTGTAACAAAAATACATTCATTCGTCAACGAATATTCATGCCGAACAAAAAAATCTCGAAGCAGTTCCAAGCAAAATTTCGGTAATCGCGTTCCGTATACTTGTGTACGTTTACATAAGTTCTTTTACATATTCGATTGTAAGCCCTGTTATATCCGCGATATCTTCCGGCATCATGCTTTTATTCAGCATTTTCTTGGCCGCATTAACTTTTTCTTCTCGTCTGCCTTCTTGTCTGCCTTCTTGCCTGCCTTCTTGCCTGCCTTCAAGTCGTCCTTCGTTTCTTGCGCGGCGTTGTAATGCCATATTGTCCCGGCGTTGTTTTTCGCGAGCATCAAATAACGCTCGGGCGTTGGAATCTTGGTTTATTTCCAACAATTTTTCGACAGGTGCTTTCATTTGAGGATTTTTTTGTGCAAACATTTTTAGTTCCTCCTCGCTTTCGGCATTGATAAACTCTAACCAATTGCATAATTCCGTTCCGTCGGATACTTTCGGGAGCTTGGATAATTCCAACGTGTGTATTTCCACTATGTCTGTAAATTCGGTGTCTGTTTGGGGGCTGTAAAGCGTGAATTTATCGTGGTAGCGTTTATGTTCATGTATAAAAGTTTCGCCGGTGATGACTATGTTTACGGTTTTCTTGATTAAATCGTAATCGTCGCCGCTGCCTAACTGTTCCGTCATTATTTTGGCGTTGTAAAACAGGATTCTTTCGCGCATTTCCGGAGTTACATGCACTTGAATTTCTATGTTGATAATTTTGCCGGTTGCAGTTGTGACTTTTACATCAAGTATCGCCAATTTGTCGCCCTTGTATTTCCGCTTAGCTTGCGGGTCGGTAATTTTAATATCGGCGTATTCATTCAGCGGAAGTTGCAACACAGCCGTTAAAAACTTAATCAGCAAATCCTTGTTCAGCTCGTTTCCGAAAAGGAGCTTGAAAACTATGTCGCTTTTTGCCGACATAAATGCTTTGTTTGCAGATTCTCTAATTGACATAATATCCACCGCCCTGCGGAAAGTATACCGGAGCAATAATGCAACAACAACATTTGCACGGCACAGCTATTGCGGTTTGCCAAAACGTGCGGAAAATTTGCGTATATGCATAGCAAATTTTCCGTACCGAAGCGCAAACCGCTATATTATTCGCTTCATAAAATGCTGTATAAAATTTAAAGCGAGCAAAAAACACACCGTAAAGGGACAATTCCCCTTGCGGTACGTTTCTGCTCGCTTCGCGATTCTTTTTTATTGATTTGTTTTAAGTAAGTAACCGAAGCCCCGGGAAACTTCGGCGGATTGCCGCAACGGGCGAAAGGTGTGCACATGGGTGACAGCGTTCGGGTCGGCCGAATCCGAACGTGCCTGCCCCCTTTCAATCGTTACAGCGGGCGGTACGGGTGGTACAGGGGTGAAACACGGTATTGCATTCTGCAACCTTTTTTACAGCGGCTTCGGCACGGCTCGGTGCGGTCAGTTTCAGGGCGAACCCCTTCCTGAGATGGCAAAACACGTCCTTTGGCATGAAAGCGACTGCTTGATTGCAAGTGCATTATATTTGAAAAAACATGCAAACATAACATGAACCGTTCCAGGAATTTTTCCTGGAATTTTTCCGGATGCACATCGCATATTTCCGACAATTTTTAAACGAGCCGACCGGCATTAACATGTGACGGTGGGCTTTTTTTAAATAAATTTTAACACGAAAAAAATATTGCCGAATATACAATTTGTGGATGGCGGAATATGAATATCCATGCTAGGATATATGGAAAATATACCCACTATAGCTTTTAAAAGAGCTAAGCGCACCCAAGGAGGGGTAAAAATGAGTATTAACTTTGCACTGCTTAACGCTACAAATGCACTGCACTATGCAGGAAGGCATCACGTGTGTACTCGGACGACTGCATGGACTGATGCAGAATTTGACCAAGGCAGGTCAACCTTTGCAGGATGGATGCACAGAGAGGATAACAGCGAAAGTTTCATTGAAGAGGCATTGAACTGGGAAAAAGAACGTACTCGCCGTTCGGTATTAAACGGAATAAACGGAGGAATCACCGGGGGAGTTAACCAGTTTGCTTTTGCTGTTCGTGATTTTGACCCGAATGCTGACGTTGGGGAGTTAAGAACCGGCAGTGGTGAGATGTACAGATTTCGCGAGGTTATTATAACCGGAAGAGAATTTAGCCAAGAAAACAACATTTTCAGCGTTTTGGGGAATGAGTTTTACACCCAGAGAAGAAATATTATCGGTTTAAACAACGCTTTTCACGGTCGTTTTATAAGCGAAGAAGAATTTGAAACACGAATGAATATACTTCACTACCAGTTTAATGAAGCGTTCAGAGTTGTAGCTGATTCGTTCCGCGATTTTGCACAAGCTCAGGGATTAAACGCCCAACAAGTTGAATTGGACATTATATCCATAGGCGAGCAAATCCGCTACCACATCAGCACCGGCGGCTCGTCTGACACAATAGAGGAAATGCTCAGAAATAACAACAGAACGGTCATGTCGTTTGACGAGTTAAACAGCATGGGCATACTTTTACATCAGGGGGTTACGATATGAATAAACAAAAAATTTTAAACGAGCCGGCCGGCATTAACATATGACGGTGGGCTTTTTTTTAAATAAATTTTAACACGAAAAAAATATTGCCGAATATACAATTTGTGGATGGCGGAATATGAATATCCATGTTAGGATATATGGAAAATATACCCGCTATAGCTTTTAAAAGAGCTAAGCGCACCCAAGGAGGGGTAAGAAATGAGTATTAACTTTGCACTGCTCAACGCTACAAATGCACTGCACTATGCAGCGAGACATCACGTATGCACCCGCGCGACTGCATGGACTGATGCAGAATTTGACCAAGGCAGGTCAACTTTTGCAGGATGGATGCACAGAGATGATAACAGCGAAAGTTTCATTGAAGATGCATTAAACTGGCAAAAGGAGTCTATTCGCCGTGGTGTTTTGAACGGAATGAACGGCGGTACGGCTTCTAATCACTTTGCTTTCGCCGTTCGTGATTTTAACCAGAACGCGGATGTCGGAGAATTACGAATGTTTAACAGGGAAACAGATGTTCCGGAGATAGGCGTTATGCGCGAGGTCGTCATAACCGGCAGAGAGTTTACACAAGAAAACAACATTTTTCATGTGTTGGGAGATACATTTTACACCCAAAGAAGGCAGGTTGTCGGTTTAAACAATGCTTTTCAAGGTCGTTTTATAAGCGAAGAGCAATTTGAAATACGCATGAATATACTGCACGACCAGTTCAACGAGGCGTTTAGGGTAGTTGCTGATATATTCCGCGATTTTGCACAATCGCAAGGATTAGATGCCCAACAAGTGGAATCGGATATCTTGTCCATCGGTGCGCAAATTCGTTATCATATCAGTACCGGCGGCTCGTCTGACACAATAGAGGAAATGCTCAGAAATAACAACAGAACGGTCATGTCGTTTGACGAATTAAACAGCATGGGCATACTTTTACATCAGGGGGTTACGATATGAATAAACAAAAATTTTTAATTACCGCGCTTTTTGCGGTAATTTTTTTGGTATTTTCCGCAAGCGTGGCATATGCAAGTACGGTTAACCCGTACAGCCCGGGTAATATTCCGTCGGAGGCATGGGAGTTTAATAACGTTATTGACGCTACGATTCCCCTTTCTTCTACACAGGGCGTCCATTATTTCAGGCTTAACGTCACACCCTTGACCGTGACTTTTACCTGACGCTCGTTTCGCCCACGAACGCACCTGTTATTATGGAGTTGTTAGACTCAAACATGATTGAAATGAATGTAGTCGTGACAACAGGGCCCTCTGTTCAAAGAGAGGTTTCCCTTGTCAGAAATCGCACATTCTATATTCGAATTAGCAACATAGACCTTATCGGGGCAGGCGATTTCCGCCTTATGGTACACCCGGTAGCGCAGCCGTGGAACATCCTTCGCTCGCCCGGCGGACACTGGGTTGAGCTGCGCGGCATAGATTTGTATAACGCAGGCGCACTTGGTTGTTTTAAGCGCAGTGCCGGGGCTTCCGGTGCTTTATTCTAACCCGCGAGTCGGCTCGGCTGTTATCCATGGGCGAGTGATTCCCAATGCGTTGGTCATAGATGTGAACCTTTTTCAATACGAGTTTATAACCGGCAGTGTTGTTACAAGGAGAGATGTTCATATTGATGAGCGTGGCGGGATGGCTTTTGTTTTTGACCTCGACAGGCTGATTTGGATAGACTCTTTGAGTTTGACTCAGTTTTCGTGCAGAGACACACGGGACTTGTCGAGGGTGTTCACACCTTTTGCGCAAGGTCAATGGTCGTCGGGTGAAAGCATCAGAGGAATGTCCCCCCAACCCGTAAGCAGAGCGCAGTCGCCCCAAGGGTTGTCTTTTGATATGGCAAGTTTGTCGCTGATTGGCGCAAACGATTTAATGGAGTTCAGCGCAAACGGAACAGCTTGGCATACTTACGGCGGAAACCAAAATGTTTCGGATGTAATTTCCGCAACTTCTCCGAGTCCGGCAAATTTGCATGTAAGATACAGAACAACGGATATGTTTTTGCATTCCGAAGCACTTTTAATCCCCCTTACCGGTCAAGCCGCCCCCGCGCCGCTTCCGAGCGTCGTGTTTTTATGTGTGCAAACAGAAACCATTTCCGTTAATGATACAATGGAGTTTCGACGCGGTACTTCCGGCGATTGGACAGCCGTAGCACCCGGTCAAACAAGCATTCCCGTAACATTTGAATCGTCAAATGTTACATACCAAGTTCGCGTAAGGGCGGGAGCAGGTTATTTTGCATCCCCTGCACTGGGTGTACTTGTTCGTGCCAGAGCTGCCGCGCCAAGCTCTGCTTACCGCCCCGCAACCGATGATATAAGTATAACAACGGCGCGTGAGTTCAGCCTCGACGGCGGCGCAACATGGACGCGAGCCACCGGGACAACCCTTCCGAGGGCAATTTTCGGAAATTATGCAACTACGGTTTATGTACGCACCGCCGCAACCGCTACCGTTGTTGCGTCGAATATCAGGATTATTGAAGTACCTGCCGGGCCGGCAAGTGCGCCCGCAGGATTAGAAATTGACTTTGCGCGTGAAGTTGTAACCGGCGTTGCGCCGGGTATGCAACGCAGTACAAACGGCACAACATGGACAGCAATCAATACAAACGAACTTGATGTATCCGGACTTATACCCGCCGCGACCGCAAACAATGTAACGTTGCGCATACGGGTTGCCGCAACTGCAAGCGTACCACCGTCTGCAATTACGGAACTTGTGCTTACGCCGAGACAAGTAACGCCCGCCGCCGCCGCTATACAATTCGACGGATTTACGGAAACCATATCATTAGATGATACTATGGAATTTCGCGCGGGTACGTCGGGTGACTGGATACAAGTAGGAGCGGGGCAAACCTCCGCAACCGTATTCCCCGGCACGGCAAATGTAACCCATCAGGTGCGGGTGCGCGGTACGGCAGACAGGTTCCCTTCCGCTGTACGTGCTGTAACCGTGCCGCGCCGCCCTGTTGCGCCGAATGCAGCCTACGACATATTAACCGACAGAATCGTTAATGTAACCGCCGCGATGGAATTTCGTGTTTCAAGCGTTGACCCTGCATCTCCCGGATTTAACCCGAATGCCGATTGGGGCAATTGGACAAACACAAGCGGGACAAGCATAGCCAGGTTTGAACTCGGCACCGATGCGGAAGCATGGGTTGAAGTGCGTGTCCGCGCAACTGCTGCCGCACCGATTTCATATTCGGTTGTGGTAAGAACGCCCGAGATTTCAGCCCCCGGGCCGTATGCCGTAACAATTGACTTTTCAACCGAAAGGCTTGAAAACGTTACAACTGCAATGGAGTTTCGCAACCCGGGTGCAGCCGCTTGGATACGAGTGACAGAAGCAATGGTCGTCGGAGGCGGCGCGCCGCTTGCCGGAATACCGGCACATACTTCCGGCGACGGTATTGCAGAAGTTCGCTTTGCATCTTTCAGGGATATGAACGGCGTATCTCATCCGGTGTCCTTCTCTGTTGAAGTGCCTGTTCCCGCTCGCAGAGATGTTCCTGCACAAGTACACTTCGACGGTTTGGGCGGCGCACAAGGCGACGGCACTATCGTTGACCCTGCCGGAACAACAGAATACAGGCTTTCAGCAGGTAATCACGCATGGTCGCCCATACCGGCAAACGGGGTTGACCTCTCCGCAGTCCCCAATGCCGCAACCGCATTTTTGGTGCGTTATATCGCAACAGGTGACGACTTTGCATCAGCACAGCGCATCATAACAGTCCCCGCCCGTGCCGCCCGCCCGGGTACGGCGCAAAACTTTAGCCTCGCCGAAGACCGCATACCCGTAACCGCCGCAATGGAATACAGCCTCGACGGCGGCGCAACTTGGACGCGCGTTCAGCCCGGCGCAACCTATATCCCCCGGTCAACAATAGGCAATGCCGCAACCACGGTTTTGGTTCGCACTGCCGCAACCGCAGGAACTCGCGCTTCTCAATACCGAGAAGTTGCCGTACCCGAGGGACGCGATGCGACCGACTTCTTTGATGAAATCCTTACCCCCATTTCAATTAACTTCGAAGCCGAACGTCTTGCCGGCGCAGACACAACAATGCAATTCCGCCGGGCAGATGCAACATCGTGGACAAATATTACTGCGGCGAACGTAACCGCCGGCGGTCCGGCTATATCCTCGCTTATTCCCGCAGCGGGAAGCCCTGATGCAGTTATCGAAGTGCGCCTCCGCTCGGCAGGAACTTTGCCGGCATCGGCAAGCCGCACAATAATTTTGCCCGCCCGCACCGCACCGCCCGACGCATCTGTTCACACGCTTAACAGGCAAACCGACATTATTTCCATTTTGCCGGGTATGCAGTATCGCTTAGGCACGGGCGCATGGTCAACAAACTTCGCCGCCACCGAAATTAACCTTACGGAACGCGCTACATCCGTTAATGTTCAAATTCGTTGGACTGCCTCAAATGCAGAACGCCGTTACGAATCAACGGCAATTACCGTTGCCGTCCCCGCCCGCCCGAGTCGCCCCACTGCTCCGAGGTTTACCGCCGCATCCGGCACAATAACGGGCGTAACATCGCTTATGGAGTTCCGCGCGGTAAACCCCGCAAGCCTTCCCGCCAACCTTAACGACGGTTGGACGCGGGTTGCCGCCGGCGAAACAACGCTTGAAATATCTGCGTGGCAAGGCTACACAAGCATTCAAATAAGAACAGCCGCTACCGACACCGCAAGAGCCTCCGCAATTACAACAATAACCGGGCTTCCTGCGTCGCGGGCATTGTTAGCCGAAATGCTGTTGCTGTTGTTAGATGAAGATGAACCGGAAGACGAACCGGAAGATGAACCCGTTGTTGATGACGACGCAACCGAACCGGAAGATGAACCCGTTGTTGATGATGGCGCAACCGAACCGGAAGATGAATTCGCCGTCGAGGACGATGCAACCGAACCGGAAGATGAATTCGTTGTTGAGGACGACACAACCGAACCGGGAGACGAACCCGTTGTCGAGGACGACGCAACCGAACCGGATGATGAATCACCCGCTGTTGATGAACCTGTCGCCGACGACTCACCGGAAATGAATGAACCGGATGACGCAACCGTTGTCGAGGACGGCGCAACCGAACCGGGTGATGCACCCGTTGCTGAATCCGACAGCAAACCGGAAAAACCGGAAGCTGATTCCCCCGTCGTTGAAGAGTCCGTTGCTGATGATTCAATCGAACCGGGATTACCGGACGCAACCGCGCCGGAATCACATCCCGCTACGAAACCCGGCAACCAATCCGAATAGATGTAGGCGACCTCTGAAAACCCATCTTTTCGCATATGTCGCTTCTCGGAAAATGGCCTGAAGCCGCCATTTTCCTGCGATGCGACACAGCTCAACGCGGGTTTTCGGAGGTCGCCTGTAAAAATTAAAAAACCGCGCGAATGCGCGGTTTTTTGTTGTTTTGCCCCGCTTTTCAAAAAGCGGGTGGGGGTGCGGGGGCGAAGCCCCTGCAATACATACAATACATACTCACTTAACCAACCCAGCCGCGTCCTCGTCAACAATAACCGTAACGTCCGGGTGAAGTTGCAGCACCGACGCCGGCATTTGCGGGGTTATCGGGCCGTGAAGTGCTTTGAAAATTGCATCGGCTTTGCCTGCGCCGCTTGCAAGCAAAATGATTTTTCCGGCGCGAAAAATTGTGCGAATGCCCATCGTTACGGCGTAGCGCGGCACTTCGCTTTCGTCGGCAAAGAAGCGGGCGTTTGCCTTAATTGTAGACTCGTCGAGGGGAGTGTAATTTGTTGCGGCAACGAAGGCGTCGCCCGGTTCGTTGAAACCGATGTGGCCGTTGTTGCCGATGCCCAAAATTTGCAGGTCGATTCCGCCGTGCGCCGCGATTTTTTCTTCGTATGCCGCGCATTCGGCGGCAGCGTCGGGGGCTTCGCCGTCGGGAATGAACGTTTGCGCTATGTTTATTCGGTCGAATAAATTTTTGCGCATGAAGTGATAGTAACTTTGGTCGCTCGATTTCTTAATCGGAAAATATTCGTCCAGATTAAACGCCGTTACCCGCGAAAAATCGACATCGCCGGCGTCATACATGTGTATAAGTTGCTCGTATGTTCCGACAGGTGTACTGCCGGTTGCAAGTCCGAGAACGCAGTTCGGTTTCGAGGCAACCAATTCCCGGATAATTTTTGCGCATTCGCGGCTCAACGCCTCGTAATTTTTTTGTACCGAGAGTTTCATGTAACGTATCCTTTCATTTCGGCGGCGCAAGCCATAATCTGCAACGCCTCGCCGTTTTTAAAATTTTCGGTCAGCGACCGCGCGTTTTGCATAAGCTCGAAATAAATTTCAAGCGGCAAGCCCTCGTCGTCCAAAAAAGGTTCGAGTTCCGCTTTAATTTGCGGAATCTCGAACACAGTTTTCAGCCGGTCAATCACAACCAAAGCCGCCAAATGCTTATGTGTGTAAAATCGCTTGTTTGCCGGCGGCGGCATAACGCCGTCGCGAATATAATTTTGCACCATCGCGCGAGTGATTTTCAGCTCTTTTTTTTCGCAAAATTTCATTAACTGCGAAATCGTCATGGTGGGGCTGTAGTGGCGAATGTCGGAAAGCGGATTATTATTCATATGCACGAACAATCGCGTCGATGATGCCGGGATGTGTAATTTCGCGCGTGGCACGATTAAACAGCCCGAAACCGTGCGTTCCCGGATTCGCGCTGCCGTTGTCCCACCAAAACGCTGCCATGCCGAACTCGCGCGCAATACTTGCGTAGTCGTAGGCATGTTGCTCGCGTTGCGCAAGATTTCCTTCTTCGCCGTTGTTAATCGAACCCCACTCGGTAAGCATTACGGACACGCCCAAAATTTCGGCTTGCTCGGCAACGCGCTCGATGCTCGGGCGAATTTCGTGCGCGCCGCCGTATGTGCCTTCGCCGTCGTGCGCCCATTGGAACGGCGAGTATGTGTGAATTGCCATGATAATTCTGTCGTCGGCGGAATCCGTCGGAATTTCAAAGCCTTCGAAGGCGTACAACGTCGCGCTTGCGGCGTGCGTAGGCACAAGCAGGAAGCGTGATTCGTTATTCCCGCCGGTTGCGCGTACCGCATCAACAAACGCCTGATTGAGCCTGTTCAAATTTGCGCGCGCCTCCGGAGAACCGCCCGTCCATTCGAAACGCGGCGTGCGCGGTTCGTTAAGCCCCGCAAACATAAGACGCTCGCCGAAAGGCTCAAACTGACCGGCAATTTGCGTCCACCACGTCGATAAAATATGAATGCTGTGTTCGACTTCGGCGTCGGTAAGCCCGATTGCGTGAATGGTTTCATGCGTGTTGAAACTGTTTTCGTGATGCGTGTTTAAAACGATGTGCATACCGGCGTCATACGCCCACCCGACAACTTCATAAACGCGCTCCATCCAGTCGTCACGAATAATATAATCCGGGCCGGGCGCGACTTTGTTCCAGGTAACGGGAATGCGAATCGCCTCGAAACCGGCGTCGCTTACGGTTTGAATAAATTCCTGTGTTACAACGCTTGCCGTTCCGCCGACCCACGCCGTTTCAAGCTGCGCAACACTTGTACCCGCATACGTGCCGTCCCCGAGCCACGAGAACCCCAAGCCTTGGTATTGTTGCGCGTCGAACTGATTGCCCAAATTCCAACCCGGCCCCATTGCGGCAACAAAATCCGCCGATGAAATGTCGCTCATGGGCGAACGCTCACGGGAGGACGCGCGGGCGGGGAGGGAAGGGGAGACGGGCGTGAGTCCGGGGTCGCCGACGTCGCGGGTTTCGGATGAGGCGTCGGATGAAGTTTCCGCGGGTGTTTCCGATGTTTCGGCAGTGCCGGCATCGCCGGATGTATCCTGCGTACCTTGCGATTCAAACGCATCGGGAGGTGTTGCGTAATCCTCGTCACATGCGCAACCGCTGAAGGCGAAAATCGCCGCCAATAAAATTACCGCTGAAAATTTTTTCATGCTTACAACTCCTTTTATAAGTAAACAGCTACATTTTGGAAAAACGCTTCACGGCATACCGCTATCCGGCAAACTCGGTAACAGTGGTATTCCCCTTATAACCACCCGTTTCTGCTCGCAATATCACGCTCACAATATATTTGTAATTTAGGAAGGTGCAGTTCTGAAGGGGCAATCAGCCAGTCCGGCTTAGGGGGTATGTTGTCAGAGCCGCAATGTAAAATTACTTCAGTCAAACCGTCTTGTACTAAAAGAATAGGTGAAAGAAGACAAAAATTCTGCCCCTTAACATCAAAAAAACCCAATGGAATCAAATGACAATCTTCTAACGCAATACCTCGACCATTTTGAAATCCGGGGAGATGCTTGATAAATGCAGCAGATGAAGCAATAGTTCCATTATCTGACGGGTCTGATGAATCATAGAAAATGAACTCAGAGATAGCTCTCCTTTCACCTAAATCCCACTCGGATGCAATAGAGGAATGAACCCAAAACTTAACCATAAAAACATCAACTCCTTCTTTATTGTTTTATATAATAAATTCAGCCGCTCGGCTTCGAGGGAACGTGTCGTTTGCGACATATTCCCCCGGCGTTTACTCCGCGCTTTGCGCGGCGGTTGCGCGAATCATCGCGTCAATGATGTCCTGATGTGTCGGTGCGCCGGTGCTGCGATTAAAAATTCCGAAAGTTTCGGCTGCGCCGCCGCCGGTTTGCGCAGCAACGCCGTAGTTTGCATTGTCCCACCAAAACGCCGGAATCCCGCGTGAATGCGCATGACCCCAGTAAAATTCCGTCCAAGCAATGCGAGCGGCGTTGTTATCTCTGTTTACCGCGCCGGTTTCGCTGAACACAACGGGAATGCCGTTGCGCACAAAAGCGTTATATGCGCGGTCGATGTATGAACGAATCGGATTAGTGTCGCCGGAGTTATTTGCGTCCCAACGGTCGGTTGAATCCGGCCCGATTTGAAGCGCGAAAAGCCACGGCGAGTAACTGTGAACCGACACGATAATTCTGTCGGGAACGGTGTCGGTCGGAACAACAAGGTCGTTAATCGCCGCCGCCGTGCCGGATGCCGCATATGTCGGCACGATAAGCACACGCTGAGCGTTATTTCCGCCGGTTGCACGAACGGTATCAACAAAAAGTTGGTTAAGCTCGTTAAGATTTCTGCGTTCTTCGGGCGTTCCGCCGCTCCATTCCGCAGGGCTGTTGCGGGTGCGCGGCTCGTTAAAGCCTTGGAAAACAAGCCTCTCGTTGTAGTCAATGAACTCGTTTGCGATTTGCGTCCAAAGTGTTGTAACCGCGCGACGCGATTCCGCCATATATCTGTCGTGCAGGCGGAAAATTTCGTCGTCGTGGTGAGTGTTTATCATTATATACATGTCGTTTGCGACGGCGTACCCGACAACTTCATGTACACGCGCCATCCAGTCGGCGCGAATATTAAAATCGTTGTCAATCGCTTTTTGCCACGTTATCGGAATGCGAATCCCGTTAATGCCCGACGCATAAACCGAATTGACCATTTGCGGCGTAACAACAGTGTTTGTCCACGCTGTTTCCATTTGTTCCACGGTTTGCCCGCGAGCAGTACGCGCATCCAAATGGTTGCCCAAATTCCAACCCGTTCGCACACCGGCAACCCACTCGGCAGCCGTTATCGGAGCGAAACCTTCGGTTGCAACGGGCGGGGCAGGGGAGGGGGCATATTCCCCGGGTTCGTCGTCCGCAATTTCGCCCGGCGCGTCGTCAGAATGGTCGCCCGGTTCGTCACCCGGAAGCTCGGGCATGGGTACAAGCTCCGTCGGCGGAAGCGGTTCGAGCGGCGTCATTCCCGCCGGAGCGTAATTTCTGTCCGTGGCGATTAAAACCGCGCCGTCTTCGAAATCTACACCGAAACCGAGCGCGTCGCCAAGCTCGCGAAGCTGAAAAAACGTAAACCCGCGAATGCTGTACGCATTAAAATTGATTAAAACGTCGTTTACATAAACATCGGCGCGACTCGGCACTGCGATTGTTGCCGAGCCGTCGATTTCGGCGGGCGTACCGGCATAACTGTTGCCCGATTCAATCAAAATTGCGCCGCGCTCGCCGTCCCATTCGAGGTCGAACCGAACCGGCGTATCACGTAAAATATATGCCACATCGCGAAGCATAAAATAATTTCGCCCGCCGATGTTAAACGCGCGAACATCAACGCTTGTTCCGTCCACGCGAACTTCGTGTTCCGTGGGAGTTGCCTGCGCCGCACTAACCGCCACCGCAAGCGTTACAACCAAAAATACCGCCATTACAATTGCAAAAATCCGTTTTTCCATGTTTCCGCTCCTTTATTTTTTAACACTCTCTTTTATTAACATTGAATCACGTTCGCGGGACTCCGTCCCGCACCCTGCGAACTTTTTGGAAAAAGTTCGACAAAAACCCGGAATCGCGCGAAGCGCGATTCTGTGACGGGGTCAAGGGGACGGTGTCCCCTTGCGGGAGCTTGAGGGCGGAGCCCTCAAGGTCTTCACGTATGTGCATTCACACCCGTGCTTCCGTACCCGCCGACGCCGCGTTCGGTATCGGGCAGGTCGTCCGTTTCAATAAATTCCGCAAACTCAACCCGCGCGATAACCATTTGCGCGATTCTGTCGCCGCGATTTATTTCAAAATCTTCGTTGCCGTGATTGATAAGCAAAACTTTCAGCTCGCCGCGATAATCCGCGTCAACCGTACCCGGCGAATTAAGCACAACAACGCCGTGATTAAGCGCGAGGCCGCTTCGCGAGCGAATTTGCGCTTCGTAAAACAAAGGGAGAGCCATCCTGATTCCCGTCGGAATCAAAATACGCTCTCCCCTTTTCAGTACAAGTTTATCGGTAATTTTCGCGTACAAATCCACGCCGGACGATTGCGGCGTTTGACGTGCGGGAACGGGTAAATCCTGCGCGTCCGAAGTGCGCACAAGCAGAACATTCATCAAAATCGCACCCCCGGTCGGTGAGTTGCATTTCGCCCTGGTCTGTTACTTCATTGCAAAAGTATCCCGGTTGAAGCTGCCCATATTTTTGCCCACCAACGACAGGCTCATTTGGTCCGGTTTAAATATTTTATCGCACACCGCAAAAAAAGAATCCATGCTGATTGCATCGATTTTTTCAACAAGTTCATCCGGCGTGATAACTTTATCGAGCATCAAAAGCGTACGCCCGATGCTGTTCATGCGATTTGCGGCACTTTCGAGGCTCAAAAGAAAATTGCTTTTAAGCTGCTCTTTTGCTTTGGCGAGTTGTTCGGCAGTAATTTTTTCGGTGAACATGCCGCGCACTTCGTTGGAAATCAGTTCCGCAACTTCCTGAACATTATCGGGATTAAGCGCGGCGTAAACAAGAAACACGCCGGTATCAATATAGCTCGCGTTGTACGAATAAACAGCGTAAACAAGTCCGTGTTCTTCGCGGATTTTTTGAAACAGACGCGAACTCATTCCGCCGCCCAAAATCGTATTAACCGCCGCAAGCGCATAAGAATCGTCAACGCCCGATTTTATTCCGGGGAAGCCCATGCACAAATGAAGCTGCTCAATGTCCTTTTCGCGAAACGAAAACCCGGGCGTATACGTTGCCGCGCTGTTTGCAAAAGTATCCGGTTCGCCGGCGTAACTTCCGAAAGCCGCCGTAATTTTTTCAAGAACCGCGTTTTCGTCGATATTGCCGGCTACGGCAACAACAACATTTTGGGGCGAATATCGCGCAGCCGCAAATTTTTTCAAATTATTCGTGTTGAATCCGGAAATCGTTTCAGGCGTACCGAGAATGCTCATGCCGAGCGGATTTTGCGGAAACGTATGCGCTTGCAGCAAATCAACCGCCAAGTCCTCGGGGGCATCTTCGTACATGCTGATTTCTTCCAAAATAACGCCGCGTTCTTTCTCAATATCAGACGCATCAAATTTCGAATTAAAAAACATATCGCTCAGAACATCAAGCGCGACATCAAAATGCGTATCAAGAGTGCGCGTAAAATAGCACGTGTACTCCTTAGACGTAAACGCATTTAACTGCCCGCCCACTGCGTCCATTGTGTCGGCGATTTCCATGGCACTGCGTTTTTCCGTACCTTTGAACAGCATATGCTCGATGAAGTGAGAAATCCCGTTGTTTTCCGGCGATTCGTTGCGCGAGCCGTTACGCACCCACACGCCGAAACTCACCGACCGCACAAACGGAATCGTTTCCGTTACAACACGGACACCGTTCGGTAAACTGTTTATTTTTATCAAATTTACACCTCTTAATTGAGTGAGTTCGCGGGGACTTCGCCCCCGCACCCCCACCCGCTTTTTGAAAAAAGCGGGGCAAAAACTTTTTTAAAAATCGCGCTTTGCGCGATTTTTTATAAAATTTTTTGGAAAGGGGGGCATAGGGGGAAACCTTCTGAAGTGCGGCAACAAAAATGTTGTCCGGCTTCGAGGGAATGTGCGGCAAAGTGCATGTGCTTGCCGGCGTCAAAGGTTTCCCCCCACGAAATTATTTATCTTTTATTGAACGGTTTCCTGTCGCCGCCGCGGTCGCCGCGAGGTTTTGCCGGCGGACGACGAACGGATGTGTCGGCGGTGGGGTCGAGAACGCCCTTGCGTGAGAGGTTTATGCGGCCTTGGTCGTCGATTTCGGTGACTTTGACCTGAACGATGTCGCCCTCTTTTGTTACGGCTTCCATGGATTCCACGCGGGCGATGTCCCACTGGGAAATGTGAACGAGCCCCTCTTTTTCGGGCGCGATTTCAACGAACGCGCCGAATGACATCAAGCGGGTAACTTTGCCGGTGTAAATCGCGCCGATTTCGGGCGGATTGACGATTGCTTTGATGATTTCCACCGCGCGATTGACTTTGTTGATATCCTTGTCGGCAACAAATACGCGACCGTCGTCCTCGGTGTCGATTTTTTCGACGCCCGATTCCTCAATGATGCGCTTGATGACTTTTCCGCGCGGCCCGACGAGTTCGCCGATTTGGTCGGGATTGATGCGCACGATTGCAATTTTCGGCGCGTAGGGCGAAATTTCGGGGCGAGGTTCGGCGATTGCCGGCAACATTACGTCGTCGAGAATCATGTTGCGGGCGGAGCAGGTTTGGTCGAGGGATGCGCGAATAATTTCCGGCGTAAGCCCGTCGATTTTAATGTCCATTTGGATTGCGGTTATGCCTTCTTTTGTTCCCGCCACTTTGAAATCCATGTCGCCGAAGAAGTCTTCGAGACCTTGGATGTCGGTAAGGAGAACGAAGTCGTCGGTGGTTTCGCCGGTGACGAGTCCCACGGAAATGCCCGCAACCGGGCGTTTGATGGGTACTCCGGCGGCCATAAGGCTTAATGTTGACGCGCAAACCGCGCCCTGCGACGTTGAACCGTTTGAGCTTAACACTTCGCTTACAAGGCGGATTACATAGGGAAAATCGTCCTCGTCGGGGATGACGGGCAGAAGTGCGCGCTCGGCAAGTGCGCCGTGACCGATTTCACGACGACCGGGTCCGCGCGACGGGCGCGTTTCACCCACGGAATAGCTGGGGAAATTGTAGTGATGCATGTAGCGTTTATTTTCCTCTGCTTCGTCGAGTCCGTCAAGACGCTGCGTGTCGCCGGATGAACCGAGGGTTGTCACGGTTAATACCTGCGTTTGACCGCGTGCGAACAGCGCGGAACCGTGGGTGCGCGGCAGAATATCCACCTCGGCGGTCAGCTTGCGGATTTGCTCTTTCGAGCGACCGTCGGGGCGTTTGCCGAGTTTGAAAATCATGCGGCGCACGGTTTCTTTTTCGAATTTATAAATAACTTCGCCGAGTTGCGATTTCCATTCGTCGGCGACGTCTTCGGGGAAGGTGGGCACGAGTTTTTCTTCGACTTCTTCGCGCAGGGCGAGCATATTTGCGTCGCGCTGCTGCTTCATGTCGGTGAAAACGGCTTCTTCCATGCGGGCGTCGGTTATAAAGGAAGTGATTTTTTCGTAGAGGTCTGCCGGAACGCCGTGACGGTCGTATTCACGCTTGGGTTTTGCGTTTTCTGCCACGATTGTGTCGATAAATTCGATGATTTTTTTGTTTTCCTCGTGGGCGAGCATGATTGCGTCGAACATTAAATCCTCGGAAACTTCGTTCGCGCCGGCTTCAATCATCATAACTTTTTCGCGCGTCGAACTCACCGTGAGGGCGAGCTTGCTTGCGTCGCGCTGTGCGGCGTCGGGGTTTACGATTAAATTTCCGTCGATAAGACCGATATTTACGGCGGCGGTGGGGCCGTCGAAGGGGATTTCCGATATGCAAAGCGCGATGGCCGAGCCTATCATTGCGGTGATTTCGGGGCTTGCGTCCTGGTCCATGGAAAGGACGGTTGCCACAACGGCGACATCGTTACGATAATCCTGCGGAAACAGCGGGCGAATAGGCCTGTCCATCAAACGCGATGCTAAAATCGCGTGTTCGGTGGGGCGACCTTCGCGCCGAAACCACGAGCCGGGAATTTTGCCCACGGCGTAAAATCGTTCTTCGTAGTCGCAGCTGAGGGGAAACCAGTCGATGCCGGCGCGGGGTTTTTCGCTTGTTGTTGCCGTTACGAGAACCACCGTTTCGCCGTATTTCATTAACGCAGAGCCGCCCGAAAGTTCCGCAACACGGTTAAGTTCGCAAGATAATTCGCGCCCCGCAAGGGTTGTTTTATAAATTTTCGACATTCGCGCCCTACTTTCTCAGTCCGAGTTCGCCGATAAGCGCGCGATACTTTACAACATCTTGGCGTTTAATGTAGTCCAAAAGCCCGCGACGTTGCCCGACAAGTTTTAAAAGCCCTCTGCGCGAGTGAAAATCCTTTTTGTGTGTACGCAGATGTTCCGTAAGGTGGTTGATTCGCGCTGTAAGCAGTGCGACCTGTACCTCCGGCGAACCTGTGTCCGCCGCGCCCCGCCCGTGTTTGGCGATGATTTCCTGCTTGTTAATCATGGTAATTCCTCCTGAAAATGTGCGTTGCCGAAATGTCGGCAATCGCGTAGATTTAGTGGGACACGGGGGTGCTGCGGTCTGATGCTGCTTCGAAGTTGATTCGGCTTGAACCGGCTTCGAGAGAATGTGTCACCGCTAACACGTGTACCCGGCGTCCGAAGTGCGCTTAGCGCACCCGATGCTGCGCCGGGGTTGGAGCTTCCGACGGCTGAAGCATGGGTATAAAGCAGTCGGGATGTTCGGAAAACTTGCATACCGAAGCAAAAACTGCTTTGCCGCATTGGAGTATAGCATAGTGCGGGGTTGTGTCAAGGCGGATGTGTGCCGTTTAAAGCCACCGGGTGCTTGCCGAAAACGGGACGCAGCACGAACCCCTTTAGCCGAATCCTCCGTGCGGGCGAAATTTTTTTCACACGCGAAACTTTCGGTGAAGATGAAACTTTCCGAACAGGCGAAACCTTTCGAGCAAGCGAAATTTTACGCCGTGCAAAACCTATTGGTAGCTGTGCAGCTGATAATAGAAAATTTTCGCTCGCGTAACAGACTTTGACACACTATTGAAATATTTCGAAAAAGTCAGTGAAAATCACGTTTTTCAAAAGAATTTCGCCAAAAACTTCCTCGGCAAACATATGTTCCCTCTATTTATTCGACGATTCATCCGATATAATTTGAAAGGCGAATTATAAAATCTTTTCCCGGGGGGGACATAATATGAAATTATTTAAGCATGACTTCAAACAGGATTTGAAGCGAAAGTTGAGCCTGTTTATGGCTCTTACGATGGTTTTCGGCTTGCTCGCGCCTTTTGCGATAACGCCGGTACGAGTGTACGCGAACAGGATACCCCTGCCTCCGCCCACTCAAAATGAAGGAACTGCTTTCGACGGCGGTTTGCGCGTTTCATTTGATGCGTGGATGTCGCCGGCTTCCGGTCGTCCGGATTTCGATTCCGGAATGTTCCGCACGCCCGAAGGCGGCGCGTTTGCAACATGGCCTGTGGCGGTCAACGCTCTCGGCCCCGGCTTCTTGGATGTATTGCGGTTCTTCGACCGCTACGGAAACCGGCACGAACTCACCGTTTCGCAGCTTCACGCCCACACAGATGACGGCGTCGGCTTGCAGGTGAGCTACGATATTTTTGTTCCGCGAAGAGACGCAGCCGGCGCAATCGATGGCTACGTTCATATAAACGACCCTATTCGTCGCGTTCCCGGCCCGAACCAAGGTCCTCCCGGCGGATTTACAATCTGGACGGCCGGCGTTAATGAATACGCATCGGCGTACCGCTTCTTCACGCAGCTTAACGGAAACGCCGGCGTTGAAGACACGCAGGGTTTTACGCGCCTCAATCGCGTAAACGACCGCAGACGTTTCGATGATGTGCCCGGCGGTGCATACACGCCCGTTCGTGCGAATTATTTCGACCGCACATCAAACTGGAACTCCGGTGTGCCGTACCCGAACCCGAACTTCGACCCTGCCGACCCCGTAAGCCCCGATAATCCCGAAATGATTCCGTATCGGTCGTACTTGGATATGTCGCGCTTGGATTTAACCGCGCCCGACCTGTACACGACTGCCGAAATAAACAGCCTTCAACAAAATCACTACACATGGCTTTCCCCGAGCTTTAACATCGCCGACGGGCGCGGCTATTCGTTCCAATTCGGCGGACGCTCGTTGCATTTCCGTTGGGAAGCCGGCCAGTTTTACTTCTTTGTGGAAGATTTCCTCGAAACCGGTCACATATATGAATTTGTTCTCGAGCGTTATGCAAGTTCCGCGCTCGGGCGCGAATACGTTACCGGCGAGCAGTTCTATCCCGCAATCGGAACGCCCGCACCCAACCGTATGGTTCTTGCCGACGACAGACCCGCGCACTCAAGCAACGTCGTGTACGTGTTCCCCGGCATCGACTTCAGCACGGTAAACGCGATTCCCTTCGCGCATAACCTGCATGTGCCCGGTGTGCCGAACACTCGCGCCGGCAGACTTACCGGCTACGACACATATCCCGGTGGCTTGGTAAACTCGCCGACCGTTGATTTTTCGCCCCTTAACTTAACAGCAAATCCGCCGGCGCAGATTGTGCAGCAAGACCTCGGCTTGGACATTCGCTTCAATTTGCCGAGTATGCACAACGAAGCCGAGGGTAATTTCACCCGCGACTTAATGACGCATCCCCTTGCATCACAACTCGGCGTCGCGATGATAACAACTGTTGTCGGCGGCGGCGCGGAAACGCGCACAACCGAAGACTTCGACGTTCGCATTCCGCTCATGCAGGGCGGCGCGGCGATTCCCGAGCATGTGCCGGGTACAAATAATCCCTTGGCCGGCAGAGCGCACCTCAGCGTCATCGACAACGTTGACGGCAACCCGGACATCGCGCTTCGCGACGTATCGCTCCTGCAAAGAACCGGCACCGACCACGCCGACAGAATGCGCATAAAAGTCGGCGGACTTCAGCCGAGTATCGCATATGAAAACGTAACGCTGTTCCTTACAACCGCACCGCCGCCGGATTCTCCGGGGCAAATTCTTCCCCCGCCGGCAAACTTCCTTATGAATCCCGCGCGTCTTGCCGGCACGCACGACAATCCCTTCTACACGTTTATGGAAATGCGCTTCGACAGGCTTCTCGGGCGGCAAGTTGTTGTTGCAACGCCGTTTAACCTGCGCGTAAGTCCTCCGGGTGTTGTTCGCGCCGCGTACTATCACTTGGAAATCGACGGACTCGGGCGCACCTCCGAGGAAATCAGCGAAGCCGCCAGAGAAGTATTCTTCACTCTGCCGGAAGGCTTTGATTTCCCGCTCGGTTTCACCGTGTCCCGCTCGTTGCACAGCCTCGAAGTGGGAACGCCCAATCGCCAATTCTCGCAAGACGTAATATGGAGTCCCACACGCGACCCCAATATCGACCTGCCGCACAGTTTTCGCGTTTCGGATGTTCTGCATCGCCCCATGCGCGCAGACCCTGACGCCGGTCATTTGTACTACACCGTGCAATGGAGCATCGCCGAATATCGCGACCTTATGGCTCTTTTCGGTCGCCCCGACGGGCAATTCGGAAGCCCCGGCGACGTTCTGCGTCTCAGCTATGTAATCGGGCATTCAACATCACCCGAAACCCAAGCCATGATTCCCGGCGGCGATAACGCGCACAGCCCGTATCTGCGCGTTGATATGTATATTCGCATGAATAACAATCGCCTCGAAGTTATGTACAGAAGCAGCAGCGATTTTGTTGACCCGCCGCGCTACCTCGGTACGCCTCCGGGAACGCCGCCGTATTCGCCGCATCCGATTTTCCACTGCGACACAACCTTTAATCCCGACGGTTCATATCGCTTCCGCCGCGACGAATGGGTTCCCCTGAAATCGCGCATGGATATGGAACTCGGACGCGAAGCGTTTTTCGTTGACCTTCGCGTTCACACGAATACTGCCCGCAGATTCCGCTACCCGCCCCCGCCGGACGAATTGCGTGATGATTTCCAATTCCCCGGAATTTACTTCCTTAACGTGCGCCTCGAAAATTGGGGTATGCAGGGCGTGGACGCAAATCGCGGAGGCGAAAGCCCGTGGAGTCTTTTCGACGACATGGTAATCAACGATTTCGGTACGCTTGACCCGCCCCCGCCGGAAAATATCACAGTTTCGGCAGGTCCCGGCGTCGGCGAACCGGCAACACCGCCCTTCCTCGACGTATCGTTTGATATTCCCGCAAGCGCGATTTTGGCGTACTTGCACACGCTGTATCCCATGGAAACGCAAATCACAACGAATATATATGTAGGAACTTTCCACGAGGCTTTGTTGGATGCGTATTTCCCGTACCCGAATTTGCCTCTCGGCGACCCGCTCAGAGCGCGGCAGCCCCTCGACCCGGAGCTTCGCGACTCACGCGCGGCGATGTCCGTGAGTTTCGACGACCCGCGCCTCGGTGCGGAGTTTATCGCCGGTCGTACGCACTTCGACCTCAGTGCCGACGTTTTTCAAAATATTCTGCGCGGCGCAAGCCCGGGGGCGCATCCCTCCGGAATTATCCGCATCACTGATATTCCGTTAATTCATCACGCGCCGATTACAACAACGCCGGCAGGAATAACCTTCACTTTCGCGCCCGGCGACGCAGTAAATTATGCACATGCTCCCGCCGGATTGACGCAAGAAATGTCGTTCTGCGAAACGTATCGCATTCTTAATCAGCCGAATCCGTTCCCGATGCATCTTCGCATTAACGGGCTTGAAGAGAACGTGGCGTTCTTCATGTTCTCCGATTTGGAAATCGCAAAATATGTTGAATGCGAAATCACCGGAAATATTATTCGTCGCGGCGTCGATGACCCCGCCGTTTCCGAGCTTACCGGCGTTGTAACGGATACAACCGTCGGTTCGCCGGATGAACCCGGAATAGGTGACGTAGGTCCTTCCGCACCGGAAAATTTACACGTGTACGAATTTGACCAAACGATGGCTGCAATTCGTTGGGATCCGTACCTTCTCACTCTCGACGAACAAGAAGAAGGCATAGAAATCGAATGGGAAATTATCCGCATACAAGACGGCGAGCGAATGACAACCGCGCAAATGAACACGCGCAATGCTAATTTCGCCGAAGTATTTGCCGGCATGGCATTGCTTTCAACCGGGCAAAGCCTCGGTTGGATAACCGACGGAACATCAATCACCGTTCTTCCCGGCGGAAATGTTCACGAAGAACACTGCGACGATTTCGAATATCGCAGAGCAATCGTTGAGCTTCGCGACCTCACCCTGCACCCGAACAGCATGTATTTCTACTACGTGCGTACCGTTCGTATCGAACGCGCATGGGACGACCAACTCATGGCGTGGGTAATGGTTCGCTCGGTATCAACGTGGGTTGAAGTTTCCGTTACAACGCGCCCGATTCAGCCGCCCGAAAGATTGCGCCAAGAGGACCCCCTCGAACGCGACGATTTCGACGGTCACACAATGGCGGTTGTAAGTTGGGAACACGAAATTATGGACCGCATCCTTGAAAATATGGGAACGCTTTTCGAGTTCCGCTATCAAATTCGCAGGAGCGAAGAACAATGGGGCGAAATCCAAACCGTCCCCGCCGCCCGTATGGTTGAGGCTATGCTTGACGCCAACCGTCGCGCCGGCGGTGCGGAAAACCGCATCCACTACATTGTAACCGGACTTGAGCCGAGCACCATGTACGAAATGCGCGTACAGCTCGTGCAAATTTTAAATCGCGACGGCACAATCAGAAGAGATGCGTCAACGTGGTCGAACGTGCTTATAATTGTGACGGAAATCGACCCCGAAGACCCCATTCGCGACGGCGAAATCGACGACTGGCTCAACTATCTGCGCCGTCGCCTCGAAGAACTTCTTCGCCGCCCGTTCTGGATTGCGAACCGTACGCCCGATTCCGCAACGGTTGTTATTCGTCCCGACGATGTTTTCCGCGGACTTATGGACGAAACCGTCGGTACGGACATTCGCCTTTACAATCCCGGCACGGACAGAGTGATTTACTACATTCCGATGTCCTCCCTCTTTACCGCGAACGAAGAACGCTACGGCTTCTCGACCGCATGGGACGATATTGAGTTCCTGTTCGCGCCGTCGTTCCTCACCGATGTTGACAACCAAGCGATTATTGACATGATTCGCGCCATCGACGCTCGCGGTTCGGACGTTACCGACGCTTTCCTGCGCCTCGAATTTAACCGCACCGCGCTTAACGAAATCAACAATCGCCCCGCAATTACGCCGCGCACACAGCTTGCCGCAAGCATGGTGGGTACAAACGACGAAATTCGCAGCGTTGCCGCATGGGACAGAAATATGCATCGCGCCGCGTCCGCAATTGTTGACGAGTGGTTGAACAGCGAAGTCATGCGCGAAAATATTCGCGTACAGCTTCTCGAAGAACTTTCGAACGAAGAAATGTCCGACCACTTGTACGAATTTGTTGACCGCATTTGGCAAGAAGTCACGGACATCACCACAAATTATATGAGAACTTCCGGCGGACGCAGTTCGGCAATGACGGTGGCGTCACGCAATCGCACCGACCGCAACGGAATTTTGCACGATACCGACCGTTTCCCCATTACCGAATTTGACGCGGCGATGCACGTTGTTGCAACGCCCCCGCGCGACTCGTATTCCGTTTTCGGTTATGAACATTTCAACAACGCATGGCGTCAACAAAATTTAACCGAGCATCACAACGGACGTGCAATGATTTTCCGCCGCCCCGGTATTTTCGGATTTACCGGACGCGAAATTATCATCCCCGACATTGAAATCACGCCGCGCGGCGACACGGTTGTTTCAATCGTGGCACGGTACGGCTTGGAAGATTTGTTCGGCGTGAACGTTGACCTTCAGCAGTTTGCCAACCGTCAAATGGTAATCGGCTCGATTGCGCGGACGGCGGGCGTTCCCGCTCACGCAAACGCGATGGACTGGGCGGCGGCTAACCTCGACGTTCAAATTACAAGCCGCAACGCAGCCGGTCTCATCTCTCGCCAAGAGGCAATCGCCGTAACCGTCGCGCTTTACACGCACCGTACGAACACGCCGATTGATACCCTGCGCGTTCACAATCATCAACACACTGCCGGCATGAACCTCGACCCGCGCTTCGCGCCGTCGGTTCGCGCCGCATTCGAACTCGGCATCATCCCCGACGCCGAATTTGACCCCGCCGGTCCGATTACAATCGGCGAGTTCCTCGACATGTTGACACTTCTCGACGCACGTATCCGCGTATAACACCGCAGGGCTTCGCCCCGCACCCCACGAACTTTTTTAAAAAAAAGTTCGACAAAAAACTGTAAAATCGCGCGTCGCGCGATTTTGAAAAAAGTTTTTGTTCAAACTTTTTTCAAAAAGTTTGCAGGGTGCGGGACGGAGTCCCGCGAACTTTAAAAAAGGTTTTAAATAGGAAACGAGGGGGCATTAAAATGAAAAAAATAATCGCCGCAGTAATTGCGATAATCATGCTTGCCGGAATGATTCCGACAACGGTGTTTGCCGCGCCGCCGAGTCCCGGTCCGCCGCTCAGCGAAAGGCCGTGGCAACAGCATCCCGTAACGGATTCAACCATAGTTGTTGACCCCGACAGTGGCGGCACATCGTACAGGCTGAATATTATGTGGTCGAGACCGCCGCTTTCGCGGGTTGCGACCGGCAACTTTCCCGAAGCGCGTTTGCCCGACGTTCCCTTGGGGCTTTGGCACATTTTCCCGACGGATTATCGCGTAAGTTTCGGTAATGCAACAACCGGCAATATGGCGCCGCCCACCTTGCCGACAATTACCGTTCCCGCGCCCGCCAACGGGCAGGACAGAACCCTTCCCGCCGGCACGAGGTTTGAGGTGGGTACAGGCGCGCAGTCATTTACAATGAGTCCGGCGAGCTTGTACGAAATAAGAATCCATCCCGTAAGAAATGTTCCGGTTGAAACAATTCCCCCGGTTCCCGGCGGTACACCCGGCATAGCTGCGGTGGAAGCCCCTGTTGCAAACGCTCCGGGTTTTCCCGTCGGGCGTGATTTGCTGTTCCTTACGGACATTGAACCCTCCGCGCAAGGGCTTGCCGGTTCGATTGCGGTAACGTGGGCGAATCCGACATTCGGCGCAACAACCGTCTTTCCGTACTGGGAAGTTTCATACAGAATTTACGAATCCGGCAGCCCTCCGGGCGCATGGGTTCCCCGCCCGCCGATGTCCATCGGCCCCGGCGACGGGCAAATTACCGCAAATGCCGACGGCACTCTTACGGCGGTAATCGTTGACCCCAGGCTGCGCACTATCGGAAGCTATCAAGTGCGGGTTGAGCCTTTGCTCGGCCCTAACCCGGCTAACCAAAATCACCGCGTGCGTCAAGGGCAGGATTTTGCACGAATTGACAGTGTTCCCGGTCGCAATTTCGACCTGTATTTCACCCAAAATGATTATACCGACATCGCCACGATGGTGCCGTCGTTGCAATTAGACCAAACCGGCGTCGAATTTATTCGGCTTTCGTGGAGTCCGCTCACCGCGATTCGCGACAGAATCACCCACTTGGTTATTGAAGAATGGCCGGCGGATGACGGATGGGAAGGGCGCGTTCCCGTTTTCGGCGAGGAAGCGTGGCGCATCAGAGAAATTACAACACTTACCGGTTTCCAGGTAAACAATACCGACCACTTTATCGGCCCCGGCATTCCGCGCGAGCGTCGCGGTTTCTCCCTTGCGATTCACCTTGAAAACCCGAACGAAGTTATTCGCACCCCGATTGTTATATTCGACCCCCTTCGCGCGGAGTTTGACCCGTACAGCCCGGAAATAGTTGAGCTTTTCCACGCCGGCAGCGGCAGAATTTCCATGGAGTGGCTTGCGTTTGCGCGCTTCCCCACCGTTCCGGCGGAAGCGGAAAACATTCCGGCGGGCAACCCGTATCGCGGTCGTTTTGTTGACACAAGCATGTATTACGAAGTTTTTGTAACAAGCTCGTGGGCGGAATTGCAGGCGTTGACCGCGCCGGTACGTGCCGGAGCTGTTGAGCCGCTTATGACAATTCACCTTCCCGGGCCGGAGGTAATGGGCATGAGGCGTCCGAGTCCGCTTATGAACTCGCCCACGCCGCCGATTCCGGCCGTGTACGACCCCACGTGGCTTCTCAGTCCGAACCATTTCATCACGCAATATCAGGCAATGGCAGACGGCGCGGTTGCCGTTCGCGACATTGCCGGCAACCGAGTTTATTTTGTTGCGATTCGCGCAATCAGAGAACCCGACGGGCAAGATTCGCGTTGGGCATACGGAAGCGTTTATATTCCGCCGCTTCGCCCGCTTGAAATTACGCCCGAAATGATTTCATCGCCGCCGGTACATGTTGTGCGCGAAGGCGTAAACGAAATCGACTTGGCATGGGATATTCGTTACTTGGAAATTATGCGTCCGCAAACATCGCCGCAACAAATTCCCACAAATCCGCCGGGCGGGTTTACCGCGCCGCCGGAAAGAAACGTTTGGTACACCGTTGTGGGTGTTGACCGAGATGCGCGTGATAATAATCTGATTTTCGGGCGTTCCGCCGCGCACATCAACTATGTGTTAAATGAAGAGGGCGAACTCGAAGTGCCTCTCGGCTCGCCGTCGCGGCATCGTTTCCTCAACGAAATTATTCGCGAATCGAGCTTGCGCAACAGGCTTCTCGGCTTGCAAGACCCGGTTCTGCGCCTGAATATAAACGACCCGCGTCAGGTAGGCGCATTTTTGGGCGAGGCGGAGGAAGAAGTTATCGGTTTCCTTGCAAGCGAGTGGTCGCTTCCGCTTCCCGCAAACCCGCCGATTACCCTGCGTATTCAGGATACAACCGTTCCGGGTACAAGCGGCCCCGTTCCTTTCAGCTATGAAATTTACGCTGTGCCGTATGCAACCGTGCGCCAATTCCCCGGCGGTTTTGATGCGTTCCGCACACAACTTATGAACAGCAACGCCCGGTGGACGTCAATCGGGCAACCCGATGTTGAAAACGGCGTTGCCGGTTTTACCGTAACCGGTCTTGCCGAAAACACGCCCTACATTATATTCATGCGCCCGTATGTAACAATCGGCGGACGGCAAATTCGTGCTGCGTACCCGACCTTTGTTGTGGGTACAACGGTTATTACGCGCCCGCCCGTTATTCCCGACCCCACAACGCCCGTGCTTATCGAAGTTCCGCGCTACACACGGCGCGACAGGCTCGGCGTAAAATGGCGCGTACAGGCCGACATGATTTACAACATTCACCTTTCGCACTTTTTTACGGATTATCCGCAGGGCGGACGCGCGTCGGGCGGCACGGTGATTCCCTTGTCTTATGAAGATATTCAGGCAGCTCTCGACGGCGAAACCGTTACCCTCGAAGACCCTCGCGCCGTGCTTAACGTGCAAATGGTTGACGGCACACGTTATTTCCACCTGCGCGTTTACGAACGCTTCCCCGGCACGGTGTACCATATTTGGGCGTATGCAATGGGCGTCGATTCCGAAGGAAATGTTGCGACAAATCCGTCGCATCCGTCAAACCCCGTTGACATTCGCACCCTCGACATCGAACCGCCGCCGCCGCCGCGCAGTTTCTCGCGCGCACCGCAAAATCTTTTAACTATTTTCAATCGTTACAATGATACGGAATACGAAGCCGACGAACCCTACGCAATGACGCTTTCGTGGATGCGTATTATTGCCGACTTGCGCGACGATGACGGCGAATTGCGTCCTCGTGCCGAAGCCGGCACCGGCGACGGAAGCATTCGTCCGCTTAACCTGCCCAACGTCGGAGCAACCGATGCATATGCAGCCCTGCACCTTCTGCGCTTCGAAGAATTGCGGGCGAACCAACGCTTCTACGCCCGCGCACGAACAATCTTGACAGTGCAGCGCGGCGGCGATGACTTGTACAGCTATGAAATTCACTTCGCCGACAACGATGATTTCCTTGACGCCGTAACATTTATAATTCCGCCGGCTCCCGAGCTCGACCCGATTAACATGCGTCGCGCGTACTCGGATTGGGTTTATATCGACGTGGATACAGGCGTTTCGCCGGACGAATTTGACGGTGTGCAACGTCCCGACCAGTACCCCCTGCCCGAGCGCGATTGGGAAATCACCTACGACCGCTCGTCGCAAACGCTTACGTGGCGTTTCCGCACAAATCAGCGCGGCGCGGACGGCAGGCTCGACCAAAACGTTGACCAACGCTTCATTTCGCGCCTGATTCAAAGCCGCGTATTCACGTACACAATCGACCTTTCCGAATACGGCGTAATGCCGATTGCCAACAGGCAAATCATCATACCCGAGTCGATTTTACGCGCGTTTGACGAGCGGCAAATTACCCTCGAAATTCTCGCCGGCGAACACAACGTAACAATTCCGCCGGGTGCGTTTAACACCGCGCAAACACGCGGCTTGCAACCGGGAATCGGCAGTTATTACACAATCGGAATCAATTCGCAAATGTCCGGAATGCCGCCGCTTGCAACAAATACCGAATTTTCAACCATTCCGCAACGTTTCGGCGTGGCTCTCGAAACCCCGCAGCGCAGCGCGAATTTAACGTCGTTCGCACGCCCGGTAGGCGTTGAGCTTCCCGCCGCAGATTTCATCACGCCGGACGGCTTGCGCACAGGCTTATTCGTCCTTGATACCAACACGGCGTCATGGCGCGACACGCAAGGTCAATTTAATTTTGCGGCGGAATCATTAAACTCAACGATTCAAGCCCCGACAACTTTTGCGGGAATTTCTCGCCAGGCACCGCCGGTTGCAGAGCCGCATAACCGCGCAAACGACGCGATGAACCGCGTAAGCTCGCGCCTCACCATCACGGACATGACGCAGTTTGACCCCGCCCGCGAAATTACCGCAAACGAGTTCAATAACCTCGTGAGTGCGGTCGCGCAGGGGAACACAACCGTTACAATGAACGCGGCCATGACGGCGGCAAATCGCCAATCCATGACAAACGCCCGACTTCTCGCGCAACCGGAATTCACGCGGCAAAACGCCCTCGACATTCTCGTGCGCCTGTACGAAAATCGCACACGTCAAATTCTTACGCCGATGACACCCGCCGAATCCGTACCCGGTATGCAGGGCGCATCCCCGGCACTTACGCGAAACCTGCGCATTGCTGCCGACCTCGGCTTCATTACCGGTCCGCTTGAACCGACCGGCCGCGTAACAATGGGCGAAGTGATGCATATGCTTGACATTATTATTCAAGACGCACGATAATCGCGCACCGCGCGCGTTGAACGCCGGGGGCATGTGCAGTTTGTCGCACGTTCCCCCGAAGTCGGAACAGTTTCCCGTGTAATGAAGAATAACCCCCAAACCTCTTGCGGAGTTTTGGGGGTTATTTTTTTGTGTTATAATTTTCGCAATCGTAACGAACAAAACCGGCGGGGAGCGAAAACATGACACCGTTAAAATACACGTTAAAATCAGATACGCTTTTCAAAATGTTATTTGCGAAAAACGAAGACCTCCTCAAACGACTCGTTTCCGCTTTGCTCGGCATAAAATATGAAGACATTGCCGAGTTCAGCATCAACAACCCCGAAATCACCCCGGAGGAAATCGGCAAAAAATTTTGCCGCCTCGACATAAACATGACC